>Ga0302325_10011505_pt1 | contig 19052 bp, 15 predicted proteins | sample Palsa_T0_2_FD_201948 | JGI IMG/M metagenome (GOLD analysis project Ga0302325, IMG submission 201948) | Peat permafrost microbial communities from Stordalen Mire near Abisko, Sweden - Palsa_T0_2 | ecosystem: Environmental > Terrestrial > Soil > Palsa > Peat permafrost | place: Sweden: Abisko...
TCAACTCGTATCTGAAGATACTCCTTTCTTGGAGCTGCAGAATGTCCTGAAGGGCATCTCCATCTTTCATTTCGAGGATACCTCCGAAAGTGCTGCCGTCCGGCGCGCCGGTTACATCGGGGAAAACCGCCGTCTGAACAGTGACGCCGGGAATCTGGCTGCATTTCTGTACGCGCTCCGCCAAACGCAGCCCCAATACTACCGTCGTATCGTGGCTGTCATCTAGCAGGTCGCGCCGTTTTTTGGCGACTTTGAACTCGCACCCCTTCGGGAGGATCCAAACTCGATCCGGCTGGACTGGCGGCACCGCGACTCGGATTATCTTTTCGGCCCTCATCAGCTTTCCGACGGTACGCTCCGCACGATGGCCCTAGTCGCTCTGCTGGCGCAGCCGGAATCGGACTTGCCGTCTGTTATCGTGATCGACGAGCCTGAGATCGGACTGCATCCCTACGCTCTCGAAATTATAGCGGCGCTGGTCAAGAGCGCCTCCGTGCATTGCACGGTCGTGCTGGCCACCCAATCGGTCGGACTTGTCAACCATTTCGCGCCCGAAGACATCGTCACAGTCACGCGCGAAAAGGCACAGAGCAAATTCGAACGACAGAATTCCGCGACTCTCGCCGCCTGGCTGGAGGATTACTCCATGGGCGATATCTGGGAACGAAACCTGATCGGAGGCACTCCGTCTCGATGACGCGCCTGTATGTCGTTTGCGAGGGACTGACAGAGGTCAATTTTGTGACGCAGCTTCTGAAGGCCCACCTGGAAGCGCCCGATCCTTCGCTCTTGACGGTCGGCGCGCCAAATCTGAGGGGCAATTACACATACCCGCAATTGAAGAAGTTCGTCAAGAATCTGCTCGGTTCGCCGGCATCGCTGGTGGCGGTTACCACGATGGTCGATCTGTTCAAAATCCCCGGAGACTATCCGGGAATCGCAGACGCATCCAATAAGGCGCCATTCGAGGGAGTGCAACATTTAGAACACCAGTGCATGGAGGATATCGGCGATCGTCGCTTTTTCCCCCACCTCCAGCTACACGAGTTCGAAGCGTTGCTGTTGGCCGGCCTGACAGTGCTGAAGGAGCAGCACCCAAACCCGCCGCGAAGAGATTAGAGATCTGGCGGCGCGTTTGGACCGGGAATTCTCATCGCCCGAACACGTAGATCGCCTGCGCCCGCCGTCCTATTGGATCAAAGACGCTGTCCCCGAGTACAGCAAGACAATCGATGGCCCTATTACCGCCGCCAGAATCGGATTTCCCACGCTACGCAAGCGCTGCCCCCATTTTGGGCAATGGCTCAAGCGTCTCGAAGATTTTACACCGCATCCGACACACTAGCCAGATTGAACTCCGTCGCCACAATCGCTGGCACAATCGAAGATCCCGCCTCGGCCCCCTGGCTGCGCACCGGCCGTGTCAGCTTCTTCGTATTCTGCAGCACACGCACCGGGCTTTCGTTCCACCGATAGTTAGTCACCGGATCGGTCACTTTCCCTTTCTCTATCAGAAACACGCCGTCGCGAGTCAGTCCGGTTACTTGCAGCGTCTGCGGCTGCAACACCCGTATGTACCAGAAGCGCGTGATGAGCAGGCCTTTGTCCGTGGATTTGATCAGGTCGTCCAGTGTGTAGTCCTGTCCGTCAAGAACCAGGTTGTCCGTCCCCGGTGTGGGATCTTTGCCGGCCTTGCTCGCCCAATAGCGGTCGTAGTCGAAATTCTTCACCACACCCTTGTCGATCCATGCCATGCGTTCATTGGGGAGCAGCGACGGCCCCCACGGGGTAGCCGCCAGCGTGGTGTTGAAAGGGTCGCTGCGCAGGGTGATGTATTCCGGAAACATCTTTTCGCCCAGATGCGTGCCGCCGCCCTGCTTGCTTAGGAACGATTGCCCCTGCTCGGCGTCGCGCGCCCCGAAACTGCCACCCAGGTATCCCACCAAGTCGCTTACCGCGGCCGGTTCCAGAATCACCGTATACTTGCCAGGATCGAGCTTCTTACGAGCGCCGGCGCCGCGCAGGCACTTCTCCGCAGAGATGCGCCCGGCCGCCTCGCCATTGACATCCTTCAAAGAAACCGAGGTCTGCGACGCCCATCCGGAACTGGCGCCGCCCGGCGTGCGCATGGTGTTCGTGAGGCTCGAATCGGTGTAGGTGTGATATCCGAACAGGCCGGCCTTGTTGCCGACCGCCACGGCGGTTGCCGAGCGCTGTATAAAGCCCGCCGCCGTCAACTGGCTCTGCCGCGCGCTGTCGAGCACCGCCTTCACGTGCGGTATCATCGCGTCGCCGCGGGCGGAGCCGGTGAAGGAATCGAAGTTGCTCAGCACGGGGTACTTCTGCGGACCCAGCGCGGGCATGTCTTCCGGATCCGTCTTGGAAATACGGGCCAGCGTTTCGGCCTGCTCCACGCCGCGCTTCAGGGACTCGTCGGTCAGTTCGTTCACCACGGCGTTCCCGTGACGTTTATCGTCGGTTACGCTGCTGATCGAAAGGCTCTGCGTTACCCGGTAACCCGAGGTGGTAATGCCGTTATTGGCAAAACGGATGAATACGTCTTCCGACGAATTCAGATCTATCTGGCAACCGGGCAGCTTCGCGTAACCGATAGCTTTGTCGATGAGGTTCTTGGCTTCTTGTTGGCTGAACATTATCGGTCTCCAGTTAGTCGGTCAACAACACGTTTACCTGCCGGAATCGCGACGGCGAGCAACCGTGACTGATGGCGTTGATCTGCTCCGGTTCGCCTTTGCCGTCGAAGAAGGAGCCGAACTGCTGCCAGTAGCTGGCGCCAGCGATTCCGTCGCAGGCGCGCCAGAAGTCGGCGGTCTTGGATTGGTAAGCCACGCGCGAGAGCATGCCGCGCTTCTTGCCGCCTTTGATCTCCCAGAAGGCGTCGCCGCCGAACTGAAAGTTGTAGCGCTGCTGATCGATCGAGTAGCTGCCCTCGCCTTCGATCAGGATGCCGTCGTCCACGCCGGCTATCAGATCGTTCGGAGTGACGTCGCGCGGGCCCGGCGCCAGCCACACATTGGGCATGCGCTGGAAGGGCACGCTGGACCACGAATCCGCGTAGCAGCAGCCGCGCGATTCCGTTTCGCCCACCAGGTGCGCCTGGTCCCGAATCGTCTGGTAGTGCTTGAAAATGCCCTTCTCGATAATGGGGAACTTTGTGGTCAGTACGCCGTCGTCGTCGTACTTCACAGTGGCCAAGCCGCCCTCGTTGGTGCGATCGCCGAAGATGTCGATCAGTTCGCTGCCCACTTGGAATTTGCCCATCTTATCGGGAGTCAGGAAGCTGGTGCCGGCGAAGTTGGCTTCATAACCCAGGGCGCGGTCCAGCTCCGTCGAGTGACCGATGGATTCGTGAATGGTCAAATACAGATGGCTGGGCAGGAGCACCAGATCCTTCTTGCCCGGCGTAACCGGCGGCGCGGCAAGGTGCTCCAGCACTTCCTCGCGGATGCGCGGCGCGTTCTCGCCGACGTTGGCTTTGGCCACCGCCTCCCATCCTGCGGTCACCGGCGGCGTCTGGTAGCTGCGCGTGCGCGAAATGTTCTTTTGGGTATCCACCGCGGTGGCTTGCAGCGCAGGCCAGACCTGCACGACATATTGCTGGATGGACGACCCTTCACTCGACGCAAAGTATTTGTCTTCGGCGCGTAGCGCCAGAAAGCCGAAGGCCGCGAAGACCTTGGGATCTTTCTTGATGATGGACGTGGCATTGTGCATCAGCTCCAGCTTTTCATCGACCGCCACGGCGAAGGGATCTTTCTCGAACGAGGAGGTCCAGCGGTCGGTGTATGCCTTGGTGGGAGCAAGCTGCACGGGGCTGGCCTGGAGCACAGAGTTGGCTTTCGCCACCACCACCGCCTCGCGCGCGATGCGTGCGATTTCCGCGGCGGTCACCAGGGGCGAGGCAGCGAATCCCCACTGGCCGTTGGCGATGACCCGCACGCCGAAGCCGAAGTTCTGCTGATCGGTGACAAACGGGACCTCATCGGTTTTCTTGCCGTCGCGCTCAGGCGAAAGCCGGTAGCCGGAGAACTGCTGGCGGTAGCGGGCAATGCGGATATCGCAGTAGGTAGCCCCTTGTTTGCGCGCCTCGGCGAGCGCCACTTCGGCAAGCTTTTCGAGGGCGGGATTGGGCTTGGCAGCGGAAGCGTCCGGCGCGCCGAACAGCCTGTTTGCGAGCAGAACCGAGCCCCCGGTGGCGGTCGAAAGGAACGCGCGGCGGGTGACGACTGGAGGCATCCACGAGGTTTTGGTCATTGGGACAAGTGTACCTCAGGCTGGGTATCCCTTCATCGGCAACGCCTGCGATGTTCCCCTTGCGTCCAGCCTTCCTTTTCGGGCATAATTAACATCAAACCGATGTTATCGCTTACTTAGGAGACTAGGAGTTCGGGGTTGAGAAGGGCCTTGATTTCCGCCATCGCTGTGTGTGCCGCACAACGCTTTCAGAAGAAGGCGCGGGAATTCTTGCACGGTCTTTCCACTGATGAGTTGCAGTATATCGCCGAGTTTTTGGGCGCCTGCGTGCTGGAGTCTTTGGGGCGCTCCGCGCTCAGCCGGCGCGAGTTGGCGGATGGCATTGCGCAGTTCGAACAGGTCCGTCGCGCGCGCGCGGCCTGCCTCGGTGACCAGGAGCACAAGATGATTGTGTTGCTGGAGTATCTGTGCCGCAGCCGGATTTACTCCGCGGTTCTTAGCTCCCGAATCCAGATGTTGCGGTAGCGCACGGGCTGTCCGTGGTCCTGCAACATCAGCGGCAGTTTTGGAGGCGTCACTTTATAGGGCGGGCGTTTCATGTAGTCCGTGGGGCCCGTGGGCATGGCGTGGTCTTGCGCCAACACGCCATTGAAGAGCAGCGTGACGGTGGCCGGTTCCAGCAGCTTCGAATCGGCCGAGAATCGCGGACCGTGAAACACGATGTCGTAGGTCTGCCACTCGCCCGGCGGACGCGCGGGGTTTACCAACGGCGGATACTGGCAATAGATCGCGCCGGCTTGGCCATCGGCGTAGGTCGTGTTCCGGTTGGACTCCAATACCTGAATTTCGTACAACGAATGCAAATACACGCCGCTGTTGCCCGGCTCCTGATCCTTGCCGTGGGCCGGGTTGGGGGTAGCCCACTCGACGTGCAACTGGGCATCTCCGAAAGGCTGCTTGGTGACGATGTCGCCGGCGCCGGGCGCAACCTCGAAATAGCCATCGTCCAGTTTCCAGGCGATCGGTTTGCCGTTGCGCTGCTGCCAGGCGGAAAGGTCCTTTCCGTTGAAGAGCTGCACGGCATCGGCAGGCGCAGTGCCTGCATGCTCCTGCGTGCTGGGTTCGCCGGGCGCGACCATGGCGGGCAGAGGCCGGCTGCGGTCGCCGGTTTTCCACTTGATTACCGGAACGGATGCGGCGAAAGCGGTGAGGGCTATGGGCAACAAATATCGAATTCGCATTTCGCACCGATTCTAGCATCCCGCAAGTTTTCGCCGATTGGCAATCGGCGCGCTGATGCCATCCTGCCCCACCACTTGCAGCTATTTAACGACTTTCTTATGCCTTCCTTATGGCCGGGATGAGATGCTTACGGAGTGTTACACGATCGGCGTCCGCAGTCCCCGTTTGACTGAAAGATAGGTCTAGCGAAGCCGAAAGATGAATTTCGGCTCAAGACGGGACCGGCTCACGCAATGATAATATGGTGGAGAGGCCTGTGGGGTGCTCGTTCGCCTTAGAGGATCCCCAGTCTTCCGTGTGGGCAGATGGTAACCTTCCTCCTGGACCAAGACACCCAAACAATATCGCGATGGAGGTGACATGCAGCGCCTTTTCCGGCGGCTGTCGAAGGGATTGCTGTTTGCGGGCTGCTTCGCCGAGGCCGTTCTTGCGCAGCAGACCGCGCAGAAGACGATGACATGGCAACAGGCGCGTGAGGAATTCGAAAAATCGAATCCCACCTTGCGGGCGGCGCGGCTTGGCATCGACGAATCGCGGGATGAAGAGATCACGGCCTATTTGCGCCCCAATCCCGATTTCACCGTGAGCCTCGACCAGATCAATCCTTTCACCGATAACCCCGTCAACAAGTACAGCCCGTTTTCGGAGGCGCTGCCATACTTCTCGTCCAGCTATTTGCACGAGCGGCGGCACAAGCGGGAATTGCGTCTGGAGAGCGCGCAAAAGGCAACCGCCATCGCGCAAGCGCAACTGGCGGACCAGGAACGGACCCTCCTGTTCACCTTGCGCGGCGCGTTCGTCCAGGCTCTGCAGGCTAAGGCCGTGCGCGACATGGCGAAAGACAACCTGGCTTACTTCGATCATGAGCTGGGCATCAGCCAGGACCGCTACAAAGCCGGGGATATCGCGCGCGTGGATCTGGACCGCCAGGAGTTGCTGCGCGTGACTTACGAGTCCGATCTGCAGACCGCCGAAGTGAACCTGCGGACGGCCAAGATCCAACTGCTGCAGTTGCTGAACGACAGGATTCCGCTCGAACAGTTCGACGTGCAGGGCCCCTTTGATTTTGCGGAGCAAATTCCTGCGCAGGACGAACTGCACCGCATCGCCATGGAAACCCGGCCGGATTTGAAGGCCGCCGTGCAATCGGTCGATAAAGCGCAGACCGATTACAAGCTGGCGGTTTCGAACGGATCGACCGATCCCACGTTCGGCGTGGATTTTGGGCGCAATCCGCCCATACCGGTGTACATGGGCGTGAGCGTCAACATTCCGTTGCGCATCTTCGACAAGAATCAAGGGGAGAAGGCGCGCACGCAGGTGGACATTACGCGCAACCGGCGACTGCGGGACGCGGCGGAGGCGCAGGTTTTCGGCGACGTGGATTCCGCTTACGCGACGCTGCTCAGCACAGTGACTCTATTGCGGCCGTACAAGACGAAATACCTGGCTACCGCTGGCAGAGTACGCGATACGATCGCGTTTTCGTACCAGCACGGCCAGGCTGCATTGGTCGACTACCTGGACGCCCAGCGGGATTACCGGGCCGTGCAAGTGAGCTATCTGAACCTGGTGGGTTCTTACCTGGCCGCCGCGAGTCAGTTGAATCTCGCGGTGGGCCGCGAGGTTATGCAATGAAATGGCGTGAACTTGAGGTGGCGCACGCACTCATGCGTGCCGTGTCGAGACTCGTCTCGACACCCTGGTGCGCCACGGACGGTCTGTCGGGAACGGGTGTCGAGACGAGCCTCGACACGGCACGCATGAATGCGTGCGCCACGTTGACCTTGGGCCTGGCTTTAGCGCTGGCCGGCTGCAGCGCGCAGGGCAAGGGCGATCCCAAAGCCGAGGCTCCGCCGCCGGCCCAGGTCGAGCATGTCCAGAACGCGGGGCTGTTCAAAGTCGACGATCCCAGCAAGTTTCCATTGGCAACCGCGGGCGAAATCGACGTGGCGCCCGAGTTAAATGTGACCGGCGTGGTCAGCGCCGACGTTTCGCGGACCATTCCCGTGATCACGCTGGCATCCGGCCGCGTGATCGAGGTCCTCGCCCGGTTGGGGGATACCGTAACCAAAGGCCAGCTCCTAATGAAGGTGCAGAGCGCGGATATCGCCGGGGCGTACTCGGATTACGAACAGGCTCTGGCCGACGAAACGCTGGCCAAGGCGCAACTAGACCGCTCCAAGATTCTCTTCGAGAAGGGAGCCATCGCGCAGAAAGATCTGGAAGTCGCCCAGGATACCGATACGAAGGCCCAGGTCACCGTCAAGACCGCGCTCGACCATCTGCGCGTGCTGGGCGCGGATCCGGATCACCCATCGGCTATCGTCGAAGTACGCGCACCCGTTTCGGGCGTGATCACCGACCAACAAGTGACCAACGCCTCCGGAGTACAGGGATTGGCCTCTCCGAATCCATTCACGATCTCGGATCTCTCGCATATCTGGATTCTTTGCGATGTGTATGAGAACGACTTATCGCAAGTGCATCTCGGGGAGTACGCGGACGTCAAGCTGAACGCTTACCCGAACCAGGTTCTTAAGGGGCATATCGGCAACATCAGCCCGATTCTGGATTCCAATCTCCGCACCGCCAAGGTCCGTCTTGAGATGCCGAATCCGGGATCGATGCGGCTGGGCATGTTTGTTACCTCGACCTTCCATGGCTTGAAGAGAGAGGCGCATGCCACGGTCCCGGCGTCGGCAGTCCTGCATCTGCATGACCGCGACTGGGTTTACGTCCCGGCGGATGGCGGGCAGTTCCGCCGCGTGGAAGTGACCGGCGGGAAGATGCTGCCCGGCAACCTGCAAGAGGTCTCCGGCGGCATCCGGCCGGGCCAAAAAGTAGTCTCGAACGCGCTGGTCTTGCAAGCTACGGCGGAACAATAATACATTGGGACGGTAATGACGAAAGAAGAAGTCCGCGCGCGCATCGAGGAGATTGGCATCATTCCCGCGATCCGCCTGGCCTCCACCGAAGATGCGCGGTTTGCCGCGGAGGCAATGTATCGCGCCGGACTGCCCATCGCCGAAATCACCATGACGATTCCCGGAGCACTGGAGTTGATTTCCGCGCTGCGGCGAGACTTTCCAGACATGGTAGTTGGGGCGGGAACGGTGCTGGACGCGGAAACGGCACGGCGCGCCACGCGAGCTGGGGCGCTATTCATCACCAGCACGGGAATGGATATCGGCGTCGTGGGGCTAGCCGTCGAGGAAGGCATCCTGGTGCTGCCGGGCGCCCTGACACCGACTGAGATCATCAACGCATGGAAGGCCGGCGCCGATTTCGTAAAAGTGTTTCCCTGCGCGTCGCTGGGAGGCGATAGCTATATCAGGGCGCTGAAGACGGCCTTGCCGCAGATACGCCTGATCGCGGGAGGTGGCGTACAGCAGCACACCGCCGGCCATTACATTACCGCGGGAGCCAGCGCCATAGGCGTCGGCAAAGAGTTGATCACCAATGAAGCGATTCGCCTGCGCAAGCCGGAATGGATTCTGGAACTGGCGCGCCGGTTCATGGGCATCGTGAAGAACGCGCGCACGAATACACCGTCGGCCAACGTAGTTAGGTTCAAATAGCGGCAAGTAGCACGAGATAACTAAATGATTCGCCGTCTCGTAGATTTCTCTCTCAATAACCGCCTGCTGGTGGTCGCCCTCGCCATCCTGCTGTTTGCCTGGGGCGTTATTTCATTCAAGAACCTTCCCATCGAAGCTTATCCGGATGTGGCTAACAACTACGTGCAGGTCATCACCCAATGGCCCGGCCGCGCGGCCGAGGAAGTGGAGCAGCAGGTCACCATCCCGATCGAAATCGTAATGAACGGGCTGCCTCACCTGGAGCATCTGCGGTCCACCTCGCTGTTCGGACTCTCCAGCGTGATGCTCATCTTCGACGACGCTTCGGACAACGATTGGAACCGGCAGAAGGCGCTGGAACGGCTGTCGGAAGTCACCCTGCCCGACAACTTGCAGCCACAACTCGGGACGGACTACAGTCCAGTCGGCCAGATTTACTGGTACTCGCTGACCAGCACCAATCCAGAGTATGACTTGATGGAATTGAAAGCTCTCGAAGACTGGGTTCTGGAGAAGCAGTTCAAATCGGTTCCAAACGTAGTGGATGTTTCGAGCTTCGGCGGCATCACCAAGGAATACCAGGTGGCCATCGACCCCAACAAGCTGGTGGAATACGCCTTAAGTATCGGCGATGTGGAGCGGCAATTAACCAATAACAACGTCAATGCCGGAGGCAGTTTCATTCAGCAGGGCCTGCAACAAATCAACGTGCGCTCTATCGGGCTCTTCGATAACGTACAGGATATCGGCAAGACGGTCGTCAAGACTCAACAAGGCACGCCCATTCACATTAAAGATATTGCGACCGTCATGCAGGGGCCCAAGATCCGGCTGGGCCGCATCGGCAAGGCCCTTCACCGCAAGGATGGCAAAATCGTCGAAGACGACGATGTAATCGAAGGCATCGTGCTGCTGCGGAAAGGCGCTGAATCCGATGCCACGCTGGTGGCCATCCACGAGAAGGTAGAAGAGCTGAACCACCACATTCTTCCCAAGGGCGTGAAAGTGGTTCCGTTCCTCGACAGAAGCGACCTGGTACACTTCACCACCCACACCGTTCTGCATAACCTGGCCGAAGGCATTATCCTGGTGTCCATTATATTGTTCCTCTTTCTGGGGAATGCCCGCGGCGCCCTGATCGTGGCCATCACGATTCCGTTTTCGCTGTTATTTGCGTCGATCTGTCTGGACCTCAGGCACATTCCCGCCAATCTGCTATCCCTCGGCGCCCTGGATTTCGGCATGGTGGTGGATGGCGCGGTGGTGATGGTGGAGAATATCGTCCGGCATTTGGGACACCAGGGCGGCCCACCGCGGCCGGTCGTGGAGCGCATTCGCGAGGCGGCCCACGAGGTGCAGCGGCCCGTGTTTTACGCCATCGGGATTATTATCACGGCGTATCTGCCGATCTTCACGCTGCAGAGCGTGGAAGGGCGTCTGTTCAAGCCGATGGCCTGGACAGTGGCCTTCGCGCTGCTGGGCGCCCTGCTTTTCTCGATGGTTTTGGCCCCAGTGCTCTCCAGCCTGGCGTTCGGCCAGAACACGCGCGAGTGGCGTAATCCGGTGCTGGCGTGGTTGATCGGGCGCTATCGCGCGACACTGCGCCTGGCCATTCGTGTCCGCTGGGTCACGGTAGGCGTGGCCCTGGCTTGCGTAGCACTGGCCGGCTGGCTGGCCTCCAGCGGCATCATCGGTTCCGAGTTCCTGCCGCACCTGGATGAAGGCGCTATCTGGACGCGCGGCACCCTGGCCCCCAGCACCGGCCCGGACGAGGGCAACCGGCTGATGACGCAAGCGCGCCTCATCCTGGCCTCCTTTCCGGAAGTCACGCAGGTGGTTTCGCAGGTCGGGCGTCCCGACGATGGCACCGATACCACCGGCTTCTTCAATACCGAATACTTCGTCGATCTGAAGCCCAAAGATCAATGGCGCCCGGTATTCAAGGAAAACAAGGTCGAGTTGATTGGCGCCATGGACCGCGAATTGGAGAAAATTCCGGGTGTGCTCTGGAACTTCTCCCAGCCCATCGCGGACAACATGGAAGAGGCCGTGAGCGGCGTGAAGGGCGAGTTGGCCATCAAGATTTACGGCGCCGACCTGCAGAAGCTTGAAGAGACCGGCGATCGGATCGTCAACGTGATGCGGAACATCAAGGGCATTGAGGACCTGGGCCTGTTTCGCGTCATCGGCCAGCCAAATCTCAATTTCACCGTGGACCGGGACCAAGCCGCCCGGTATGGGCTTAACGTGTCCGACGTGCAGGACGCCGTCCAGACCGCGGTGGGAGGCAATGCGGTCAGCCAGATCTTGCAGGGCGAGCAGCGCTTCGACCTGGTGCCTCGATATACGGCTCCCTATCGCGACACCAGGGAGGCCATTGCGAACGTTCGTCTGCTGGCGCCCACCGGCGAGCGCGTCTCGCTGGCGCAGCTTTCGAAAGTCGAGGTAAAGGATGGCGCTTCGGAGATCTATCGCGAAGCCAATTCCCGCTACGTGGCGATCAAGTACAGCGTGCGCGGCCGCGACCTCGGCAGTACCGTGCAGGAAGCCATCCGCGATGTGGACCGTCAGGTGAAGCTGCCGGAGGGCTACACCATCAGTTGGGCGGGTGAGTACGCCAGCCAGCAGCGCTCCCAGAAGCGGCTGATGATCGTGCTGCCCATCACCATCCTGGTGATCTTCATCATCCTTTATACGATGTTCCACTCGTTTAAGTGGGCCACGCTCATGCTGGCCAACATCGCCATGGCGCCTTTGGGCGGACTGCTGGCGCTGCTGGTCACCGGCACGCACTTCAGCGTGTCGTCCGGAGTCGGCTTCCTGGCGCTGTTCGGCGTTTGCGTGCAGACCGGCGTGATCATGCTGGAGTATATCAACCAGCTTCGCGCGCGCGGCCATTCGGTGATGGATGCCGCGGTCGAGGGCGCCGTGCTGAGGCTGCGGCCGATCATGATGACCACCCTGGTGGCCACCCTGGGATTGCTGCCCGCGGCCATGTCGCGCGCCATTGGTTCGGATTCTCAACGGCCTTTCGCCATTGTGATCGTGGGAGGCCTGATGGTCGCCATGTTGATGAACATCTTCCTGCTGCCCACGTTGTACGTCTGGGTGGCCGGCGACCGGGACGTGTTGCCCACACCGGAAGCCGAATTCGAAGAATCGGCATAAGTGGGACGGCGATCCCAGATCACGGGTGCGAGTGTCCGCAACGCAGCCCCGCTGAAGTGATTGTGCAGGACCCCGACGTTCTCGGCGGAACCCCAGTCTTCCGTGGCACGCGTGTTCCTTTCAGGCGCTATTGGACTACCTGGAGGGCGGGCAAACCCTAAACGAGTTCATCGACGACTTAACCACCGTGACCAGTGAAGCCGCGATCTCCGCATTGGAGCTTGCTAGGTCCGTACTCGTCGGCCACCTTGGATGAGAGTTCTTCTTGAGTGCATTCCCCGGGAAGCTCAAGTACAGCCCGGCCTTCCGCTCGACGGGGCCGAGCGCCTCGATTCGGCTGTAAACTAGAGCTATGGGAACGATGTCTAAGGATGGGCTAGAGGACTTCCGCCTAGACCGCACGTACGTTTCCGTCGCCCGATTGACGGATCCGGACGACGCGGTTGGGTACTGGTTGTCCCGCCCGGTCGAGGAGCGGCTGCGGGCGCTCGAACTCCTGCGAAGGACCTTCTATGGCTATACCGACGCTAGCGAGGGACTTCAAAGAGTTCTTGAAGTCGTTCAACTCGAACGGCGTTGAATACCTATTAGGGCCACCAACGACCTCGACGCGTGGGTCGACATTAATACGGAAAATGCCACCAGAATTGAGCGCGCTCTTGGCGAGTTCGGGTTCGCCGCGGCAGGGCTGACCTCCGGCCTGTTTCTTAACAGGAATAACGTGATTCGCATGGGGGTGCCACCCATCCGGATTGAGATCCTTACCTCTGTCTCCGGAATCGAGTTCGAATCGTGTTACAGCGAAAAAGAGCCGATCTGGATTGAGGAAATCGTGGTTCCAGTGATCAGTCTGGCTCGTCTGCGGCAAAACAAGGCGGCTAGCGGGCGGGCGAAGGACTTGGCGGATCTGGAGAACCTGCCTGAATAGGCACACTCCGTCGTGGGATCCTCCGCCCGCCCGCGCCGTTTCCGCAACTCGTCCACCGTAACGGCCAGAATAATCGCCGCGCCGATAATGGCCTCCCACCCGTGAGGGTATGATGGAGAAGTGAATCTGACGATAGACTTGGACCGCGAGGAAGACGGCCGCTGGATCGCTGAAGCTCTGGAGATCCCGCTTCTTTTGAACAATGAGCACCCAGGGCCGTAGATTACAAGTATCCTTCCAGCATTGAGAGTAGTCATCGGGGCGGAAATAGAAGCCTTCATTCATGCACGCACCAAGGCCATCGGCCCAGCAGTCTGGATCGGATGCAGGTCTGCCGCGGGCTACGGCCATGAGTATGTCCAGACAAACGTAACCCACAGGCACCCGCATGGGTTTCGTGATTGAAGTGCCATCAAATTGGGCCGAGGTGACCCTCGGGTCACTGAGGCAATCAATCAACGCTGGAAAACTTTTCGTTCGGAGATTTACCAACGCAATCACTGGATCGCGAGGCCTATCGTACGGGTTGGTATTGGTGCTGGGGAACAAAACGCTCGCGTCTGCAGCGTCCTCGTAGTAATGAATGCCGAAATCCGCCACTGTCACGAGCGGGTCAATGTACTTGTGATAATACGCGCCTGTGCTGAGCCGGCCCGAGGGTTCAATGGCCCACAAAGGCCCACAACGAGCCCGCGCACAACCAGCAAACCAAGCCTACACACTTGATCCATTTCCTCACTGTAATACATGAAAGCCCTGTATGTAGCCACGTCACCCCTCCGCCCGCCCCCGCCGCTTCCGCAACTCATCCACCGACACCGCCAGAATGATGACCGCGCCGATAATCGCCTGTTGCAAATAAGGCGATATGCCCAACAAATCGCTGCCGTTCGAAAGCAGTCCCATGATCAATGCCCCGATCAGCGTCCCGACGACGCTGCCCTCGCCGCCGTGCAGGCTGCCGCCGCCGATCACTACCGCTGCGATGGCCTGCAGTTCGTAACCATTGCCGGCCGAAGGCTGGCCGGTCATCAGCCGCGACGCCTCGATCATGCCCGCCAAGCCGGTAAGCAGGCCGCCCAGCGCGTAAATTACGGTGGTGTCGAACGCCACCGGCACCCCCGCGTAGACCGCCGCGTCCGGATTGCTGCCGATGGCAAACGCATAGCGGCCCAGACGCGTGTGCTCCAGAATCACGTGCGTCGCCAGCGCGCAGATCACCACCACCCACAACACGAAAGGCACTCCCAACAGGTTGCCCTCGCCCAGAAAAGCAAAGCTGCGCGGGATTTGAGTCACCGGCAAACCGTTGGTGACGATCAGGGTCAAGCCCCGGATAATGCCCAGCGTGCCCAGCGTCACGATAAAGGGCGCGATTCGGAGCCGCGTGGTCAGGAACCCATTCACCGATCCCCAGAACAACCCGGTCAAGAGACCTGCCAGGATGCCCACCGGCACCGGCATGCCGCCCTGAATCGCCATGGTGCCCAGCACGCCGCACATCGCCAGCATGGCGCCCACGGAAAGATCGATGCCGCCGGCGATGATGATCAGAGTCATGCCCAGCGACATGACGTTGATCACCGCCGTCTGCCGCACCACGCTCGACAAATTCGTCTCGGTCAGGAAATGCGGCGAAGCGATCGCCAGAGCCACGAACAGAACCACCAGGCTCAAGAAAGGCAGCAGCCGCTGCATCATGGCGCACACTCCGGTTCGAGCGCGGCGAAGCGCATGATTTCCTCCTGCGTTGCGCCCGCCGGCAATTCGCCGGTAATGCGGCCTTGGCGCATCACCAGGATGCGGTCGGCGACCTGCAGCAACTCCTGCATCTCCGAACTGACCATCATCACGGCCGCTCCGGCGCGCGCCAGCTCGTCCATGACTTCGAATACGTCGATCTTGGCCCCCACGTCGATGCCGCGCGTAGGCTCGTCAAACAGGAACACGCGCGCGCGGCGGAACAGCCACTTGGCGATCGCCACTTTCTGCTGATTGCCGCCGCTCAAACGGCCGGCCGCCTGCCGTCCGGAGGAAGCCCGGATGCGCAGGCGCGCGATGTACTCGGCCGTCACGCGGCCTTGCGCCCGTCCGTCGATCATGCCCAGGCGCCCGCTGATCTCCCCGAGGTTCGCCATGGTGATGTTGTAAGCGATGGGCAGCCGCAGCGCCAAGCCGGTCTTCTGGCGGTCTTCGGTGACCAGCGCGATGCCCGCCGCCACGGCCTCGCGCGGCGATCCGATGCGCGCCGCGCGGCCATTCACGAAGACCTTTCCGGCATCGAGAGGATCCACGCCGAAAATGGCCCGGCAGGTCTCGGTTCTTCCCGCGCCGATCAGGCCGGCCAGCCCCACAATCTCGCCCGCGCGCAGGCAGAATGAAACATCGCGAAAAGCGCCGCGGCGCGTGAGGCCTTCGACGCGCAGCAGCTCCGCGCCGGGCGCCACCGGCTGCCGCCGATAGATCGACACCATCTCGCGGCCCACCATGTGCTGGATGATGCGGTCCGTCGAGACCTCCGCCAGCGGGCCGGTGTGAACCGTGGCGCCGTCGCGCAGGATAGTGACCCGGTCGCCGATCGCGCGCAGCTCCTCCAGCCGGTGGGTGATGTAGATCACCCCCATGCCCCGCGCGCGCAACGCGCGCACGATGCGGAAGACTTCTTCGGTCTCCGCGCCCGAGAGCGAGGAGGTGGGCTCGTCGAAAATCAGCAAGCTGGAACCGTGCTGGATGGCGCGGCAGATGCCCACCAATTGCTTGCCCGCCGGGCTGAGCCGTTCCACCTGCCAATCCGCATGCAGCGGGAAATGGTGCTCTTCGATTATGCGCGACGCCTGCCCGATCATGCGCCGCCGGTTCACCCAGCCGAACGGAAGGCGCTCTTCGCGCCCCAAAAAAATGTTCTCCGCTACCGTCAGATGCGGCGCCAGCAGCGATTCCTGGTGCACCATGGCGATGCCCGCCGCCGCCGCTTCCGCGGGACTGTGGAAGGCAGCCTCGCGCCCTTGCCACAGCATGCGCCCGGCATCCCGGCGCTCCATGCCCGCCACGATCTTCATCAGCGTGGATTTCCCCGCGCCGTTCTCGCCCAGCAGCAGGTGTACTTGGCCCGGCCCCACCGCGAGGTTGCCGTCGCGCAGCGCGGTCACACCGCCGTACCGCTTTTGGATTCCGCTCAGATCGAGGAGCACCGAGGGCACAGTGTATCGTACACTGTGGCGCACGCCCGTGGCGTGCCGCGTCCCCACTCATGGGGACGCCCGGCGAGCGGCGCTATGATATGGCATCGAGTGACCCTCATGAAGTCCTTACCCTGGCTTTTCGCCGCAGCCCTGTTCGCGCAGACAAACCAGTTACCCCTGCCCCGCATCGTGCAAAAGGATGGCCGCTATGCCTTGCTCGTGGACGGCGCGCCTTACTTGATCCTGGGCGCACAGGTCAATAATTCCAGCGCATGGCCTGCGATGCTGCCCAAGGTCTGGCCCGCCATCGAATATCTGGAAGCCAACACGGTCGAGATACCGGTTTATTGGGAACAGTTCGAGCCACAGCCGGGCCGTTTCGACTACTCAACGGTCGACACGCTGCTGAGTCAGGCGCGCGAACATCATGTGCGCCTGGTCCTGATCTGGTTCGGGACGTGGAAGAATGGCAGCCAGCACTACATGCCGCTGTGGATGAAGCGCGATCCCGGGCGCTACCCGCGGGTGATCGGCGCGAATGGCCGGCGCGTGGATTCGCCATCGCCGCATGCCGCGGCCACGCTGGCCGCCGACAAGCGCGCTTTCGCCGCCCTCATGCGGCATTTGAAGGCATCCGATCCGCGCCGCACGGTCATCATGGTGCAGGTCGAAAACGAGGCCGGCACTTATGGCAGCGTGCGCGACCATTCGCCGGAGGCGCAGAAAGCTTTCGAAAGTCCCGTGCCGGCCGATCTGCTGGCCGCGCTGCATGTCTCCAAGCCAGCCGCGAACTGGTCCGAAGGTTTCGGCGCGGATGCCGACGAGTTCTTCCACGCATGGTCTGTGGCGCACTTCGTCGGGCAGGTGGCCGCCGCGGGAAAGGCGGAGTATCCGCTGCCGCTTTACGCTAACGCCGCGCTGCGCGACCCCTTAAAGCCCGGGCCCCCCTCGAGCTACGAAAGCGGCGGACCCACCGACAACGTGATCCCGATCTGGAAGGCCGCGGCGCCCGCGCTCGACCTGCTCGCGCCCGATATTTACCAGAGCGATCCGGCCCGCTATCTGAAGGCGCTGGAGATCTATATCCGCCCGGACAATCCACTATTCGTGCCGGAAACCGGCAACTTGCCTGCCGGCGCGCGCTTCTTCTTCGCCGCGCTGGGCCGTGGGGCGATCGGCTATGCGCCTTTCGGTATCGACTACACCGGCTACTCGAATGCGCCGCTAGGCACGCCACGATTGAATGAAGAGTCGCTGGCGCCGTTCGCGCTGAACTACAAGCTGGTCGGCCCTATGATGCGCGAGGTCGCCCGTCTCAATTTCGAAGGCAAGCTGCAGACCGCCGTCGAAGAAAAGGAGGAGCACTCGCAAACGCTGGAGTTCGGCCCGTGGAAGGTCATAGTTTCGTATGGTGTGCCACAATTCGGCTTCGGCATTAACCCGAAAGGCAATCCGGAGCCAGTCGGCCGTGCCTTGGTCGCGCAACTTACGGGCAACCAATTTCTGGTGGCCGGATTCTTTTGTCGCGTCGATTTCCATGTGATCGACGAGGCGTCGGGCAAGCAGCGCGAATTCCTGCGCGCGGAGGAAGGCGCCTACCAGGGCGGCGTATTCAAACCCATCCGTATATGGAATGGCGACCAGACCGACTGGGGCCTCAATTTCAGTTCCGCGCCGCAAGCGCTACGCGTGACGCTCGGCACTTATTAGCGTGCGGGACTTCATGTCATATAGGCGTTTGGATATTTCGCGGCAAATCCGAGCGGCAGTTCGGGCGATGAGTTTTCGCTGGTGCTGCACTGGGACGGGACGAGTTGTTATGCCGGGGTCTGGGAGCGAGGCGACGAATCTGGCGAACCTTCCCAACGGTCCCGCCGATGCGACTCTGGCTCTGCTGCACACATACGATCAATAGCGCGCGCGCTTGTGGCGCACGCACTCATGCGTGCCGCGTCGGCACTCGTGCCGACGCCTTCAGAAAAGCAAGACCAGACGATGTAATCCTGACGGTGCCTTCCTCTCGCATGACCAGCCCCCGGTCGTTCGCATCCTCCCAAACTGGAAGTCGGGGGCATGAGGTGCGCCAGGCATTCATCACTTCTTCGTAGTTCCTCTCGCTTTCCGCCAGCCACTCCAGAAGATCGAGAATCAGGGCTTCAACCACCGCGTCGGCCATCAACCAATAGTTTATGCATCTTCACTGCTATGATGGGTGCATCGTCCGGTAAATACGCGTGGAACGAGAGCAGATCCTTCTCAAATTGCGTGAAAGGATCGTGGCCTTCGCGGCATCTCATGTGCAGGGGGATATCGCCGAAGACGTGGCGCAAGAGGTGTTGATCCTCTTGCATGAGAAATACCGTCACGTGGACCGCCTGGAAGAACTGGTTCCTTTGGCTCTGCGAATCGCGAGGTTCAAAATCATGAGCCTGCGCCGCAAGGCGCAACGCCATGGCGAGTACACTCAGGTTTCGGTCGCCGACATTCAATTGCCCGACTTGGAAGCCGACCCGGCCACGCTGGTCGAGCGCAAGCTGATGCTGGAACGCCTGACACAGGCCGTGGGACAGTTGGGCGGCCGCTGCCGCGAATTGCTGCGCCTGAAATTGCAGGGCAAGAGCTTCGCGGAGATTCAGAAGCGCATGGGCGCGCAGTCGATCAACACCGTTTACACCTGGGACTATCGTTGCCGCCAACAGTTGTTCGATCTTATGGGCGGAGGTTGGGAACCAGAAA
>Ga0302325_10011506_pt1 | contig 19051 bp, 14 predicted proteins | sample Palsa_T0_2_FD_201948 | JGI IMG/M metagenome (GOLD analysis project Ga0302325, IMG submission 201948) | Peat permafrost microbial communities from Stordalen Mire near Abisko, Sweden - Palsa_T0_2 | ecosystem: Environmental > Terrestrial > Soil > Palsa > Peat permafrost | place: Sweden: Abisko...
CCCTGGGGGCGCGCCGGCCATGGCCGGCGCGCCCTGACGGTCACCAGCCGTGCTGCACCACCCCATGACCCAAGCATGAACTCCCAACGCGCTCATCGCGCTCCAGGTGCCACCGTCGCCAGGCTGCAGGCGTTGCTCCCCTCCGAGGACTCGGGGGCGCCCCGCGTCGCTCCGGCCCGGCCGGACCAGCTGCGGCCGCTGGCCAGGATCGTGACCGCGGTCACGGGGCGCGTCACCGGCACCGGTCCACCAAACATATTTGCCACGCTCGGCCAACATCCGCGTCTGTTCCGCGCCTGGCTGCGCTACTCAGCAGCGCTGATGCCCTTCGGCACACTGCCGCGACGCGACACCGAGCTGGTCATCCTCCGTGTCGCGTGGCGGTGTCACTGCGCGTACGAGTGGCAGCAGCACGTGCCGATCGCGTTGCGTGTCGGCCTGACGCCGGACGAAGTCGCCGGCGTGGCCGAATCTCCGGCGGGCGCCTTCAGCGCACGTCAGCGAACGCTGCTGGCCGTCAGCGATGAGCTATTGGCCCAGCGCACGCTCTCGGACACGACGTGGCGCGCCGTTGGAACGACGCTCGGGGACCGCGAGGCGATCGAACTCTGCCTCCTGATCGGCAACTACCAGGGCCTCGCCTCGGCGATCGGCGGGCTCGGAATCCAAATCGAACGTGCGAACGGAGAACCGCGATGGCAACCAGTGACCAGCTGACCGCACTCGACGCGACGTTCCTCGAGCTCGAGCAGGCCGATGACAGCGCCGTGATGCACATTGGCGGAGTGCTGGTGTTCGCCCCGCTGCCGGGCGGGGGCACGCCGGCCATCGGGACGGTGCGCGAGCACCTCGAGCAGCGACTGGACCTGTTGCCGCGCTACCGGCAGAAGCTCAACCAGCCTCGCACCGGCGGGCTTTCCTGGCCCTCGTGGGAGCCCGATCAGCACTTCGAGATCGCCGCTCACGTCCGTCACGCGACGCTGTCCGCGCCGGGTGACGAGGGCGAGTTCCTGGACTGGATCTCAGACTTCTACTCGCACCGCCTGGACCGGAGCCGCCCGCTGTGGGAGATGGTGCTGCTCGACGGTCTGGCGGACGGCCGCTGGGCGCTGGTCTGCAAGACCCACCATTGCATGGTCGATGGCGCCGGCTCGGTCGACGCCTCCAACCTGCTGCTGGACGCAGAGCCCTCGCCCGAGCGCGCAGCGCCCCGCCCCCCAGACGGGTTGGCCGCCCCGGAGGCCTCGCTCGGATGGCTCCCCCATCCGCTTGCGCCGGTCGGTCTGGTACTCGGCGCCGGGCTCGCGGCCGCCCACGCCGGGACGCACGCGCTGATGCATCCGCGTGAGGATTTACAGCGCTCGCGGGCGGTGATCGACCTGCTCATCCGGGACGAGCTGATCGCGGCGCCGCGATCGAGCCTCAACGTACCGATCGGCACGACGCGACGGATCGCCACCGTTCACGTCGAGCTGGAGGAGTTGCAGACGGTCCGTCGCGCGCTGGGCGGCACGGTCAACGATGTCGTCTTGTGTGCCGCCACTGCCGCGCTGCGCGAGCTGCTGCTGGCTCGCGGCGAGGACCCGCCGCGCCGGGGTCTGCGCGCGATGGTGCCCGTGAACGTCCGCGTCGAGGCACACCACGCCGAGCTCGGCAACGAGGTCTCGTCGCTGTTCGTCGACCTGCCGGTCTCGGAGGCCGACCCGCTGCGACGCTACCAGCGGGTGAGCGCTGCGGTCGCGCAGCGTAAGGCGGGCGGGCAGGCGCTGGCGGCCAGCGCGTTGACCGGGCTGACCGAACTGGCCCCGCCCCTGCTCCACGCGAGCCTCGCGAACCAGCTGTTTGCCAAGCGGCTGTTCAACGTCACGATCACCAACGTCCCCGGCTCGCCACGGCGCCTGTATGCATTCGGCGCGCCGATGGTCGACGTTGTGCCGATCGTGCCGCTGGCGGCGGAGCACGCGCTCGGGATCGCCGTCATCTCCTACACCGGCGGGATGACGTTCGGGTTATACGCCGACCGCGCCACCATCCCCGACCTCGATGTCATCAGAGACGGGCTGGTCACGGCGCTGCACGAGCTGGCGAGGCTGGCGAGCACGACCTCAACGGCGCGTTAGGGCTCACGGATGGTTCAGTGTGTCGCGCAGCGCCTCGAGGCTGGTGTACTGCGGGCGCCAGCCGAGTTCTGACTTGGCTTTACTCGCGTCCATGATCGCCGGGTGGGTGATCGCTTCGGTCCAGGCGGCGAACGGGGGGACGAAGGGCAGGGCCGCTACGCCGCGCGCGGCGATGCGTACCAGCCGCGCCGGGGCGGGAATCGGCGTGAAGCCGAGCTCACGCAGAAGCTCCGCTCCGCTCAGCACGCCGTCGCCGGTGATGTTGTAGATGCCTGGCGGCCCGGCGCCGACGATGCAGAGCAGGAACGCCTCCCCTACGTCATCTTGGTGGATGAACTGAATCGGCACGGGCGGCGTGATCACCGGGAGCGGCACACGCCGTTTGAGGCCGCCCAGGCCGCGGATCAGCGGCGCCAACGGCCCAGGGATCAGTTCCTTGGCGCCCACCGCATCGGGTCCCAGCACGATCGGTGGGCGCAGGAGGTAAAGCTCGAGCCCGGCGTGGCCGGCGGCCTCCGCCGCGAGCAGGCGCTCGATCTCCGCTTTCTCCTGGGCGTAGAACAGGTGGGCGGCCGGCCGCGTCGGCCACTCCTCAGTCATCCCCACCGGGTTATCGCGATGAAATCCGTAGGCGGCGACCGACGACGCATACACAAATCGCCGGGCGCCCGCCGCGGCCGCGGCCCGGAAGGCGTTGAGGGTGCCTTCGATGTTGATCTCGCGGATCGTCTCGAGCGACCCCGCCCCGGTGATCATGAAAGCGAGATGGACGACGACCTCGGCGCCCTGGAATGCCTTCTCCAGCGCAGCCAGATCGCGAACGTCGCCCCGGCGGTAGGTCATCTTCGTCCAGCCCTGCTCGCTCGGATCGAACGGCCGGCGGGCGATCCCGACGACCCGGGCGATCCGGCTGTCGGCCTCCAGCAGTGGCATGAGCCCGGAGCCGAACGTCCCGGTCGGACCGGTAACCGCTACGGTGAGGTTGGAGTCGGACATTGGCTAATCCTCGCTGAATGATGCACCAGCGGCACTCATCGACCGGCCACGGCTCGTCCGCTTGGCACGACGGGAGAGTCTCACATGCCGGTTGAACACGTTGACGTGCTCGTCGTCGGAGCGGGCCTATCGGGCATCGGCGCCGGCTACCACCTGCAGGTTGAGTGTCCCGACAAGACCTATGCGATTCTGGAGGCCCGCGACTGCATTGGCGGGACTTGGGACCTGTTCCGGTATCCGGGCGTCCGGTCGGACTCAGACATGTACACCCTCGGCTACGCGTTCAGGCCGTGGGCTGAGGCGAAGGCGATTGCCGACGGAGCCTCGATCCTGAGCTACGTTCGCCAGACCGCGCGGGAGTATGGGATCGACCAGAACATCCGCTACCACCATCGCGTCGTGCGCGCCGAGTGGTCGACGGCGGACGCTCTGTGGACGGTGCAGGCCAGGCGAACCGACTCCCAGCAGGCGGTGCGTCTGACCTGTGGCTTTCTCTTCATGTGCAGCGGCTATTACCGCTACGACGAGGGCTATACACCCGACTTCCCGGGCCTGGAGCGCTTCCGTGGCCGGATCGTGCACCCGCAGCACTGGAGCGCGGATATCGAGTACGCGGGCAAGCGCGTGGTGGTGATCGGCAGCGGCGCGACCGCCGTGACGCTCGCCCCAGCGATGGCGCGCCGGGCCGCGCACGTCACGCTGCTCCAGCGCTCGCCCAGCTACATCGTCTCGCTGCCGGCGCAAGACCCGCTCGCCGCTGCGCTGCGCCGCGTCCGCCCGGCGAAGGTTGCCTATTCCATCGTGCGCTGGAAAAGCATCCTGGTCACGATGCTCAGCTTTGAGCTCAGCCGGCGTCGGCCGAGCGTCATGAAGGCGCTGATCCGCAAGCACATCGAGCGTCAGCTCCCGCCCGGATACGACGTTGACACGGATTTCTCACCGCATTACAACCCCTGGGATCAGCGGCTCTGCGTCGTGCCCGACGGCGATCTTTTCGACGCGATTGGCGCGGGCCGCGCATCGGTGGTCACCGATCGGATCAAGACCTTCACGGAGAAAGGTCTCGCGCTGGCGTCCGGGGTGCAGCTCGACGCCGATCTGATCGTGACCGCAACCGGCCTCAATCTGCTGCCGCTCGGGGGGATGGAGATCGCCGTCGACGGCCGCGACCTCGCGCTGTCTGAGACGATGAGCTACAAGGGCATGATGATCAGCGGCGTGCCCAACCTGGCCAGCGCGTTCGGCTACACCAACGCCTCCTGGACGCTCAAGAGCGAGCTGACCTGCGAGTACGTCTGTCGACTGCTCCACTACATGGACGCTCACGGGTACCGGCAATGCACGCCCCGTCAGCCGGACCCATCGATCGCCGAGCGACCGTTCGTGGATTTCTCCTCCGGCTACGTGGTGCGCGCAATCGACCAGTTTCCCAGACAAGGATCGGAGCCTCCGTGGCGGCTCTACCAGAACTACGTACGTGACATGCTGAGCCTGAGGTTCGGCCCGATCGAGGACGGCACAATTGAGTTCTTAAGGCCGGGCTCGGCGGTCGATGTGGTTGAGCCCGTCGCCGCCTGAGCACTGGTGCCACACTGCTGATGGCCAACGCTTGGCCACCAATGAACGAAGGGAGCCCAAGATGACCGAGCCCAACCTCAGCGAGCCTCGTCGTGAGGCCGAGCGCGCCGTGGGCCCTCTGCTCACCGAACCCGAGGATGAGTTGTTCGCGGAACTGGGCATCCGCGCCCGCGCCCTGTCGCGACACCCGGCGGCGGCCGGGAGTTTCGACCCGGACGTGAGATACAACGAGGTCTGGATGGGCGACGTCGACGACGTGCGTGCATTCGGGAGGCGCCTCTACGAGCGCTGGGACCGCGAACTGCACGACCTCGTCTGCGGTAACGACCCTGCGGGCAACGCAGAGCGAAAGGCCCTCGGCGATGCGCTCGGCGCCGGCGAATCCGCATTTGCCGTATCCCTGGCCATCGTCGTGGTCTCGAGCCTGGGCATCGCACCGGCGCTGGCGTCGGTGGCCGCGGCGATCGTCGTTACACGGTTCTTCAACCCCACTCTGGACCACCTCTGCCAGTCCTGGGCGACGAGCCTGGCCTGAGCCCGGCCGATGGTGCGGCGACGGGCTGACGGGACCTGCCTGTGCGGACAGGGCGTCGTCGCGGCGTGACGGCGGAGGGGCGCACGAAGGTCATCTCGCCCGAGGCGGCCACCCGGTTGATCTTCGATGGTGACACGCTGGCCGTCGGTGGATTCGTGGGGATCGCGGTTCCCGAGGAGCTGATCCTGGCGCTCGCCAAGCGCTTCCGCGAAACCGGCGCGCCGCGCGACCTGACGCTCCTGTTCGCCGGGGCACCGGGCGACGGCGGCGCCCGCGGGCTCAACCGCCTCGCGGTCGAGGGACTGATCCGGCGTGCCATCGGAGCGCATTGGGGGCTCGCCCCCGCGCTCGGCGCGCTCGCGCTCGACGGGCGGATCGAGGCCTACTGCCTGCCGCTGGGCGTGGTGTCCCATCTCTACCGTGAGACGGCCGCCGGCCGGCCGGGTGTGATCACACGGGTCGGGCTCGGCACCTTCACCGACCCGCGCCTGCAGGGCGGTCGGATGAACGCCGCGACGACCGACATGGTGGTGCAGGTCATCGAGATCGAGGGCGAGGAGTTCTTGTTTTATCCTCGGCGCCCGATCGATGTGGCGTTCCTGCGTGGCACGACAGCGGACGCGCGGGGCAACGTGACGATGGAGCGGGAGGCCGCGACGCTGGACACGCTCTCGATCGCGCAGGCGACCAAGAACTCAGGCGGGATTGTGCTCGTGCAGGTCGAGCGCGTGACGACCCGCCACCGGCTCGCGCCGCGAGAGGTCCGCATCCCCGGCATCCTCGTCGACGGCGTCGTGCTCGGCAGCCGCGCCGCCCACATGCAGACGTTTGCTGAGAGCTATAACCCCGCGTACGCGGGCCGGGTGCAGGTGGTGGAAAGCGCGACGGGCCCGACGACGCTGGACGCGCGCGCAGTGATCGCCCGCCGCGCCGCAATGCAGCTGAAGCGCAACTCGGTCGTCAATCTCGGCATCGGGATACCCGAGGGCATCGCCACGCTGGCCGCGCAGGAGGGCATCCTGGACCAGATCACTCTCACCGTGGAGGCGGGCGCCATCGGCGGCGTGCCCGCCGGCGGGCTGAGCTTCGGCGCGGCGGCCAATGCGCAGGCGATCGTCGACGAGCCGTACCAGTTCGATTTCTACGACGGCGGCGGACTGGACCAAGCCTTCCTCGGCTTGGCGGAGGTCGACCGCCACGGCAACGTCAACGTCAGCCGCTTCGGCGGGCGGCTGGTGGGTGCCGGCGGCTTCATCAACATCAGTCAAGCCGCCCGCAGCCTGTTCTTCCTCGGGACGTTCAACACCGGCGCGGAGACCGCCGTCGGTGACGGCCGGCTGGGCATTCGGCGTGAGGGCACGGTGTCAAAGTTCGTCGACCAGGTGGGTCACATCACCTTCAACGGCGAGCGCGCCCGGGCCGACGGCCAGTCGGTGCTCTATATCACCGAACGCTGCGTGTTGCGGCTGGGCGAGAGCGGGCTCGAGCTGATCGAGATCGCGCCTGGCTTGGATCTCGAGCGCGATGTGCTGGCCCGGATGGACTTCCGCCCCCAGCTCGCGCCGGACCTGCGCGAGATGGATGCGGCGATCTTCACCGACGCGCCGCTCGGACTCGGTGAGCGCTCAGCGCTGACGCTCGACGAACGGATCGACTACCGCGCGGACGATGACCTCGTATTCATCAACTTCGAGGGCTTGACCCTGGACACGCTCGAGCAGACAGACGAGCTCGCCGGGTTCCTGCGCCGAAGCCTGGACGACCTGGGCCGGCGGGTGAACCTGATCGTCAGCTACGACAACTTCGCGCTGGGCCGCGCCGCGGCCGCTCCCTTCTTCGGGTTGGCCCGGGAGCTCGATCGGCGCTACTGCCTGTCCTCCACGCGCTACTGCACCGACGCGTTCCTGCGTCGCCAGCTCGGTCGGGCGTTCGCGGAGGCCGGCCTACCCCACACCATCTACCGGAGCTTCGAGGAGAGCACCCACGCACTCGGCACCGATGCGGCGCTCCGGCACCCCGCCGGGAACCCTCGCGACGAGCATGTCTAGCGGCAGCGGGCGAGCCTGACCCCGCCGAATGCGCGCGCGGTCTGGCCCGGGGTTGACGGTGGCCACGGCCCGGAAAGAAAAGAATGCAGGATCGTGCCCACCGCGTGCTACAGTCGAAATTGGCCTCTGTCCGGTGTTCATAGAGCAGGTGTCGCTCGGAGATTGTTTCGCGTCTCCGGCGGCCAGGCGCCGCGGCGACTGAGGCGAGAGGTGATCCAGGGCGTAGGACGGCCATGCGCCGGTATGTGTGACCGGCGGCCATAGGCCCTGGGTCCTGAGCAGAGGAGTCCTGCATGTCCAGCGTATCCCACGCCCAGTTGACACCGTTGCGGTTCCTGGAGCGCTCGGCCGAGGTATACCCCGAGAAGGTGGCGATCGTCCACGGTGATCGCCGCATGACCTATCGGGACTTCGCCGGCGAAGTCACCCGCCTCGCCCGCGCGCTGCAGGCGTCGGGGATCGAACCCGGCGACCGCGTGGCCTATCTGTGCCCGAACATCCCCGAACTGCTGATCGCGCACTTTGCCGTTCCGCTGGCCGGAGCAGTGCTGGTGGCCATCAACTCGCGCCTGGCGGGGCAGGAGGTGCGCTACATCTGCGACCACTCCGGGGCCAAGCTGCTGGTGGTTGACTCCGAACTGCGCTCGACCGTCATCCCCGTAGAGGACCAGCTGGCGACGATCCAGGAGATCATCACCATCAGCGATCCGGTCTCCGGGCCAGACCTTTCGGACGCGCCCGGGCCGCGCTATCCGGATCTGCTCGAGCGTGGCTCCGACGAGCCGCTGGACTGGACGGTGCCGGACGAACTGGCGACGATTTCGATCAACTACACCTCGGGGACCACCGGCAAGCCCAAGGGCGTCATGTACTCCCACCGGGGCGCCTACCTGAACAGTCTCGGCGAGCTGCTTCACTCCGAGCACGGCGCCGACACCGTCTACCTGTGGACGCTGCCGATGTTCCACTGCAACGGATGGTGCACGGCGTGGGGCGTGACCGCGATCGGGGGTCGCCACGTCTGCCTGCGCGCGGTGCGCGGCGACCTCATGTGGCAGCTCATCGTGCAGGAGGAGGTGACCCACCTCAACGGCGCCCCGCCGGTCCTCAGCGCGCTGGTCAGCGCGGACGAGGCCCACCCGCTCGAGCGACGGTTGGTGATCACCACGGCCGGCGCCCCACCGAACCCGAACACGATCGCGCGGTGTGACGGCATCAACGCGCGCGTCGTGCACGTGTACGGGCTGACCGAGACCTACGGTCCCTACTCGGTGTGCCAATGGCAGACGGGCTGGGAGGACCTTGAGGTCAAGGAGCGCGCGGCGCTGTTGTCGCGGCAGGGTGTGGGGATGATCCAGGCCGAGCGGCTTCGCGTCGTTGACGACGAGATGAACGACGTGCCGGCGGACGGCACCACGATGGGCGAGATCGTCATGCGCGGTAACAACGTCATGAAGGGCTATTTCGACGATCAGGGCGCGACCGACCAAGCGTTCAGCGACGGCTGGTTTCACTCCGGCGACCTCGGCGTCATGCAGCCCGACCGTTACGTGCAGCTCTTGGACCGCGCCAAGGACGTGGTGGTATCCGGCGGGGAGAACATATCGACCGTCGAGATCGAGCAGGCGATCCTCACCCACGAGGCCGTGCTGGACGCAGCGGTCGTCGGGGTGCCCGACGAGAAGTGGGGCGAGCGGCCCAAGGCCTTCGTCGTGCTCAAACCGGGTGAGGCGGCCAGCGAGGAAGCGATCATCGACCACGTGAAGGCCACCATTGCCCGCTACAAGGCGCCCAAAGCGGTCGCCTTCCTGGACGAACTGCCAAAGACCTCGACCGGCAAGGTCCCCAAGTTCGAGCTGCGCGAGCGCGAGTGGGCCGGACACACCTCCCGCATCAAGGGTTGACGTGGGATGAACCCCAGCTGGGAGCTGGGGTTCAGCCCAGTGGACTCTCAGGGCCGGTCGAATGGGACGCTAACCATGTGTGCGGCGGGCGTTAGTTACCCACTACACGCCGGCGCCCACCACCACGCGCTCGCCCGCGACGCCGTTGCTCTGGCTGGTGCTCTGACTGCCCTCCAGCACGACCTTCAGCGCGCCGGTGTTGGCCGCGTCTGCGAAGGTGTCGTACGCGGCCATCGTCTCCCCGAGCCCGAAGCGATGAGTCACGAACTGGGTCGGGTCGAGGCGACCGTTGGCCACGAGACTCAGCAGCTGGGGGATCGTATACGTGTCGACGAGCCCGGTCGTCAGCGTGACGTCATGAATCCACAGCCGCTCCAGGTGCAAGGTCACGGATTCACCGTGAACGCCGATGTTCGCCACCCGCCCGCCGGGACGAATGAGCTCCGTCGCCAGGTCAAACGTGGCGGGGGCACCAACCGCCTCAAACGCGACGTCGGCGCCGAGACCATCGGTCATCTCCATGGTCAGCTTGATGGCGTCCTCGCGGCCGTTGTTGATCGTCGCGTCCGCGCCGAAGCGCCGCGCGCTCTCCAGCCGCGTGTCAGCGAGATCGATCGCGATGATCCGACCCGGGGTGTACAGCTTCGCGGTCATGATCGCGGCCAGGCCGACCGGGCCAACGCCCACGATCGCCACCACGTCGCCGGGAGCCACCATGCCGTTGAGCACGCCGATTTCGAACGCCGTGGGCAGGATGTCGGCGAGGAACAGCACCTGCTCGTCGCTCAGCGCCTCCGGGACCTTGTAGACCGAGTTATCGGCGAACGGCACGCGCGCGTACTCGGCCTGCAAACCGTCGATCAGATGGCCGAAGATCCACCCGCCCCCGCCGAGGCACTGCCCGTAGCGGTGTTCTTTACAGAAACGGCAGCGTCCACATGAACTCACGCACGAGAGCAGCACCCGGTCCCCGGCCACAACGGTGCTCACACTCGCCCCGACCTCCAGCACCGTACCGACAGCCTCATGGCCCAACACGGTGCCCGGAGTCGTCTCGGGGACGTGTCCCTTGAGGATGTGCAGGTCCGAGCCGCAGATCGTCGAGGTGTCAATCCGGACCACGACGTCCGTCGGATCGATGATCGTGGGATCGTCGACGGTATCCCAGCCACGCTGGTTCGGGCCGTGATAAACGAGAGCTTTCATGATGTCCTCCCTGTCGGTGGTCGGTCTGTGACCGTCCTTCACGCGACGGTAGAACGCCCACGAGGGTTCGCCATCCGTGATTCTCCGCGCCACCCTCAGGGGCAACCACCGACTGGCAGGCCGATCCGCCGTCCGGTCTACGCCTTCAGTGAGGGCATCGGCGGGCGGGACGGTGCTGCCTCCAGACGCACTCGTGCGTCCAGGATCAGCGCGCCGTCCGGTCGCGCGATCACCGGGTTGCAGTCGAGCTCGGCGATTTCCGGGTGGGCCTCGACGATGGCGCCGATGCGCAGCAGCACATCCTCCACCGCGGCGACGTCGCAGCGCGCGGCGCCGCGGTAACCATCGAGGAGCGGAAACGTCTTCAGTGAGCGGACCATCTCGTGGACGTCTTGATCGGTCACCGGCGTGATCCGCACCGCGACGTCCTGGATCAGTTCGGCGGTCGGTCCGCCCGCGCCGCAGGCGAGCACCGGCCCAAAGCTGGGATCGTGGATAACGCCGACGATGAGCTCGACTCCGCTCCTGTGCGCCGCCGCCCCGCCTGGCTCCACGGCACCCTCTCCGGCGCGAGCGGCGTCCGCAGCCAACACAGGGCTGGCCAGCGGTAGGCCGTAGCAGTCCAGCAGCGCGGCCACGCGCGCCGGGGCCAACCAGCTCGTTCCGGCGGCCAGCTCCTGGCTGATGATCCCAGCGGCCTCCACCGGCCGGCCCGACGCCGGTGGGCAGAACGTCCCCTCGGGGGCAGCCCGCCAGCGGCCGTAGCGGGCGGCCAGAGCGACGGCGTGCGCCGCGTCCTCAGGGAATTCGTATCCCGGCACCTGTGCGCGGTCAGAGCGCAACTCCGGCGGCGGCCCCTCACCGGTCATGAACACGGCGGCGATCGTGCAGTGCTCCGAGGCCTCGCCAACCTCGCGGATCGCGACAGCGACATCCGCTGCGCGGGTGATGAAGGTCGGGACGTAGATCGCCAGGATCACATCACAGGCGTCTGCGCCGATCAGCGCCTGGAGCGTCCGGCGATAGTCCTGCGCCGACGCGGAGGCGTTCATGTGGATCGGATTGGCCAGCGAAGCTGAGCCGGGCAGGAACCGTCGCAGCTGCGCTTGTGTGGCAACGGTCAGCTCCGCCACCTCCACCCCGTTGGCCCGGCAGGCGTTGGCGCAGAGAATGCCGGGACCTCGAGCATTGGTGACGATGGCGATCCGGTCTCCACCCGGGGTTGGCTGCTGGGTCAACAGCCTGACCACGTCGAAGAGTTCATGGAGCGTGTCGGTGCGAATCACCCCGGCCTGGTGAAACAGCGCGTCGACAGTGACATCAGAGGACGAGACCAACGCGCCCATGTGCGAACCGGCAGCTCGGGAGCCCGCCACCGAGCGGCCGCTCTTGACCGCGACGATCGGCTTCGTGCGTGCCACTCGCCGGGCCACCCGAGCGAACTTTCGCGGGTTGCCAAACGACTCCAGGTACAGCGCAGCGACATCTGTGGCCGAGTCCTGCTCCCAGTACTGGAGCACATCGTTGCCTGACAGATCGGCCTTGTTCCCGACCGACACCAACGACGACAGACCGACCCCGATCCGACCCACGGTCTCCATGATCGCGATGCCGAGACTGCCACTCTGGGACAGGAAACCGACGCGGCCTGAAGGCGCCCGGTGCGGCACCGCCGTGGCATTGAGACGGACCTCCGGCGCGGTATTGAGAACCCCGAGACTGTTTGGTCCGACCAGGCGCATCCCGGCCCCCCGGCACACCTCGACCAGCTCGCGCTGGCGCTGGACACCCACCTCGCCCACCTCGGCGAAGCCCGCCGAAATGACGAGCAACGCACGTGCACCGGCCGTTGCGCATTCGCCGGCCACCGCGACGACCCGGTCCGCGGGCACCACCACCACGGCGAGGTCGACCGGCGCGCCGATGTCGGCGACCGACCGGTAGGCCGGGAGCGATTGAACCATGTCAGCGCGCGCGTTGACCGCGTACACATCGCCGTTGAACTGCCCCGCGATCAGATTGTGCAGAAGCTCCCCACCGATCGTGCCTCGCCGTCGCGACGCCCCGATCACCGCCACGGACCGGGGCTCCAGGAAGCGACGCACGGCCGCGATGGCCGAAGTCCGATCGCGGTCCTGAAATCGCGCCAGCGCCGCGGGCGAGAGCGACGTGGGCAGCTCGATCTCGATCGCGTCGCGGGTGGCGCGCAGATCGACGGGAAAGCCGCTCTGGCGGAACACGTCGATCATGTGGCGATTGGCCGGCAGGACCTCCGCGGTAAAGGTGATGAAGCCGTGGTGCTGCGCCACCGCAGCGAGGTGGGCCAGCAGGATCGTCGAGATTCCGCGGCCCTGCCACGCGTCGGCGACCATGAACGCCGCCTCGGCGCGCTCGTCGTCGATGCGCAAATACGCCGCGTGGGAAATCACCGTGCGCGGGGTCCCGGTCTCGGCGATCAAGGCAACACGGTCCGCATAGTCGACGTCCACCGCCCATGCCGTCACCCAGTCGAGGTCGGGCGCGCCGAAGAAGCGAAACGCGAGCGACTCCGGCGAGAGGGCCTCGAGGAACGTCCGCAGCGCGGGCTTGTCGGCGGCACGCACGGGACGCACGTGAACGGTCGACCCGTCCCGGAGTACGACATCAGTCTCCTGCTCGCGCGGATAAGGCGCGCTCACGGGTCCAGCGGCACACATCGTCAAAGTATGTGCTACGACCCCTCCCCATGCTCTATGTCCACCACCCCTCCTCGCTCGAGCACGACCCACGCGCCTTCGCGCCGGAGCATCCCGACACCCCGGAGCGGGTTGTGGCGCTCGAGGCCGCGATGGCGGGCGCCGATTGGCTGGGCTGCGAGCGCCTGTCGGCCCCGGCCGCGAGCGACGCCGAACTCGCGCTCGTCCACACCGCCGCGCACGTCGACTTCGTCCGTACGCTGTGCGAGCGCGGCGGCGGCCGGATTGACGCCGACACGTTTGTCGGCGAGGCCTCCTACCGCGCCGCGCTGCACGCGGCCGGTGGCTGCTGCGCGATGGTCCGCGCGTTGGTGGCCGATCAAGCCAGCGCGGCGTTCTGCGCCGTGCGCCCGTCCGGTCATCACGCCGACCGCGACCGCGCGATGGGCTTCTGCCTGTTCAACAATGTCGCGATCGCCGCCGAGTTGGCGATCCGGGAGCTTGGATGCCGCCGCGTGCTGATCTTGGACTGGGACGTCCACCACGGCAATGGCACAGCCGAGATCTTCCGCCGCCGATCCGATGTGCTGTTCGCGAGCATTCACCAAGCCGGGTTGTTCCCGGGCACCGGAGCGCTCAGCGATGCCGGCTCGGGAGGCGGCCTGGGCTACACGGTCAACATCCCGGTGCCGAAGGGATCAGACGAGGAGGTCTGGGTCTCAGTGCTGGAGCACGTGATCGTGCCGGTCGCGCTCGAGTTCGGACCCGAGCTGATCCTGATCTCGGCCGGGTTCGATGCCCATCGCGCCGACCCGCTCGGGGGCTGCCGGCTGGAGGCGGCTTCGTTCGTGCAGATGGCTCGCCACGTCGGCGAGATGGCAGCCGCGCTCGACGCTCCGATCGGCGCCGTGCTCGAGGGTGGCTACGACCCCGACGCGCTCGCCGAGTGCGTCATGGCGACGATCTCCGCCCTCGACCACCCCGAGCCCGCGGAGTCCATCGCCCCCGATCCCATGATCACCTCGCGCGTCGCCGCGCATGTCGGGCACTTCTGGACGCTGTAGCACCCGTAGCGGCCGTCGCACCCGTCGCATCGATTCGGTCGCCGGTCCCGTGATATATGCGACGAGCCGTCAGCCGGGAGCGCGTTGCGCTGGATCGGGGACCGCCGCGGGTGCGGCGTTGGCTGCGGCGGCTGTCCGGTCGTGGGTCTGATCGCCGGTGCGCGCGGCTTGGGCCTGCTCGGTGTAGACGAACGTTGTGTTGCGACCGTTGTCCTTGGCCCAATACAGCGCGCGGTCGGCGTTGTGGAACAGCGTGTCGGCGTCGCCAGCGTCCTCGCTCGAGCTCACGCCGGCGGACAGGGTGACGGTTCCGACGTCGTCAGACGACCGCTGTTCGACCGCCTGGCGTACGCGTTCGGCCGCCGAGTAGGCGCCCAGCCGATCGGTTTCCGGCATCAGCCACGCGAATTCCTCCCCACCGAGCCTGGCCACCAGCTCGCCCTTGCGACTGTGGGCGCCCAGCAGCTCGGCGAACAGGACCAGCACGCGGTCGCCGGCCTGGTGGCCGTGGCGGTCGTTCACGGCTTTGAAGTGGTCGAGGTCGAGCAGCACGAGGCTGAGGCCGCGCCCGTAGCGCTGCGCGCGGCCGAGTTCGGCGCCCAGGCGCTCGTGGAACGCGCGGCGGTTGGCGATGCCGGTGAGCGGATCGCTCGCGGCCTGACGCGCCAGCCGGTCCCACGCGTCCGCGTTCGAGATCGCCAGCCCGACCAACGAGGCGAAGCGCTCCAGGCGCAGCTCCACATCACGCGGGATCCCCTGGCGGTTGTAGGCGGCCCCGAGGGCACCCCACAGTTCGCCGGCCACGACGATCGGGGCGGCGACCCCAACCGTGCCGCCGACCTCTTTCGTCAGGCTGGAGATTGGGTCGGTGCTGCTCTCGTAGCCGCTGTGCTTTCGCGCCGGACGACCCGTGCGGAACACCTGGGCCGATGCGGTGACTCCGTCGAGTGCGTAGATCGTGCCGGCGAGGTCCCGACCGTCCCGGGTCGATCCGCCCAGGACCGTGCCCTGATTGGTCGCTGTGTCAAAGCGACTCACGGCCCCGATGAGCGAGTCGAACAGGTTCACGATCTGCTCGGCCACCGAGGTGAACACGGCGTCGGGAGCCGCCCCCTGGGCGACGAGCGTCGCGATCTGACCGAGCGCGGCCTCCTCGGCGTCACGCAGCGCCAGCTCCTGGGTCGAATCTCTCATTCGGGCGGCGGTCTGACGCAGAACCAGCATCACCGCCGCCACGAGCGTCAGGCCCAGGCTCAACACCAGCCACGGAACCGCCGAGATCCCCGAGCCCGGTACCGCCGCCCACACGCTCCAGCGCCGGCCCGCGACCGCGATCGACGCAGCGTGGCCGGTCGCCGCTCCGGGGGCGGAGACCAGCGTGTCCACGCCGTCACGGATGGTCAGGTGGACGCCCGGTAGGTGCGCGGTCACCGTCGAGGCCAGCTGCTGGGCTTCATACGACGCGCTGATCCACCCCTCCAGCCGGCCCCGTTGATCCTTGACCCCGACAAAGACGACCACCCCGTGCCGTGGTCGCTTGAATCCGAGGAACTCGACCGGCGGAGACGCGAGCTGGCGCCCCGTCCGCGCCACCGCCAACAGGAGCGCGCGACGGAGCGGGTTCGCTGCGATGTCGAGACCGAGCGGCGGCGCCCCCGGCGCGACCTGCCGGTAGGCGCTGAGCACAAGATGCAGCGATCGCGGGCCTGCCGCTCGCAGCACCCCAGCGCTCGACGACTCGACGAGCGTCAGACCTGTCCGACGCTCGAACGCCGCCCGATCTTGCTGCGAGACCGGCTCGATGAAGCCCACGCCGTACACCACCGGCTGGCTCATGACGATGTTCGAGAGAACGGGCCAGCGCGGTCTCACCGGGCCCGGAAGCGTGCCCACCACCCGAGCCAACGCAACCTCGCGCGCCAGCGCATCATCGACCGACTCGCTGAGGACGCTCACCGCCTGACGCTGCGCCGCCCGCTGCTGCTCCTGGTGCTGGTGCGCCTCCCCCACGTAGAGCACGTAGGTCAAGACGATCACGGCCACCAGCAACGCGGAACCGACCAGCCACCAGCCATCGACGAGGCGCCGCATATCCGAGATTCATCGGCGTTCGGGGCGGCCGCGCGACCGTAATTGTCCGCAACCCGCGCTGATCTGGGTGACGCGGCGTCGCCGCCGGCGCCGGCTGGCCGGTGCCGCCTGGCCGGGCCGCCTGGCTGGGCCGCCTGGCCGGGCCGCGGCGCGACAGGGTCAGGCGCGCGACGCGAGGTACGGCGCGAGGTACTTCGCGGCGATCTTCGGCGTCGGGGCCGCGTCCGGGTCCTGCTCCACCTCGGAGCCAAAGCCGTGGCCGCCGGTGATGTGGGCCGTAAAGGACAGCGGGGCCGCTCCGGTCAGGAGCACGGCCTGAATCACCGGCGCAAACGGCTGTGGCGCCACCGGGGCCCCGGCCAGTGCGGCGATCGCGTGCGCGGCGGTGTCGGCCTGCTCAGCGGCGAGGCCGCCGAACTTGACCGCGAAGTCGGTGGCGTCGCCGGCGGCGTAGACGCGCTCGGTGCCGCGAACCTGGGCGTTCTCGTCGACCGGAATGAAGCCGTCGGCATCCTGAGGCAGACCGGGTACGCCGGGCCCGTACAGCTGAGGCAGCGCCACGATGCGGTCGACCTCGAGCCGACGATCCCCCGGGATGATCTCGATCACCCCGGACCGGGGGATCTCGCAATAGGCCGAGCTGATCACGTCGATGCGTTGGTCGGCGAGGAGCTGCGCGAGGGCGTGGCTGGCTCGGTCGCCGAACACGGCCAGCGGTGCGGCCTCCGGCGTGAGGATCGTGATCGACAGCTCGATGTTCATGTCATAGGCCCGTCGCGCCGTCATCAGGGCCAGCTCGTAGGCCGGCAGCGGCCAGGCCAGGGGCGCCGGCAGCACAAAGGCCAAGCGTTTGACATAGCCCTCCTCGACGTCCTGGATGAGACCGTGCAACTGCTCGTCGAGCCGGGTGTCATCCACCGTCACGGCATGCTCATAGCGAGTGCGGATCTGAGCTCCGAGACCAAGCATCAGCGCGTCGTAGTGAAGCTCTGAGCCAGCCGCGGTGTACGCGACGCGGTGGGCGACGTCAACGCGGCTGAGCGCCTCTGGCACCAGCGCCGCCTGCACGTCGGCCGCGATCTCCGCCAGCGGGAATCGCAACGCCCGCGCGAACGCGAACGGCTCTCGCACCGTCATCGGACGATCGACGAACTCAGGCGACGGCGAGAGCAGCGTCAGGTTGATGCGGTCGCCCGCGAGGTCTCGCAGCGCCAGGGCTGCTTCGAGGCCGGCAACACCACCGCCGGCCACGACGACGTCAAACCGGCCCGTTGTGCTCATCACGAGGAGAGTAACCGCCCCGAGGGGTCAGCGGGCACAGGCCCACGGGCGTCCGTTGATCCGTCAACTACACTGTGGCAATGGACACGATCACGTCCTCGCGACTCGAGGGCACCGCACTTGAAGCGTGGCGGAGCTATCTGCAGAGCCACGCCTCGATCGTCCGCGTGCTCGATGCCGAGCTCGTGGTCGAACACGGCATGACGACCCGCGACTACGAAGTTCTGCTCTATCTGGCCCAAGCCCCCGACCGCCGGCTCCCGATGTCCGCGCTGGCCGAGAGCACGATGCTCACGCGGTCGGGCATCACCCGACTCGTGGACGGGCTCGTCGCGGGTGGGCTGATCGAGCGCGTTGCCTGCCCCAAGGACGCTCGGGTCTCGTACGCGCAGTTGACCGACCCGGGCCACGAGCAGCTGCGCAGCGCCGGCTGTTCGCACGTCAGGAGCATTCGACGCCTGTTCCTGGAGCACTTCAGCGCGGAGGAACTCGAGTTGCTCGCCTCGCTGCTGAGCCGCCTCCCCGGCGCGCACCCAGATGTCGAGTGCTCGGTCCAGTAGCGAGATACCTGACACCGCAAGCCGTGGCAATCTCGACTGACCTCTCCGCCGGCGTCGCCATCGACCCGGCCACGGCGATCGGAACCGTCCGGCTGACGGTGGCCGACCTCGACCGCTCGCGTTCGTTCTATGAGACGGCCCTCGGCCTGCAGCCGTTCGCGCTCGAGGACGGCGGGCTGGCGCTCGGCCGGGCGGATGAGCAGGCGCTGATCGAGCTGCACGGGGACGGCTCCGCCCCACGTCTGGACCGCCACGCCACCGGGCTCTACCACCTCGCGGTCCTGGTGCCCACGCGGCGGGACCTGGCGCTCGCGCTGGCTCGAGTCGCACAGGCCCACTGGCCGCTGGACGGCGCGTCGGATCACCTGGTCAGCGAAGCGCTGTACCTCTCCGACCCGGACGGCAACGGGATCGAGATCTATCGCGACCGGCCGCGCGACCAGTGGCGCCGCCGCGCGGGGGGCCTGGAGATGGCAACGTTGCCGCTCGATCTCAGGCACCTCCTCGGTGAGGCCGCGGACGCAGGCTCGCTGCCACCCACCGTGCCCGCCGGAACCCGGATCGGCCACGTCCATCTGCAGGTCGCGGACATCGGCGAGGCGGAGGCGTTCTACCACGGAGTACTGGGTTTCGACGTGATGGTGCGGGGATATCCAGGCGCGTTGTTCGTGTCGGCCGGCGGATACCACCACCACATCGGACTGAACACCTGGCACAGCGCGGGCGCCTCGCCACCGGCGCCGGGATCGATCGGGCTCCGGTCCTTCGAGGTGCAACTGCCAGGCGCACAGGAGCTTGACCGGCTGCTGCGCCGAGTGCGGGAGTCCGGTCGCCACATCGAATCAGCGCCTGGCGGCGCCGCCGTGCGCGATCCGTCCGGCAACGCGGTGGTGCTGCGCTCGCGCTGAGGTGGGGGCGCGCGGCGGCGCTAGGCTACGCACCGTCGGCGACGTGGCGGAGTGGCTACGCAGCGGCCTGCAAAGCCGTCTACAC
>Ga0302325_10011507_pt1 | contig 19050 bp, 15 predicted proteins | sample Palsa_T0_2_FD_201948 | JGI IMG/M metagenome (GOLD analysis project Ga0302325, IMG submission 201948) | Peat permafrost microbial communities from Stordalen Mire near Abisko, Sweden - Palsa_T0_2 | ecosystem: Environmental > Terrestrial > Soil > Palsa > Peat permafrost | place: Sweden: Abisko...
TCAGGCTTATCGCGATCGCTTATCTGGGAGTATGTGTGGTCGTCTTTTCGATTCAGAACAGTTACATCTTCCCCGGCGCGGCCGCCACCCAGGGACAAAAGGACGGGTCCATCACGCAGGGATCCAACGACAAGCTGCTGGCGCTCAAGACGTCCGGCGGGACACAAATCGTCGCTCTGTTCGGCAAAGCCCTTCATCCCGACGGGACGCCGCTGGCGGATGTGAGCCATTGTCCCACGATCATTTATTTCTATGGCAATGGCGCGTGCATGGCTTACAGCACGGATGTATTCGAGCACTTCCGCAGGCTCGGCGCGAATGTCATCATTCCCGATTACGAAGGCTACGGGATGAGCGACGGCAAGCCGAGCGAATCCGGTTGTTACGCCGCTGCCGATGTGGCATACGACTATCTGCTCAGCCGCGACGATATCGATCCGAAGTTTATCGTGCCGATCGGCTGGTCATTGGGCGGGGCGGTGGCGATTGACCTCGCCCGTCGCCGGCCCGTCGCCGGACTGGTGACGATCGCCGCGTTTACGAATCTGCGCGATATGGCGCGTCGGTTCATTTCCTGGCTGCCCATGTCGCTGATCATGAAATATCGCTTCGACAATTTGAGCAAGCTCGCCGAAATTTCCTGTCCGATTTTGATCGTGCATGGAACCGATGATGAGCTGATCCCGTTTGTCATGTCCGACCGCCTCGCTGCCGCGGCTGGGGGAAAGGTCACGAGATTTAATGTTGCCGGCGCCGGACACAACGATGTATTGGAGGTCGGCGACGGTGAACTGCTGAGCAAGATCGAAGAATTGTTGCATAGCGTGCGCCCGACGCAACAAGCGACACGCGCTGCAAGCCCCTAGGCGCGATGGGGGCTTCAATGATCTTTGATTCTCACAGTGTCGCGCAAACCGAATCGATTGCCGCCGAACTAGGGCGAACCCTTTCGGGCGGTGAATGCATTGCGTTGAACGGCCCGCTCGGAGCGGGCAAAACTCAATTCGTGCGCGGGCTTGCAATCGGCCTCGGCGCTGAGCCGCGCTCGGTCAGCAGCCCGACTTTTGTTCTTCTGAACGTCTATCGCGGCGGAAGGATTCCGCTGTTTCATCTCGATGCGTATCGCATCGCGGGGGCAGAGGATTTCGAATCCATCGGGTTTTCCGAGCTGCTCGAACAAAACGGCGTGGTCGTCGTGGAGTGGGCGAGCCGCATCGAGAAGATTCTTCCGGTTTCGCCGATCATGGTGGCCATCGAAGTGACGGGCAAATCCGATCGGCGGCTGGTGATTGAAAAAACGGGGAAATAACCGGGTTACGCCGGCTGGCTGCCGCCGGATCGCATTTTTGCCAGGGCGTTTTGTTCGATCTGGCGGACGCGCTGCTTGGAAAGTCCCATCCGCAAACCGACCTGCTCATAGGTTGCCGGGCGGCCTTCGCTCAGTCCATAATGCGCGGCAATGACATCCTGCTCGCGCCGCTCGAGACGGGACATCAGTTGGCGGATCTCGTCGCGAGTGACCAGCTCCACGGCCCCGCGGGAACTGGCGGTCTCGGGCACGGATGCCAGGAACTCGTCGCCGTGGACGGCTTGGCGCCCGCCGCAAAGCATCTCCGGAACGCTTCGGGCGAACCCCTTCATCAGCGCGAACGTGGCGTAGGTGCTGAATCGATTGCCCTTGTGAGTGTCGAATGAATCCACGGCTCGAATCAGAGTAAGATTGCCGTCGCTGATCAGTTCCATCAGCGCCAGCCCCGGCCGCAAATGTTTGCGGGCGACGCTCACGACCAATCGAAGATTCGCCTGGACGATGCGGTTTTTCGCCTTCACGATCCGCCGGCGGATTTCCTCGAGCCGCCTGAGATCGCGGGCGCGGGCAAATTGCGGATCGATCTTGCGCCGGGCGGTCACGAATTGAAATTTGTGGAAATTCAGTTGCAGGAACAGCGCCCGTTCGCGGCCTCGCGTGAGCAGCGGGGTGCGGTACAAATCCTGCAAATAAACCGGCAAATCACGGGGAATGCGCAGTTCCTCGATGCGGCCCTCGGCCGGCAATTCCTCCTGCGACACGATCTGCTCGATCACGTCGGAAGCGCCCGGCTGGTGATACAGGGGATCATCGATGAAGCGAACTTTTCGCCGCACGAGTTGAGCCAGCCGTTCCTCGACGATTGCGCGGGATACCGCCGCATTGCCCCGGCACGTTCGCCGGGTGATGTCCCGGATCGACTCGCCCCCGCGGTAGGCGCGAACCCAATCGGCCCGCTCCTCGGGAGAGATTTCAGCGGCGGCCTGCGCGAAAATCGCGGACTGGGGATTGGCCTGGTCGTGGTCGCGGATAATGTGCGCGATCGTCAGCGGCGAGCGGTTGACCCGCCGCCCAATCCGTCGCGTGATTTCGCTGACGCAGCATCGGCAATGCCCCGCCAATCGCCGCGCCCGCCGGAGAATGTCCGCCCTTTCCCCTTCGTTCGCCTGAGAGAAATCGCCGGCCCGAAGAACCTGATCGCGATGGATGGCCAGGAACCGCTCGACCATCCCCAGCATGAATCCCACCCGGCGTTTGCCGTCCTTGAATTCAAACCTCCGGGCCGCCAGGCCGCGACGACGCCATCGTTGAATCGTCTTGCTCGTGACGTTGAATCGCTGGGCAACATCGTCAATGGTCATCACCGGCTCGGGGGAGAGCGATTCCCGCAGATTCAGCGTTTCACTGACCTGCTCGATCAGCAATCCCAAATCGTGCTGAAGGGCCATGCCGGTGAGAAGGGTCTCGTCGATTTTCTTTGGGCTGAATCCGGTGATTCGGAAGACGATGAAATTGTAGGGGTATGCCTTGCCCGACTCGATTTCGAGCAGAAGATTTTCCGCAGCCGAGAGTTGCGCGAGGCGACCCTCCTGCGGAGTGAAGGCAAGCTGCCGACACAAATCTCCGATCTTGTCGATCCGGAACTTCGGCACGATGGCTATTATCCTTTCTTTGAAGAGATCGGTCAAGGTGAAACTGAAGGTATAGACATTCGCGAGAATCGGGCTTTAGACGCATTGCGAACGCGCCAGGCAAGCCCGGCCGCTAAACGATGGGGGGTGCAAAACTTCTGGTTTTCCCTTGGGTCGGCTATCGTCTGAAATTCATGTCCATTAATCAGGCCACAATTCCATCAGAAATGGCGATCCACGGTCGCGTAACGCACCGTGAAATGCGCATCGCGGCTCGACTTGGCTCGCCACGGGCAAACGACGCGGCTAAACGGGTAGCGGTTTGTGCGGGGTTGCTGGCGATTCTCATGGTTTGGGCCGTTCTGTTTCCCCAAACGGGTGATGGCGATGCCATCATGCATTATCTCAATGCGCATGATGGCTGGTGGCAACCGGCGAAATTAATGGGATCCTGGGCGAGGGTCGGAGCGAAAATTTATCTGCTGATCCCGGCTCAGTTCGGCGTGCTCGTGGCACGGTGGGCGGCTGCGGTCGTTTCCGTTCTGTGTGCATGGCAATCCATTCGACTGGCGGAAGATCTGAAGCTGGACCATGCCGTGCTGGCGGCGCCGTTTCTCATCTTTCAGCCATTTGTGTTCAGCCTGGCTGGGGACACGATGACGGAATTGCCGTTCGCGCTGGGGATGGTGGTGGCGATTCGGCTTTGGTTGGCGGAGCGGCCGCTGGCGTCGTGCTGGGTGATGGGATATTTGCCGACGGTTCGGCCGGAGGGATTCTTTTTGTGCGCGATGTGGGCGGCTATGCTGATTGCTGACCATAAACCACGGCTGATTGCTGTGCTGGGATGGGCAGCGGTTGCATGGGTGATCGGGTGCTGGATTTTGTGGGGCGATCCGACCTATTTTTTCCGTGCTGGCTGGTCGTGGCCGGCGGATTCGTTGCGCGTATATGGGCACGGATCGTTCTTTGCGCATGTCAATCGGTGGCCGGTTTATTGTGGGCCGGTGCTGTTCGTGTTGTTTTTGGCGGGAGTGGGGAGGTATGTGATCGGGCCCGGGTCCAGGAGGTTATTGCTTTTGGGGATCGGGCTTTTGATTCTCGAATTGGTGTTGCCGGCCGAGATTCGTGAAAATATTCTTCCGTGGCCGGCGCTGCTATTTGCCGGGGCGATTGGATGGGAGGTTCGACGCGAAAAATTCGCGGTGGGGATTTGGGTGTTTCTGCTGATTTTTACACTGCATTCCGTGCTCTGGTGGCGAGGGTGGTTCGGGTCGTGTGGATTGATGCGGATTCTCGCCTGTGTCGCCCCGATAACGGCCATCATCTGCCTCGCAGGCTGGAATGCCATCGCCAATCGCGTTTCTAAGGTCGGACGTGTTCTGGCTGTATCGACCATTGGCTTAACCGCAGTGGGTTATTACATCGTGGACCCGCTGCATCACAGGATTTTCCCGCTTCAAACGGCTTGCCAGTTTATATCCGGACACAATCTGCTGCGGGACGCGCCGATGATCGTGTTCGGCGATCCGATGGCGCAGGCGGCGATCGAGATGCCGCCCAATCCGCCGAATCTATTGCACAACGATTGCGACCGGATCGTGGAATGCGCTCGTCTGCTTCACACGCCGATCGGCTCCGTAGGCTTGTGGGATAACCAGCACGCTCAGGCGTGGTTTGGCGTTGCGATATCCGATCTGGCGGCCCTGGGATATTCGGTTGTTTTCCGGACGGAGTATCACCCCAGGCTGGCCATCGAATGGCTCGAGCCGGCGAACTCGCCGCGGGATCAGATATATGTGGTGATTCGAAAGGACCGGCCCGGTCACATGCCCGGATTGGTGTCGGGCTTTGCCGCGAGCGGATCGAGGCCGTAACATTGGGACAAGTGAGCACGCTTTCATTCGACATCGACGCGATCATTAGCGGAAAGAGCCGTCTGACGGATGCGCAGGCGCTTGAGCTTTATCACAATGCGTCGATGCACGATTTGGGGAACTGGGCGCTGGCAACTTCGCAACGGATGCACCCGGAGGATTATCGAACCTACGTCATCGATCGGAACATCAACTACACCAATATCTGCACCGCCAAGTGCACGTTCTGTGCCTTTCGCCGCGATCATGAGGATTCCGATGCATATACCCTCACATACGAGCAGATCGGTCGGAAGATTTCCGAGCTGATAGCCATCGGCGGAACGCAAATATTGATGCAGGGGGGAATGAACGACAGCCTGCCGATCGAATATTACGAAGATCTGCTGCGTTATATCAAGACGAATTTTCCGACCGTGCACATCCACGCGTTTTCGCCGCCGGAGTTCGTGGAGTTCGAGCGGTTCTTCCAGATGGATGTTCGTGACATTATTCGGCGGCTTCACAAGGCCGGCCTCGACACGATCCCCGGCGGCGGAGGGGAGATATTTACCCCGCGCGTTCGCCGGCGAATCGGCATTGGGAAATGCACGGGCGATGATTGGATGCGCGTCATGCGGGTCGCCCACGAGGAGGGGTTGAATACCAGTTGCACGATGCTGATCGGGCATATCGAGTTTGTGCGCGAGCGGATCGAGCACATGTCCGCCCTGAGGGACATGCAGGATTATGCGATGGCATTGCCGATTGCCGATTGCCAATTGCCGATTGGAATGAGCAGGGAGCAAGTGATCCATCACGCGCAAGAGCGATGGCCCGGCGTGTTTGCTAAATCCGTGATTGATTCTTCTTCAATCGGCAATTGGCAATCGGCAATCGGCAGTTACACCGCCTTCATCCACTGGCCATTCCAGCGTGAAAACACGCCATTGGGACGGGCGGCCGAATGGGACCCGGACATTCACGGGCCGTTCGACGATTCGACGAACGAGGATATTTTGCGGGGCCGGGTGGTGCGGATGGCGGGATCGCAGGAATATCTGCGGATGCTGGCGATCGCCCGGCTGTTCTTCGATAACATTCCTTCGCTGCAGAGCAGTTGGGTGACGATGGGTCCGAAGATCGGGCAACTCGCGATGTTCTTCGGAGCCAACGACATGGGCAGCGTCATGATGGAGGAGAACGTCGTCAGCGCCGCCGGGACGACCTACCGCCTCAGCGAGCGGGAGATTTGCCGGCTCATCCGCGATGCCGGATGGATTCCAGCCCAGCGCGATCAATACTACAACGTTCTTCGCAGGCATGGGGGGCAGGATTCTCCCGATTTACGACCACGGGAGGATCCACCGGTTCGGCACGTCACGCGGATCGACAAGCAATTCATCGGCTCGGCGCCGGGTCTCGACGATGGCAGCGATCGCAATCCCAAAGTTCAACTGCCGATCCTCGGCGGCGGCGATCAGCCCGTTTAGAACGGCCGCGGTCCGATCACCTCGGCGGAAAATATGCGGAGTTCGGCGGCGGGGTCATTCCAACCCGATTCCGGGAGGCCCAGTTTTTCGGTGCAGAGGCGCGAAAGCAGTTGTTGCCGCGTCCAGCCGGTCTCACGGGCGACTTGCGGCAAAAAAAGGCCCGACCTTCCGCCCAGGGTCAGATGAATACCTTGTTCCTTCGGTTCGAAATCCAGCGGCGAGTTCGCCTTTTGCAGCGGGCCCAGAATCGTGACTTCAATGGTTAGCTGCGGCAATTCGGGCCGGGTGACGGGCTGGGCCAGAAAGCGGAGATCGCCGATGACCGCTTCGGCTGCGGAGGTGAGGGATTGGAGAAACGGTTTGCCGCCGTCGAGCAGGCCGATACATCCACGAAGGGCATGCGTGTCCCTGCGATGGAGGGAGACAAAACATCCGCCGGGCTGCGAGAAGAGGGGATCGTTCAGATCCGGCAGCTGCCGGGGATCGCCGCCGAGCCGGCGAGTGACCACATCCGCGGCCAAATCCAATATCGCCTGCCGGATCTCTGGGGAAGTAGCCATAGAATTCCGCATCTTACCGCACGCTGGCCGGTAATGCCTCAGGGCGGATTTTTTCCGCCGATCAGATTATCCACCGTTTTATGCACCGTGATTTTGCTTGCTGCGAAAGAAGTTGCGCGTGTCGGTGGATAAATGAAAATCGATTGTAAAAAAAGCGCGGGATTTGGATGGGATGATTGTATATTTCCCTCCGTCGTCGGGCACGAAAGTGACCGGCGAAATAGGAGAACGCTCCTGACAACTGAGACCGGCTTTCTACGAGCGAAAGACCGTGCAAAGCAATCAAAAGCGGGCACGGCGAAAGTCGGCGGCCAGCGACCAGGCTACCCGAGAGAGACGGCGTAAAAACGCCGAAGCAAGGCAATCCGGGTTAGAGTCGCCGCCTGTGATCTGACCACCGCGGAGAGAGAGTCTCCCGTCTATGGTTGGGTCGAGCCTAAAAAGCCGCGAGTGTTCTGGTAACGGAATACCGAGCGGCGCGGATCCTAGGAAAGGGCTCGGGATAGCGTAACCCACGGCCGTCCAGTCGGGAAACCGCCATGCCACCCCATTGGGTGTGCGATCGCGGCGGAAACAGTCGCGATCATACCGTCTGTATGGAAAGGCAGCCCCCTGCTGATCCATGCTGAGGGAGCCGAGGCGGGCCCAGGCCCGGGAGCAGGTTGCCTGTAGAATCGGTTCGATGCCAGAAATTTTGCCGGCGCAAGCCGATGAATGAGGCCCATGCGGTGACGTCGCGAGTCACTTCATGGGCCATCTGGTTTTTATGGGGGATCGGTTCCAACCCACAAATCTCGCGGCTAAGCGCCTCGCTTGACCACAGACCATACTGAACTTCGTAATTTGAATTTGATTCGCCATTCGAATTTCGGATTTCGAGTTTCCGTGTATCTCTGTCCTGGAATCATACACTCCCATTTCGAGTGCAATCCACGGCGCAGCCGATCACTTGGATTTCTGCTCACTCGGATAGTGTGTCGTTTCCATTTGCCCACGGAGTTGCTCCGCTCGCTCGAGAATTCCCGGGCTGGGTTGACTGGCCGGAGGCTCGGGAACCAGCGTATAGCTCAGCGCGTGATGGTCCTTGAACGGGATTGGCAATAATTCCGTAATCAGATCGAGCGGAATCCATTCATAAATCGGGGCGTACACCCTGGCCTTGGTCTTCAGTGTCCGGTAATTGTCGAGCCGGATGGTGAGGTCGTAAACTCCGTACCAGGTGAAATCACGAGAGACGGGGGTTCGGCCCATTTCCTGGGCGTTTAATTCGACGAGCGCGCCGGATGGATTGGTCTGAATGGTCAGAATCCGTTCGATGCAGCCGCCGGTTCCAGTGAAAAGAGCAAAAATTAGTCCCAGCAGGCCGAAAAATCGCTTCATTTCGACCGAAAGTATAGATACGGCCAATGGGTTAACAAGATCGGTCGGTCCCGCAAAATCGTCTGGATGCGTGGGTTTGCCAAAAGGCCTACACTATTGCATGGCTGAACATACATGAAACCGAGCCACGATTTTCCGGTCTTCGCCTGTCTCTTTGCAGTACTCGATGTTGTGGTGCTAATGCGGCTTTACGTTCTGCTTCGGCCCATGCCGGGCAGGGCGTATTGGCGGGCGTTTCTGGTGACGTGGCTGCTGATCGCCATTGGGTTTTGTGTTCTCGGGATATTCCACAACAGCCTGCTCGGCGGCAGCCGCGATCCGGTCTCACGGCCCATGGTGGCCGGTCAGTATATTTGGCATTTCCTATTGGTGCCGGTCTTGGTGCTTGGACTCCTGATGGAGTTGGTGGCCCGATTGCTGCCCCGCCTCCGGCGGGGGGTTCGGCCCCCGGACGGACCCGAATCGCAGCCGGAGTTGCCGTCCCTCCAGGCGGCCAAATTCTCCCGGCGTCAATTCCTGGCTTCGGCGGCTTTTGTGGCCGCGCCGGTTGCGACCGCCGGTTTGTCGGGCGTGGGGATATCGCAAATCGGAAAATTCCGATTGAAATTTTACGATTTGGCCGTCACGGGACTGCCGGCCGCGCTGGATAATTATTCCATCACAGTTATCGCTGATGTTCACGTCGGGGTGTTTTCGACCCAGAAAATGCTGGACGATATCGCCGAGGCCAGCAATCAATTGCGGTCCAATCTTGTCTTGTTGCCGGGGGATTTGATCAACATTTCGCACGCCGACCTGCCGGCCGCGCTGGATATGGTGCTTCGGCTCGACTCGCGGGACGGGGTTTATCTCATCGAGGGAAATCACGATGTCGTCCAAGGCCCAGGCGAGTTTGACGACGCGGTTCGCCGGCGAGGCGTGAATATTCTTGTCGATGAAGCGACCGTCATCGGCGCCCGCGGCGCGGCGTTTCAATTGCTCGGAACGCGCTGGCTTACGCCGGAAGATCGCGATGCATCCGTTGCCTACACGGCCGGCCTGCGCGATCCGGACATGTTCGCGATCATGATGGCGCATCATCCCCACAGTTGGGATGTTGCGGCCGATTGCGGGATACCCCTGGTGATTTCCGGCCACACCCACGGCGGACAAATCATGCTCACCAGAAATATCGGCCTGGGTCGCCTGAGATTCAGATATTTGTCCGGCGAATACAACCGGCCCGGATCAACGCTGATCGTTTCCAATGGAGTCGGGAACTGGTTCCCCCTTCGCATAGGCGCGCCGGCAGAAATCCTGCGGATTAATCTGCATCCGGCGTGATGCGCCGCCACATAATCAAACCAACGGAAATCAGAAATAGCGCGGTTGCGCAAATCCACGGACCAAGCCGCGTGGCGACGGTCGGCCAATGAAAATCGATGCGGTGGTGGTCTGATGGCTGGATGATTTGACCGCCGCTCAAATCGGCGAGTTTTTCCATCGCGGCGTGATCGTTGCCGACGGCGTCGAACTCAAGCGGATATCTGCCGGCGATGGAAACCCGGTCGATGATTTCATCGCCTGTCCGCAACGTGCCGATTTGAGAATCGCGTGGCGAATCGATAGTGACTTCATATTCGCCGGGCGCGGTTTGCTTCAGCAGCGTATTTTGTTTGTCTGCGTCACCGGCAAGTTCCAGCGTGATATGAAGACTGTTCAGAAACTTCCCCGCTTCCGCGGCATCGACGATAACGCGCAAACGGCCGGCGGTTTCCCATCGCACGGAAAACCGTGGATCACGCGGCTTTTGGGCGATCAGTGCGGCCAACGATTCGATCCGCGGTAAATCAGGCTGGAAAGCCAGGGCGGCAACGCAGCCGCTGCCGACGCGCCAGTACGCCGCCATCGGAACCGTTAAATTCATGGCGGAAGCACTTCCCCACGATTGCGCATCGGGCTTGAGCCAGGTTCGGTTCCACGCGTCCGCGATTTCATTGGAAAAAGAGCCGACTTCATTTTCAAAAACGATTTTGACCGGCTCGTGCAAAAAAGACGGCGGCATAGCAGCCCGTGAAATATCTTGGATGGAGCTGGTCCATTGCGCGGGATCGAGTTGCTCGACGACGCTGCCGCCGGTCGCGGTAGAAATCCCGCGGATGATCTCCAGAGGACTGCCCCGATCGATCGCCAAAACATGAAGGTGAATCTTTTTCCGACGGAGATGCTCCTGCAACTCCGAAGGGTCGTCGATGCGCGCGTCGCAGTCTGAAATCAACAGAAGCTCGGTCGGCGGACCGGCGTCGGTTTGGTCCGCGATCTGGTTCAAGGCGGATTCCAGATTAGTTGGCCCGTGAGGAAAAGCATCGGGCGGAGGCAACGACGCTTTGGCGGCGGCTCCGGCGGTCTGGGGAGGAAGCCACCATCTCACCGTGTCGGAGAATTGGCCGATTTGAACCAAATCTGACGGGGGCAATCCCGGGAGAAGATGAATCATTGCCCCAGTCGCGACCTGCCAGCGCGAAATGCCGTTGCCGGCATCGCTCGACATCGAGCCGCTGCCATCGGCCAGCAAAAGCCACCGCACCGTCGCCTGGGGCGGCGAGCTGGCGAGGGGGGACATTTGTTCGAGAATCGTGCCCGGATATCCCCCGGCGGCAAAAGTGCGGTCTCCGCCGACGATCAGCACCGAGCCCCCAAGGTCGCGAACGTATTGCGTCAGACGATCCAGACCCGCCGGCGAAAAGCGGTCCGCCGATTGGTTGTCAATGACGATCATGGCGGGAGCGAGATATTCCTCCGGAAGATCGGGAAGCTGGGCCGGCGAAAAAAACCGCCAGTTTGGCGGAGGATTCCCGCCGACCCACCATTTTTCACTCATCCATGGCGGCGATATTCGCAGTGATAGGGAATCGTTTTCGGGCCAGAGGTCACCGGGGTTCAATTCGACTTTTGCGATGGCGCCCGTGGACGGAATCGGGCAAGTGACGAGAAAAGTCCCATCGCCGATGGGCATCGACGAGCCAGGCAACGTTGCCTGCCGCGGCGCCCCGGTGTTGGCGATGGTCGCCGACAGCGCCGACCCGAAACGCTCCAGTCTTTGCACCGAGGCATCCGATACATCTTCCAAACCGCTGTCAACAGCGATGTAAATCCGGGGTGATTTCGCGGGCAGGTCAAACCGGGCATCGCTGAAAAGGATGATGGCGTCCGCATCAGCCGGTGAAAAGACCGTTTGATCGACAGCGATTTCCTCGAACGGACCGGCCGGATCCAGCGGTCGATTGGCCGCCGCGAAACCGATCAATTGAGATGAGGCGTTTCCGATCAATTCAGCCAGACGCTGACGCACAAAATCGGGTTTGCGAAAATCCGCACCGCGCGTGCTCGGGGAAAGATCAACCATTACCGCAATAGTTCCCGGCCTCGGATGGTTCCAGAGCGGTCCCGCCGCCGCGGCGGCGAGCCGGATCAATCCGGGGGATATAAGCCACACCGAAACCGCCGGTGGATCGATTCGACGCCATCCGGCAATCACGATGGCGGAAATGGCCAGGACAAGGGAAATAATTCCCGAAATCGGCGAGGTAAATGCGATTACTGCGGTCGGCATCGTAAAGGATTATAATGTCCGACCAATATGAAACCGGCTCGATCGACCACAATCCTCAGCGTTCGCAAAGACGGTCAGGTAGCCCTCGGTGGCGACGGGCAGGTAACGCTCGGCGCGGTCGTCGCCAAACATGACGCGATCAAAATCCGCCGCGTCGGCGGTGGGAAAGTGCTGACCGGTTTTGCCGGCTCGGCGGCGGATGCGTTTGCGCTTCTCGAACGTTTCGAGAAAAAACTTGCCGAACACCCCGACAACACCCGCCGGGCGGTGATCGAGTTGGCCAAGGACTGGCGCACCGACCGCGTTCTTCGCCGGCTGGAAGCGATGCTGGCCGTCGCTGATAAATCGGTGAGCCTGATCGTCAGCGGAGCCGGCGACGTGATCGAGCCGACCGACGGCATCATCGGTATCGGCAGCGGCGGTCCCTACGCGCTGGCGGCCGCCAAGGCGATGCTGGCGCATTCGAATCTGCCGGCCAAGGAAATCGTGGAGGAGGCATTGAAAATCGCGGGGCAGATTTGCATTTATACGAATACGAATATTAAGGTGGAATCATTGTAGATTCGGACGGCAAGTGCCGAGTTCCCTCTCACGTTCGTCCCGGAATCACGTCCCCCATTTAGGTCTTCTCACCCAATTCATAGAACCCGGAGGTGTCGCGTTTGAGATATCCTTTTTCCGCCAGTTCTTCCCAAATTTCCCGGCCGAAGCCGGCGGGGGGTTGGATGGAGACGGTTTGAATCTTACCGGTGCCGCTGAGGGGGCCATGGCCGATCTTGGAGTCATCGTCCAATCGCGTGAGTTTTAGGCGCTTTTTGAAGGCTTTGAGAGCTTTGCGAAGTTCTTCCTCGGTTGCGGGCATCATGGACTCCTCTCAATGGGGAATTAGACTAGAATCGTCTGGCCATGCAACACCTCACCCCTCGACAGATCGTTTTGGAACTCGACAAGTACATCATTGGCCAAGGTGATGCCAAGCGGGCGGTGGCCGTGGCTATCCGCAATCGCTGGCGAAGGCAGCAGCTTCCGGAAGGGCTGCGGCAGGATGTGTCGCCGAAGAATATCATCATGATCGGGCCGACCGGGGTGGGGAAAACGGAAATCGCCCGCCGATTGGCGGGGCTTACGGGGGCGCCGTTTATCAAAGTCGAGGCGACGAAGTTTACCGAGGTAGGGTATCACGGGCGCGATGTGGATTCGATGATCCGCGACCTGTTGGATTCGGCCATCGCGATGGTCCGCGAGGAAATGACTGAATCAGTGATGGAACCGGCCATGGCCCAGGTGGAACAGCGGCTCCTGAATTTGTTGCTGCCGGGGGAATTGAAGGGAGAGGATGATGAAGCGAAGGCCAAGCGCGGACGAACGCGGGAAAAGCTGCGCGAGCAGTTGAAGGCGGGCGAGCTTGAGGACCGGAAGATCGAAATTCAAATTGAGCAGCGCTCCAGCGTGGGGGTTTTGGGTCCGGTCGGGATGGAGATGGATGTGGAGTTCCAGTCGATGCTGGAGAAGATGATGCCGACCCGGCGGGAGACGCGCCGAATGGCGGTTCAGGAAGCGCGCAAGGTGCTGCTGGCTCAGGAATCGGAAAAACTGCTGGATCGGGACAAGATCAATCGCCAGGCGATTGAACGCGTCGAGCAGAGCGGGATCGTGTTTCTCGACGAAATCGACAAGATTTGCGGCACGGAGGCCAAGCACGGCCCCGATGTTTCACGTCAGGGTGTGCAGCGCGATTTGCTGCCGATCGTGGAGGGGTCCACCGTCATTACGAAATACGGGGCGGTGAAGACGGATCACATTTTGTTCATCGCCGCCGGGGCATTTCACAGCAGCAAGCCGAGTGATCTGATGCCGGAATTGCAGGGACGCTTTCCGATCCGGGTGGAGCTGGCCGATCTGACGAAAGAGGATTTCGTCCGCATTCTGCATGAGCCGAAGCACTCGCTGACGCGCCAGCAGATCGAGTTGCTGGCGACTGAAGGGTTGTCCGTTGAGTTCACGGAGGACGCGATCGAGCAAATGGCGGGGCTGGCCCATGATCTGAACCGTCGGACGCAGAACATCGGGGCGAGGAGGCTGTATACGATCATCGAGCGTGTCGTGGAGAGCATCAGTTTTGATGCGCCGGATTTGCCCGAGAAGAAGATTTCGATCACGGCGGAATATGTGACGCAGCGATTGGCGGGGGTGATTAAGGATGAGGATTTGAGTCAGTTTATCCTGTGAAGTAATACGCTCTACGGCATCGGGGCGGGGGAATACCCGACGATCGAGATTCGATAGCGGTCGGCCAATTCGAGGACTTTGGCTTTTTCCAGGATGACGGTTTTGCCGGGCTCCAGGACCAGCACGGCAGCGCGGTTGGCGTGGAGTTTTTCGATGGTCGTCATGCCGACGGTGGGGACGTCCAATCGCATGTCGTGGCGGGAATTGGAGACCTTGATGAGCGTCCAGCCGCCGACTTTGCAGAGTTGGCCGGCACGATCGATCATGGCATTGGTTCCCTCCACGGCCTCGACGGCGACGACGTTTTTGTCAACGACGGCGATGGATTGTCCGATGTCCAGCCGGCTGACGGTCTGGCAAATCTCCCATCCAAAGTGGATGTCGGCCCACTGTTTTTCAGTGGGGGCGGTGCTGGTGAGCACACCGGCCGTCGCGAGGTGTTCGGCACAGTAAGTGGTTTGGTCGATCAAATGGATTCCTTCTGAAGCCAGTTCCTGGTCGAGCGCTCCCAAGACCGTTTGATCGCGTTTGTCCCGATGGAGCGTTCGGTACCACAGCGCGAGCGTCCTGATGTCGGGAATATACTGGAACCATCGCCATCGGTTGTAGATTTTTTCCTTGGCGACACGTCCAACGAGGATGGCCTCGGTGCAGCCCTGGGCGCGAAGGACGCGAATCCATTGCCCGACGCGCATGACGCCAACCCATTTAAACACATCGACTTCGCCGCGGAGTTCGGGCCACGCGCTGCCTCCGAAAGCGGCGGCGACGACCTTCCGGCCGGCGGCGCGGGCGCCGCGGGCGACCAGCAGCGGAAAAATCCCCTCCCCGGCGATCAGGCCCAAGGGAGCCTCGGGCGGAGGGAGGATTTGCGAGGATGAGGCCGCAGTCATAAGCCAAGCATCTTAGAAAACGATTTTTGCTTCGCCAAGAGCCGGTCGAAAATGGCAGCTAATTGTCGTCATCATCCCCATTGTGCGGGGCATATACCCCCAGAGGCAGCGTGCGATGCATAATCGGCATGACCGAGGCTGGTCCTTTGACCGTTCTCCAGACGATCTCATCCAACTCCAATGCGGGCGCGGCATCCGGGTGCGTGAAGTCCATTTTTTCGGACTTTATCGCCATGTCGCGGCGCGGATCGCCGGCGATCAGATCGGACGCCGCCGGGTTCACCTCCGTGAAAATGGACGCGGAGGGCAGCGTCGCATCATAGGCCTGGGCGTTCGCCGGGGAGGTGTTCCAATCCAGAATTGGATCGGCGACCGCATCGTATTGCGTCATCGGCCCGAGGCCGAGAATCAATTCGATGGTTTTAAGAAAGCTGTCGGTATTGCAGAAACGATGGTCGGCCCTATGCGATTCGATCCACGGGCTGATGATGAACCCGATAGTGCGATGTGCGTCGACATGATCGCCGCCGCTCTGGGCGTCATCTTCAATCACGAAAATCGCGGAGCTGGTCCAGATGGGACTGTGGCTGATCGATTGAACAATCTCTCCCAGTGCGTAATCATTATCGGCGACGTATGCCCGCGGCGTGTGCTTGCCGGCCTTGGCGCCGATGGTGTGGTCGTTTGGCAGTCGTATCAAGGTAAGGGAGGGGACGGCCGTCCCATCCGGTGCTTTGGCGAGCATCATTTGAAATTCGCGGTTCCATTCGGTGAATCGGCTGGGAACTTGGTATTTGCCGTATGCGGTGATTTTGAAAAGCATATTCCGCTGCCCGGATTGCCGGGCGAAGGCGGCGGGGGCATCGCTGTCGGGATAGTCGAGATCGAATCGCCGGTAATCACTGTCGCTGATGCCCGCGAGATCGTGGCCGGGCGGCTGGAGACCGGCCGCGGTGGGATAATTGTCCGGGCCGCCCTTGAGCCCGACGAGGCGGTCGTCGAAGCTCAGGAAGAACCCGTAATTCCGCATGGAGATTCCAGCTTCCCGCGCGAGGTCCCAAAGATTTCGGCCGGTGCTGGCAACGTCCGGAATCGGGGGAGCGCCGTTTTTGAAAGAGGGCAGCGTCGTCAACGGCTTGCCCTGATCGTCCGTGGCGGGGAAGCCGCCGGTGATGTAGCCGTTGTTTTGCCCCTCGAAGTCGTACTTTCGTCCACGGTGGGAATAGTGGTAGGGAATGTTTCGCACGACGTAGGCGTCCGCCATTCCCTGCGTACTCCAGTTCCAGCCATCTCCGCTGGCTTCTCCGCACGCGTAGAGATTGTCCAGAAGCACAAATCGGTCGGCCAGGGCGTGCTGGTTTGGCGTGATGTCCCGGCCAAAGAGCAGCAGGGAAGGGTCCCCATTTCCTCGGGCCTCATCACCAAGCACTTGATCGTAAGTGCGATTTTCCTTGATGATATAGAAAACGTGGGTAATTTTTCCGGAGGCGAGGCCAATCCCGGCCAGTGGGTTTTCCGCCGGATGCGACAGCACGCTGAGCCGATTATCCTGAATCACCTGCTGAGTCGATCTGGCCAGTTCATCGCCGTGGGGAATTCGAACGATGCAAACATTGCCTTTGATGACATTGAGAATGTTCTCGTTTTTGCGTTTGGGGTCGTAAGGATCGGGCATGGGATTCGGGTTGCGAACGGTTGTGCCCTTGGCGTTGGCAACGAGGAGGCGATCGTCGGCGATGACCGCCAGGGCGCTCGGATACCAGCCGACCGGAACGTATCCCCGCACCTGCATATCCGAAACGTCAACGACGGCGACCGCGTTCATGTCCCCGAGGGCCGCGTAAAGGGTATTGCCATCCCCGGAAAAAGCCATCGCGGTGGGCGTGGCGCCCGGAAGATCGCGAGCCATGTCCGGTCTGAGCAATATCGTGTTCAGCACTCGATCTGAATGGGTGTCGATCACGGAGATGGTGTCGCTGAGGGAATTGGCGACGTAAAGCAGACTTTCATCGGGTGAGAGGATCACGGCGGTGGGGTGCGCGCCAGTGGAAATCGTGGTGATCGGCCGCGGAGCGGATGGATCATGAGTGTCCAGCACATAAACCGCATCGTCGCGCTCGGCGGCGACAAAGGCCTTCGATCCGCTCGACAAAACGGTAATGCCGTACGGAAAATTCGACGTGCCGCCATATTCGCCGCTGAGAACGCACCGTCCGATTTCTTTTTTCCTTAATGGATCGTAGATGGCAACGCTTCCGGACATTTTGAATGGGTCGCCGTCGCCGGAGGCGTTGTTGGCGACGTAGAGCAATTCCCGCCGGTCCATGGCAATCCCTGCGGGAAAGTCGCGGATGCGGGTTTTTAAGGAATCCCGCAGGGTGAGCGTCCCGTCCCTGCCGACGCTCAAAACCGCGATGCTGTCGTGAGCGCCCTGGGCGGCGTAGACGATCCCGCTCGGTGTGATCGCCAATCCATAATAAAGCCCGATGGTTTTCGGCGAACCCGGTGGGGTGGGCTCTTCGGCGTCGTCACCAGCGGGCTTAGGCAGGCTGGCGGCTTTCTTCTTGACGGGAGCGAGATAATTGAAATCGAGATGTGATATGCCCTGACCATCGGAGACGCGAATAGACCATAGCGCCTGGCGGGAGCCCATATCCGCGACCAGTGCATATCGGCCATCAGGCGTGAGCACGAGGTTCATCGGCATATTGCCGACGTCCCAACTGGTTTGCGTGGCGGGGGTGATGATTTTGCCCGTGTTTAACGGTGCATCGCCGGGCGTGTGAGAGCACATGCACAGCAGGAACGGCAAGATTGCAATGACCGAAAAAAGGCTTCTTCGGGCAGGAAATTCCATGAGCGGATTATACAGACGAGTGTGAAGAGCGGGTAATGACGAAGGCCACGGTTTCAGCGGAAAGGGCACCGTCTTGCCGCTGATTCGCCCGAGCACTACCATTTCGCCGGATGCCGCGCCGGCGACGGAAAGAATGAAAACGCCGACCGCGGTATGATTAAGAGGCGGCATCAATGGACTCTTCCAACGCATGGTTCGTGGATGCCGGGCGCTGCGGGTCTATCACCACGACCGATGACGAGATCGTTGTTGAAACCGACAGCCTCGGCGTTTATTCCGATATTCCGCCGGAACATGTGCAAACTGTGCTGGATCAGCTCGCCGCAAAACCATGGAGGCGGGTTCTTCAGGAACTGTATGAAACGCAAAATCCGTGGCTGTTTCGGATCATGACCGACCCGAGCCGGGCGATGCCGCTGGAGGTTTTGGAGCTTGGGCGGGACGCGACCTGTCTGGATGTTGGTTCGGGGTGGGGTCAACTTTGCATTCCGCTGGCGCAGTGGGGCAGCCGGGTGGTGGCGCTGGACCTGACCTTGGATCGGCTACGCATTCTTCGCGGCATTGCCCGCCAGGAGGGAGCGGCCATTACCTATGCAAAAGGGAACATTCTGAGCTTTCCGTTTCGGGCTGGAACATTTGATCTAATATTATTCAATGGCACGTTGGAATGGGTCGGAACGGGGCGGGCTTCCGGCCGGACGATCCGCCAGTGTCAGGTTGCCGCCCTGCAAAACGCCGCCGATGCCGCCAAGATCGGGGGACTGATTTATGTCGGCATCGAAAATAGTGTGGGTCTGAAGTATCTCATGGGCGCAAGGGACGACCATACGAGTCTGGTCAATTACAGTTTCCGCAGCGAGAGCGAGGCCGAATCGATCCTGCGCGGCCTGGGCGGCGATCGGCCGCCGGCCAAGACGTGGGGATTGAACCAGTTGAAGCGTCTGGCCGGGGATGCGGGGCTGGGTGTGAAGTCCGTATTCGGATGCTTCCCGGACTACAAACTCCCGCGGCACCTGGTGCCGCTGGACGAGGTGAATCAGTTTCTGCTGAAATGGGAGATGGACTGGGAAGAGCATCATGGAGACAAGGGCGAACCGTTCGCGGATCAGAACGCCATCCGATCGGCCTATCGTCAGCTTGCCGACAATGGGATCGCGCAGTGGTTCTGTCCGTCGTATGTCATGATCATGGTGAAATCATGAACCGTTTGGGCATCATCGAAGTCCTGCGCCGGGCATGGAAGCCCCTTGACA
>Ga0302325_10011508_pt1 | contig 19049 bp, 16 predicted proteins | sample Palsa_T0_2_FD_201948 | JGI IMG/M metagenome (GOLD analysis project Ga0302325, IMG submission 201948) | Peat permafrost microbial communities from Stordalen Mire near Abisko, Sweden - Palsa_T0_2 | ecosystem: Environmental > Terrestrial > Soil > Palsa > Peat permafrost | place: Sweden: Abisko...
CGGAAAACGGCGCAGATACGCCGGACCTGGATCACCTCTTCACGCCAGAACGGCTGGCACACATCGACGCGGCTGCCGCGCAGATCAAGGACGGAAACTTCTACACAACTGAACAGGCAGACGCGGAGCTCGCTAAGCGCAGGGCAGAATGGCTTCAACAAAATCCCCGCTAGCTACCATTCGCTCGCCGACAGCGATTGACGAACTCGATGGAATCTGGCGATGGAACGCCGAGCGCTACGGCGTGCCGCATGCCGACGAGTACCTCCGTTATCTCAAGGACGGAATCGACGGTCTGGCCACCGGTTACACAAAGGGTAAAACGGTTGGCGGACGGCCCGATTTGCGCTACGTCCTGTTGCGACGGCGGGCCAAGGGGCATGGGCACGTCGCGGTCTACTCTTTCGATGAAAAAGAAGTTCAAGTGTTACATATTTTCCACACCGCCCAAGACTGGCAAAGGGAGCTGGCCGGTGGTTCGGGTTGAAGCCGCCAAGCGCGGCCGGCCGAAAAAACCGCCCGGTACCAAGGCCGTGCCTACCCTCATCACCGTCGAACCGCGACTGCTTCGGCGCGCTGACACCTATGCAAAAAAGGCCGGCCTGAGTCGCTGGTCTAAGTTAAATGGTGCCAGCCATTTGTGCCCCGGTCAGCGCTTTCTCTTCTACTCCCCATCTAGACAGATCGAACATGTTGTGACAACGTACTCAATATGCCGCTACGCGCCACACTTGATGGAATCGACATGGCGGCCCCACTACTTTCCGAGGCCGAGTGGGACGCACTATGCAACCGCGCGAGAGAGAACGACCATCCATTGGTCCTCCCCTGTTGCGGATCATCAGGTCACTGCCGAATAAGCAAACTCGGCACACGCCATTTCGTTCATTATCGACGTGCCGCATGCTCCTGGCAGCCAGAGACCGCAGAACATCTTCTTGCCAAAGAAGCCGTCATTCGAGGCTGCCATGCCGCTGGTTTCACGGCAAAATCTGAATGCTCGGAAGGAGGATGGCGCGCGGATGTCCTTGCGATCAAGAGCACCTTGCGACTCGCATTTGAAATCCAATGGAGTTCCCAAACAGCTGAAGAGACAGAAGAGAGACAATCGCTTTATGCAAAGTCCAACGTGCGCGGCTGCTGGTTCTTCCGGAGAACGCCCGCGATGCTAAAGCCGCAAAATGAAACCCCAGCTTTCGAATTGAATTTCGAGGATCGCGCACCGGTCGTCAACATTGGAAAGCGCTCATGCGCGCTTACTGCATTTACTGAGGCGCTATTGACCCGAAAAGTGCGGTTCTGTGGATCTCTGATGGCGTTGCCCCAACAAAAGCTGCTAATCGCGGTTGCGGCTATGAAGTGCTGGAAGTGCCACTCTTTGTCGACAATCTACTATATTGACAGTGACCTTCGCACAGCGTGCGGAGCGGAGATTCCAGTGGAAGATGTCACGTGGTCCGATGAAAAACTTGAATTCACCCCTGCGATTGAGAACGCTGTCATTTCCCACGTCGTCGGTGGGAACCTCCCGAAATTGGGCCACATCAAACGCAGGTTTAGCCGAACGATTAAACGTGCGTATGTGTCATTTGGCTGTGCCAACTGCGACGCGATTTTTGGCGACTGGCCCCTCAGAGATTTTATTCTCGAGAACAGATGTAATGAGAATCGCGAGATGATCGAAGTAGATATCGCCCTCCCGGGACCATATTCCGTGCCCGTACCACATTGGTGTTTCGCTGAGAGCTCGCAACACTGCGGTATCACTATGAACCAAATGAACGGGAGGCGAACGGTTTGAGACTGGTAGGAAGCCAATCCGCCCATGTCCCGCTCAATCAATTCATTTTGTGTCACGCTGCGCGGATACCTGCAATGGCTTCGCCGATACCCTGGGGTGGTTATACGCGGCGACAGCAAAACGCGACAGATAAGATCGAGCCTCACATCCGGTCTGGCGGCTTCCATTTTGGCTATGCGCGATTCGCTGCTGGCAACACGACCCTAACATCCATGTTGACCGCAGTGCCGAATCGTTCAATGTCGGTCCGACGTTAGTAGTTCTCAATCCTTCCGCGGCTCATCAGCCACCCTCTGCCAGGAGGGCCAATAGATCCACTCGACTTGACCGATCACGTCGCTAAGCGGCACCGGGCCAAATTCGATGCTATCCATGGCCGAGCCCTGATGATCGGCCAGGACGAAGCAGAAGCCGTTGGGCACGGTCATCGGCTGCAGGCGTTTGTCGAGAGCGGCTATCGGGCGGTTGTTGACATAAAATTCGCGGCTGATGATTTCGACACGATCGCCAGGCAGTGCGACAACACGCTTGAGGTCCGTCTCGGAACGGCGATTGGGATTGATAAACGCCACGACATCGCCGCGCTGGATGGGGCGTTCCTGATAGATCAGCTTGCTGACCAGTATGCGTTGGCCCCGATGGAAGGTGGGGCTCATGGAATCGCTGGCGACATAATAGGGCGTCACAATTGTGCTACGGACGAAGATGCCCAATCCAATCGCGATGGGCACGATCATCAGGGAGAATAAAAAATAGACGGATGCGCGATTGTAATCTTTCAGCACATAATCGGCGCCAATCCGCCTGGCGGTGCGGGCGGCGCTGAACGAGGAATAAATCCACAGCGCAACACAGATGATCGCGGCCACGAAGCCCAGATATCGCAGATGCCCCGGCAACAGCATTGTCGCGGGAACCAGACTGCACAGCGCCGTGGAACAGAAGAAGAGGATGATGCCGGTCTCGAATCGGCCGCAGTAAATCTCCCCGAGGCCGGGAGAGATCATGGACAGCAGCATCGCGGTCCGTGCATGGCGCGGATGATATTCGTTGGTGATGGTGTTCATATTTCAATTCCCTGTGTTCAATCCCGCCAAAGTCAAAAACAGGACAAACGTCATATGAATCGCGGCGCTGCCCAGGCAGAGGATTACGACGGCGGCGGCAAGCCACGGCGATTTGCGCGTTGGGGCCGGTCGAGGTAATCGGCCCATCACGCGGCTGGCGAAGGCGGCATCAAATTCCACCGCAGCGCTTCGCTCTTTCCATCGATGGAAAATCTCATCTGTATTCATGACGCGTCTCCGGCGAATTCCTTAAGGGCCGACCGCAGCGCAAAGCGCGCCCGAGTCAGTCGCGATCGGATGGTTCCGGCGGGCACCTGCTCTACCTGCGCAATTTCCTCACAGCTCAATCCCATCAGTTCAGCCAGCACAAACGCCAGCCGCTGTTCCAGAGGCAAAGCCGCCAGGGCCAGGTCGAGTTGCGACATCAATTCCGCTTCGCATAGCTGATCCCAGGGGCGAGATGCATCGGCGAGGCCCGCGAAGTCGAGGTCGGTTTGTGAAATCATGGGGTGATGTTTGCGCAATTCGTTGAGACATTTGTTTCTGCAAATCGTCAGCAGCCAAGTTGAGAAGGCAGCTCGCCTGGGATTAAACGATCGGAGATTTTTGTATGCGGAAAGAAATACCTCCTGGGCCACGTCGTCAGCCGCGTGCGAATCGCGCAGAAGATTAGCGGCCATGATGCGAACAGGCCGCTGATAGCGGTCAACCAGTATCGCAAAGCGCTGGACCTCACCGGCCAGGATGCTTTCGACAAGCTCCGCATCTTCATTCAATTGATGGTCCTTCAATGTGCGTCCCTGAAGGTTATACACACGCCGCGGCGATGTGCTGCGAGATTGATTTAATTGTGCCGAGAGGAAGTCCCTTTGTCCCCATTCATCATTGACCATTCATCACTGTTGATTTTCTCTGGCCCGCTAAGCCGCAAGCGGCGGCGCAAAGGGCGGCATCCCTTCATTATCATTTTTGGAGCGGGGCCAGCGTCTCAGGCGGCCCGAGATCGGATGGGGGAAGATCGCCCAAGTGAACGATGAATTTTTCCAGCACCACGCCCGGATCGACCATGAAGATTTTCAGCGTGTGGTTGCCTGCCGCAGCGATTGTGTGGGTGGTGCTTGTGAGATTGGTATTGCGGATCACATCCTCCTGCCAGGCCTTGGAGTTGTTGCTGGAGGATTGATCGAAGTCGATGATCTGCGGTGGCTCGTTGTCGATTGCAACGGCGTAGCGCAGGCCGCGCATGGCGTTGATCCGGTGCGTGGGAATGGCGTAGACGCCAACCTGATAGGGGCCGGAGTTAGTGGTGGTGAAGTCGTAATCCAGTTCGGGGGATTGAGTCGGGATTTGTGCGGGGTCCGTAATGCTGGCCGTGGTGGTTGGGAAGACGGCGACGGCATTTGCGGTGCGGCCCAGGCCGGTGATGGTTTGCCATTGTGCGCCATTGCGAGCCATGTTGCGTGCGAAATGCTCGGCGGCGACGCAATAGCAATCCTCGGTCGGTTGCGCGGCCGTCTGGGTGGAAGGAGCGGCAATGTTCCGGGGCCATTTGAAGGCGAATGAAGAAAGTGTAGTGCCTTTCTCCGTCATCATCTGATGCCACTTACCGCTGGCCAGCTTGGTATTGTAGTAATCCGTCTCGCTGCCGATCTTGTTCAGCGCGGCCTCATGATCCGGAGCCAGATACACATGGCTCACCAGATCGCAGATTCTCACGGGATATAAAACCAATTCGTAGAAAGCATTCTTCTTTTCCGCTGGGAGCTGGTCGTTAATCGCGTCGGCCTGTTGCGTAAGGGAATCGAACTGAGCAATTCGCCGAGCGGCTTCGGAAGCATCAAAAGAATTGGTGTCCATCGTCTCGGGCTTGCGGATAAAACCGAGGCGATAGTATTCGCTCATCACCGACGCAATGGCCGGTGCCTGCTCCGCCCCAAATTCGCGCGTGGCCCAATCCGTGAGGTAGTTGCCAACTGTATGATTGTCATAGGCGTGCACGTTCCAAGCCAGGCGGAGCCAGAAATCCATGCCGATCTCGCCGGGTTTGATATCGCCGACGTTGCAGACCCAGATGCGGTCGGCGCCGTAGTCGTAGGCTTTGGTCATCTCCTCCCAGATCAGTGCGGGCGGTGTCGTGTTGAGCCATGTATAAGAGCGCGGGGAGCCGAGATAGCTGATGTGATAGTAGATTCCGCTGGCCCCCTGCCGTTTTTGTTCGGTGGGCGTCGAAAGCTGGCGGATGTAGCCGAAGTTGTCATCGGTCCAGAGGATCGTCACATCATCCGGGACTTTCATGCCGCGCTGATAGAGAGCGAGGACTTCCTTGTATGGCGCGAAGAGCTGGGGGACCTTGGTGAGATCGGGACTGACGTATTTCTTCAGCAGATCGCGCTGGTCGTTAATCGCATTTTCGACAATTTTCTTTTTTTCATCCGGATCGGGAGGCCCGAGCATGGCGGAATCGTGAACCCCGCGAATTCCCAGCGTCCAGACGGCTTCGTATTGGCCGCGGAGTTTGGCCCAGGCTTCCCAGTAGGCCAGCAGATTGGCGCGATTGGTGTCGTAGCGCCAGGGACCGGTGCCCTCCTTTGGCCATAGGACATTATTGCGATTCATCGCCTCGGTATGGCTCGCGCCCATGACGATGCCCCAATCATCCGCAAGGGTGATATTCGCGGGGATTCGGGCGAATTCGGTGGAAACCGGATGCATCGCCGGCCAGAGATAATTGCCCCGAAGGCGAAGAATCAGTTCGAACACTTTGGCGTAGGTTTTGGGGCCGATGTTGCCTTGCTCGGGCTCGAAGGTTTTGGCGGCCCAGGGCTCAAGACCCCAATCTTCATCGTTGATGAATATGCCTCGGTATTTAACGGAAGGCGGACCTTCTATGGCCGCACCCGTGTTGATGATCAGCGTGTCCTGATGAACTGGTGTGACATCCGCCCACCAATACCATGGCGACACGCCGATGGCTTGGGAAAGATCGAAGACACCGTACGCCGTGGCACGGCGGTCACTGCCGGCGATGACCAGTGCGGATTCCACGTTGGGCAGCGGATGATCGACAACCTGGATCGCGTAGGTTTCCCACTTCCCGGCGATCGGTGCGATGCTGATTTTCCCTGCCGCCGCCAGTTGATCGATCAGCGCGCTGTGGCCAATCGTCCCGACGATCACGGCCTGTCGCCCCAGCTCGGCCGCCTCGTGTTTTAGATTTGGCTTGAGGCCGCTCACGCGGTTCACATCATCGCACAACAGACCAGCGGCGATGGAGGCAAGTTTGAAATCATGCGGATCGACATAGACATCGGCGGTCGTGCCACTGACAACGAGCTTGACGCCAACCGCGGAATCTACGTGGCCGATCGACCAAGTCGCTGCCAACGCATGGCCGCCCAGCAAGCCAATCAAAAGAGGAAGCAACCAATGGATGAGATTTCGATTCAAAGCACTCCTCACGCACGAATTAGAATTGTCGCCACTCTTGCCAGGCAATACCAGCGCGGGTGCTTTGCTGGGAAAATAACACTCTAAAATTGCTGATCACGGCGAGTTGTTACCGGCGGGCTGGGTCGCCGGGACCTTGAAATACTTGGAAGCGAAATTCACGAACGTGGGCCAGTCCAGGGCATCGGTGTGGCCACCCTCGTGTTGTCGGAAGGCCAGATCACCGTCAATCAGGGCTACGTTGGGGGCGGGCATCTGCGCGGTTCCCAGGTCATTCTTGCCCAGGAGCCTGTAGACGGGACCGGCGGCAACGGCGGCGAGGAACATGCCTGTGGTGTCGGCGCCGCGATCCTGATACGTGCCGCCGGTGATCAGGACTGGACGCGGCGCGCATAGCGCGATCAGTTCGTGCGAATCCACCGGCAAGGCGTCCCAGTTCCGCGCGTACTTGAGAAAGTTGCCCGCCATCCAGTGATATTCCTGGGGGATGGTGACTGCATCAAGGGGCTCGCCGTAATCATGGCGACTCAGCTTTGCACCCCCTTCCCCGGAGGAACTGACATATGCGATGGCAACCCGCTGATCCAGGGCCATCGCCAGGAGGGTAGCCTTGCCCCAGCGCGAGTGGCCTTCGAGTCCGACTTTTTTAGCATCGACGGCCGGATCGGTTTCAAAATAGTCGAGAGCGCGGCTGGCGCCCCATGACCATGCGGCCAATGCGCCCCAATCATCGAGCTTGCGCGGCTGGCCTTTGTTGATGAGTCCGATGATTCCCAGCGTCAAGCCTGCGCCGTTGTCTGCCTGCACGCTGTTGGTGCTCAGGGTGGCGCATCCCCATCCTTTGGCCAGCACCTGCTGTTGCCATGGCGGGCCAATGAGGGCGCGAGTCGCCGCACCGGCGGGTTGCGTGGGGGCGGCGGCAAGAGCAGCGTCGCGGTTGGCTGGCTGCGTCGCGGCGCTACGCACGCCGGCCGCTGGGCGAGTCGTGCCGCGTGCGCCGCCGGGACCGCCGCTCAATTGCATCATCACGGGCACCGCGCGGGTTGCATTGGCCGGCGTGGTCAGTGTCACCTGGATATTCACGCTGATTTGGGGGTACAACGAATTATCGACGTGCCCCACCAACTGTTTGGTGATGACCGGAAAAGCGCCGCTGGTTCCGCGCGTGGTGCTGATCACTTCCCAGTTTACTTTGGGCGTTTCTTTGGGAGTTCGGCCATACACTTCACGCTCGAAATCCTCGAGGATTTCCGGTCGACGGTCGGTCCACCACATCTGCGCATCGGTAACCTTCCGGCCATCCTTCAATAACAGCGGGTCCGGCAGATTTGGAAAAGGATTTGCTTTTGACTCATCGTAGTTATAGCTCGGGCGGGTGAGGATTGGCTGAACGTTCAGCAGCGCGCACAATCTCTTCATATCATCCTGAGCGGAGAGCGTCGCGGGAGGGGGAGCTTGATTGATTGCCGGCTGCGTTGTTTGTTGTGCGAGCGCGGCTGAAGTCGTACCGATGGCCATCGCGAAGAGGATGGCGATCTTCACGGTGAGCGAACGGCGGCCGGCTAGATCAGGCCAAGCGGGAAGAACACGAAGGATCGGATTTCTTTTCACGCCACTCCTCACGCCTCAATGCCAATGGTCACTGCCGCTCGATTGGATCGGACGCATGTTCGAGAATCAACTACGCTCGGCGAGCAATCTGCTGTAACTACGACCGCCGTAAATGACAGCGAGTATGTAGAGATGATCGGCCTTGATGTCGTAAAGGATCAGGTGATTTGGAAAGCCTTCTATTGCCCAAGAACGAACGCTTCGCAGTCTCGGCGGACGCAAATGTTTCGGACTGCCTTGGGTCGGCATCAACCGAAGGTTCCCGATGCTGGCTTCCACGGCGTCCAGGAATCGGAATGCCCCGAGCTTGCTGTCGTGCGCAATCCAAGCAGCGATGTCAAGGATGTCGGATTCCACCGCCGGGTGCCGGCGCACGGAACAGATCACGCGCCGCTCTCCGCGTCACCATCGAGCTGATCCGCCAATTTCCTTCGAAGTTGCTGAAAATCGGCTGCGTCCATCTCAACGCCGATACCATCAATACGGCAAAGCAAAAGCGCTTCGAGGTGGTCGTCCGTGCTCGACTCCGCATCACCAGACGAGGCCGACGCCTCCGCCTCGATCAGCCGGACGAGATATTCCGAGACATCCGCATATCCCGCCGCCGACGCCCGCGACTCCGCAAGCGCCTTCACTTTGTCGGGCAGGTTGACAGTAAGCGTTACCATGGCCCACGAGTATAAAATGTTCGTGCTAAACGGACAAGAGACCCGAAATGAAGGCGGATGAGGGCATGTTCATATGCCGCCGGCAACCACTGGCCGATGCCATCCCCCTTTCGTATATTGGCCCGCCCCTGTCACAAGCCTTCAATCGGACGGCGGGGAGCTTTGGGATTTTGCATGAAACATCGCGGAATTATTCTGGCCTCGCTCGCCTTGTACGCCCTGGTGCTGGGCTGCGTCGTCTGGCCCGGCGGGAGCAGCTCCCAGGCGGGCTCGGCCCCCACCCAAGCTGATTCGCCGGCGACGCCCTCGCAGGGTCTCACCGGCCTTCCCTTTCGCAGCGTCACTATGCAGCTTCAACGCGTGGATTGGATGGACAAGTACAAAAAGGGCATCGACGAAATCGCCGCCCTCGGCGCGGACACCGTTCAGTTCGTGGTTGATACCCGTCAGGAGAACGGCCACACCGGCCGCATTTATCTCGACATGCGGATGACGCCCACGCCGGAGGAGCTGATCGATCTGATCCACCACGCCAAGGAGAAAGGCCTGCACGTCACACTCATGCCGATCGTCCTTCTCGATGCCCCCATCGATGATGAATGGCGCGGCAAGATCAGCCCCCCCAGTTGGGTCGGCTGGTTTGAGAGCTATCGCGACATGATGAACCAGTTCGCCTGGATTTCCGAAGCCTCGCATGTCGATCTGCTCGTCGTCGGATCAGAACTGGTCAGCACCGAGGAACATGTGGACGAATGGACGCGCGTGATCAAAGATGTTCGCAAGGTGTTTCACGGCCGGCTCACCTATTCCTCCAATTGGGATCACTACCGCAACATCGGCTTTTGGGATCAACTGGATCTGATCGGCATGAACAGCTATTGGAAGCTGGGCGAGGATCGCAATGCAAAACTGAGTGAGATCGAGAAGCGATGGCGAGACATCCAATCCGATCTCCTGCCATTTGTGAAGAAGACCGGCAAGCCGCTGGTCTTCCTGGAGGTCGGTTGGTGCAGCATCGGCAATGCGGCAAGCGCGCCGTGGGATTACACACAGGATCAGGAACCGCTTGACCTCGATCTTCAAAAGCGGCTCTATGAAGGATTTTTCAACGTTTGGTACGGCAATCCAAACCTCGGCGGTTTCAGCATCTGGGAATGGCCACCCGGCGAAGGCGGACCCGACGATCGCGGCTATACCCCCAAGGGCAAGCCGGCCGAGGCCGTGCTGAAAGAGTGGTTCGCCAAGCCGAAATGGAAAGTTGAATGAAGAAGTTGCTGGTTGCTAGTTGTTAGTTGCTAGCAAAACCGCATCAAAGCTGTCTTTACTAGCAACTAGCAACTTATAACCAGCGATTTCATCCTCATGGAAGCAACCCAAACCCGTTACCGAACGCACACTTGCGGCCAGCTTCGCAGATCCGACGTCGGACAGAAGGTGAAGCTGGCGGGATGGGTGCATTCCTATCGCGACCATGGCGGCCTGGTTTTTATCGATCTGCGCGATCGTGATGGCCTGACACAGCTCGTTTTTAATGCCGATACCTGTGGCGCGGAGACGCTCGCCGCCGCCCGCCATATCCGCAGCGAATGGGTGCTTTCGATCTCTGGAAAAGTCGAAGCGCGCGATGCGAAGCTGATCAACCCCAAGCTCGCGACTGGGGAAATCGAAGTGCATGTCGTGTCGCTGGACATTCTCAGCCAAAGCCCCACCCCGCCCTTCACGCCGGGCGAGCATGAAACGATCAACGAAGAACGCCGGCTTCAATATCGTTTTCTCGATCTGCGTCGTCCGGAGATGCAGCAGACGCTGCGCGTTCGTTCACGCGTGACCAAGATCATGCGCGATTACCTGACCGATCTGGGATTCTGGGAAATCGAAACTCCGTTTCTAACCAAGAGCACGCCGGAGGGTTCGCGTGATTTTCTTGTTCCTTCGCGGCTGATCCCGGGCAGCTTTTACGCGCTGCCGCAGTCGCCGCAGTTGTTCAAACAAATCCTGATGGTGGCCGGGTGTGATAAATACATGCAGATCGTCCGCTGTTTCCGGGATGAAGATCCGCGAGCCGATCGCCAGGCGGAGTTCACCCAGCTCGACGTGGAGATGAGCTTCATCGATCGCGAAAATATTATTGCGGTGATCGAAGGACTCCTGCGAAGGCTGTGGAAGGAAGTGCTGGATGTCGAGTTGCCCGGCACGATCCCGCACATGACGTATGATGACGCCGTCAACAACTACGGCTCGGATCGGCCGGATCTGCGCTTCGGCCTTAAGCTCCACGATATTACTGATCTGGCCCACACCGTCGATTTCGGCGTGTTCAAGAGCGCTCCGCTTGTGAAGTGCATCGTCGTCCCCGGCGGAAGCAAGCTGACGCGAAAGGAAACCGACGCGCTGGCCGAATGGTCAAAGGGATTTGGCGCCAAGGGATTGGCGGTCACGAAAGTGACCGCGGCCGGATTTGATACCGGTATCGCCAAGTTTATCGCGCCCATCGCGGCCAAGTTGATCGAGCGTACCGGCGCGAAGGAGGGCGATCTCCTCGCCTTCGCCGCCGACAAGCCCAAGATTGTCCACAAGGTGCTGGGCGAGCTTCGTCTGAAGATGGCGAAGGATCTCAAGCTTCCGCCTTCCACCCAATACGCCTGGACTTGGGTCACGGATTTCCCACTTGTGGAATTCAATGAAGAAGACAAGAAGTGGGTCGCCACGCATCACCCTTTCACGTCTCCCCTTGATGCCGACATCGAAAAACTCGCCAGCACCGATCCCGCCGTGCTCTCCTCGCTCAAGAGCAAGGCGTACGATATCGTTCTCAACGGCAGCGAGCTTGGCGGCGGCAGTATTCGTATCCACCGCATGGACGTGCAACAGAAAATTTTCACGCTTCTGGGCATCGACGATGCCAGCCAGCGCCAAAAATTTGGTTTCCTTCTCGACGCTCTCCAGTACGGCGCTCCCCCGCACGGCGGCATTGCCCTGGGCCTGGATCGTGTGGTGATGATCCTGCGCGACACGACCAACATCCGCGATGTAATCGCCTTTCCCAAGACGCAGAGCGGCGCGGACCTGATGTGCGGTGCTCCGAGCCCGATCGACGAAAAGCAGCTTCGCGAGGCCAACATCCGCCTGGCGCCGCCGCCTGTAAAACCAACATAAAGCCGCGACCATCGGTCGCGGTCTTCGAATGTCAGTCGAGGACCAAACTTCAGGACACCGCCATGCCATGGTTTCAAGACGAATCCGAATCGCTGGATCGCAAGCAGGTAAATTCACTGGTCGATCGATTGCTCGATGAAGCGCGATCTCGCAAGAAGATCGATTTTCGTCGCGTGCTGCTGCTTCCGCCTGATCTCACGCGAATGCACAGCGGCGCCGGCTGGATCACCGAAGCGATCTACAACCGCCTTCCACAAACCTGCGATACGCACGTCATTCCCACCCTCGGGCAGCACGTTCCGCACACGCCTGAGGAAAACCGAACCATGTTCGGATCGATCCCCGAAAATCGCATCCACGCCCACGACTATCGCAACGGCGTCGTGCCCGTCGGCACCGTTCCCGCCGAAGTGATGGCCCAGAAGAGCAATGGCAAGGTTAAATTCGAATTGCCCATCGATCTGAACACCATGCTGATGCGCGAGAAGTGGGACCTGATCGTCAACGTCGGCCACGTCGTGCCGCACGAGGTGCTGGGCTTTGCCAATCACAACAAAAACTATTTCATCGGACTGGGCGGCAAGCGATCGCTCTGCGCCAGCCACATCGCCGCCGCCTATTACGGCATTGAAAACAACCTCGGCCGGTACATCACGCCGCTGCGCGCGTGCTTTAACTGGGCGCAGGAAAAATTCCTCGGCCACTTGCCCGATGTCTTCCTGCAAATTGTGTTGGCCCGCGATAGGGCCAATCAACTGGTGCAGACCGGCATCTACGTCGGCGACGATCTGGACACGTATCTGAACGCCGCCCGCGCAAGTCGCCGGCAGAATGTGACGCTGTTTGATGAGCCGATCAAAAAGGTGATCGCCGTGATGCAGGCCGACGAATTCCGCAGCACCTGGGTGGCCAACAAAGCTATCTACCGGACGCGGATGGTGATGGCCGATGGCGGCGAACTGCTCATCATCGCTCCTGCGCTCGAACGTTTCGGCGAACAGCCGGAGATCGAAGCGATCATCAAGAAATACGGCTATTGCGGCACGAAAAAAGTCATGGAACTCTACCAGACTCAGCCCGATCTCCAGGATTTCGCCAATGGCGCGGCCCACTTGTGCAATGGCTCATCGGAAGGCCGATTCACCATCCGCTATGCCCCCGGAAAACTGACAAGACAGCAGATCGAAGGCGTGAATTTCCAGTACGCCGATCTCAACGAAACGCTGAAGCAATATCCGCCCGACAGGATGAACGAAGGGTGGAACACCACGCCGGACGGCGAGAAAGTCTACTTCATCAGCACGCCGTCGGCGGGCCTTTGGTCCACCAAGTCCCGCATGAGCGATGCGTGATGGAACTTGAGAATAAAGTGCAGGTAGTAATATGGTTCCTCTTCGGGTGGAGTTTGGGCTGAAATACTTCGTCGCGGCGGGATGGATAGCGGCACTTTCATTGGCTGCGATTTCCGCCCTTCTGCACTCGACCACCCCCGCGCGGGCCCAGGAGATCGGACAAGACGACGTGCCGTCTTCGGAGCGCGCGAGTATCGGCTTGGGCAGAGTACTGTTTTTCGACACCGAACTTTCCAATCCCCCTGGCCAGTCTTGCGCCTCGTGTCATTCAGTCGGTGCGGGTTGGACGTTTCCCGATTCAAAAACCAACGAGCGACTGGGCGTGCCCACGGGAGCAGTACCGGGGCGAGCCGAATCCCGCGCCGTCCCTCCAGTCGCGTATGCCGCCTACATCCCAAGTGGTCCGCCAACGTATGATTTCTTCATGGGCTCATTCGTCGGCGGTCTCTTTTGGGATGGGCACGCGACCGATCTGACAGATCAGGTTCACTTTCCGCTGGAGAATCCGAACGAAATGAACAACCTCGCTCACGGCGAGCTCGATGCGGCGAATATCGCCCGGAAGGTGCGCTATGGCCACAATGCCGAGAAATTCAAGGCGGTATACGGTCCAACGTCTCTGGAAGATCCCCCCCAACAGGTGCTGAGCGAAATCGCGAAATCGATCTCCGATTATGAAAAGTCTGCCGAGGTTTCGCCGTTTAGTTCAAAGTACGATGCCTACGTCCTGGGGAAGGCCACGCTAAGCGACCAGGAGATGGCTGGATTGCGGCTTGTAACAGGCAGCTTGAACGGCCGGCCAGGCGGACCGGCGAATTATAAATTTGCCCAGTGCGTTCTGTGCCACGCAATTCCATCAGATATCAGGCAGGGTCCAGACCTATGGACCAACAGTTGCTACGCCAATATCGGCGTGCCGCGTAATCCGAATAATCCGTTCTACGCGGAGACCGACTCAAAAACCAACCCATTGGGTTACAACCCCGCCGGTGCAGATTTCGTTGACCTTGGATTGGGAGATTTTCTATATCCGAGCCTGGGACTGCCATCGGGCAATATCGGTGCGGAGAGCAACGGGCAGGGGGATTACTACGCCATCAACGGGACCTTTAAGGCAACCACTCTACGCAACGTGGATGCCCGTCCGAGCGATGATTTCGTGAAGGCCTACATGCACAACGGCTGTTTGAAGAGCCTCAAGGACGTGGTGCATTTCTATAACACGCGCAATCTGACAACCGTGAAGGGCGAAATCATCGACTTCACTCAGGACGATCCGTACGCGCACCTGCAGGGAAAGCCTCTTTGGCCTGAGCCGGAGTATCCATCTCCAGACACGCTGCAGAATCCTGACGGCCAGCCCGCGAGCGCACAGGCGCAGGTCGGCAATCTGGGCCTCACTGATGAGGAAGAGGACGAAATCGTGGCATTCCTCAAAACACTCACCGACGGATTTTTCAGGCCTAATCCTAATTGACGCTGAGACTGAGTCTCAGTATCTTTCAGAAATGGTCGCCCGGAAATGGCCGCGAAAATTGGCATTGGCAACTTTCTCGTGGGGCGCGGTCCAATTTGGCGCGGCGAACGCGACTCCCCCACCTGCCGCGCCCCCATCGGCAATAGACCTATCCGGAGGGCCTACCCCGACCGAGGGACAGGCCGGATTCCTCTCCAACATGCAGCGCAGCAGCTACATGCTCGGCGATATGGGTGGCCTCCGCACACTGCTCAGCAAATATGGGATGACGCTGACGATCGCCGAAACCAGCGAGGTGTTGGGGAATATCTCAGGCGGCACGCACGAGGGTTTCGAATATGACGGACTGACCCAAGCCGTCCTGCAACTCGACACCGAGCGCGCCTTCGGCCTCCACGGCGGCACGTTCAATGTCAGCGCGTTGCAAATCCACGGCCGAAATCTCAGCGCGGATAATCTTCAAACGCTGCAAACCGCCAGTGGAATCGAAGCGGATCGCTCCACCCGTCTCTGGGAGTTGTGGTATCAGCAAAAATTCCTCGATGAAGACCGCCTGGACATCAAAATTGGCCAGCAGAGCTTGGATCAGGAGTTCATGGTCAGCCAGAACGCCCTGCTCTTTGTGAACACGATGTTCGGCTGGCCATTGCTCCCTTCCGAAGACCTACCCGGCGGTGGTCCCGCCTACCCGCTATCGGCTCCGGGAATTCGGCTGCGGGGGCGTCCAAACGATTCGATCACCCTCCTGGGCGGCATCTTTGCCGGTAGCCCTGCATCGAACAATTTTGGCGATCCCCAGCAGGAGAATCCTTCGGGGACTACGTTTCCAATCGACAACAGCTTCCTCGCCATCGCCGAGATTCAGTACGCCTACCCCGCGCTGGGAACGATGGTCGAGCCCGACCAAGCCGAGCCGCTGGGGCGAACGTACAAACTCGGGGCTTGGTATGATGGCCAGCGCTTCGCGGATCAGGAATTCGATACCAACGGAGTCTCCCTCGCCAACCCGCATAGCAACGGCGATCCGCGCCTGCATCGCGGTGACTTCGCGATCTACGCCGTCGCGGATCAGATGCTCTACCGCGATGTAAATGATGCCGACCGCACCCTCAACTGTTTTGCCCGCGCGATGGGAACGCCACTGCTTGATCGCAACCTGATCGAATTCAGCTTGAACGCCGGCCTGACCATGCACGATCCGCTTCCTCAGCGCGATGATGACACCGTTGGGATCGGGATGGGATATGGAAAGGTGAGCAGCCGGGCGAGCGATTTGGATCGGGACACGGCAGCCTTCACCGGCACCTTTTATCCAACCCGCACGGACGAGACTTTCGTCGAGGCGACGTATCAGTATCAGCTGACGCCCTGGTGCCAGTTGCAGCCTGATTTCCAGTACATCTTCAATCCCGGCGGCGGGTTGCCCAACCCGACCGTCCCTGGGCGCCGGATTCGGGACGAAGCGGTCTTTGGCGTCCGAGCGAATATTCAGTTTTAAGAGGGTCGTTGCCGTGAGATTTCAACTGAGTCTGCTATCCATCCTCGTGGCCATCGCCAGCTCGCCGGCGATGACGCTGGCAGGCGAGCCGCGCGGCCTGCTGGAATCGCTGCGCCGCCATGTGATGCGCGCTTCCACCGTCGCGGAGAACGGCGACACCAACCCCTATGCCGTCATCATCGCCCCAGTTTCGGCCGGCAAGATCCACCAGGGCGATGTGCTTGTGGATAATTTCAACAATCTCTCCAACCTGCAGGGGACCGGCACAACGATCGTCGATTTCAACCCATCCACAAAAAAGATGACGCTCATCGCCAAGCTGCCCCAGCATCTCCCACAGTGCGGCGTCGGCCTCACTACCGCCATGGTCATGCTCAAGAGCGGATGGGTGATCGTCGGCAGCTTGCCGAGCACCGATGGCACGACTCGCACCAAGGGCAACGGCGGTTTGATCGTGCTGAATTCCAATGGCGATCTCGTCACCGTCTGGACTGGTCCCAACATCAACGGCCCCTGGGGCAACGTCGCCGCAATCGACAACGGAACCACCGCTACGCTCTTTGTCAGCATGGCCGGCTTCGATGTCCCCGGCCCTGAGGTGCGCGATCCTTCCAGCGGCTTTCCGATCACGGTGAGAAAAGCAATCGTGCTCCGGCTCGATCTGTCGATCCTGCCCGGCCAGCCGCCGGTGATCACGAGCCAGACGGTAATCGCCAATGGCTTTGGCCAGCGCGCTGACAAGGATGCGTTTCTCATTGGTCCGACCGGACTGGCGCTCTCGCCGGACAACGCGACACTGTACGTATCCGATGCGATGGGAAACCAAATCGTGGCAATCCCTGATGCAACCACTCGCAGCGACAGCGCCGGTACCGGCCGCACCGTGAGCAAGAATGGCCTGCTCCGCCGTCCTCTATCGCTCGTGCCAACGCCGGTGGGGCACCTGCTTGCCTGCAATGCACAGAATGGAGAAGTCGTCGAAATCGATCCCGCGACCGGCAAACAGATTTATGCGCAGTGGATTGATGCAGATCAAGCTCAATCCCCGCCGGGCAATGGCGATCTATTCGGAATGGCCATCACGCCGGATGGGAAGAGCTTTTATTATGTGGAAGACGATATGAATACGTTGGTCGAGGCAACGAGATGAACCGATCCGATGGAGAAAAACCAACGCCGACACGACGCGGATTCCTGGCCGCGACCGCGGGTTTTCTAACTGCCGCCGGAGCGAGCATCGGAGCCACCACCGAGCCGACGACTTCCACCGGCCAGGTGAATACCCCCACCCGTAGCGATCCCGGCGCGACCGAGCCCTTTTGGGGAGAGCATCAGGCCGGCATCATCACGCCGATCCAGAGCCACACCTATTTCGCCGCCTTCAACCTCACGGCCACCGATCGAAATCAGGTGATCGATCTGTTCAAGAAATGGACCGCCGCCGCCGCACGGATGACCGCCGGCCAAACCGCCGAGCCTCTCGCCGACGATCCCGACGCGACTGATGTCGATTCCGCCGAGACCATGGAGCTTGGCGCATCGCGCCTCACCATCACATTTGGCCTGGGCGCGGGACTTTTTATCAAGGACGGTCAGGATCGATACGGTCTTGCCAAGCAACGCCTCGAAGCACTCGTCGATCTTCCAAGATTCAACGGCGATCAACTGATCGAAGGCCTGACCGGCGGCGATCTTTCTATTGAAGCCTGCGCGAATGATCCGCAAGTCGCCTTCCACGCTGTTCGCCAACTCGCTCGCCTCTCATACGGCATCGCGGAGTTGCACTGGGCACAGACCGGTTTTGCCGCGACCTTCGCCCCCGGTCAGACGCCGCGGAATCTGATGGGTTTCAAAGATGGAACCAACAACCCATCGGTGGACGATCCCGAGGCGATGAACCAATTCGTCTGGGCCGGCAATGAAAGCCCTGCCTGGATGCGCGGCGGCAGTTATCTGGTCGTTCGCCGAATCCGCATGGCCCTGGAACATTGGGATAGGATGAAGCTCAGCTTCCAGGAACAAACCGTCGGCCGGCATAAATATTCCGGCGCTCCGCTGGGCGGCAGCAAAGAATTCGATCCGTTGAAACTCGACACCGTTGATGCCGACGGCAATTCCATCATCCCCGACAACGCCCACGTCCGCCTCGCCGCCGCCGCGACCAATGATGGCGCTCGCATTCTCCGTCGTCCCTATTCCTACAACACCGGCGCCAACTTCATCGCCGAACGCTGGCCACCGTGGAAGCAGGCGATGGAATACGACGCCGGCCTGCTTTTCGTCTCCTACCAGCGCGACCCGCGCACCGGCTTCATCAAAATCTTCGATCAGATGTCCAAGCTCGATCAGATGAATCAATTCGTCACCCACACCGGCGGCGGTCTCTTCGCCTGCCCGCGCGGAATCGCCAGCGGGGAATATCTGGCGGAGCGGCTGTTTGAGACAGCGTGAAGCGATGCCAAGTTCCAGTGCTGAGAAGGCCAATGTCCCAAAATGTCCCCAAATGTCCCCTTTATGACGGGCGTATCAATAAATTGCTTTTTTGTTCTTAGCTGAGCCCGTGACCATCGGTCCAGGCGTCAGAGCGAGGGGATGTCGGCGAAATCGCATGCAGATGGCGAGCTCCCGGAATGATGGTGACCGATCTGAAGCCCCGCGGGATTCGGCGACGGAGGCCTCGCCTACTACTTCTTGTGGGGCTTGGCGTTGGCGATTTTGTTGGTCGTCTGAGGTTTTACCGTCCAGTGTTCGAGGTGTCGGAGGAGGTCCAAATCCTCGTTGGACATTTTTGGCGAGTGATAATTCAGTAGCTTACTCCAGACGGCGTTTAGCTTGTTCGTGAGGTCGAGCTTCTTTCGAGGGGCCTTGGCGCGGACGACCGCAATGCGAAGGCGTGCCCATTCGGACATCAATTTCTTGAACGGGAGGAATGGAACGGGGACGCAGTTAGAATAGTCTAATGTAGTCTTCGA
>Ga0302325_10011509_pt1 | contig 19049 bp, 18 predicted proteins | sample Palsa_T0_2_FD_201948 | JGI IMG/M metagenome (GOLD analysis project Ga0302325, IMG submission 201948) | Peat permafrost microbial communities from Stordalen Mire near Abisko, Sweden - Palsa_T0_2 | ecosystem: Environmental > Terrestrial > Soil > Palsa > Peat permafrost | place: Sweden: Abisko...
GCCGGTCTCCGGCGGGATGACCCCGCGGCAGGTCACCCTCATCGCCGACCTGCAGCCCGACATCCTCACCTGCACGCCCTCCTACGCGGTCCGGCTCGGCGAGGCGCTGGCGGCGGCTGGCCTGACGCCGGGCGCCGGCCTGTCGTTCACCGCCGGCATCTTCGGCGCCGAGCCGTGGACCGACGCGCTGCGGGCCCGGATCGAGGAGCTGCTCGGGCTGCGCGCCCTGGACATCTACGGCCTGTCGGAGGTCATCGGCCCTGGTGTCGCCGCCGAGTGCTTCGCCGCCGCCGACGGGCTGCACGTCAACGAGGACCACTTCCTGGTCGAGGCGCTCGACCCGGTGACCGGCGCACCGGTCCCCGAAGGCTCGCCGGGGGAGCTGACCTTCAGCACCGTCACCAAGGAGGCGCTGCCGCTGCTGCGCTACCGGACCGGCGACATCGCCGCGCTGCGCCACGGCAGCTGCGCCTGCGGCCGGACGCTGGTGAAGATGAGCAAGGTCACCGGGCGCAAGGACGACATGCTGGTCATCCGCGGCGTCAACGTCTACCCCAGCGAGGTCGAGCGGGTGCTGCTGGCCGATGCCGCGCTGGCACCCGATTACCTGCTGGTGGTGGATGAGCGGACAGCACAGTCCCGCCTGGTGGCATGTTGCGAAGTCAAAACGGGATCCCCCGGGCAGCTGCCATCCGGCACCGAACTCCAGGGGCGGCTGCAGACGCGCCTGCGGGACGCCCTCAGCCTGGCCGTTCAGGTCCGTCTGCTCCCGTCCGGAACACTGCCGCGCGCCGAGGTCGGCAAGGCGGTGCGGGTCGTCCGCTGGGCCGGCGGCGAGCCGCCGCTGCCCGGTATCGATTGATCACAGGCCGGCGTTGGGAGCACCATGAGCAATGTGACCGTGAGCAAGCGGCGCGCGGGGGCGCGGGCGTGGACCGCGGCCGATGTAGGCGACCAGTCCGGCCGGATCGCCGTCATCACCGGCGCCAACTCGGGGCTGGGCCTGGCGACAGCGCAGGTACTCGCCGGGCACGGCGCCACCGTCGTGCTCGCCTGCCGGGATGCCGGCCGCGGGAGCGCCGCCGCCGAAGCGGTCACTGCGGCCGCGCCCGGCGCGCGCGTCGAGACCGTGCAGCTGGACCTCGCCTCGCTGGAGTCGGTACGCCAGGCCGGCGAGCAGATCACCGCGCGGTTCCCGCGGCTGGACCTGCTGATCAACAACGCCGGGGTGATGATGCCGCCGTACGGACTGACGCAGGACGGCTTCGAGCTGCAGTTCGGCACCAATCACCTGGGACATTTTGCGCTGACCGGTCTTGTCCTTGGCTCCTTGCTGGCGGTTCCCCGATCACGGGTCGTGACGGTCAGCAGCAACGGCCACAAGGCCGGGCGGATAAATTTCGACGACCTGAACTCCGCCCGGCGTTACCGGCGGACGGCCGCCTACGGGCAGTCCAAGCTGGCGAACCTGCTGTTCACTTACGAGCTGCAGCGCCGCCTGGCGGCCGCCGGGGCGCCGACGATCGCGGTCGCCGCGCATCCGGGCACCGCGCGGACCGAGCTGACCCGGTTCCTGCCGTCCTGGACCGGGCCGTTCATGAGCCCGCGGCTGGGCCCGCTCAACTCCTGGTTCCTGCAGAGCGCCGAGATGGGCGCGCTGCCGACGCTGCGCGCCGCGACTGACCCCGCGGCGGCCGGGGGTGATTACTACGGGCCCGGCGGGGTGTTCGAGCTGACGGGCCCGCCGGTTCTTGTTCAGCCTAAATCCCGCGCTCGGGATGAGGGCGCTGCGCGCCGCTTGTGGACAGAGTCGGAGCGGCTGACCGGAGTCAGCCCGCTATGACCGAGGCCGGCGGCGGCCAGCGCATCGGGGTGATGGGCGGCACCTTCGACCCGATCCACAACGGTCACCTGGTCGCGGCCAGTGAGGTCGGGCACGTGTTCGCGCTGGACGAGGTCATCTTCGTGCCGACCGGGATGCCGTGGCAGAAGGAGGGGCGCACGGTGTCCGCCGCCGAGGACCGGTATCTCATGACGGTGATCGCGACCGCGTCGAATCCGCGGTTCTCGGTCAGCCGGGTGGACATCGACAGGCCGGGTGAGACCTACACCATCGACACGTTGCGCGACCTGCGCGCGGCGCGCGGGCCCGATGCCGAGTTCTTCTTCATCACCGGCGCCGACGCGCTCGCCAGGATGATCTCCTGGCGGGACGCCGACGAGCTGTTCAAGCTGGCGCATTTCGTCGGCTGCACCCGGCCGGGCCACCGGCTGTCGGACGACGGGCTGCCCGACGAGCGGGTCAGCCTGATCGAGATCCCGGCGCTGGCGATCTCCTCGACCGGGTGCCGGGAGCGGGTCGGGGCCGGCGAGCCGATCTGGTACCTGGTGCCCGACGGCATCGTGCAGTACATCAGCAAGCGCCGGCTGTACCGTGGCTGAAACGCTGGCTGGCCGCGTGCTTGTCTGCGTTTCTTGACCAGACATGAGATGGTAGGAGCACAGGTTTTGCCGAGGAGGATCGCCAGTACACGTGACTGCAACTGACAGCGCCATCGAGCTCGTGGAGATCGCAGCCGCAGCCGCAGCGGACAAACTCGCAACCGACATCATCGCCTACGACGTCAGCGATCAGCTGGTGATCACTGACGCCTTCCTGCTCTGCTCGGCGTCCAACGACCGTCAGGTCAAGTCGATCGTCGACGAGATCGAGGACAAGCTGCGCAAAGCCGGCGCGAAACCGCCGCGCCGCGAGGGCGAGCGCGAGGGCCGCTGGGTGCTGCTCGACTACCTCGACATCGTCATTCACGTCCAGCACGCCGAGGAGCGGGTCTACTACGCTCTGGAGCGGCTGTGGAAGGACTGCCCGCGGATCCCGCTGCCCGAGCCGGTCACGGCCGGGGGAGCCAGCGGCCAGGGCGGTGGCGAGCGGGGGTCACGCTGACCGCGTCCGCCAGTGCGTCCGGCCCCAGTGCGTCGGGCCCCAGTCACTGGCCGGGGACGGGCTCCAGGGACGTGGTCAGGCTGGTCCTGCTGCGGCACGGTCAGACGGCTTTCAACGCAGAACGCCGGTTCCAGGGCCAGTCCGATGTCCCGCTCAACGCCGAGGGCCGTCGTCAGGCGCAGCGCGCCGCCCGGCACCTGGCGGCGCTGCGGCCCGCCGCGATCTTCTCTTCTGACCTGGTCCGCGCCTCGGCTACCGCCGAGCCGCTGGCCCGGCTGACCGGGCTGACCGTGCAGCTGGACAAGAACCTCAGAGAGCGCAATGGCGGGGCCTGGGAAGGCCTGACCGACACCGAGATCAGAGAGCAGTACTCGGACGCCTACGCGCACTGGGAACCGCCCGACGGCGAATCCAGCGCGGCTGTCGCCGACCGCGCGTCGGCAGCGCTCGCGCGGATTGCCGACAGCCTCGGCGGCGGCTCGCTGGCCGTGGTGGTGAGCCACGGGGCCGCGTTGGGCATGGGAATGTCGCGCCTGCTGGGGATCTGGGAAGACCTTCGCTTGCTCGGGCCGCTTGGCAACTGCAGCTGGTCGGTCATCGGCCGTCGGGAGGCCAAGTGGCGGTTGCTGGCGCACAACGTCGGCACGCTGCCGGAGCCGGTACCGCTGCCGGAGGCTGGCGACGTGGAGTGAGGTATTTCTTGTACACTGGCGGGGCGCTGCGGCCAGGCGGCCGGGGGCGCATCGAGGGGCTATAGCTCAGTTGGTAGAGCGCTTGCATGGCATGCAAGAGGTCCGGAGTTCGAGTCTCCGTAGCTCCACCCAGGTCAGAGGCGATTTTCGCTCATATGACCGGGCCGCCCGAGGCGCGTACAGCAGCAAAGTACAGCAGCGGGCGTCGCTGGGCCACCACGGCGAGGGGGCTCGATGGACCGGGCAGTGCCGTTCATCAGCCGTGTGCGCCTGAAGAACTATAAAAGCATCGCCAAGTGTGACGTTCGCCTGGGCCCATTGACAGTGCTGATCGGGCCGAATGGCGGTGGCAAAAGCAATTTCCTGCAGGCGCTGGCTCTGCTAAGCAGGGCACTGAATACGACGCCGTTTGAGGCTATTGATGAGCTAGGTGGCCTGGGGGAGATCGCGCGGCGGGCGCCGGAGCCGGCGGACTCATTCAGCATCGACGTTGAGGCCACGGTTCCCTGGGGGGCGAAAGATGAGCCCTGGGCCACGGTTAGTTACGGCTTCGAGATCGGCGCGGCCAGCCGCCGCGGGCGGCGGTCCTTCGAGGTGCTCCGGGAAACGGGTGAGCTGCGAGCGGGAGAGCAGGTCTGGAAGTTCCAGGTCCACCGCGGCGTGGTAGTTGACGACCTGATTGACAGGGCAGTGCCCGATATTGAGCCTGATCGGCTGTACTTGCCGGCTGCGGCTATTCACAGGATCTTCGGCCCTCTGCTCGCTGGTCTGGCCGGGATGCGGTTTTACAGCTTCGCACTGGACACGCTGCGGGAGCTGGCCCGGCCGTCAGAAGGCGCGCTACTTGACGTACGAGGAGAGCACCTGGGTGACGTGCTGGCCGCTCTCGCGGTGGTTGAGCCCGATCTCAAGCGCCGTTTTGATGCGTATCTGAACGCTGCGGTGCCCGGGATCGCCAGCGTTGAGACCCGTCCTGTCGGTGGGTATCTGGACCTGGTGTTCCACGGTACGGCCGAACCGGGAGACGAGGGGATCGAGTTCGGGCCTGCGGCGGTCTCGGATGGGACGATCCGGGCGGCGGCGGTGCTGGCCGCTTTGTTCCAGCTCGCGGCGGCGGATGGGCGGATTTCCCTGGTCGGGATCGAGGAGCCGGAGATCGCGTTGCACCCGGCTGCGGCGGGCGTGCTGTTCGACGCGCTGACGGAGGCCAGTGAGCGGGTTCAGGTACTGGTGACGAGCCAGAGCCCGGATCTGCTGGACCGTGATGACCTCGATGTGTCGGATGTGCGTGCGGTGAGCATGCAGGATGGCGTGACGGTCATCGGTGAGGTGGACCGGGCCAGCCGCCAGATCGTCAAGGACAAGCTCTACACCCTCGGAGAGCTGATGCGCACCAACCAGATCACCCCCGAGCCTGCGACCGGCCCGGAGGCGTGAGCCATGGCTCGGCCGGTGGTGACGATCGCGTCGATCGTTGAGGGTGATGGCGAGGTCAAGGCGCTGCCGAAGCTGCTGTTTCGGATCGCGAGACAGTTCTCTGTCGATCTCCGGGTCCCAGCTCCGGCGCGGGTGCACAAAGGCAGACTGGTCGCAGCGGGTGGGGTCGAGCGGGCCGTGTCCGCGGCGGCCCAGCGCGTTGGCGCAGCGGGCGGCGTCCTGGTCTTACTGGATGCTGATGATGACTGCCCGGCTGAGCTTGGCCCGGATCTGCTTGGGCGCGCTCGGGCAGCACGGTCCGACGTCCTGGTTTCAGTAGTCCTGGCGAATCATGAGTTCGAAGCGTGGTTTTTGGCGGCGGCAGAGTCACTAGCCGGCAGCCACGGCTTTCCGGCCGGCCTGTCCGCGCCGCCGGACCCTGAGAAGATCAGGGGGACCAAGGAATGGCTGACGGCCAACAGGACAGGTAATCAGTCTTACAAGCCGACAGTCGACCAGGCTCCGTTGGCCTCCGCCTTTGACATAAAACTCGCGCGGAGCGGGTCGCCGTCGTTCGACAAGTTCTGCCGTGACGTGCAGTCGCTCCTTACCCCGGGCATCCCGCGCCCAGGTAGTTCCTGATCTGCAATCCAGAACCGTGCTGACCGCATCGCGTGGGAAGGAGCTGCTGGGCTCGTGATCAGGGTGTCGCCGGCTGGCCCTGCCGATGCCGGCGCCATCGCCGGGCTGCTGGAGGAGATGGACGGGTTCTACGGGGCGCCAACCTCAGATCCGCTGGAACTGCGGTTGCGGCAGATCCACGACGCACTCTTCGGAGACTCACCTGCTGGGTTAGCGTTGCTGGCCTGGGACGATGACCAGCTGGCCGGCCTGGCGGCGTACTCCTTTGTCTGGCCGGCGGTGGGCCCGACCCGGTCGCTGTTTCTCAAGGAGCTGTACGTCCCGGCCGGTCACCGGCACAGCGGTGTGGGCAAATTGCTGATGCAGGCGATCTTCGACGAAGCTGGCCGGTGCGGGTGCAGCCGGGTGGAGTGGACGACCGACACCGACAGCACCGGAGCACAGCACTTCTACCGCCAGCTCGGGTTGTTTCCCAGAGGCCCTGGCTTGCGGGGACGGCCCATTCCCAACGGACTCGGACGACGTACATAGCTGACCCGGGGTCGTCCGGGTGCTGCTTGATGCTTTCGTCGTGGAGAAGGACGTCGAGCAGTGCGCGCTGTCGTTTGCCGTCCTGGACGGTGAACTCGCCGACTGTCACGGGCGCGTCCAGGACCCGGCCGACCGCGACATAGCCGTGGTGCCGGAGGTGGACGAAGACGCGCGCGCCTGGTTGAAGGCGGAACAGTGGCGTCGTCCAGCGTGCGCCGCCGTCGGCGTAGACGTACCTCCACTCGCGCGCATCCTGCCATCTGGGGATGTCGTCGTCGAGCAGGACGTAATAGTCGGCGCCGTTCCAGTCAGCAGGCGCTCGCTTGGCCTGGGATGCTCGTGTAGGTTCCGTGCCTTCCCAAGCTGCTGCGCTGCGGACGGGGCGGGCAACCTGGCCAGCTGGGCGGGCAGCTATCGCATATGGTGAGCTGTCGCTCATTGCTCGGCTGTCGAGGCTCCTATCTGGGTTAGCCTTATCATGCGGGCTGGGAGTTGGGTTCTCGGTTGCGGTCAGGAGCAGGTCCGCAATTACTGGTGAATGATCGCTGAGTTCTCTGGTCTCCTGAAATGGGTAAGAGATGTTAGCTACCTCAAAATGACGGCTGACCCAGATCGCGTCGTAGCGAGCGTACTTCCCGGAGACTTTGATCCGGAGGGAATGCTCAAGCGGCCCTCCGGGCCGCTCCCTTGCGAGACGGCTTCTTTCGGCTGGATTGTCACAGAGCCATTTGCGGAGCGCATCCTCAAGATCGTGAATCTTGCGAGGACCGGCTAGCTTATCTTCTCCCCACTCGCCGTGCAGCTTGGGCATCCCGGTGTCCCACCACGTCTTAACAGCAGAGAAGTCGACCGCGTCCACCCGGGGGGTGTTCAGGTCCGCTCCGAAGAGGACCGGTCCCTGCACTCCTTCTAGGAACCTGGCGAACGCGACAGCCTGTGCCGCTTTCTTGTCAATCTTCCCCGAACTTAGAGCGCATCTGAAGCGCACGGTCGGACTTCTGTCGGGCGGCCAGCAGCAGATGCTGGCTGTTGCTCGAGCGATCGCGCGTCACCCCAGCGTGCTGCTTGCGGATGAGCTGTCTCTGGGTGTCCATTCACGGGGCCGATTGAGTTGGGCGTTTGAGGCTGGGCTGAGCTCGGCAGGGTTCGTGACAGCGTGTCTGGTTTGATCTTGCGTCCTTGATCGTCGATCATCATGCTCGTGCCCGCAGACGCCCAGGACTCGCCGTCGCCCTCGCTTGAGGAGCTTGCAGGGCTGCTGGCTGTTTTAACCGGCCGGGTGGATGCGCTGGAGTCGGAGAACGCGGGGCTGCGGGCGGAGAACGCCGAGCTGCGGCGCCGTCTGGGGATGAACTCGGGGAACTCGTCGACACCGCCGTCGAAGGAGCCGATCGCCTCTAAAGCCGCGCGTAAGGCGAAGCGCTCGGCGGACCGGTCCTCACGGTAACAGTCCCCGGACCGCAGGCCGGGAGGTCAGGAAGGGCATCAGGGTTCTGGGCTGACGCCGGTGGCGGTGCCGGACCGGACCGAGACCGCCGATGCGCCGGCCGGGTGCCGAGGGTGCGGTGCTGACCTGGCCGATCCGGCTACCGGGGCAAGCGATGCCGGCGCGGCGTGGGCACAGGTCTGGGACATTGTGCCGGTGGTGATGGAGAAGGTGCACTGGCAGTTGCCGCGCCGCCGGTGTGGCTGCTGCGCGAAGATCACCACCGCGGTGGCGCCGCATGCCCAGGCGGGGTCGGTGGTCTATGGCCCGAACGTCAACGCTGCTGCTGTGCTGCTGGCCTCGGAGGGCAACGTCCCGGTCGAGCGGACCGCCACACTGATGGAAGCCCTGCTGGGCACACCGGTGTCGAGCGGGTTCGTCGCCCGCGCCCTGGCCCGGCTGGCGCAGCGGCTGCAGGCCGCGGGCTTCGATCAGGCGATGAAGGACGCGCTGCAGGCCGAGGAGGTGCAGTGCGGCGACGAGACCCCCGTCAATGTCATCAGCAACGGCACCGGCCCGGACGGTGGAGCTGTGCCGGGTGCACCGCACGCGGTCACCATCCGCACTCCCGATGCGCGGCTGATCTGGTACGCCGCCCTCGGCTCGCGCTCAAGCGCCGCGATCGCCGGGCTGGGCGTGCTGGAGGGCTGGCATGGCTACCTGGTCCGCGACGACTACGCCGGCTGGCATCAGTTCGCTACCCAGCTCGCCGGGTGCAGCAGTGCGCAGCCCATTTGATCCGCCACTGCAAGGGCGTGCTGGAGCTGCACCCGCAGTGGCAGGCCTGGGCCGGGCAGGTCCGTGACATCCTGCGCGAGGCCGCCGCCGCGGTCGAGGCCGCCAGGAACGAGGGCAACACCCAGCTCGACTCCATTCTGCTCGCTGACCTGCGCGCCCGCTACGACGAAGCGGTCGCCTGGGGCATCACCACCAACCGGCACCGCGACTGGCACAAGGGACGCCACCCCGGCTACAACCTGGCCAAACGCCTGCAAGATAAAGCCGGGCAGGTCTGGCTGTTCACCCGCAACTTCAAGATCCCCTGGACGAACAACGCTTCGGAGCAGGCACTCAAGGGGCCGAAACGACACCAGGCCGTCTCCGGGTACTGGCACACCCGCGCCACCCTCGCTGACGACTGCCGGGTGCGTTCCTACCTGGTCAGCGCGCGCGGACACGGTATCCGCGCCACCGACGCCATCCACGCCGCCCTCGTCAGTAAACCCTGGCTGCCGGTTCCCGTAACCACCTGATATCACGGACCCACACCCGTGAATGGACACGTCTCTGGGGCTGGCCCCGCAAGTAGTGGATCGCATTCTGGCCGCGTTGAGTGACGCATGCCGTCGGGACAACTTGGCCGTGGTCATGGTGGAGCAGCAGGTCGACAAGGCGCTCGAGCTGGCCGACCGCTGCGTCGTCCTGCGACGGGGAAAGATCGAGCTAACCGGAACCACCCTCGCCATGCGAAGCCGGATGAGAGAGCTCCGGGATCTCTATCTGTGATCGTTGTAGTGCGCGCAACCTTAGAGAGGAGTCGGAGCAGATGAGTTTCTATTGGTCGGCCCTCGACCCAGAATTACGTGTGTGGATTGACGAAACAGCTAGTGCGCCTGCGGGATCATCAATTCCGGTACTGCGGGAAGTTTCGCGACGGAACAATAAAGTCGCATTCAGCCGCATGCCGTCCTCACTGATCACGCATGCTGTCGTCGACGAACAGTTTGACGGACCAGCAGGACCGATAACAGTGCGGATCCTGTCTCCCGAAGTTGGCTCGGACGTCGTCAAAGGGACCCCACTGATCGTCTTCTTCCACGGCGGCGGGTGGACACTCTGTGACCTGGACACTCACCTAGCGGCGACTCACCGGCTGTGCAGGGAGGTCGGCGCAGTAGTGATTGCAGTTGATTATCGGCGCTCGCCTGAGCACCGGTTTCCGGCAGCCTTCGACGACTGCGTGGCCGCAGCCGAATGGGCGTTCAGCAACTGCCGCAAACTGGGAGCCGACCCACGCCGTTTCGTCCTCGCTGGTGACAGTTCCGGCGCACAACTCGCGGCCTCGGTCGCGATTGCCCGACGCGACGCTGGTAACCCGCTTGCCGCGCAGCTGCTCTTGTATCCCGTCACGTCGGCTGTCGGCGGCTATGCCGACCCGGATGTCAATGCCAGTTTCCCGTCACGTGCAGAATTTGCGACAGGACCCGTCGTAACGCTAGCGAGCATGGCGTACTTCGTCGGCAGCTATGCCGACCTCGCCGACACTGCGGACTGGCGGATCTCCCCAATATGCGCGGACCTGAAGGGCGTCGCCCCGGCAGTCGTCCACCTCGCCGGTATCGACGTACTCCGGGATGAGGGTAACCGCTATGCGGAAGCACTCGACTCCACAGGTGTACAGGTCGTAAGGCGGGAGTTTCCGAGCCTGAACCACGGATACTTCGGTCTAGGCGGAGTATCGAAGGCTGCAGACAAGGCGGCTAGAATGGCGGCCCTCGATCTCCGTCAAATGCTGAACCTGTCGTAGAGAGAATCTGGCTTCAAGGTAGGCCCGGAGCTTTCGTGCGTGTGACTCCGGTCGCTGGCGGAGCCTGAGGCAGGCGGTGATCTGCGCGCGGCTAGCGCGGCCTAGAGAGACGCGAGCAGCAATAAGACCGCGGAACCACGCGGTGTCCGCCTTTGCGCGGGCCGGGACATCCCCGCTGCGGGGAAACAGTCGCGGGCTGGCGCCCTCCGTTACGTTCTGCAGACAGCGGTCATAGCCTTTAGGCAACGCCGCTAGGAATCCCGCGTCGCAAGACGCTCTACGGCCGAGATGAATATAGCCGTAGACGCCAGCGTGCGTTCTGCACCCCTCGACGGGAGCAGCATGACCAAGCCGGTAAACCAGCCGATACACATGTCGATCAGCGCAGGTGTGGGCACGGCGAAGGGCAGATCCCCGCGCATCTTGGCTTCCTCGACGATCGAGGACCACAGGCGCTCCGTCTCGTGCCGTGCAGACCGCAGCACCTCAGTCAGAGGGCCTTCGTGCTGGCTCTCGTAGAGAGTCCGGGCGTGGAACTCGACGTATGAGCTGTCGTGCTTCCACATCTCGACCAGGTCGCGAGCCAGCGCATCGATCTTGCCCGAGAAGGTGGCCTCGCTGCGCAAGACCGCGTTGGACCGGTCGTAGCGGTAGCGAGTGATCTCAGAGTATGCCGCGCCGAACAGCGCCTCCTTGGACTCGAAGTAGTGATAGAGCAGACCAGGCGCAACTCCGGCGCCCCTGGCGATCATCTTGTTGGTTGTCGCATCAAAGCCATGTTTGGCAAACGCCCTCGTAGCGGCTTCGATGATGAGCTGACGAGTGTTCACGTCGCGACTCGCGTGTCCCAAGCTGCCGCGCTGCAGCGTCGCCTTGGGATGTGGCGCTGCGGACCCTACGGTGTGAGGCGGGGCCACGAGACTCCCTCCGTGTCTTACCATGCAACGACCTGTCGGCGCCAGCACAGCTCATGATAGCCGCCCGATTGAGGCAAATAAGCGGTCTTTGTGCTGTTAAGAGCTAAACCTCAGGTGCTGCTCGCACTGTATCCCTCAATGCTGGCACGACAGGCTCAGCGGTGCGCCAGTCCTGGATTCCGTCTTCCGGCCGTGCACGGCCGACGCCGTCGCCGCGGACCTCGGACCAGTGAGCGTGGTTCAGCTGGTGAATCGTGAAGCAGGCCTGAAGACTGTTGTAGAAGCCCATGTTGTCCACGGTCTGATTCACGGATTCCTTGATCAGCAAGGCGGTCATCGTTGGCGTCGCTGCGATGCGCCGAGCGAATGCAAGTGTCTGCTCCGCAAGGTCGCGGCTAGCAAAGATCTTGGAGACCATGCCCAGCCGGTGGGCTTCCTCCGCGCCGATGCTGTCACCGGTAAGCATAAGCTCCTTCGTCTTGCGCGGCCCGAACTCCCATGGATGAGCGAAGTACTCAATGCCGCACATGCCGAGTCTTGTACCAACGACATCCGCGAATTCGGCATCCTCAGCTGCGACTATCAGGTCGCAACACCACATCAGCATAAGACCGGCCGCATACACCGTACCCTGGACTTGCGCGATTGTGATTTTCCGAAGATTACGCCAGCGCAAGGTGTTCTGGAAGTAGAAATTCCATTCCTGCAGCATGCGACGCTCCGCGCCCTGCCGTGTAGCGCCGTGGGAAGAATACGTTGGGTGCTGGTTTGGTCCCGGCGCCCGTTCTGCGACGTCCGCCCGTGAGCCCAGATCATGCCCTGCCGTGAATAGCGGGCCGGCGCCAGCAAGGATAACGACCCTCACTCTGTCATCTGCCTCGGCTTCTTCGAATGCTTCCCCGAGTTCAACTAGCATGCCCCGGTTCTGCGCGTTGCGTGCCTCCGGCCGATTAAGCGTGATGCGGACAATCGCGCCGTCGTCGAAGGTCTCAGTCTGGATGTACTCGCCGATCATGGCGGGACTCTCCTACTTGGTTGGCTCACCAGTCAGCATACTGGCCGAGCGCGAGCAGTACACGCAAGCCCCCTCTCGATCCTCGAACTTGGGATACGAAGCACAGGTCGTGAGCGCCGCGGGAGCTTGCGGCCCCGCCAAGGGATTCCTCCAATCCCGCACCTTCAACAGCACCCGCCGGTCAGTCGATACAAGGTTGACTGGTCGGCCAATCAGGCATACGCTCGTGTTACACCGGGACGCAGGTTGTGGACGCTTGAGCGGAGCCAGTCACGCCGTGGCGCCGCCGCTTGACCTTCCTTGGCATGCCGGGAGCCGGGCGGCCGCTCTTGGCTTGTGGAGTGCGTGCGTACATGGGACGGCCGGGGTGCCTGGGTCTTGGCGGGCGTAGTGAAGGGAGCTGTTAGTGAAGTTCGGGATTTTCGACTACGGGATGTGGCATGAGAGCGAGACTGCGGCTGATGTGCTCTATTCGGCGGTGTCGCATGCGCAGCTTGCCGACGAGCTCGGCTTTGAGGCCATATGGCTGGGGGAGCACCACTTCAGCCGGCACGGCATCTACGGGAACGTCCTGACGCTCGGGTCGTTTATTGCCGCGAACACGAACAGGCTCCGTATCGGGACGGCCGTTGTAGTGCTTCCGCTCAACAATCCTGTCCGCGTGGCCGAGGAGGTGGCCATGGTGGATGTGCTCAGCAAGGGCAGGATTGACGTCGGGGTGGGTTCGGGGTATCAGCGCCTTGAGTTCGCCGGTTTCGGGGTCGATCTCAGCGAGTCGCGTGCGAGGTTCGCTGAGTCGCTGGATGTCATGATCGCGGCGTGGACGCAGGACAGCCTGAAGTACGACGGGAAGTTCTACAACTGGGATGGATCCGAGAACCTCAACGTGCAGCCCAAGCCGTCGCAGAGTCCTTACCCGAATATCTATGTCGCTGTCTCGGCTAGTCCGGAGACGATCGACATGGCGGCTAAGCGCAATGTCCGGCTTCTGGTCGGCGGGCCGACCGACATCATGGGAATCGCTCCGCAGGTCGTTGAGCGGTGGCGCGACGCAATGATCGACTACGGCCACGATCCGGCCGGGGTCGATATCCCGTGCGCCAAGGGGATCTACGTCGCACCGACCGATGAGGAGGCTGAGGCAGATATCGCGGCGGTCGACAAGTTCTGGGACCTGAAGCTCCTGTCGCAGATCGGATCGCCGATCAGCCCGTCGGGAGAGATTCCCAAGGGCTACGAGCACTGGGCGATGCGAACCTCGGATCGTGAGAACACGCTGAAGCTGAACACCGCTGGGACTGCCGCCCTAGTCGGGTCACCAGACACCGTGGCGCGCCGGATCGGGGAACTCCGCGACCTCGGCCTGACCTATATCTTCGGCGGTTTCGGGCTGCCGGGTATGCCGGAGGAGAAGAAGAAGCGATCCATAGAGTTGTTCGGGCGCGAGGTCATGCCACGCTTCGCGGACACCCCCCAGCCTTGAGATCGCCGCAGCCCGGGACCAGGATACGCGCCATGAACGAGGAGTTTGTCTTCGACTGCCATCAGCATTACGGCAGTCTGCTGTTTGCCGCGGGGGATAGGGCAAAGCAGGTAGAGGAAGCCCAGTACGATGCGGGCGAGCATGAGGTCAGGCTGGACCGGATGCGCGGATCGGGCATCGACGCGGCCGTGATCATGCCGGTCAACAGGTACCTTCGCCCTCGTGGCGCGCTGGACACGAGGGCGGTTAACGACGCGGTGTCGGCGTACCGGGACCGGGACCGACGGAATTTCCCCGTGGCGGTCGGCATCACAGAGCCCCTGCACGGAGATGACGGGCTCGCCGAGATAGTGCGCCTCGATGAGGACCTCGGCATGGTGGGCGTGTCGTACCATACGCGGTGGCAAGGGGTCACCACCGATGATCCCCTAGTCGTCGCGGGACTGGAACTCCTGCAGCAGCGGCGGCTCCTCGCTTTCGTCCATGCGCACGCGGATTCCAACATGGAAGCCCCGTTCATGGTGCGTCACATCGCGGAAATGTTCCCGGCGCTGCCGATCATCGTCACGGACGCGCTGTCCAGCCCAACGCAAGCGGCACAGTTCTTCAGTGATGCCCGGGCGTTGCCGAACATCTATTTCGAGACGTCGTGCGCATGGAACGTGCGCGCGATCGTCGCGGGCGTCGCCGCGCTAGGCCCAGAGCGGATTCTTTTCGGCAGCGACACGTACTCGGCTTTCATGGTGACCATGAACACTCCGGATCGCATCCGGTCACTGGGATTCGGCGCGGATGCCACGCGGCTCATCCTGTCAGGGAACCTGATGAGACTGCTCGACTGGACCAACCGGCGGCCCGAAGGACCGCAAGCTGTGACCTCAGGATCCGTGTCATGAGTACGGCGTCAGCCTTCGCTGGACAGCGTCCGCAGTTGCTTACCGACCTGCTGGCTCCCAAGACGATCGCAGTCGTTGGCGCGAGCGCAGATCCCACGAAAGTCGGCGGTCTCCTGATACGGCACCTGCGCCGATTTCAGCCAGCGGTAAGGATCGTCGCGGTCTCGCCGAACGCAGGCGATGGTAGTGGCGAATGGGCGGCATCTCTCGCTGACATCGACGGGCCTGTCGACCAGGTACTAGTAGCAGTTCCTGTATCCGCAGTGACCGGTGTTATCCACCAGTCGAGAGAGATCGGCGCCCGGACGGCGGTCGTATACGCCAGCGGCTTTGGCGAGACCAGAACTGACGACGGCGATCGGCTCAAGCAGGAGCTGGTGGCCTCAGTGAGTAACTCGACCATGCGGGTACTCGGACCGAATTGCGTAGGCTACACCGCGGTTCGTGAGACGGGCGATCTGGTCATGGCTGCGTTTTACGGCACGCTGGACTCTGACGGGCCGGAAGCCGTCCCGATAAGGCCCGAACCGATCGCCCTCGTGTCGCAGAGCGGCGGCGTGGGCTCCATGATCATCGGACATCTGCGAGGCGTGCATATCTGGCCCCGGGAGTACATCAGCACTGGAAATGAGTACGACGTTTCCCTGACGGAACTCGTCCTGGCTTATGCCGATGATCCTGGCATCCGTGTCATCGGCATCTACCTGGAAGGCATCCAGGACCGAGAAACACTCGCCAGCGCTCTCGGCGTGGCCCGCCGGGCAGGGAAGATCATCGTCTGCATGGTTGGTGGGCGGAGTGCAGCGGGTGGCAGGGCAGTTGAGTCGCACAGCGGACGCCTTGCCCGACACGGGGATCTCTACGTCCAGTACCTTCAGCGCTGCGGGACAATGGTCGCCTCCGGGCCGTGGGAGATGGCGCTCCTCATCGAAGCAGCGGTCCGGGGGAGACAGCGCCTGGGAAGGCGCGTGGGCATTATCGCGGCCTCCGGCGGCATGGGAACGGTGGCCGCTGACCTGCTCGAGGATCTGGACTTCGAGATTCCGGAGATCGCGGGCCGGACTGCGGCAGTTGTCGCCGGCCTAATACCGGCCTTTGCCAGTCCGGGGAACCCGCTGGACATCGGTGGCGCGACGATGCGGAATCCGGAGCGGATGCCAGCCATCACCCAGGCCATGCTCCGTGACCCTGGCCTTGATGTGGTCGTGGTCACCGCTGGCGCCATGAACGCTGGTGCGCTGCAGATCGCCAACTCGGTCGCGGCTGCGAGCATAAGCGCGCAGAAACCCTGCGCGGTGTTCTGGCCGCACGGCCGGGCCGACGCCAGGGACCAGCTTTGGCAGGCTGGCGTTCCCTGCTTCCCGAACGAGTCCGACCTCAGGCTGTGGCTTAATTGCGGCCGCAGACATCAGCCCGGTCCGCCAGCCGAGGAGCAATCCGCGGATCCCGTCGCCAGTCCGGCGGCTGCAGCTCTTCGCCGTGAGCTGCTAGCGGGCCGGCCCGTTGCAGAGCCGGTCGCGAAACGGATCATGCAGATTCTCGGGTTCGAAATCCCTCATGGCGTCCTTGTCACCGACGAAGCCCAGTTGGCGGCGGCTGTTGAGGACGTTGGCTTCCCCCTCGTCATGAAGGGCGTGGCCCCTTCTGTTATCCACAAAGAAGAGCTTGGCCTCGTTGCCGTGAACGTGCGGAATGTCTCGCAGGCCACCGCGGCGTTCGAGCGGATACGGTCGGTCCTGCGCGATCGCGGTCTGACCACGGACGTGCTCGTCGAGAAGTACTGGCCCCCGCGCCATGAGGTCATCGCCGGCTGGAGTCGCTCGCCCCTGGGCAGCTTGCTGGTCTTCGGTACCGGAGGATCAGCTGTCGAGACCATAGGCGATGTCGCTCGCGAGTTTGTTCCCGCCGACGATGCTGCTATCGACCGCCTGCTCAGCAAGACGGTGGCGGGCAGAATAATCACAGCTCAGATGCCGCGCGTCGCCGACCGTCTCCGTATTCAGCTCCGCCGGATCGCTAAGCTCGCCGAGGACACGGCTGACCTGGATTATGACCTGGACATCAACCCCATCGCCGTGACCGGGCTAGGTAGGCTGGTCGTACTCGACGCTACCTTCTCGCCCCTGCGCGCCGCCCACCGGCAAGATGGCTGAGATGTCGCTGCCGTTGGTGGTACGCCGCGACGATTTTCGTCTGACAGACGACGAGTCGTCATTTCCGAGTTCGGTCAGCGACTACCTCGCATCGGCGTGCACTCACGAACGGGTCGCTCAGGCCGAGCCGCTCGGATTCGATTCAGCTCTCTGGCAGTCGCTGACGCAAATGGGCGTCGTGGAAGCGGCCCAGGCCTCAGATGGCGACCCAGTATCCGGACTGCTGCAAGGAGCGCTCATCGCTGAGACGTGCGGCCAGTTGACTGCTCCGGTGCCGTATGCGGAGGCCGTTGCCGTGGCCCGACTTCTCGGGACCACTAACGGGCCGGGAGCCGCAGGGCTGCGGCTCGATGTCATCAGTGGCCGCGCGGTGGTCGGCCTAGCGTCAGGATCGCAGCTGGCCGGCTGGCCGCAACTGGTCGCCAGCGGGGCGATCGCGAGCGGGGTGCTCGGGCTGCTCGGAGGTGACCTCGTGCTCCTCAGACAAGATGAGAGGGTGCCGCAGGTCCCGGTTCAGGGAAATCTGCCTACCGCTTGGTGGGGGCCTGAAATGTCCTCAGTTACCCGGCTGCTGACTGGCGACAATGCTCAAGCGGCCTTCGCGCGAGCTCGCAGTGAATACATGGTTCTCACCGCCTCGGCCCTGGCAGGGCTTGGTGCCGCCAGCCTCGACCAGGCAGCCGCTTTCGCGAGGGACAGGACGACTAAAGGCGTGCCGATAGGGGCCCTGCAGGGAGTGTCTCACCCGCTCGCCGAGTGCAAGGTCGCTGTCGAGGGAGCCCGCCGGACTGCGCGAAAGGCCGCGTGGTTCTGCGAACATGAGCCTGTCGCCGACCCGAAGCTGCCCGCCGTCGCGTTCATCGCCGCGGCGCGTGCCGCCGACCGTGCCTGCCGAACTGCAATGCACGTCAACGGAGGCATGGGGGTCATGGCCGACAGCGAGTCCGCCCGTTATCTGCTGCGGAGCAAATCATGGGCAGCAGTAGTCGCCAGGATCCCGGATGTGCAGCTCGAGCTTGCGAACGTACTGCGCTCGCCTCGCTATCAGGAAGTCGTCTATCCGTCAATGTTGTAGGAAGGCCGGTCATGGATTTCGGCGCGGTAGACCTGGATGAGAATGCGACTGCGTTGCTCGCACGGGTTCGTAAGGTCCTCGATGAAGCGCTAGGCGACAGCGACGACTGGCCTGTCCGAGATCGCGAGAGCAGCCCGTCCAATCTGCACCGTGCGCTTGGCGAGGAAGGTCTCATCGCTCCGCGCTGGCCCGTCCTTGACGGTGGCGCGGACGCCGGCGCACTCGGCGACCGGCTCGTATCAGAAGAGCTGGAGCGGCGCCAGATTTATATATCTCATACACCGGTGATGCTCGCGCAGACGGTGAACAAGTACCTTCGGGACGAGCCATTGAAGCAGCGGATTGTGCGCGGTATCGCGGCGGGTCAGGTGCGGATCTGTCTCGGATACTCCGAGCCGGATGGCGGCTCAGACATTGCCAATGTGCGAACGAGGGCCATCCGCGACGGAGATGAATGGGTCATCAATGGCGCCAAGGTGTTCACCAGCGTCGCTCATTTGTCACAGTACATCTTCCTCCTCACGAGGACTAATACCGACGTGCCCAAGCACCGTGGCCTGACGATGTTCATCGTGCCGCTGGACCTTCCGGGATTCGAGTTGCAGCCGTTGATTACGATCGGGCGCGATCGCCTGAACATCACCTACATGCGCGATGTTCGCGTGGCCGATGAGTACCGCCTGGGTGATATCGATTCAGGCTGGGCGGTCCTGCAGGATCCGCTCAACACTGAGCACGGTATCGGAGACCTGAACGACGCTGGCCTCGGAGATATCCACGGCCAGGGCAAGCTGAGTACAGTGCCGGCGTCGCTCATGCTCGGGAGGATAATCCGCTGGGGCGCGCGGCGAGACCCGCAGACGGGACAGGCGCCGCTAGATCAGCCGTTAATTGCCGCCGCGATCGCGAATGCCGCCGTCGATCTCGAGATCGCACGAAACAGTTCTGGTCCGATGGGTAAGGTGGCCGCCTCGGAGGCCTATGCGCGGATGGCAGCCGATCTGATAGAGGCAGTTGGGATCGCCGGGCTGGTTTCTCAGGGACACGAGGACGCGCTTGAGGGCGGGGTCCTGGACTGGGCGCATCGCCGGTCGCAAGCCACGACGATCGCGGGGGGCACAACGGAAGTCTTCAAGAACATCCTCGCGGAGTCTGGGCTGGGCCTGCCGAGGCAGCTTCCTGTCGGTCGGCGTTCCGAGTAGGGAGGGAAGACCAATGGCCATCGGATCTGGCCAGGGCGCTCATCATCAGTTCCGCGAGGTGATGGGGCGC
>Ga0302325_10011511_pt1 | contig 19048 bp, 17 predicted proteins | sample Palsa_T0_2_FD_201948 | JGI IMG/M metagenome (GOLD analysis project Ga0302325, IMG submission 201948) | Peat permafrost microbial communities from Stordalen Mire near Abisko, Sweden - Palsa_T0_2 | ecosystem: Environmental > Terrestrial > Soil > Palsa > Peat permafrost | place: Sweden: Abisko...
CACGCCCGGACCGGCGACCAACTTAGCAACTGCGTCGCTCGGTTTCAGACAGAACGAGCATGACGCCGTCGCGTGCTCGGTGGTAACGGCCATACGTGCCCCTCAGGGTCGGCTCCCGGTTTTGTCAGGGTTCACCTTACAATGTCAGGGTTCACCTTACAATGTCAGGGTCCTCCTGACAAGGGGGTTCGGGTGGGACGACGACAGCTACTCGGGCGACGCCACCTCGGCGGTTGAACCCTGGTCTCGCCGCGCGATGATGTGCACGTCGATTCCCGCGGGCGCCGCCAGTTGGGAGATCTTCCTGACGATGGAGCCCCCGCTCTTCAACTCCTGCCAACGGCTTCTGGCACTCGAGCCCACGACGATCTGGGTGATCTGATGGGTACGGGCGAATTCGATGAGTGCTTGCGCAGGATCTTCGGCTTGGACTTCGTTCCAATGGGCGCCGACATCGGTTGTCAACTGCCGTAGTTTGCTCAACTGCTTCTCGTCTGTCCGCCCGATGCCTTCACCCGAAACGATGTGCAAGACGTGAAGTTCCGCCTTTATCCGCGAGGCCATCCTGGATGCTCTTCGGACAATCGCGTCGGTACCCGGTGCTGCCGTGACCCCAACGAGGATGCGCTCACTGGTCTCCCAGAGAACTCCGGTCTGACGAGCCTTGAGGTGCTCGAGGAGCTCTTCTTCGGTCTCGTCGGCCAGGAAGCGGAGGGCAAGCTCGCGTAGCGCCATCAGATTGTCTTCCCGGAAAAAGTGGGTCAGGGCCTGGGGAACCTTCTCGGGCGGATAGATGTTCCCGTGCAGCATCCGGCGACGAAGTTGTTCGGGCGATGAGTCGACGAGTTCAATCTGATCTGCCTTGCGGAGCACCCAGTCCGGAACCCGCTCTTTGATCGGTACCCCGGTGATCTGCTCCACGGCGTCGGCAATGCTTTCCAGATGCTGAATATTCACGGTGGTGATGATGTCGATTCCCGCGCCCAGGAGCTCCATGACGTCTTCCCATCGTTTCGGGTTGTGACTCGAACCAGGGACGTTCGTATGGGCGAGCTCATCGACCAGCGCCACCTTGGGGTGACGTCGGAGCAGGGCTTCAAGGTCCATCTCCTCGAAGAGTGTTCCCCGGTATTCGATGGTCCGGCGCGGGACTACCTCGAGACCTGCGATCAACTCCTCGGTGTGGAGCCGTCGGTGAGCCTCAACGAGGCCAATGACGACATCAGCACCCCGTTGGCTACGCCGGTGACCCTCGCTGAGCATGGAGTAGGTCTTCCCAACGCCGGCGGCAGCGCCCAGATAGATGCGGAAGTGGCCGGCCGCCTCGACCCCGTCTGCACCATCCTGGGACTCGGCAGGTTCAGGAATCACCAATTTCTCGTCACTCGGGGGGGTCTCCCATTGCGGTCTCGAACTCCCTAGGGCGTGATCGTCAACCGAAGCGATGGCGCCATCGGTCGAAAGAGCGAGGCCGTGATCCACCACGACGCCCGGAGCGGGCGAGTCCGAATCGCCGGTTTGCTTGGGCCGAGCAGTCGCATCAACCCGCGACTGTACTAAGCGTGGGCTCGAAGGGGAGCCAGGCTCATATTTCCTCGACCGTGGCATCGGGCAGGAGCCGGCGGAGGCGTGAGCCCATGGTGAAGCGAGTGGGCCTCAGGAATCTGGACCGTCCCCGGGCGACGAGGACCAGCGAGGCTCCGCGATCCCGGGCGACATCGGCAAGGACGTGCGCCGGGGCCATCCCTTCGATCGTGCGAAATTGCCCCCCCAGCTTGACGGCCAGGGCGTGATCGCGTTGCAACTCACGGCGCCGGGACGACGGGCTGTCGGCGACGTCCACGTGGATAACCTCGAAGTCCGCATCCTGGTCCGAAGCAAACTGTGCGGCCGCCCTGATGACCGCCGCGCCACGCTCCGATCCCGAAACACCGGCCACGAGGGTGGGACGCTCGGAAAGTCCCCGTCGAGCGAGGAGGTCCTGGCCGACGTCCTCGACCCTGTCGGTGACCCAGGCGTCGCACAATTCGTTGAGCGCCTCGAGGTTGGAGGTCTGGAAGTACTCGGCCAGGGCACCGCCGACCCGATCGGCTGAGTACACCTTGCCCGCGGCGATCCGCTGGCGAAGCGCGTCGACCGCTATCGGCACAACGACTACTTCGCCGCCGCGTATGAACTGATCGGGAACCGACTCGACAACGCCCACCCCGGTCAGGCGGGCGGCGTAGTCGCGTACGGACTCCAGATTCGCCACGTTGGCGGTGGTTGCGACGTCGAGCCCCGCCGCCAGGAGTTCGGCGACGTCCTCCCAGCGGTCTCGCCCTGTGTCGGGAACCCGATGAGCCAGTTCGTCCACTAAGACCAGGTCCGGTTCGCTCGCCAGCACGCCGTCCACGTCGAGCTCAGGGAAGTCGATTCCTCTGTAGGTTGCCTGACGTGGGGCGATGACCTCGAGGTCCCCGAGTTGTGCCCTGGTCTCGCTGCGGCCGTGACGTTCGACCCAGCCGACAACAACGTGTTCCCCCGCGGCAGCACGTCGCTGACCCTCGGCCAGCATGCTGTACGTCTTGCCAACGCCAGGGGCAGAACCCAAGTAGGTCCGCAGGTGTCCGGGCGGGGTCACTGCTCCGCGCTCGTTTTCCTCGTCGTCCACTATTTCATTGTGCAACGAGGCATTGGCGATTCTCCCGATCGGGGCCCTACGCAGATCTGCGCTGTTCGAACCGCTGCCGCGAGATCCGTACTCAGACTACGTTGTCCGCCCACGACATGGCGACGGTTCTTGGTTGCTCCGAGGGCGCAGCCGAGGGGCACAAAGTGGGAACTGGGCTTTCCGCCAAGGGCGACCGAGCCTTCGAAACCGGCATGATCGACTTGGAATGCCGTTCGGGCGAGCCGTGGCAAGCGATCCAGAGGAAAGGGGACGGATAGAATTCGGTGGTAATGGGCCACGGTACCGATTCAAGCAACCAAAGTGACGATCCGGATTTCATCAGCGAAGAGGGCAACGTCGAGGGTATGGCGGGACCCCTTGGCCATGGCGTGGGGGCACTGGGCGGGATCCTGCCTGGATTGAGAGGAGCCCCCACTCCCGTATTCGTACCCAAGAGTTCAACGCCACTGGAGTCCGAGGATTCCGACGGCGCGATGCCCTCCTTTGCACTGTGGACAATGAAATACCTCCAGCACGGACATTTGTTCAGCAAAGCTGAGTCCTTGATACGTGAGTCCTATGGCGCCGGCGACCATGTCGTCTACGTGATGGATGACGGACGGAAGCACTGCCTGATTAGCCGTCTGGTCGGCACGAGCTCGGAAGGATGCGTCTACCCGCTCGTTGGTCGGATCACAATTGAGGCTTACGAGCGCTTGGTCGATGATCACACTTTGACCGACAGGATTTTCAAGGAAGCCGAATCCCTCTGCTTGTGTGCCGTATTCGAGGCACGAGAGGCGGTGTCAAACGTCTCGGTCGTACGCAGCTTTGCCAGTGTCGATGAAGTGCCGCCGGAGTACTTGCCGCCTGGTCCTGCGTTGAAGTTCACGGACGTTCCCGACGGCGAGGAATACTTCTGAGGCGTTCGCTCATGCCCTGGGCGCCGATCCTCCCGCCCGCGCCGCCTATGACCGACTGTCCAACACTAACGGGTGGGAATTCGTTCGCGCTATTGAAAGCGCGAAGCCCGCGACGCGCGTGCGACGGATTGGGGCGGCCGTGGCGAACCTGCGAGATCCCAACTCATAGGACACTTGAGCCTCCGTCAACTGCCGAAGCAACGGCTTTCCCCCGGCGCGTCTTGGCCCTCCGGCGAAGATCATGTCGGCTGCGACACGCGTCCCGCTCCCGACCCTCGAGAGCCGCGGCTGCGACCTGCCGAACGAGAATGTCTTCGTCGGACAAAGAGGCGCGTCGTAGCGCCTCATGCGCGGGAGAACTGCGACTCAAAAAGTTCATGAGGATAGGGATAACTTTGTGGCGAACCTCAGGGCTCGTGTCAGTGGCAAGGACGCGGCTGAGGACGGGCACCACGTCAGCGACGCATAGCTCAGCTGCGCGGCATCGCTCACAGGAGAGCCCGTGAAGCGCCATCTCGCGCACGAAGGGGATCGGGTCGTCGAGCGCCCGCAAAAATACGTGAATGGACTCGTCGTTCGCGTAGTGATCGAGGAAGCTCAAACAGCCGCGTCTCATCCATGGATCCGGGTGGGTGACGGCGGCGATCTGCATAGCGGGGATTGGAAGTTCAGGGATGAGCTGATAGCGCTGCTTGTTGGGCAACGCGTTCCACCGACGGAGGAACGCACCTACCACATCCGATTGGGTGCCGGCCGGCATCCCACCATTAAACATGGTTTCGGAGCCGTCCCGCATCTGCGTTCACTCAGTCCGCAAGAGCTGCCCCACCGACCGTTTGCGCGCTGAGGTCACAGCCGGGATCACGGCGAGCGCATTGGCGACCACGAAGACTGCGATAGCCAGGACTGCGATCGCCAACGCGGGAACGGCAGCGACAGGCACCGCGCCGAGGTTGGTGGCAAAGGCATTCCAGACCGCCCGTCCGACGACGATGCCGAGCGGGACGCCGATGACGATACCCACCAGGGCGACCGTCGTGGCTTGCCAGAGCACGGTCGCGCCGACCTGCATGTTCACGAAGCCGAGCGCCTTGAGCAGTCCGATCTCCCGGCGGCGGCGGACGACGCTGACCACGAGCAGGTGGAGGAGAGTTGCCACACCGAACACCGCCAGCACAAACCCGAGGATGAGCGGGAAGTTCACCGCCTCCCCGAAGTTGACCAACGAGGTTGGGATGGTCGGCCGGCTCGCACTGCCCTGAGCGACATAGCGAGCGACGTCGGCTTGGCCCTTCGGACCGGAAGTCGCCCTCGCCAAGACGATGAAGTTTTGGTTGGCCGCGAACGCCTTTCGGCACCCATTCTCTTCACGTCCGGGCGGACACACTGCGTTCAGGTAGCCGGCCATCGTGAAGGCCGAGCCGTTGCCGAGTCCGCCTCCGGCGTCGCTGGGGAACGAGGCCGTCCCAACGACGCGGAACGGCACGCTGCGGGATCCGCCCGTCGGCAGTTGCATGGTCACCTTGAGAACCGACCCCACGTGGGCCCCGACCTGGTGGAGGGTTGTGACTCCGAGCGTCATGTCGTGGTCACCTGTGGGAAGTCGACCGTCGACCGTCGACAGGAGTATCGGTCCACGCACAGCCTTCCCGGCAACGGCGAGGACGTCGTGCCCCTTGATCGACACCTCATCGGTGGCCGCCAGCATGATCGCGGTAATGGAATGGTCGTGCTGCAATCTGGACACCGTGGGGTTGCCCGGCCCCCCGCTCGAGGTGGAGAACGAGTAGTTGCTGCCGTAGAGCGCGGGAGTAGTTGTGAGGTGCGTCAAGCTGTCGGCGAAGACGACCGTTGCGCATAGGGCCATGACCGCCAATGCCGATCCGAACAGTGCGGTGCCCACCGGGAGCGAGGCGGCCCCGCGTCCGCGTTCCAAGGCGCGACGGACACCGATCACCGCGCTCGGCGGCGCGCCCGTGGCTGCCAGTTTTGCCACGATAGAGGACCGGTGCGCGTCTGATGCCCGCTCGCCGCCGAGGCGTACCCGCGACGCGCGCACGGCCGGCCAGATCCCAAGGAGCAGAACCACCACCACCGTTGCCAGCGCTCCGAGCAAGAGAACCAGCGGATCGAAGGCAAGACCGGTCGAAGGCTCGGCCAGGCGCGCCTCGCCGACCGGTGTCAGGGGGGACAGCGCAAAGGCGACGATGACGGCACCGGCTGCGCCCACGAGAGCAACCGTCACATTCCGCGCGATGCCGAGTACCAGGAGCTGGCGCCTGGGCAAGCCCAAGGCGACGAGAGAGGGGTACTCTTCGCTCTCGACGACGCTCTGTCGACTGAGCGCCTGACCGATTACGGCAAGGCCGGCAAGCGCGGCCAGTACGGCGAGCACCCACCAGCCAACGGCCTGGGGGTGGATCGATGCTGTCACCGCCGCGGCAGCGGTGGCCTGATTTGAGACATAGACGAGGTGAAGAGAGCCTGCGGCAGCGACGAATCGGGGGAGGCTGGACGTTCCTTGACGCAGGCGTACGAGGTAGACGGAAGCGAGCACGATTCTCTTGTTGACGGCACGTGCAAATGCCGGCGTTGTGAAGAGATCGTATTCAGGTGCCGTCCCAGATGGAAACTCCATCTCGGCTGCACCGATTCCCACGACATGCAGGGCTACCGTCGGCCCGGACGGCGTCACGTTGCCGCCGCTCTCCAGTGCCGGCAACTGTGACAATGCATCCAGTGGCACATGGAGGACTGAACCGACGTGGACGCCGTAGTCCTGTTGGAGCGTGAAGGAGGCCAGCACGTCATACGGTGACGATTCGGCGGGCATCTGGCCGGCGACCAACTTCACCACCCGCCTCAATGCCGTGGGGGACAGCTCATTGATGTAGAAGTTCGACGGCGTGATGGGATGGGTGGTGCACACACACGTCGGTTGACCGCTCGCGGGGTTGCCGATCGTCGTGACGGAAGAAACCCCGGGCAGCCTGCTCAGTCCGGGAACGGGTTTCTGATTGTAGATATAGACGTCATAGCCGTAAGAAGCGACGAAGCGCGGAAAAGCGGTAGCCGTCCGGCGTCCGGCGGCTGCGGCGGCCAGCACCAATCCGCCCACGACGGCAATCAAGACGACCAGGACCAGCCAGGAGCGCCACCGGCGGCGAAGCTCGGCGCCGAACACCAGCCTGACTGCACCCACGATGACCTCCCGACCCCCAGTGTTATTCACCGATTCGGCGCGTCCAAGGTGGGCAGCCCGCATCCGAAGGGTAGTGGTAGCACCACACCTTGATTCGGGAAGAGAAGCTGTCTCACAGATGTTGTATTGGTCGTGAAACGCATTGGATTCTTATCGTTCGGCCACTGGACTCCCTCGCCGCAGTCACAGGCGCGCTCGGCCTCGGATGTGCTGTTGCAGTCCATCGACCTCGCTGTCGCCGCCGAGGAGCTCGGTGCGGACGGGGCGTACTTTCGGGTGCACCACTTCGCCAATCAGCTATCCTCGCCGTTTCCGCTGCTGGCGGCCGTAGGTGCCAGGACCAGCACGATCGAGATCGGGACCGCCGTGATCGACATGCGCTATGAGAACCCGCTCTACATGGCCGAGGATGCCGGCTCCGCCGACCTCATCTCGGGGGGCCGCCTGCAGCTTGGCATAAGCCGCGGATCGCCTGAGCAGGTCATCGATGGGTACCGTTACTTCGGCTATGTACCGGCCGAGGGCACCGACCAGACCGACATGGCTCGCGAGCACACTCGGGTCTTTTTGGAGGTCCTCGAGGGGGAGGGCTTTGCCGAGCCGAACCCCCGGCCGATGTTCCCCAACCCACCCGGACTGCTGCGGGTCGAGCCGCACTCCGATGGTCTGCGCGAGCGGATCTGGTGGGGCGCCGGCACCCGAAAGACCGCCGAGTGGGCCGCCGAGAAGGGCATGAACCTCATGAGCTCGACGCTTCTCGGCGAAGACACCGGCGTACCGTTCCATCAGCTCCAGGCCGAACAGATCGAGCGATTCCGCAAGGCGTGGGCCAACGCCGGGCACACCCGCGAGCCCCGAATCTCGGTCAGTCGGAGCATCTTCCCGATCGTCAGCGACCTCGACCGCGCGTATTTCGGCCGCGAAGGTAACTCACAGGACCAGGTCGGATTCATCGACGGCGGCAAGGCACGCTTCGGCAAGACCTACGCCGGGGAGCCCGAGCTGCTCATCGAGCAACTGGCCCAGGATGAGGCAATCGCCGCCGCCGACACGTTGCTGCTGACGATCCCCAACCAGCTCGGTGTCGATTACTGTGCCCACGTGCTCGATTCGCTCCTCACCGACGTCGCGCCGGAGCTCGGCTGGCGCTGAGCTGCCCTGTCGTTGAGTCATAGGATTACCCGCGTCGAGGGAGGGAGCGTGGAGATGACCAACTACCGACCGTCGGACGAGGTTCGGCGCATCCGAGCTCAGTTGGACCATCCGGTCATCGACAGCGACGGACACCTGATCGAATTCCTTCCCCTTGTTCGGGACCTGCTGGTCCATTTGGCAGGCGAGTCGGTGGCGCAGCGCTTCGATGCCGTCGTGCACAGCGGTGAGACGCTCCAAGGGGTCAGCGACGAGATGCGTAAGCGCCATGGGATCGCCCAGTCGCCATGGTGGGGCATCCCCACCAGAAATACCCTCGACCGGGCCACCGCCATGCTCCCGCGATTGCTCTACGAACGTCTCGATGAGCTTGGCCTCGACGTCGCCGTGCTCTACCCGACCTATGGACTCATCCCCATCCATCTCCCCGACGACGAGCTGCGTCAAGCAACGGCGGCCGCGTTCAACGCCTACCTGGCTGAGCAGTACGCCCCCTACACGGACCGGCTCATTCCCGTGGCGTGCATCCCCACGTTTACGCCCGAGGAGGCGGTAAGAGAACTTGAACACGCTGTGGTCGATCTCGGACTCCGGGCAGTCATGATGGGAGGCGCCATCCGCCGCCCAATTCCAGAGGGTGGCCCAGGAGCGATCTGGGTGGATGGACTCGGCCACGGCTCGCTTTACGACTACGACCTACTTTGGCGTCGGTGTGTCGAGCTCGGCGTCTCTCCGACCTTCCATTCATCAGGCTCGGGGTGGGGCTCGCGTATGTCGACAAACAACTACGTCTTCAACCACATCGGGAACTTTGCGGCCGCCGGCGAACTGACGGCTCGCTCTCTCCTCATGGGTGGGGTTCCACTGCGGTTCCCCGAACTACGTTTCGCTTTCCAGGAGGGAGGCACCGCGTGGGCCTGCAATCTGTACAGCGATGTGATCGGGCACTGGGAGAAGCGCAATGCCGAAGCCGTGACCCGCTACGACCCGGCCGAGCTCGACCGCGGGATGCTCACATCGCTGTTCGACCGCTTCGCTGCGGGTGCGGTGCGGGAACGCCGGAGTCGACTCGACGAGGGCCTCGGTCTCCTGTCAGAGCCGATGATCGAGGGGGCAAGTATCGATGACTTCGCCGAATCCCTCCTCAAGTCGCCCGATGACATCAAAGACGTGTTCAGTCGCCAGTACTTCTTCGGCTGCGAGGCTGACGACCCCATGGCAGCCGTGGCCTTCGACGAACGCCTCAACCCGCTCGGAGCCCGCCTCCCCGCCCTCTTCGCCAGCGACATCGGCCACTGGGACGTCCCGGACTTTCGCAAGGTGCTCGAGGAGGCGTGGGAATTGGTCGAGCACGGCCTGCTCGACGCCGAAGGTTTTCGCCACTTCACCTTTGCCAATCCGGTGCGCCTCTGGGCGGGGACGAACCCGGGATTTTTCGAGGGGACGTCCGTCGAGAAGGCGGCCACGGAGGAACTGACCGGGCTGTGAGAACCTTGCGGCGGGCTCCCACCCACTCTGACCAGGGCATCTATGGGGAGCGGCCGACCAGGATCGATCCGGCATGATCATTCACCCCCTTGACTCGCGCAAATGACAGTGATGTGATTTGCTGCACCGGGCGAGTGCCCCGGCCGCGGTAGTGGGGAGAGGGCGCGATGATCGAGACATTGAGCAAGGCCCTGGTTCTCACGATGCTCCACCACGCGGAGGACTTCCCCTGGAGGATGCAGGACATCGGGCTCATGAGTCTGCGCCTTGACGACCGGCGGGAATACCGGCTTCATGTCTGGGATCCGAGCTACTGGACCGGGGAACCGCCTGTCCACGACCACCCGTATGACTTCACCTCGACCATCCTGGCGGGCGAGCTGACGAACGCTCGGTATGAAGTGGACCGCACCGGCGAGGAGTACGTGCGTTTCCGCTACTCACCGGGGGCCGAGGGCGAACGACGGTCGGACGCGGTGAGGTTGTCCTCGACGGGAACCATCTTCAATGAAGGCAGCCAGTATTACCAACGCGCCCACGAGCTCCACGCGAGCTGGCAACAACCTGGGACCGTGACGGCGATTCGTTGCCAATGGACAGAGACACCCGAGCTGACCGTCTGCGTTCGAGATGAGGGCTCTTGGCGCTTGGCGCAAGGGAGGGAAGCCACACGCGAGGAGATCAAGGGCTTCGCCGCCAAAGCTCTGGAGTGGTTCTGAGGGGTCAGCCGGTCTCCGCCGAGCCCACTGCGCACTGTCACTGATCGACTCTATGCCTGCCGCAACGAGGTGGTGGGACGCAAGCGGACGCACCCGCCGGGTACGGTCGCCCCCATGGCCATGCCCCAACCTGGCGACCTCATCACCGCCTTCTCGGTCCAGCCCGGCAGATGTTTCCGGATGATCTACGACCACAAGCTCCAGGCCACCCACTGCCGCCGGCCACCGGCGTGGAAAGGCGTGTGGCGGGATGCGAAGGGGAAGAGTTGGTACGTGGAGGCATGCCGGGAGCACGCTCCGAAGGCCAGGCGCGACGTCGCGTAGTGGGGATGACCTGGCACGGCGCTATGAGCGCAGGCAATCAAGCGCCGGCACCAGCTCGAGCGGAGTCAGCCGGCAAAGGGAGCGATCTCGGGCGACATTCCTCGCTGGTTGTCAACGGATCGCCGAGACGATCCGATGTGGTCCATGGACGAATGATCGCTCGGAGAGGGGCCTACGCACTAACTTCGTCTTGTGGCTGACTCCTCCGATCTCAGCTCCGCGACAGCCGCCACCACGGCGAAGACGCCGACCTCCATCCAACGCATTCAGCGTTTGGAAAGGCTGGAGCAAGAGCGCATCGAAGAGAAGGAGCGCCGAGAGGAACAGCGGCGTCAGCTGATTGCCGGGGCCAAGCCGTCGGGTGGGCGCCACGATCTCGTCGACCGGATCGAGCGGGTCACGAAGTACCCCATGGCCCTCCTGGGGGTGGCCTGGCTCGTCCTCGCCATCGTCGTGCTGAGCACCGACATCAATGGATCCACCTCCACCGTCCTCGTCGGCAGTCTCTTCGGGCTCTGGGCCACCATGCTGGTCGAATACCTCGTGCGTCTGGTGGTCACCCCTGACAGGCCCGGCTATATCAGGCGGCGGTGGGTAGAGCCGGCGACCGTATTGGTGCCCCCCCTTCAGGGTTGGCACGTCGTGGGAATCGAGAAGATGAGCCTCCTCGTGCGCGAGGCGGAGCTGCGAGTGGAGTCCATCCTGAAGCACCACAGCCTCTTTCGGGTGCTCATCGCCGCCGTGGTCACCCTTTTCCTTGGGGCCTGGCTCGCGCTTCTCTTCGAGGAGAAGGCCAAAGGGAGCAACATCCACGATTACCCTGACGCGCTGTGGTGGGCCATCGTGACCGTGACCACCGTGGGTTACGGGGACCGGTACCCGGTCACCGAAGGTGGACGGATCGTGGCCGTGGTTTTGATGCTGGTTGGAATCGGCCTCATCGGCGTGCTCACCGCCACTGTTGCATCCGTGTTCATCAAGGAACACACCGACGCCAACAAGGAAGAGTTCAAGAAGGGCCACGCCGACCTGGGCCAGCAGCTGTCGGTGATCAGCGACCGGCTGGCCGATGTCGAACGTCGGCTCGGCGCCACCCCCGCTGAGGTGGCGGCGGTGGATGCGGTGGCAGACGCCGAGTCTGCGGCGGACGGGCCGGTCGAACAAAAACCCTAGGTGGCATCAAATTGGTATCGATGAACCATTGCAGTAAACGTGAAATAAGAGATCGGGAGTAATGCCATGAAACGAGGACTTACCGCGGCGTCGTTATTCGTCGTCGGCTGCCTAGTAGTCGTGATTGTCTTCTGGACTGATTCTGCTCATTGGTTCCTGCGCTACACAGGTGCGGATGCCGAGGCGGGAACCTGGTACGGGTTCTGGTCTGGTTTCGGTGGTGCGATTCCTGATTTTCTCATCCTTGGCAGCATCATCACCATCTACCGACACCACAATTGCCACGTCAAGGGATGTCTCAGACTTGGGAAACCGGTCGAAGGAACCCCTTATGTCGCCTGCCCGGCGCACCATCCAGATCACGAGGGCAGCAAGCGATCGGTGTCAGAAGATGTGATCAAGCTCGCCCACAAAGCCCATCTCGAGCGTGAGGCGTCGCGAGAAGACCGTCTTGCGTTCCACACCCCTCAGGTGCCAAAACCTCCAACGGCGAGTTAGCCGCCGTCGAGCATGATCAGCTCCCCCGTCAGATACGAGGACGCGTCGCTGGCCAGGTACAGCGCCGTCCCTACGATCTCTTCGGGGGCGGCGATCCGGCCCAGCGTGACCCGTTCGGCCATCTGGTCCTGCATCTCCTCCGACGGGGCCGAACTGTGAAAGCTGTCGGTGTGGAACACGCCGCAGACGATCCCGTTGACCCGGATGCCGCGCCCGCCGAACTCCTGCGCCGTGGCCTTCGTCAGTGCGTTCTGTCCTGCTTTGGCCGCGGCGTAGACGACGGTAAAGGGCGAGGGATGGACCGACGCCTTTGAGCTGATGTTGATCACCGCGCCCCCCCGGGGCATGTGTTCGACCGCGAGAGCAGTGAGCCGCAGCGGTCCCTTGAGGTTCACCGCAATGGTCTTGTCGAACAGCTCGGAGGTCACTCCCAGCAGCGAGGGAGGGACCGGGGCGATGCCGGCGTTGTTGACGAGCACGTCGATGCGGCCGAACGCCTCGACGCTGGCCGCCACCAACGCGGCACAGTCGTCCCAGTCGCCGACGTGACAGGCCACCGCCAGGGCCCGTGCTCCGAGGGCCCGGACCTCGTCGGCCACCGCCTCGCAGGCGTCCAGACGGCGGCTGGCAACCACCACGTCGGCTCCCGCCTCGGCGAAACCCAACGCCATGGCCCGACCCAGGCCCTTACTGGCTCCGGTGACCACCACGACTTTCCCCGCCGCGCTGAGGTTGGGGATGCTCATTTAGGAGCCGTCGCTTGGTTGTCATGGGCGATGCCCTCGATCAGGTAGCGGATGTGGATGGCAAACAACGCGTCGATCTCCTCTCTGGTGACGCCGCCGGGATCTCCCCCGGAGCGCCCGCGGCGTCGCGGTCGTCCGGGCGGCTCGGCGCGGCCCTCTACCGCCCCGAAACCGATCGTCGCCCACATGATCAGCCGGCACGCCTGCACTGCGGCATCGGCGGGCAAGCCGTTGGCACGCATGGCGTCGATCAGCGGGCGTGAGGCCTCGACGTAGGCGTCACGATGAAACGAAAGGATGAGGCGGCTGTCGCGCGCCGAGTAGATCCTGGTGCGCAGCGCCGTGGCCCAGCGTGCCGCGTAGGCCGTCCACGGTTCGTCGTGGTTGCTCGGCGGGGCCAGGTCGGCCAACAGTCGGTCGGCGATGGCGTCGACCAAGGCCTCCTTGTTACCCACCCTGCTGTAGAGCGGGACGGGGGATACGCCGAGGCGGGCCGAGACGCTGCGCATGCTCACCGCGTCGAGACCTTCCTCGCGGAAGATGTCGACCGCGGCGGAGACGATCTCGTCCACTTCAAGATCGAACTCCGGCTGCTTGGGCAAGGCTCAGGCTCCGGGGGCGGCCGACGACCCGGCCACGTCGAGGACGAGCTTGCCGATCACTGCATTGTCCGCCAGGCTCTGCACGGCGCGGCGCAAATCGCCGAAGGCGACCGTGGCGGTAACCGCGTTGTGCAAGCGGCCGTCGGCGATCAGATCGGACAGCTGTTGGTGCATACGATCAAGGTCGGCCCGCGCGTACCCGCCGGCGAACACACCGACGAGCGCGGTGTTGCTCACGACCAGCTGGAGCGGCTCTATCTGGGGCCACGTGCCACTGGCAAAGCCCACGGCCAACAGGCGCCCGTCGCGGGCCATGGCGCCGGCCGCGTCCACCGCCACCGGTCCGCCTACCGGGTCGTAGACGACATCCACGCCTCGGCCGTCGGTCAGCTCGCGCAGCGCCGGGGCCAGCGGCCCGTGGTGGCGGTTCAGCGTGGCCTCCGCGCCGAGTTCGCGACAAAACGCCGCCCGCTCGTCGTCGCTGACCACAGCGATCACCCGAGCGCCGAGCGCCTTGCCGAGTTGCACCGCGGCGATCCCGCTCCCGCCGGCCGCGCCCAGTACGACCAGCCACTCCCCAGCGGCCAGCTTGCCCCGTTCGACTAGTCCGATCCACCCGGTCATATGAGGGATCCAAAAGCCTGCGGCCTGGGCGTCGCTCAGGCCTTCAGGCACCGCAAATATCTGATCGGTGCCGGCCAGCGACACCTCGGCAAACGAACCGTGCCCGGCGATGAAATCGGAGGTGGTCATCACCCGGGTCCCGATCGGCACGTCGACACCCTCCCCGACAGCCGTCACCACACCCGTTCCTTCTTGTCCCGGGGTGAAGTTCAACGGCGGGGTGAGCGGATAGGAGCCGCGGCACATGAACACATCCGGCAGCCCGATCCCCGCCGCGGTCACCCGGATCGCTACTTGGCCCGGACCGGGCGTGGGCTCTTCGAGCTCCACTTGGACCAACACGTCTTCGGGCTCACCGTGAGATTGCACCTGCCAGGCGCGCATCACTTCACCCCTGAATTGTCGAGATCGGCGTTGCCGAAATCACGAGCCATGTCGTCGGGGAAGAGCATCCTGGCCAGCTCGGAGAAATCCCCCGACGGGGGCGACAGCGACGAGCCCCCGCACACGCCGAGCAACTGCCCGGTGATCCAGTTGGAATAGTCGGAGGCGAGGTAGACGACGGCCCGGGCCACATCGTCTGGCTCACCCAGTTCTCCGAGCGGCGTGTCGCGCGCCAGCGGCGTGTCACGCCGGATGAGGGCGAGGTTTTCGGCCGACGTGGTCGCCTCCACAGTCTCGGTGCGCATCCAGCCGGGGCGGATGCCGTTGACTCGGATTCCGAAGCGGCCGAACTCGGCGGCGGACACGCGGGTCAGCTCGTCGAGGGCGGCCTTGCTGACCGAGTAGGTGCTCATGAACGCGGCCGGGCGGGCGCTGGCGATCGACGAGATGGTGACGATCGAGCCGCCGCCCGTGTCCTTCATCCGCCGCGCCGCGTGCTTGATGGTGTGTGCGGTCCCCAGCACGTTCACCCCGATCGGCCCCATCCAGTGCTCGGCGGTGATGTGCAGCAGGGAGCCGGGGAAGGCCACACCGGCGTTGGCCACCGCGACGTGCAGGACGCCATCGACCGAGGCGGCGTCGACCGCAGCCGCGGTCTGGGTCTCATCGGTGATGTCGGCGGTGAAGGCCCGTACGTCGTGGAGGTCGAGCGCGGCCAGGTCGGCGCAGGCGGCATCCAGTACTGCGGCGTCGGGCCCGCAGATGGTGACGGACGCGCCGGCGGCCGCCAGCGCAGTGGCACACGCCTTGCCGAGGCCGGTGCCGCCGCCGGTGACCAGCGCGCTACGTCCCTCCAGCGACAGCACTGCGGGGGAAATCCCTTTCGTCATACTGTTTCTCCAGTCATATGGCTGCTCCAGTCTTCGATGATGGTGGTGGCGCTGTTCAACAGTAGGTCGGCTTGGCGGCCGAAGTACTCGTGGATCGGCTTGTCCGACATGCCTTGGAGGAATTTGACATAGCTGCCTTCGAGCGCGATCGCCAGCTTCCAGCGGGCAAAGACGTCGTACCAGCCGATTGCGCTCACATCGCGCCCTGACCCGGCGGCGTAGCGCTCGAGGAGGTCGCCCCGGCTCGGGAGCAGCGCGACCGCGAACGCCGGCTCAGCGCCCACGCCGAGGGGCATGGTGCCGTCGGGGCCGGGGTGGAAGATCAGTGCCCACGCCAGATCGACAAGCGGGTCGCCGATGCCGGCCATCTCCCAATCGACGACGGCCAGCAACTCCGGCGGCGCCTCCGGTGCGAACAGCACGTTGTCGAGCTTGTAGTCGCCGTGGAACATCGTCTTGGGCTGCTCGGCCGGCAGGTGCTCTTCCAGCCACGTAACGCAGCGGCGGGCGGCGGGGAGGTCGCGCCCGCCGTAGGAGTCCAGCTGGCCCAGCCATCGGGTGAGCTGGCGGGGCAGGTAGGGGCCGGGGCGGGTCATGTCGGCCAAGCCACAGGACTCCCAGTCGACGGCGTGGATGTCCACCAGCGCGTCGATGAGCTGTTCGAGCGCCGCCCCCTGAGTCCCCGGCTGGGCCATCCAGGCCTCGGGGATGGTGCTGCGGATCGGCGTCCCGTCGACTCGCTCCATTACGTAGAACGGGGCGCCAAACACGTCCACATCGGCGCAGGACAACACCGGCCGGGCGATGCGCACGGGGTTGTCCTTGATGGCGTTGAGGATGCGGAACTCCCGCAGCACGTCGTGGGCCGAAGCGGAGCTGGCGTGGCGCGGGGCACGGCGCAGCACCCAGCGCGCCGGGCCACGATCGACGGCGAAGACGTCGCACGAGCCGCCGCCGGTCAGGGGGGTGACGGTGATGCAGCGGTGGTCACCCAGCGACTCGTCGAGAAAGCGCCGCAGCGTTTCGTCGCTCATCGTCGGACCATCTCCGCACCCACGATGCCGAGCACTTCGCCCAGGGCCTCGATGACATAGTCAGGATTCGCCTCGTCTCTTCCCGCCGACGCATCGCTACCTGTTCCCGCCGGAGCATCGATTGCCAGCCACGCGCTCCGCATCCCCATGGCCGCCGGGCCTTCGACGTCGTGGCGAACGCTGTCGCCGACGAACAACACCTGCGCCGGCTCGCAGCCGGCTTTGGCCAGGGCGGTGTGGTAGATACCGGGATCCGGCTTGCAGGACCGGGCCGCCTCCGAACTGGTGGCGGCGTTGATCACGTCGCGCAGGCCAAGTCGCTCGAGCATCGGCTCGAGTTGTTCGTCGTCGATGTTCGACACCACCTGCACGTGCAGCGACTGTCTCCGCAGCTCACGCAGCGTCTCGAGGGCGTCGGGGCGCAGCACGGCGGCGTCGATCGTGGCCGCGTACTGGCGGTCCACGGCTTGCTCGGCCGTAGCGGCGTCGATCACTCCGCCCAGGGCAACGGCCGTACCTCGAAAGGCGGCGGCGAACAGCGTCCGGTGCAAATACGCGGGTTGCGTCGCCACCTCCCTATATGCCACGCCCATCCCGGAGCGATAGGCGGCGCGGAGTTCCTCGTCTCTGGGCTCCACGCCCGCGGCCTCGGCTACGAAGCGCAGCTGTGCGAGGTGTACCTCACGAAGCGCCCGATCGCTCCACAGCGTGCCCGCGAAGTCGAAGAAGACGGCAGAGAACGGAGAACCCACCGGATCACGGCGCCCGCTGGGCGGTGACCGTCGGACCAACGCGTTCGGGGCAGGGCTGAACCATCAGGCCAGGCCCGCCGCAGCGCGCAGTTCAGCCCACTTGGCTTCGGCGGCCGGTCGGCGGCTGGGGATGTGCTCGGTCGGCCAACCGGTCACCGGCTGATATCCCTTCAACAAGGTCCGGGCCAACACGGACTTGTGCAGCTCGTCGGGACCGTCGCCGATCGGTCCGAACCGGGTGCCGCGGTACCACGACTCCACCGGCAGATCGCTGGAGTAGCCGAGGGCGCCACAGACCTGAATGGTGCGGTCGAGGACGCCCAGGACCACCTTGGAGACCTGTGCCTTGACCATGCCCAGGTCGGCTCGCACCGCCGCGGCGCCGTATTTGTCCATCTTCCACGCTGTCTGGAACGTCAGGAGCCGCGACGACTGAATCTCCATATGGGACAGGGCCACGTAGTCCTGCACCATCTGGTGTTGGGCCAGGAGCTTGCCGTGCGAGGTTCGAGACACGGCCCGCTCGCACATGATGTCGAGGGAGCGCTGCGCTTGCCCCAACCAGCGCATGGCGTGGTGGATCCGGCCGCCCCCGAGCCGCTGTTGGGCCAACACGAACCCGTCGCCGGGCCGGCCGATGAGGTGATCGGCCGGCACCCGGCAGTCGCGGAACACGATCTCGGCGTGGTTGCCCAGGAGACCGTATTCCGACGTCGGATGCGACATGGTGCCGATGTCGCGCACGATGTCCATGCCCGGATTGCCGGCGGGGACGATGAACACCGAAGCGTGACGGTGCGGGCGCCCCTCGGGATTTGTCTCGGCGAACACCAAAATATTGTCGGCGACCGAGGCGTTGGTGATGAACCACTTGTGCCCGTTGATGACCCACTCGTCACCGTCCTTGGTGGCAGTGGTGGCGATGACCGTCGGGTCGGCGCCGGCCAGGAACGGCTCCGTCAGGGCGAACGCACTGGAGATCTCGCCGCGCAGGTTCGGCCACAACCAGCGCTCCTTCTGGGCGTCGGTAGCACCGTGGGCCAGCAGCTCCATGTTGCCGCTGTCAGGGGCCTGGACCCCGAAGACGGTCATGGACATCATGCAACGACCGATGATCTCCGACATCAGCGCCAGCTTGAGCTGCCCGAATCCGGGTCCGCCGAGTTTGGCGTCGAGGAACGCTCCCCACAGACCCTGGGCTTTCACCTGGTCCTGCAGGTGGCGGCGCACGGCCAGCCATTCGTCGTTCGGAAGCTGATCCAAGACCGGCTCCAGCGGAATCAGCTCACGCTCGATGAACTCCCGCATCCATACGAGCTTCTCTTCGAACTCGGGCTCGGTCTCAAAATCCCACACCAGATATCCCCTCGGTGGCGCACGGTTACGTCGAGATCACACCGTAATCTTAGGGACCGAGAACGTGCAACTGCGCGGCCACCCTGGTAGGGCGGAATCCTCAGTTCGGAAAGAGATCCGACATGCCGACGACATTGACGCCATGACCCGTGTCGCTGCCAAAGAACGGCGCATCACCGAACGAGAAGACCCCGCCGTCGGCGGCGACCATCCAATAGCCTCCGCCGTCGGGAGTCGCTGCCATACCCACGATGGGCTGGTTGAGACGGATGCCTCCCGTCGATCCATAAAAAGCAGCATCCCCGAAACTGAAGATCCCGCCGTCGGAGGCCACCAGCCAGTACCCGCCGCCGTCTCCTGTGGGTGCCATGCCCACAATCGGCTTGTTGAGATGGATAGCGCCCGTTGAACCGTAGAACTGGGCGTCCCCGAAAGCGAAGATGCCACCGTCGGAGGCCACCAGCCAGTACCCGCCGCCGTCTGGTGTCGCAGAAACACCGACGATCGGTTTGGCGAAGGGTGTCGTAA
>Ga0302325_10011512_pt1 | contig 19046 bp, 16 predicted proteins | sample Palsa_T0_2_FD_201948 | JGI IMG/M metagenome (GOLD analysis project Ga0302325, IMG submission 201948) | Peat permafrost microbial communities from Stordalen Mire near Abisko, Sweden - Palsa_T0_2 | ecosystem: Environmental > Terrestrial > Soil > Palsa > Peat permafrost | place: Sweden: Abisko...
TCCCGCAGGGCGTTCACGCTAAAAGGACCCTGCTGAACTGTCCCGTGCGCGGCTGCCTCCCAATTGAGACGGCCCCGGCGCCCGGCGCAGGCGGCCACCGAGACGCCCAGACCGGTCGGTCAGCGATGGGCATCTGCGATGGAGACCTGCATCCGCGTGACGGGGGTGCATCGCCGGCGTTCGGTGTCGTGAAGAGCGATGGCGAGGTGGGTGTCAGGGGCGTGCCAGGACGAGTTCGTACCAGGATCCTGTCCGCCCGCCGGCCTCGGCTGGTCCGGTGGCAGCGAACCCGACCTTTGTGAGCACCCTCTGAGAGGCAACGTTCTCGTTGCTGGTCGCTGCTCTGAGCGTTTGCAGCCGATGCTGCTCGCCCGCAATCCGGCAAAGGTCCTGGCAGTGCGGAAGTCGCCACACCACGGCCGGCGACCCCGCTTTGCAACGCGATAACCGACCTCGGCGTTCTTGTCCAGGAGGTCGTACAGATTGAAGCGACCCACGACCTCGCCATCTTCATCGGCGAGCACGTAATACGCGGAGACACCGGCCTGCTGGTCGGCCAAGAGTGCGCGATGTCGCTCGGCGAACTGCTCGTAGAAATCGTCACCCCGATCCGTGATCGACTCGGCGAAGTAGCCCCGGTTCGCCTGCTCAAAGGCAAGCACCGCTTGTTCGTGATCAGGGCGAAGACGCTGCAATTCGAACACCCGCCAAACTTACCCTGCCGAACGCCCCGACCATCGGCATCCAGTTGGCACACGAAGACGAGCCCGAATGCGGGCCACAGCGATGGTCGCTCCTCTTCGACACAACTGGGCCGCGCGATGTTCGTAGACCGTTGGTGGATGAGATGCCCACGGCACCGATGCCGGACTGTCCGTACGAGGCCCGAACTGCTTCGATAGTGGACAGCGGAATTGGGGTTTGTCTATCGGAAGCTGGGTCGAGAACGGCGCGGATTCCGCGCTGGCCGGATCGCCGGCGCGGAGGAGCCACAAGCGCGGGCACCGATGCTGTGGTCCCGCCGCAGAGCGGTCGGCCCGTTGACCCGGAGTCACAGCTCACGCGCGCCGAGTCGGTTTCTGAGCGCACGCTCCTCAGGACGGACCGTCACCGAGCGTGACCTGGTGGGCTACTGCGTCCGCCTCTTCTTGCTCCGCGTTGGCGGTCAGATTCTGCTCGCCAATCTCCGCCCGGTTGGTCGCCTCGACGGCTCGCCGGAGGCTGCCGGCGAGTGTCGGTGCCTCGCTCGCCTCAACGCCATCCAGAACGATCTGGTCGCCCTGCACGATGTCATTGAGTCGCATGTGGCCCACGGCCACGTGGCCGACCAACTCGTTCGATAGGTTGACACGCAGGGCGCGCGACCAGCGGGCGCTAGGACAGCCCGACAGCTGAATGCGCACGCGCACGCCAACGGAGCCGGGCAACGGTTCACCACGGGCGTCACTGACGATCTGGTGGTGCTCGGACATGATTCTGCCCTCCTCGAGGTGCAGTGGTATTCGTTCCTGGGTAGCTCGAGTACCCAGCTACCCGCAGTATGAACCCGAACCGTTAGCCGCCGGGCTCATCGTCGAGGCACCATCCTCGATCGGCGTGCCCAACGGCGGGGCACAGTGCGCTGGCCCCAAGTCTTCCGCTGCCGCGCGAGGGCACCAGCCGGGATACGCTGCCTGTCGCCAACCCGACTTGACGAGCTCAATGACAATCCATATCGGCACTTCTGGCTGGAGCTATGACCACTGGAGCGACGTTCTGTACCCGCCCGGGGCGCCATCGCGCGACCGGCTGCGCTACTACACGCAGGCGTTTCAGACAGTCGAGCTCAACAGCAGCTTCTACCGCTGGCCGAGACTCGAAACCTTTCAAGGCTGGCGGCGACGGCTGCCGGACACCTTCCAGTTCTCGGTAAAGGCTCAACGAGGTCTCACCCACGCCAAGAAGCTCTACGCACCAGAGGCCTGGGTCGACCGGATCGCCGCGTGCTGGCACGAGCTGGGTGACAAGCGCGCCGTACTTCTGGTGCAGCTCGCGCCCGACCACGCCCGAGACGACGCGCGACTCGGATACTTTCGCGAACTGCTACCGCCCTGGATCCGCGCATCGGTCGAGTTTCGCCATCCGAGCTGGAACCATGAACTTGTCTTTGCGATGCTCGAGTATCACCAGGTCGCATACTGCGTCATGAGTGGCGCACACCTCCCCTGTGTGCTCCGCGCCACGGCGCCGTTCGTGTACCTCCGCCGACACGGTCCCGACCCACACCACCTTTACGCGGGTTCGTACGCGACCGCGGAGCTCACTTGGTGGGCCGAGCGGCTGAGCGAATGGGACGCTGCGGCCAAGGACGCCTTCGTCTACTTCAACAACGACGGACACGGCAACGCCGTGCGCAACGGCGTCGCGCTTCGCCAGCTGTTGAGCTGCTGAACCCGAGGGCGGGCGCGCCATGCCAGCTGTTGTTCGCTGATCGTTGGTACGTGAGACGCGCTCTCGTCCGGCGCCGACGATGTCGGCCGACGCTCAAGGGTCCGCTCGTCTATGCGCTTCCGAGACCGCACCTCTATCGGCGCGGCGGGTGACCGGGAGCACGACACTTATCTGCCGGCTGAGTCCGCTCGGCGGTCGCGCACTTGATACCGAGGGCCGCTGTAGGCTCGTCTCATGTCCGGTCCCGAGACGCACTCGGTCAAGCGTCATCTCGACGTCGACGCTGATGGCTACGACGTCCAGATTCGGCGCCTGATTCCACACTACGACGAGATGATCGCCACCGGTGTCGAGCTGCTCACCGCGCTGGCGCCGCCCGACGCGCACGTTCTCGACCTCGGTGGCGGTACCGGTGCGCTCTCGTCTGCCGTGCTCGATGCGCTTCCCGGTGTCCGCGTGACGGTTCTCGACGTGGACGCGGACATGCTCGGCGAGGCCCGTCGACGGCTGGCCCGCTTTGCGGATCGCGTCTCGTTCCGGGAAGGCAGCTTCTTGGACGCGCTGCCGGCCGCAGATGCCGTGGTCGCGTCTTTGGCGCTGCACCACGTCCATGACCTTCAGATTAAGACGGCGCTTTACCAGGCGATTTACGCCACCCTGTCGCCCGGCGGGGTGCTGGTCAATCTTGACGCGGCGGTGACTGAAGGCGCGCGGCTTCGCGGGCTCGGGTTTGACCGTTGGGCGGCTCGGATGGGTGATCACGGCATCACCGATGCGCAGGCGCGCGGCCATTTCGCGGCGTGGTCAGATGAGGACCGGTACTTTCCGCTGGACGCGGAGCTGAGCGCGCTGCGCGAGGCGGGCTTCGATGAGGTCGAGTGCTTCTGGCGGCGGGAATTGTCTGCGGTCACGTGCGGGTTGCGCGCTAGCTGACCGCTCCCTCCGGGTGCGATGACAGGTCCCCGGAACCGCCCGAACCGACGTTCGCTGGAGCTTGGCTTATGAGAAGGCCCCGACGCCGTTGAGTGCGCCTATTGCGCGCGCTGCTAGGGATGGGTGGGACGCCTGCGATTGTTGATGAAAGTCGTGATGGGCTGGGCGTCCGAACGTAGTGCTGGCGAGGTGTTGAGATGTCTCGACTGGCCGTATTGCGTCTGTGTATCGCTGCTCTCGGGCCGGCCGCCGTGGCCGCGGCCGCCCGCACGCCGCAGCATGTCCGCGTCGTTCTGTCGCGGACTCAAGGGACAGGGGAAGCTGGTCGCTGGCCTAGGCCAGCGCCCGCCGGCTTGCGGCGTCCGACGGCACCCCACCCCGATCCTGCCCACGAAGGCCCTGGGGGAGAGTTCGGACCACCGGACTCTGGCGGTGTTCTGATCGAGTTGCGCGAGCTTGTGCATGGCATCCTGCCCTCGGTCCTGACCCGCGAGGGGTTGCGGGCCGGAGTCGACGAGCTCGCCGCGAGGATGTCGATCCCGGTCGAGCTGCGCCGACGCGACAGCGATGCTCGCGCGGGCAACGACGTCGGCCGCCACCGCTTCTGCATCGTCGCCGCTGCAGGCACACGCCGGCCGCTGCTGCTTCGCCTCGCCGGGAGACCGAGAGCAGCAGCCCCTGTCGGCGACGCGGTCTCGGCCGAGGTGACTCCCGGCCGGACGGGTGGGTGCCGTCCGTCGGCGGTGCAGAATTCGGTCTGATGACTGCACACGGCCATCAGATCCGGGGAGGCTGTTTATGCGGTGGCGTTCGCTACGAGCTCAATGCCCCCTTCCGCCGCGCGAACTTCTGCCACTGCTCGCGCTGCCGCAAGCACTCGGGCGCGGCCGCGCTCGCGCAGGGCCGCGTTCCCGCATCCGGATTTGTGTTGTTGCAGGGTCGTGAACTGCTCGTCAGCTACACCGAGGCCGGGCACATGGCCAAAGTCTTCTGTGGCCGGTGCGGATCGAGCCTTTTCGGCGGGACCTGGCCCGACGGTCCTGAGGTGTCGATCCGTCTCGGGACACTCGATGACGATCCCAGGATCCGGCCTAGCTATCACTCCTTCGCCGACGAGGTCCCGGCGTGGGACACGCTCGCCGCCGACGGGCTGCCACGATATCCACGCCGACCACCGCGCGACGTCGCGTAAGCGAGACCAGGAAGAGGAGATCGGGACGGGACGTCCTTCCCATCGTCGCCGAGGTTCCGGGCTCAGCAGCGGCTAACGCCGGCTGAACGTTTGTGGCTACAGAGTGGGCCGATTGTGCGCTCGAAGGCCGAGGCGATCGCAGCCGCCCCGGCGTTGTTGGGGTCATCGCCGAATCCCTCGGGCGCCCCGACACGGCATTGAATGTCGAGCCACGAGCATGCCCGTTTGACAGCGATCGGGACATCACCCCAGGTCCGGCGTTCTCACGATGCCGGCCCGATGTTCGTAGAGCGTTGGCCGGCTCGTTCCGGACTGAGATAAGCGATCAGGGATCGGAGAAGCTCTGGGCGGCTCGTTCTATCGTGTGCCGATGTCACGGACGGCCGGTCCGTTCTCCCTCACCCGGCACGCGCCTCAGAACGCGATGGATGATCCCGACGAGATCGAGCGTTTCCACGACCGCTGCAGCGACCTCATGCGCGAGCTCCTGGGCGCGCTGGCCGCCGCGCCTGATCACCCACGCGCGTTCCCGGAGATCGAAGACGCGCTCGCCTGGCCGCGCCGGCGAATCGCCAGCGTGCTCGGCGGCGTCTGGCACCTCCGCAGCACTGAGTTCGGTGGCCGCCGTCCCTATCGCTTCCTCGACGACAACCGATCGAACTCCGGTCGCTGGGAGATGTGGATGGACAGCACCCAGGCGCAGGCCGTGCGCGCAGCGCAACAACGATAACCCGGCCTCAGCGGAGGCTCCCGTCCTTCGTCTGCGGCGGACGCACGTTCGGTCAGCATTGGGTGGCGGACGCTCTGATCAATGGCCTTCTTGAGCATTCAGTCCGTCGTCAGACCGTCCGCTGGTGGATGGGATCTGTGACGGTTGCCTTCTGCCCCACGCGAGGAGAGACAGGGTGACCGGGATGCGCGCTTACAGGAATACGGGACCGCAAGGGTGGTTTGACCTCTCGTGCGGGCTTGTGGTGCGTCCGGTCTCTTCGAGGGGGCGCTGCTCGCCAACAAGACGCGCTCCGGCTACCCGACACCGGGTGAATTGACGCCACCGGCCAGCGGGTTCGCGTTACTCTCGTCTGGGCCATGGATGTGGGGTTCTCGCTCAGGTGGGCAATTGCTAGCTTGGTGCTCGCGCTGGGCCCCCTGGTGCTGGTCTCGACCGCTGCTGCCAATTCGGATCGGCCGCTGGTGCTCGACGCCTACTCGCCTACGCACCAGATGTTTACCCCGCCGGTTTCGAGCCGGTCGAAGCTGGCACGTGACCGCCTGTATGTCGCCACCGTACGGGGCTCGGTCAGCTTTTATGAGTCCGTCGATTACGTCGCCATCCAGGCCCCCTGGCACGTCATCTGCGGAGCGCCCGACCGAGCGCCGATGTTTAGCTCCGCCGGCGGGTCAGGGCAGGTCGGCACCGACGCAGAGTTCATCTTCGCGCTGCCCTTGGTCGGCCGCTCGTGTGCTAACGCGAGGCTCCCGCGGCCCTACACGAACTTCCAGGCAAACCTCGGGCAGGGTTGGGAGCATCCGAGCGTGCTGAGCCGTCAGACTCTGGTAAGGCCGAGCCGGTCCCATACGTACCAGTTCGCCCTCAGCGGCGCTGGCCAGCCGGTCTCGTTCCGCCTGATCGACACCGACACCCGCGACGACTACGGCAGCTTCCGCATCTACCTCCGCACCGCCGTGGCCGAAGACTGCTCAGGCCACGGGTATCAGGCGTTCGGCCTCACCCCCATGGCTTGTCTGACGGCGACGGCCAACGGTCCCGCGCCCCCACGCCTGCCGGCCGTCCCGAAGCTCCTCGCTATCGATCAGACGCCTGTGGCCAGAGTGCTCCGCAGCTCTGACGTGCCCGCCGTCAATCAGGAGGTTCCCTCTGGAGCGCTTACGGCGTCGCAGTTCGCGACCCTTGACAACTCCGGCCGCTCGGCTGCCATCACGGAGACCAGGCTCCTTCGGAGCGCCGGGTTCCGCTCGGCTGCGATCAGCCAGTTCGCGGCGTCGGGACTACCCAGTTTCAAGTCCACGGCTGTGAAGCTGAGCTCCACCCAGAAGGCGCTGGCCGCGCTCCAGGAAGAAGTCGCCCTGGCCCCACGCGCCCAGGCGCCCGCGGGCGCGACGGTTGCCGTCGACCCCGACGCTAATTTTGCACACGGCTATATCGTCACGTTCACGCCGAAAGCCGGGGACCTGGGCGGGCTCGAGCTGCTGGCCGGCGCCGGGGACTACCTCTATACCTTGCGAGTGGTGGCGAAGCCTGACACGATCTCGCGCCCGGCCGAGGAGCAGCTTTTACGCACGCTCCTCGCACGGCGCTAACCGCAGGACAGGGCCCCCGCTCGTCGCCAGATCCGCGTCTCGGTCGTGTACGGAAGAGGTTGGCAACTGCGACGCGGTCTCGGCCGGATCCGGACGCTTAAGTTAAGTCGCCGCCCTGGACGTCCGCTCAGCCATCGCTATCTGCGACGAGTCCTGCCACCCGCGCTAAGGGGAAGGCTGGCGTAACGCCTGAGATGCGCGACGCAGAAGCAGAGCAGGGCTCGCGCCACAACCACGCGCTCTCAGCACGCCCAGCCTCGCTGCCGGTTGACGCCTACACCAGTCACGGCGCCCGCGCGGCCGCTTTGTTCGGCGAGCTGTGGCGCGCCTGCCCAACGTCGGTCGGCAGCCCCGGCTAGCTCCGCTTGGCGGTGCTAGCGGGCTAATTTTCGCCTTGCGAGGATCCGACGGTCCGGACCGGCGCTATCTCTCGTCGTCCACGGAAGCAGTGAGATCGGCGATGTCGCCGGGCCCCGACACCCGCTCGCCGAGGGAAAGCACGCGCCGGCGAGCAGGCTCCTGTCTGCGCGAACGAACCGGGTTCCGATCGAATTTGCCCCGCGTGCTTGCCGTTACGGCGGTCGCCGTAGCGACGCGGTGTTGGCTTGAGAAGGCGTGCTCCAGTTGGGGGGTGAGGGAGGCAACACGCTTGAGCTGGCTGGGTCACGACGGTGGGTGTCTTGCTGTAGCTTTCCGCGTTGGCGGAGATCGGCCTCCACACGCGATCTGAGTCGACGCCGGCGCTGTTGGGACGCCAACGCGAGCTTGAGGCGCTTGAGGGCTTGGTCGAGGATTTGCGATCGGGCCAGGGCTGGTCGCTGGTGGTGCGCGGTGAGGCCGGGGTGGGCAAGACGGCGCTGTTGGACTACGTGGTTGATGGTTCGGATTTGCCGGTGGTTCGGGCCACGGGAGTGGAATCTGAGATGGAGCTGGTGTTCGCCGGTGTTCATCAGCTGTGCTCGACGGTGCTTGATTGCCTGGAGCGGCTTCCGGCGCCGCAGCGCCACGCCCTCGAAATAGCGTTCGGGGTACGCGGCGGGGGCGCGCCGGACCGCTTTCTCGTCGGCTTGGCGGTGTTGACATTGCTGGCGGAGGCCGCGGAGGAGCGGCCGCTTCTGTGCGTGGTCGATGATGCTCAGTGGCTGGATCGAGCGTCTGCGCAGGTGCTGGCGTTCGTGGCGCGGCGGCTGTTGGCCGAGCCTGTCGGGCTGGTGTTCGTCGCGCGAGAACCTGGGGCCGAGCTTCGGGGGGTACCGGACCTCGAGCTTCAGGGCTTGCAGGACGCGGATGCTCGCGCGCCAGACCTATCTCGACGCGTGGGCGGCTGCAATGTTCGCCGGCCGGTTCGCGCGTGCCGGGACTCTGCGCGAGGTCTCCCGGGCCGCTACCGCTGCGCTCCAACCCACGTCCGCTCGGCGCCCGAGCGATCTGTTGCTGGACGGCCTTGCCGTCCTGGTCACCGAAGGACGCGCCGCGGCGGCGTCGTTGTTGAGAAGAGCAGCGGGCGTCTTTGGCGAGGAAGAGATAGCGATGAAGGAGGGACTGCGATGGGGTTGGGGGACGATCGCCGCTATCGAGCTGTGGGACTTGGAGAACTGGCATCAGCGTCACGTCCGGCAGTTGCAGGCCGTCCGCGAGGCGGGCTTGCTCGTCCAAGGGCCGATCAACTTGCACTCGTTGGGCACAACTGCGACCTGGCGTGGCGAGTTCGCAACAGCTGGTTCGCTGATCGCCGAGGCTGACGCGATCGCCGAGGCGACAGGCAGTCGCTTCCCTCGCTACGCGGCCGTAACCCTTGCCGGCTTTCGGGGGAACGAAGCCGAGGCCTCTGCGCTTATCGAGGTCGAGGTGAGGAACGCATCAGCTGCCGGACAGGGCATCGGGATCCAATGGTGCCAGTGGACATCGGGAATCCTGTACAACGGTCTTGGCCGTTACGAGGAGGCCCTGGTGGAGGCCCGAGCAGCCAGCGAGCAGGCGCCGGAGCTATACGTCTCCGCGTGGGCGCTTGCCGAGCTGATCGAGGCGGCGACCAGGACCGGGGAGACCCGCCTTGCCGGCGAGGCGCTCGAGCGACTGGCCGAGGCGACGAGCATCGGCGACAGCGATTGGGGGTTGGGCATCCTTGCGCGCTCGCGGGCGCTGCTCACTGCGGGCCAGGACGCCGAGGGCTTTTATCGGGAGGCGATCGTTCGATTGAGTCGCACCCAGCTTCGTCCCGAGCTCGCGCGTGCGCAGTTGGTCTATGGGGAGTGGCTGCGGCCGCGAGGGCCGGCGGGTGGACGCACGCGCGCAGCTGCGCGCAGCGCACGAGCAGTTCGCGTCGATCGGAATGGAGGCGTTCGCCGAGCGAGCCCGACGGGAGCTGTCGGCCACGGGCGAGACTGCCCGCAAGCGCATCCCCGAGACACGCGACGAGCTCACCCCACAAGAGGCCCAGATCGCCGACCTCGCGCGCGCCGGCCTGTCTAACCCAGATATCGGCGCCCAACTGTTCTTGAGCCGCGCACGGTCGAATACCACCTGCGCAAGGTATTCGCCAAGCTCGAGATCAGCTCCCGCCACCAACTCCAGGCGGCGCTGCCCGACCGCGCCGACACCGCGCCGGTGGCATAGCCGGACGCTACGGCAGTGATAGAAGACTAGGGAGTCACGGACGCGAGCCCCCGCCAACGCGGCGACGCTTTCAGCGTGTTGTCCTTGGTCGCACCCCTCTCGTGTTCTGGCCCCGCTCCTGCTGACCCGGCGGTTGAGACCAATGCCGCCGTTCAGGCGATCTTTGCCGAACACGCGACCCTGAGGCGGGTTGCGACGCTCGCCGCCCACGCGGTCTCTAACAAGTGGTTGCTCGCGGCGGTCAGCGAGGAGCTCGCCCGGCTGGCCGGGGCGGACGCGGCAGCTTTGCTGCGGTTCGAGCCCCACGAGACGATCACGCTGCTCGCAGCGTGGAACGCGGCAGGTGTGCCCGTCGCTGTGGGAGATCAGCAGCCGGTCAACGCGGCCCTGCGACGGCTGCGCGACTCCGTTCGCCCCATACGGTGCGGGCCGACCGATGTTCCCCTCACCGGACCATTCATCGCCGAGATACGGAAACTTGCGATCCGGGCCACGGTCGCTGTACCGATCCAGGTGGACGGTCGGGTCAGGGGAGCCAGCGTCGTCGCATCGCAGAGCCCGGAGCCGTTCCCCGCCAGCACCGAGGCTCGGATGGTCAAGTTCGCCGAACTGGTGGCCACCGCGATCGGCAACCCCCACAGCCGCGCCAAGCCGGCGGCCTCGCGCGCCCGTCTCATCGCTGCCGCCGACATCGCTGCCGCTGACAACAGCCACCGCCAGATCCAGCCCGACCTTCGCGACGGGCGCAGGCCGCGGTCGCCTACCGACAAGATTCCGACCGACCGGACGCCCGTGGCGACCCGTGCCGACCAGGTGCGCAGCGAGGTCAACCAGCTCGCGGGCGTGCGGCTCGATGATGTCGAGCGGATCGCGGAGCGGAGCGTGGCGCGCACGCAGGACCTGTTGCCCTCCTGCGCCAGGGTCCCCGCAGAGGAGCTGCTTGCAGTCACGTTGACCAATACGCGCAACCTGCTGGAGGCCGTTCGTGATCCGGACGCCGATCCTACCCGCGCCGAGGATCATTTCCGGGTGTCGGGAGAAACCCAGGTCCATCAAGCGATCGCGGCCGACGAGATGCTGCAGGCATGGCGGATCGAGCTGGAGGTGGTGCGCGAGGAGGCACACCCAGCCGCTCGCCACCTTGGGATCGCTGACGATGCGCTGCTCGACTTCGTCGAAGCGACTCTCCAATGGGGCGACGTCGGGATGCGCAAGTCGGCCTCGGCGTATCGCGAAGCGGAAATCCGCGAGCTGGAGCGGCTCGCGGAGGAGCAGGCGGCGCTGCGGCGGGTAGCGACGCTGGTCGCGGAAGGCGCGCCGCCGTCAGCGGTCTTTGATGCTGTGGCCACGGAGATGGCAAAGCTGCTGGTTGCCGACGGACTCACGCTGGTTCGTTATGAGCCCGACGATGAGCTCACGGTGCTGGCTCATCGCGGGGTTAGCGCGGGGCAGCTGCCAGCGGGCACACGCGTCCGGCACGGCGGCGCCAGCGTGTCGGCCACGGTTCGCCGGACGCAGCGTCCGGCCCGGATGGCGAGCTACGCAGATACGCACGGGCAGATCGGCGAAGTCATCGGGGAATTGAGGTTTCGCTCGGGCGTCGGCGCGCCGATCGTGGTCGATGGTCGGCTGTGGGATGCCACCATCGCTAACTGGACGGCCCAGGAGCCGCCGGCGCCCGGGACCGAGCAGCGACTGGCCGAGTTCGCCCGGTTGCTCGTTACGGCGATCGCGAACGCTGACAGCCGTGATCAGCTGACCGCTTCCCGTACGCGTCTGGTCAGCGAGGCGCACGAGGCGCGGCGCCGGGTGGTGCGAGACCTCCACGACGGTGCGCAGCAGGGGCTGGTGCATACGATCATCGCGCTGAAGCTGGTCCGCCGCGCGCTGGACGCGGGCCAGCCGGATCTGGGCCCGCTGGTGAGTGAGGCACTGCAGTACGCGGAGGCGGCCAATGACGAGTTGCGCGAGCTGGTGCATGGCATCCTGCCCTCGGTCCTGACCCGCGAGGGGTTGCGGGCCGGAGTCGATGAGCTCGCCGGGCGGATGTCGATCCCCGTCGAGATCGACATCGGGGTGGACCGGCTGCCCGCGGTCGTTGAAGCGACGGCGTACTTCGTCGTGGCCGGGGCTCTGACCAACGTCGTGAAGCACGCGCACGCCGAGCATGCCGAGGTCAGGGCGTCCGTGACCGACGAGACGCTTCACCTCGAGGTTCGCGACGACGGTATGGGCGGCGCTGATCCGCGCGGCCACGGGCTGGTGGGGCTCAGCGACCGCGTGGCCGCACTTGACGGGCGGCTCAGCGTCGAGAGCCCTGCCCTGGCGGGACGATCCTGGCCGCGACGCTGCCCCTCGACTCCACATAGCCCCACCGGCAAGCCACATCTCGCTGGCGCGGTACCGACCTGGCTCCCGAGATGGACGACAGGCAGCAGGGCTGCACGCCTCATCGATGCCCACACTGCGCCGACTTAAGAGCAATGCTTGCGCCGCCACCGGCGTCGGCCACCACCGCTTCTGCATCGTCGCCCCCGCGGTTCTCAGCGATGCTCCTCTGCAGACGATCCGGCAACGACAACTGGGCCAAACGATGCCTGCGCCGTCGGGAAAGGAGGGCGGCGTAAACAGGGCGCCGATCGATCTGCTCGTCGCCGGATGGTTGCGCTGCCCTGCCGGACGCCAACTGCGCCGCTCTTCAGCGCCGCTCACTACCACCTACCACCACAGAGGGACTCGATGGCGAACACGACCGTGACGGCGAAATCTGTTCGGATCGGCGAGGACGAGGCGAAGTGGTTGAGCGCCGCGGCAACCAAAGGCGCGGTCACGCAGAACGATCTCATTCGCCTCGCGGTGCATCGCCTGCGCAAGGAGCTCGGGGCAGCGAGTCGCATCAAGCCCGAGACCATCGTCGCGACCGCGAAGGCTTCCAAGTACAAGCTCACCCCGCCGCGCACCGCGGCCGGCGCGGCGCTCTCGATCGCTAAGGCGCCTTAGCGTGTGTTCGGAAACGGAAAGGCGACGCCCGCGAAGGCCGCCCCGCGCCGCACGCGCGCTCGCACCAGCTGAACACTTCTCTCAGCCACGCGGCATCGACTGCGCGCAAGCCCTCGTGCGCGCCCGATAAAAATGTTCGGTAGGCGATCTCGCTGGCGTAGGCGCGAACAGCGCCAGCTGCTCACCGATCGGGTCGCCGAGGCCGCAGCAGCTGCCGTTCGCGCCTACGCCAGCGAGGCCAACACCTGGTACCTCGAACCGGGCGAGCTCATTCGAAGACGGCCTGGTCCGACTGTCCCGCTGCAGTCTGGATGCAAAGCGTTCGCAGAAGGTCAGGCACTGAGACGACCCAGGACCCCTCGCCGGATGGACCAGGTGGCCGTCGAGAGCGTGCGGTCAAGGATCGGCATCTGCGACGGAGACCTGAGTTCCGCGCAGAGCGAGATCGCGCGCGGCGGCGCGGAGAGGCGCGTTCGAACATAAAAGCGAGTCCGTGCTGGGACGATCGCTCGCGTGGCAAACGAGTCATGACAGTCGGCTGTGTCGGGCAAGCCTTTGGGATCAAACCGACACTGTCGACATTGGCCCTGTGAGTGCCGGAGAGCTCCGCTGGTTCCTCGGAGCGGCAGCTGACAGGCGGTGGCTGAGCTACCTGGTTGCTAGCGGTGCCAGCCCCCATCCCGCGCGTGCCCACGTGTCTTCCGGGAGTCGCGCTGCGCCCGGTAGAATTGGCGATCGATGGCAGTTCTCGGGGTTGCGCGGTGAGAAGAGAGGCTCGACTGGCCGCTGTGCGGCGTGGAGCCCGGAGGCGTCTTAGCGCACCGTTCGCTGTGGGGGCGACGATGACGACTGCGTTCCTCTGTTGCTTCAGCACCGCGACCGCCGGGACGGCGAGATCGAGGCCCGTATCGCGGGTCTCCGGCTTTGGCTCTAGCTGGACCACCTACCACGGGAATGCTGAGGCGACCGGAGTCCAGGCGGCCCAGACCAAGCTGCGGCCTTCGCGGCGGGCCTGGACCTCGCCGACCCTTGACGGGCAGCTGTATGGCGAGCCGCTCGTCGCTGACGGCCGCGTCATCGCGGCGACCGAGAACGACACCGTCTACGCGATAGCCGCACACAGCGGGCGCATCTTGTGGTCACACCACCTGGCGAAGCCCGTGCCATCCAGTGACCTGCCGTGCGGTGACATCTCGCCCGAGGTCGGCATCACTGGCACCCCTGTGATCGACCTGAAGCGCAACGAGATCTTCGTCGACGCGGACACCCTGATAAGCGGCCCGTCTGCCTCGGGTGGTGTGGAAGCGTCGCACCGTCTATTCGGGCTCAACCTGTTCACCGGCACGGTTGAGCTGGACGAGCGGGCGATGCCGAACGCCGGCGAGGACCAGCTCGCGCAGCTGCAGCGGCCAGGACTGGCGCTCGACCACGGTCTCGTGGTCATCGCCTACGGTCAGAACTTCGGCGACTGTCCCGGCCCGAACGGTCCTGCCCACGGTTACGTCGTCTCGATCCCGGAGCGGGGAGGACGGCTCCACTACTTCCAGATCGGTCGTGGCAGGGATCGGGGGGCGGTGTGGATGGGCGGCAGCTCTCCGGTCGTCGACCCCCACGGGAACGTCTACGTGGCGAGCGCCGACGGCTACAACCTAGGCGCGGGCCAACGGTACGACGACAGCGACGCGGTGCTCGAGCTGTCGCCGACCATGCACCTCGAGTCGATCTTCCACCCCAAGGACTGGCAGACGCTCAGCGGCGACGATCTCGACCTCGGGACCGGGGACCCCGTGCTCGTGCATGGTTTCGTGCTCCAGGTCGGCAAGACGGACACCGCATATCTGCTGCTTCAGGGACATCTCGGCGGTGCGGAGGGCGAGGTCGCGTCGCTTTCGGTGTGCAGGGGCGACCCCGACGGAGGACACGCGGTGAGGGGCTCGGTCGTCTACGTACCCTGCCCGAACGGCGTGACGGCGATCAAGGTTTTGACGAAGGCACCGTACCTGAAACAGCTATGGACCGACAACGACGGCGCCGCTGGCGCACCGATCATCGCGGATGGACTGATCTGGACGATTGGGAGCGACAACGCGGTGCACGGCCTCAACCCGGCCAACGGTAAGGAGGTCGTCTCGATCCCCTTCGGCGGGTCTGCGAACCACTTCCCGACGCCATCGGTCGGCGATGGCCTCCTGCTCCTTCCGGGCACCAACCAGGTCTTGGCCTTCGAGGGTCCGGCCGGGCTGCCACCGCCACCCCCCGCGAGGTGAGACCTGCCTGCTTGCGGTTCGCTTCGAGTTCCTGGATGGCACGAGAGGCGTTCGACGCGCTGAGCGCGACCGAGATCACCGCCGACGCCGGTGACTTCTCCCACCTACGACCAATGCTCACCGCCGCACTCTCAGAGCTCGAGGCCGCAGGTATCGACGAAACGCCCACCACTGCGCCGTGTGCCCGCGACCGACCTCGGCCGTGAGACGTATCGAAAACGCCCGAAATCGATCGAGCCGGTGTTCGGTCACACCGCCGACCCAGGCCACCCAGCACCAACTCCCACACAGCGCCGCGCCCCCGCCCCGACCCCCGCGGCTTTGCGCGACGGCCACCGCGCAACGCAGGTCTGAGCATCCGGTTCGTAAGACACGCGTCGCGCACAGGAAGCAGGTGTTGGGTCCGGCGATTCTGAGTGGTAAGCCGCTCGCGGGGCGGGGCTTCAAGCCCCGGTCAGACACGTTGCCCGGAAGAAGATCGTCAGTGCTTCGCGGGCGTGTCGCGCGTACGATCTCCACGACGGCCGGCCCAGTGTTCGACGGTCCTCCCGAGCGGCGGGTTCGGCGTGTGTGCGTGGCTGGCGCAGGTGCTGTTTGAGTTGGTGTCGGGATTTGACTCCGAGCTTGCGGAACGCTTTGCGTAGGTGGTAGTCGACGGTGCTGGGGCTGATGAACAGCTGCGCGGCAATTTTTTGGTTGGTGGCACCGTCGGCCGCGAGGCGGGAGATCTGTGCTTCCTGGGGGGTCAGGTCGTCGCGCGTCTCGAGGGTCCGTTTGCGCGGATGTTCGCCGGTCGCCTGGAGCTCGAGCCGGGCGCGTTCGGCGAACGCTTCCATGCCGAACTCCGTGAATAGCCTGTGGGCGGTGCGTAGCTGCTCGCGCGCGTCGAGTCGGCGGCGCTCCCGGCGCAGCCATTCGCCGTACAGGAGATGGGCGCGGGCGAGATCCACGCGAACGCGGGTCCGCTCGAGCGCCTCGATCGCCTCGCGATAGACCGCCTCGGCGGCTTCCCCTTCGGTCAGCAACGCCCGGGAGCGGGCCTCGACACCGAGCGCCCAGTCGGCTCCGGTGTACTGAACACCCAACCTGGACCGCACCCGGCGCTCGGGCGAGGCACACACCTCGCCCGAGCGCAACGTGAAAGGCGAAGCACCCCCGGCGACCGCGTCGAATCCCTCCCTCTCCCGCTGACCGGACGAGATGCAGGCCAAGCCGGGCTGGAACCGCCCGCGGTGAGCTACACCGCTCGACGAAGGGGCGGTCATCCGTCACAGCACCGCAGACCCGACCACGCCAGTGCGGATCCCAACGCACTCGTTCGGGGGCCAGACGCCACGGCCGCACGCTCGCTCGCGCAACGGATGCGAAAGGGGGCGGCTGTTCGCCGGACCTTGGGTCGTGAGACGGCGGTGCGGTGGGACCGGCAAACGTTCGGAGGCGGACGTGCCACAGCACTCGCGAGTCAATCGTGTCGGTCTGCGGTGTGCGGCGAGGCCGCAGCGGCCGGCGCGGATAGAAGAAGCTGCATGCGCGCGGCGGGTCCGAACCGCGTTTCGCACTCATCGAAGACGGCGAATCCGGCGCTGCGGTAGAAGCCGTCGGCGTGCGGGTTCGCCGTCACTTCGATCCGCGCGACGCCAGCGAGCCCCGCGGTCTGGACAAGATCTCCCATCAGGCGTCGCGCGACGCCCTTGCGCATCCAATCCGGGTCCACAAATAGGTCCACGACCTCCAGCACAGAGCCGTCGGTGGAAAGGCCGGCGATAAAGCCGACGACCGTGCCGTCGGCTGTGATCGCGACCCGGGTCCTGCCGTCGGCCACCCCGCTGTCGGGCCACTCCAACGCGTCAGGATGCGCCAACAGGACAACTCGGTCCCCCGCATTGGACAGCGACGCCCGTCGAAAGATGCGCCGTAGCGCCGGCAGGTCTCCAGCGAGAGCGCTACGAACGTTGATTGCCGTCACCCAGCGAATATGACTCAGGACCTGGTGGGCGTCAATCGCCCGGCCTCGCCGATCGACGGTCTCGCCTCAACGATAGGACCCTCTTCGGGGTTCCCCACAGACATCCGAGCGGTCGCGAGCCAGGACCGCACGTCACGTCGACGCGTTCGCTGAGCGTTCCTCCTGCGAGCACTCCGTCTCGGACTATTCGATGGGTGTCGTGAAGCTTTGATGACGCTGGAGGGTCGTCGATGGTGGGGGACGGGAGCAACTTTTGTCGTAGGAGGCTCGTTGTGGCTGGTATGGGGATGCTGGCCCGTGGTCTTGGACATTGCGCTCGGCCGAGGTGTGGGTGCTCAGAGCGCGTTGGTGGGAGCGGCTTGGGGTGGCTGGGGCGCTTGGCAGCCGGTCTGTGGGGCGAGTTGGTTGGGGCTGATCTACGTGGAGCTGGCCGTCACAACGGCTTGACAGAACCGGTCAGCGCCGGCCCTCGAGGGGCCGCGTGGAGGCGTGAGCGAAATTGCGAGCGAGGGATCGCGGGTCGGCGTCGGCGCCGGCGCCGGCGCCAAGGCGTCGGCTGGCCCATCGGCTTGTGCCACGAGCGGCCGGAGCTGTGAGCGCAGCCACGGCCGTTGGCGTCGCACGCCCTCGGATCGCCGCGAGTCCCGGCACGAGCGCTGAGCGACTACTTGCGCTCGAGCACGAGCTTCGTCGCGGGCTCGAGCCACGCGTCGTCAGCTCCCTCCCACGGCACGCTCGTGGTCGGCACCACGAGCGGGTCGAAGCGTCGCTCGGTGAACCGTTCGACTTTGCTGCCGTGTACGATGCGAACGTCTTATACGAGCGCACCTGAAGCTCACCAGACGAGAAGTATCGCGCAACGGCCTTCCGAACGTCCGTTAGCCGATCCGCTCCGCGATCGTCAAGCACTAGGGCAGTGGCTCCCTTTGGAGGTGATCCGTCTGCCCTGGGACGAGCATTCAGATCGCTGGTTCTGGACTGTTCGCGAGCGTGTTGGTGGGTGAGTCGGCTCCGAGTAGCTCCTCGATGGCGTCGACGTCGAGCGGGCGGGCGAACAGGAATCCCTGTCCTGAGTCGCACTTCTCGCGCTGCAGTTCTCGCAGCTGGGCGGGTTCCTCGATCCCCTCGCCGAGCGTCTCGAGCCCGAGCGTCTTGCCGAGCAGTACGAGCGTATGGATCAGCGCCTGTGAATCGCCCGAGGCGGCGACACCGGAGATGAACGACCGGTCGATCTTCAGGGCGTCAACGTGGAACTGGCGCAGATACGCCAGCGAGCTGTAGCCGGTGCCGAAGTCGTCGATCGCGAGCCGGACACCGAGCGCCTTGAGCGCATGGCACCTGCTGGCGGCCGCCCCAGGGTCGCGCATCAGTGTCGTCTCGGTGATCTCGAGCGTCAGCGCCGCCGGATCGAGGCCGCTGCCCGCGAGCGTGTCGGCGACGTCCTGGACGAGTTCCGGCTGGTCGAGCTGGCGCGCGGAGACGTTGATCGCCATACCCAGCAGATGTCCCTGGCGGTGCCAGGCCGCGGCCTGCTGGCACGCTGTGCGCAGCACCCAGCCTCCGATCGGCACGATCAGCCCGGTCTCCTCGGCCAACGGTATGAACTCGTCGGGAAGAATGACGCCTCGGACCGGGTGGCGCCAGCGGATCAGCGCCTCGATACCGGTGATCGTCTCGCTCTGCAGATCGAACGTGGGTTGGTAGAGCAGGAAGAACTGGCCGGCTTCGAGTGCTCGCGTGAGGTCCATCTCAAGCTCGAGGCGGTCCTGGGCTGCGGTCTGCATGCGGGACTCAAACGCGACCCAGCGGTTCTTGCCCGCGCCCTTGGCCTCGTACAGCGCGAAGTCGGCGTCGCGGAGCAACTCGTCGGCTGAGTCTCGCTGGCCGAGCGCGATGCCGATACTCGCCGTCACCGACAAGGTGCGTCCCTTCGTACCGTGTAGGTCGACGGGCTGGCCCAGAACCTCGCACATACGCTCAGCCACAAGCTCAGGTCCGGCGTCGAGCGTGATGTTGTCCAGCAGCACCACGAACTCGTCACCACCGAGTCGTCCCACCGTGTCAGCCCCGCGCACGAGCCCCGACAGGCGCGCGGCGACGACGCGCAGCAGCTCATCGCCCGCGGCGTGACCGAAGCTGTCATTGACGTGCTTGAACCCATCGATATCGACGTACAGGGCCGCCACCGGCGCGTGGCTGCGCCGGGTCCGAGCCAGCATCTGCTCGGCGCGGTCGATCACCAGCGCCCGGTTGGGCAGGCCGGTCAGAGCGTCGTGCAACGACTGGTGGCTGAGTCGCCGCTGCGTGTTCAGCAGATCCC
>Ga0302325_10011513_pt1 | contig 19046 bp, 23 predicted proteins | sample Palsa_T0_2_FD_201948 | JGI IMG/M metagenome (GOLD analysis project Ga0302325, IMG submission 201948) | Peat permafrost microbial communities from Stordalen Mire near Abisko, Sweden - Palsa_T0_2 | ecosystem: Environmental > Terrestrial > Soil > Palsa > Peat permafrost | place: Sweden: Abisko...
CCAATTCCAAGACAGATTTGTGTTCCGACTATCTGCCCTACTGAAACGCCTTGGGCGCGGAATTTTATCATGAGCCCGATGCCGAGAATGTAAATTAAAGTTCCGACGACGATGTATGGTTTGTAGACTTTTGTGTATTTGATTATTAGGGAGATTATGATGGATGCGATGGTGGAGGTAAAGGAGAAGGTTTGGGTTATGTGGCCCGCGGAGGTGATGGATTGGTTTTGTACGACCAGGAGATAGGAGTAGAAGTATGGTTGGACTGAGAGATAAAAGACCACTGGAGAGTGTTAGCCATTATGTTTGAAGTGACAGATGCCAGCTTACTGAAATAGAAAAACCCCACTCCGCAACCGGCACAGAAAGTTCGAGACTTCAAAAGATAGAGCGGTATGAGAGGTCGTGGTGCAAGCTTGGTATTTGATTCCCAGAAAGGGAAGATGACGAGACACAAAATTCCGATAACGAGCATTGCGATGATGCTCCCGCTTTTCCATCCATCCGAAGCTTTTCCCGCAATCGTGAGCGGAATCAAAATCAATGCGAACCCAGCACTCAGCAATACAATTCCCCCAATGTCGATCTCGGACCACAGCTTCTTCAACAATTGAGCGATACCAATACCTTTCCATTGCGACGGCGCAGTAAGCCCAAGTTTTTTCGCCTTCCTATTGTTTAAGAACAACGTCAAGGCAAGCGGTAAGAACGTGGCTGGAAGGATAATGCACCAGATCCCATATCCCCACCTCCAAGTTGTAGTCTTGTAGATATCACTCCCAATGATCGATCCAATCCACACTGTGATCAAAAAGGGGGTGTCTGGCATACTTGACCAAAGCGCTCGGTTCAGCAGGTTACTTGTATCCGCAATGAAGATTTGCTGGAGGATCTGCAAACCGGTGTTTCCCGCAGAATAGAAGATTTGAGCTGCAGCATAGGTTTGGACGTTGGACGATGTTGCCATTTGTATGTATCCAATAACGTAAAGCAGGATACTGAAGGAGAACGCTTCCAAACGGCCAAATACGTCCGCTATTTTGGCCATTGGTGGTTTGATGACAGCTAGCCATAGTCAGCGAATTGCTGCGAAGAACTGTATGACTTACCATTGACAACCCCTTGAATTACATACACAGTCGAGATCAAAGAGTGATTGTTGAAGGAACTCGTAGCAAAGACGGAAAGCGATTGCACGACTTGACCTTCTAGAGAGGTTGTGAACGCCATGACGAAGATACTGGAGAAGGTCAGTCATATGATTTAAAAAGGGTGGCCTTTTACAAACCTAGCATAAGCAGCAATCAAACCCCACTTCGTCCATGTCATGGATACGTCTTCGATGTTTTGCACACCTGCTTGCGCTTCGTTGGGATTTGTTTCAGCGCCACTCTCCCGTGAGTTCACCTCGATATCTTGATTGTCGCCCATGCTGTCAAGTGGAACATCCTTCATGTGCTCAAATCCAGTGGAAGAGGTTGAAGCTCCTCCAGTATCGTTTGTCTCCATCTGAATCTCAGTACTCACCGAGGTCTATGTATGGAAGGGAGACATTTTATCTTGATGTGCTGCTCTTGAGAAGTGGAAATCTGATAACGAAGTCGAGAAAAATTACTTGTATTTGCATCATCGCGCGCCTAAGATGGACCAGTTCATGGTGGAGCGATGTTAGTGCTTCCGTCATTGGGGCTAACCAAAGGGACTCTATTCATGGTCGCGAATCTAAATTTATGATTAAAGAAACGCCTGGCAATGAGCCGGCAATATGCCACCGTCGCTTTCCTCCAGATGAAAAGGCTGTGCTCGGTGTTCACTTTCAATTCCTCTGGCTATGTCTCAAAATTAATCCTCAACCTGGGGAAAGGAGTCATGGTGGAGGGATAGTAAACACGAAATATTAAGCTTTCGAGCTAGGCGGCTGACATTGCCTAGAACGTCTAAGCGCGTTCCTTTGCTGTCAGTAGTTGTATTATTATCTAATCTTATCAGATGCTGGCTACAGAGAGTCTGAGGGGCCTTGGGGGAAAAGAAAAGTTGCGCTCCTGCTACCGAATCAAGGAAGTTCAAGGCCCTTCTCGTGACGGGGAGAAGCGTGTGGGGTGGCGAGCGAACTCCTGGACTGAGAAGCAAATTTTGGTCTTCCCTCTCAGAAGTGATCAAATAGCGGATTTGTGAAATTTTTAGGACAAATATTGACTCTCTAAAAGCTGTCCTATGGGCAAATATGAACTCTTTTCGGATGATATGGCGATAAAACCCTAAAAGTTTGGAGCGAATAAGGCAATTGCGGTTTTTCAAGTGCGGAATTATAGTACTCGGAAGTCCTCAATTTGCAGCAAAGATGTTTTGTGAGGCATATAATACCAGACAAGAAACTCAATCTTTATACAGTGGCCCTTGAAGTCCCTTGTTTCTATCCCTGTGATTCTTTATAGGTGCCCCAGCTGTTGGCAACTCTATTTCTGACTCTAGTATAGCCGTCAAAGATTCATTATTTGCGAAATCATCGGGTGGACCTTGCCATCCTGGAGGTTCTTCCTCGAAGAGAAAAGACTCGCTTGGTACAGGCTCTGCAGAATCAGGCTGAGAGGTTCCGAGCTGTACGGCGTTACGCTGCGAGATGGCAGCACCCAATTCGAAGTTCTGCATTTGCTCCCACTCCTCACCCCATTCGATCTGCAACGGGAGTCCTAAGGCCGCATTGAGTTCGTAGCTAGGCATTTCTGATGGAAAGTGTGAGTTCACTGTCGATGGATCTCTTGGCTCATGAGTATTATTTTGTGTTGTGGAGATGGCCGGTGTAAGTGATTCCTGTGATGTCACTGGTGTTCCCCATTGAGTGACCAAGCCATTCTGTGTGCTGGGCGGCGTAGAGTTCTCGATTTGCGCCAGGGGGGACACCCATGACTGAGAAGCAGCATCTTGCACATTATTTGTTGTGGATACTCCCGATGGAGATTGATCGGCGCCATATAAGCTGGGATGCGCAGGGAGCAAATGATCCACCGATGGCCCATTTCTTTGGTAGAAATCTTGAAGCCTTCTTGACTCACTGCTGGATTCCAAAGGATGCTGAGGGGTGCTGGGTAGAGGTTGTGAAGGAACAGCCATGGCTCTTTCCCACACCTCTCGCAGGGCGAGGCGGTAACGCCCATGAACATGATCGTCACGCTGTAGAAGTCCTCTTTCGATATCACGCGCTATGACCCTGTCAAGCATTTCAACTACATCTGCCACTTCGAATATGACGGGTGCCGCCTTTATTTGATTAGAATCACTCCCTACTCGAAGTTAATACATCTTAAGTATATCTAGTCCAAAGGAACTCACATGGATCTTGTGGTCGAGGAGTATTTGGGAACACAACTTCCCAAATCTCGAACCATTTCTCCACCTGATCCTTTATTTCTCGGGTCGGCTCTTTTTTTGATTTCTTGAGAAGCGCTTCTATCCTTTGCCATTGTCCATCATCGATTCCCTCTTTGAGTTCAATCCCATTTGGAACACATATATCTGCACGTTTGTGATGTTCTGTGCGTTGGGTGACATCTTCGAATATGCGATAGCATCTCTCGCATTGTGGAGGCTTATGGTGGGATTTGAGATGTTCTCTGAAGAGTGTTAGCATAAAATCAAAGGCGTTGGTACTATATATTTCTGCGATATTACGTACTTTACTCTCCGAACTTCCAGAGGTCCAGGGCCAGCACAGGTTGGATACTTGATATCGTTAGTAGCTACATATTTCCAAGGTTCCTTTTTGTGAAACGGGCAAGCAAATCCTGAAGGACGAGGTGAGCTGTGTCCGAATCGTTTTCGAGGTCTTTTAGAGCCCCCATTTCTCTTCCTCTCTTCCTCTTCTTCCGAATCTCTTTTGTGCTTTCGACGCTGCAAATCCATGCGCGAGCCAGAGCTTGAAGGCGTGGGTACGCTTCCACTTGAGGAACTCGGAGTTTGCTGCGCCCCCTCTCCCGGAGGCCCCGATGCAACGACTTTGATAGCATCTTCTTCAGGAGAACTACATTGCATTAAAGCATGGATCCGAGGCACCAAATGGGCGGCCAACTCCCGGTCATACCCTAAGACTTCAAACAGGCGAGAATCGAGAAGGGCGTTTGAAAACTCTGACTCGCTTTCAATGGAATCCTCATATTCATTCTCTTCTTCTGTGGACGAGGTGGTATCGCTGTACACATCAGTCATAGTGGGAGATGCCGCCTCCGAATTCGATGAATCGGATGAGTAGAGAGACGATGCTGTGGGACTTGGCGAGAGACCAGGGGGCGAGGTAGCAGGAGATATGTCTGAAAGAGCTATGCAACTCGGCTCGACGATTGTTGTTGTGTGCCTCCCTCTAGAGAATTATTAGCAATTGAGCTGTGAAAGTAAATCAGGCAGTTTTGCAATCGCGGATACCCACGGTGAACATATATGAGCCAGAGGACTTGTATACGACAAGCTGGCCAGCCTGTCATCATTTTTTTCTTGCACAACAGTCGAACTATTTCTCCTATCAGTTTCTTACGCGGCTTTCTGTAGTCAATTGAAGAGGAAAATGACTTTTACTCACGCTGTATGCTCCATTGGTACCTTTGGCAACAATGTCAAGGACATCTTGGGTTGCTTAGGGGATGGATGAGGATAGGAGCGTCGTAGAACCTCAGGTTTGCTCGATTCCTCTGTGTATTTTCTTTCTACCTTGCAAAATTCGCATAGATGATGCTGGCACGAGGGGCACTGTATATCAGTGCTGAATGAAAACCCGCCCATGCCACAATTGTCGCAATACCAAAGATAATTACGGCGCCATTCCTCTTTCAGAGTCGTCTCAGGGAGTTTGGTCATTGTCTGTCGACATCGACTGACCTATTTAATGAAAACTTAGTGAGAGCTCAGTGAGAGATTTCGAGGTAAGAATCGCATTACAATGGGCAGGGAAATAGGACTTACCTAGAACAGCACAAGGAGTTTCAGCTAGTAAATACTGTATTCATTATGACCAAAATGTCCCACTCATTGCGCAGCACCTTTCAAGCAACAAGAAACGGAATCCAGTGACGTGTTGCGACCATCAAGGCAAGGACTTTCCTGCGTTCAAATTGTGGATCTTCGTGGGGAAGTATGAAGCTTTTACGCGAAAGCCAGAGGTCGTGATTGACAAGTACAAGACAGCAGAGTGGCGCTATGTACTGATATTGGCGGACAAGCTTCTAGAAAATTCTCATCGCGTGAAACAAACAAAGTTGCAGGAATAAAGTTTAAAGATCCAAGAGAATGCGACCTGAAAGAGGATACTTGATAAGGCTACTGCTTCTGACTTGATCTCCGGGTAGTCATTCAAAATCGCTGGACATGCCAGCTGCCGGTTCTGCGAATGTTCGCACGACGAGGCAAAAGCGATGCGCTTGAATGGATGCCAAGCGAGCAAATAGGGGGGCGTTCAAGGCGGGGGCCCCTGGGAATGTCAGCTGACTTCCCGTGTTGATTTTTGGAGCTTTCACCTAACCTATATATTTTAAAGATACACACTTGACCTGTGTCAAAAATACTTTCGCTCCTTCCATAGAATCAAGTATTTAAAGTACACAGAACACACTGAAAGCGGGTGGGTCTTATCTCAAGAGACTTAGTTGCAAGCCGTTCTCCATCTGTAGGAGATGGATACAAAAATAAAGATGTCCCGAAAATCCCTATATGGATCCGGGAAGCTATCCTAAAGCATGAGGTATTCTCAGGAAAGCAATTCCGAATCTAAATTGCGTCGAATGATCTTTGTATATCCCCTAATACCTAGGAGTTATTATTCTGCCCCAAAACTAGGGTAACTAGCCCTCTAACCCCTATTACTAAGGGGGCCGATTTTTGGAGTTTCAAAATAAAGTAAAGAATATTTTCCCGCTATGTTTTAAGCCTCTCTTCTGCTCACTTAGACAATATCAGAATCTCTCAATATTAGTCTTTAATCTCCATCAATTCTCCCGGATTAGGCAACGCAGGAATATCTCTAGAACCTACACCTACTGCCCTAATCCCGCAAAGAGATCGCTCTCTCTCATACACACACCTAGATACACACAATACAATACACAGAAACAGGAAAAGGTGGAATCCATTCCATTGCGATTGCTGAAGAAATCCCTGAAAAGAAAACAGAAAGAAGGTGAAGAAATAGAAGAGTTGTAAGAAAAAACAAAACACATGAAGGGAAGGAAGCATATTACAACACAGTATCCATGCAGGTATCCAGGCCACAAACTCTCCTCTCTCCTTTCCCCGATTTCCTCCTCTATCCTAGGTGCCCGTCAAATGAGCACTTCAGTTCCCCACAACCTCCTCCTCAGCCCACCCGTTCAACCCATTCATGTTCATTCCCATCCCATCCTGAATTGCCAAACCGTACCCATTCCCGAACACCCCATTGCCATTTGAGTTCCCTCCCGAGAAACTGCTCTGGTATTGGTGTCCCCTCCTCTCTCCGTTCCCATTCGAATTGCCATTCTCCTGAAACTGTCCGTTGACCTGCTGCGCAAAGACTGGCAAGCTGACGGCACGACTGTGCTGACCGCGAGCCGGGGCTAGAAGACCGTTCACGGTTGGCGCACCGGAGGTGCCATTCTGGAAGCCGTTCATGCCGGAAATGCTTGCGGATTGCTGGTGGCCCATTTGACTTTGTTGGGGAATGTCAAGCGCATCGAGGTTGGATGAGGAGTTGTTGCCGTAGAGAGCAGCTTGTTGGGCTTGGAGAACCTGCTGTTGTTGCTGCTGGAGCTGGGCAACTGCGTACGGGTCAAGCTGTTGCTGTTGTTGGGCATGAGCTTGTTGGGAGACTTGGTTCAGGTACATGGTGAGGGGGTTGTTGCTGCCTGCATTTAATATCGTGGATGGTGTAGGAGCGTTTTGGAAGTTCTGGGAGCCGTTCGCGGAGCCAGGAGCTTGGGAACCAGTTGGCGAGCTACCATTTTGGCTGGGTTGGAGACCACCGCTGTTCGGAGGAGGCGAGTTCACGCCATCATTCCGAGGAGATTGTGCTTGTTGAACTTGACGAGGAGGGTTTCCGCAACGATCCTTGCCGAAGTTGACCTTGAATCGTCGGTAATCATCCTTCCCTCGCACAGCTTCGATTGCCTTGATAGCATTTGCGATGTTGGTGAAGTTGACGAATGCACAGCTCTTCTCTCGTAGAGTGTTGACAAGCTCGATCTCACCATACTCAGAGAAGTCCTGTCTCAGCCTCTCCTCGCTCCAGGACTCGTCCAGGTTTCCAATGTAAACGTTTCGTGAGGCACCGCCACTAACAGCAAGAGCAATAGCTGCTGGGAGCGCCCCAGAGTGCTTTCCCCAACCAATCTTCAACCTCCTGTTGTGAATCATTAGGCCTTGTAAATTGCTCAAAGCGTAGAAAGAAGCTGCTGAAGTTGGATCAATAAAGGTGACAAAGCAGATATGCTTGTCGGGTATATATCGAATGTGGTGTAAAAGTCCACCTCTGACAACATTACAAATCTCTTCAATTGTGGTCTCGGGGTGAATGTTCCCAAGGTAAACAGTGCGGTTGCCCAGATTGTTGATTCCCCCAGCGGTTGTGGCAACGGCGGCGGCTGCAACGGATTGTTGAGCCAGAGCATTTGAGATCAAGTCGCGGTCGGCGCCATTGAGCACGTGTGCGTATCCAGGAGCAATACCAAGGTATTGAGCAGCGTTCTGCTGTTGCGTCTTCGAAACATACGCGCATCGATCCTTTCCATAATACACTCGACGGGGCGATTGCCACTTGGGCTCTTGCGGAAGCTGCGAGACAGCCTTGATCGCGTTGCCAATTGATAGGAAATGAACGAATCCGATTGCCTTTTCACGAACAATCTTGACCGTGTCAATTGGACCAAACTTACTCAAATCCTCGCGCAGCTCATCCTCCGTGACATTTTCATCGAGATTTCCCAGATACACGTTCCTCGAAGCACCCGACTGTTGAACAGCAAGAGCAACGGAGGTTGGCACCTGCGAAGGCTTACCCCATCCAACCTTGATATCCTGACCACGGATCGAGAGCTTCTTCAAGATGGCATCGGAATGGAAATGAGTGGCGGAGCTGCCGTCCAAGAACGAAATGAATGCACAGTTCTTGTCTGGCAAAAGTCGGACAGATTCGATCTGACCACTTCTCACGTGTCCCAAGATCTCCTCCGCCGATGTCTCCGGGGGAATGTTTCCTAAGTATACCGTCCTGCTTGTGCCGGAAACCAAATCAGGTGACATATGTACAGGGGATGATGGTTGTATTTGCATCTGCTGCATCTGGTTATTCATGGCAGCAAAACCTCCTGTCGGTGACTGCGGGTTATAGAATTGGGGCGCGCCGTAGGTAGAAGGCGAAACGAGCGATTGGTAAAGTTGAGGGGACATCTGTTGAATCGGACTGCCCATGTTCTGCTGCTGCTGCTGTTGTTGCTGCTGCTGCTGTTGATTATTTTGTTGTTGAAAGGTCGCGTAGTTCTGGAATTGAGGACTCGCAAAGGCGGCGGGTGAGCCAGGCTGGAAAGGTGAGCCGAGCAGGAGTTGGGATGGAAGCAAAGGAGTGAATTGCATGTCGAACCCCGTTCCTGGTGTTGTCATGTCATTCTGCCCCTGTTGATTCATGGGTTGCGTGTTGATCGAAGGAATGTTCGCTCTACGGGGGTGTCTGTCTCCATACCCGCCCATTGAGAATTGATTCGAGCTGTATGCACCGTGGGAGAATCCCGTATCGCTGTTCGAAGGTTTCGAGACATGGCCGGGGAACCTGCTAGCTGTCGCCGCGCCGGGTCCGTTCTGGGGATTTGCTGCTTGGGTTTCCTGCATCCCGAGAAGATGAGGTGGCAGGACAAAGCTGTCCCGCACAAGTGATGATAATACAGCCGTTTTGAAGGATTAGTGGTGCCCTGGAGGAGGCACGAAGGGGCGGTGGAAGAGTAGCTTGATTGACGAAGTTTTGTCGAGGATCGGAAGTAGTGAATTCGAGTGAATGTATGGTTCGGAAGAGCGACTCGCAAGAATTGATCGAAGAATTAGGCGTCAAATGTAGGAGGCCGGGATCAAGAATGTTTGATATTAACAAAATTCTTGTGATAAATTAAGCCGCCGTAGTATGTATACAAGTATTTTCAAGTCGAAATCGAAGCTGGAAACATCTGCGAAGGTGACATGGAGATTCGAAGAGATGAATATGGTATTCGCGAGGGCTTTCGAGGGTTCTTTCGAGGTCAATGGTCGTCTTTCTTGCAGGGAGTTGGAGAACAAAGAATCAGGAGGTCGAGCGAAGCTGATTGAGCGAGCGTGTTAGGATTGAATAAAGGGTGTAAGTTAATTGCAGAAGTAGAAGAAAAGCAGCGAAGAAAGCAGCCAGATAATGAGTGTAGACTGGTCGATAGGACCAAAAGAAGAGGGTGAAAGAAGGATGAAGAGGTAGTGTTGAGGGAGAGAGGAGAGAGGAAGAGACACGGCAGAGATGGCAGAGGCCGGAATGAGGATTTGGGGTGAGAAGGAGTAAATGAAGCAAGCCTGTTTAAGCAAGTGGAACCCTGCCGCGCTGTTTGATTGGGTTTAATCTCTGGCTGGCTGGGCGGTCCATTCATTGCCCCTGACTTGGAGCTCGACGACTAACGGGAAGCAGCTTAGCCTGTCCTCCATGCCAGCAATTGAACACAACACGAACGTCGATGCAAGTTCATCCGATACCTATACTCTACAGTTCGATACCACACCAGCTGGTTCTTTTCCTGTTTGCACCAGCCTTACGCATATCAGCGTGCTCATCCATAGCATTGGACGGTGTTCCCAAAACTGCCCAAGTCACTCGCCCATCCTCGCATCGTATCATCCGAACACAGGGGACAGTGTCAACGTTAGATATCATCTCAAGAGCTCGCATGACACTAACTGTGTCCCCATCAAACAACATATCATTGCCTTAAACCCTTCTCCTCTTTTATGTACCCTCTCCAAACAAAACATCATTGTAATCTTACGTACTGTACGGCTCGTAGATTAAATCCACGATTTTATTCCAGAACGAAAATCATATGCCGATCAATGCATCCCTCAATCCACACCAACTAAACAAGAATTCAACCCCAGGTACCTCCCATATATTGCGTACTGCACCTAGGGGTGAAGTAGAGTACATGAGCCCCTCATCCAGAACAAGTTTGCTCTTGAATCGGTTTCAAGCCCCTTGTCCCTGCAGCTAACGTTTCTGATGCACGCTCCCTAAGTTTTAACCTCACAACATTGTTTGAGGCGAAAACGGACTAGTGATGGCCGATGTGCCAAACCACTCGATCTGATCTCAATCCGATGAACCCTAAGCCCAATCTTCCAAACCTGGTGAACCCATTCTCAGTGAATCGTGACTGCAAGCGAGAACCTCGTTTCACCCAAGCCCAAAATGCAAACCCCCTATACCCCGCCACATCCAAGATCCAGGAACCTGGTTTCTCCCCTTCCCAGAAGAATTGGTTTTCTATGCTCATGCCTTTAACTTTCTGTTTCCTTGCGATCAATTTGCGCGTGGTGATGTAAGTATGCAATGCAGAAATTAAGCCTTTTAGCATCGTTTAGAGTTTAAAGTTTGGTGTTTCGCTACCTATTTATAGTTTGCTTAGTGGGCATAAACTCGAAATCTAGCCTAGCATTGTCTTGTCTTGGGAACTGCCCGTTTCATCATGCATTCAAGTGTTTTCAAGCATGATGATGATCTTGATGTTTAACGTGTAGTAATCGTTTGGTCATTAGGCTTCATTCAATGGAAAGGGAATCTAGGTCTATCGGCATCTGCTCAAACCAAAAGAAAGAGATAGCGAGATCTAATCTGATTGACATGATCGACGAGAAAGCTGAAGTGCGTGTTTGGTTTATGGCTTGCAGCGACCCATGAAGCGGGGATACAGACAGCATGTGCGGACAGAGTGCTGTTTGCAGATCCACGCGATGAAGCGCTCTAGTCCCAGTCCGTAGCCACCGTGGGGTGAGGTGCCGTATCTGTTTCATATGTTAGAGACGAGGATGTGAGAGCGAAGAGGAAAACTTACTTCCGCTGCTCGGTGTACCAGTAGTACTCCTTGGGCGAAATACCCTCGCGCTTGTATGCTTCCATTAACTCATCATAACCCTCCATTCTCATCGAACCTCCAACAATTTCTCCAACACCTGGCATCAGGACATCGACACTCTCCGTCACGCGCAGATCAGCCGGGTCCTTCTTCATGTAGAAGGCTTTGATCTCCACGGGGAAGTGGGTCAGGAAGATGGGAAGGTTAATAATATCGGTCATTCGTCGCTCCGCAGCCTCAGCGATATCATCACCGAAGACATGCGGGTTGCCTTCTTCGTTGAGGATAGGGGGATCCTGTGCGTTGAGCCAATCAATTGCATCAGTATACCGCATACGCTTGAAAGGTCTCGTGGGCGCCTTGAACTCAGGGTTGAGCTCCTTGATGTACCCAGCGATCTCCTTATCATCCAAAATCGTTGTAATGACCCTGCTGATCATCTCCTCCAAGTGGTCCAGCAGATCCTCAAAATCGATGAAATCTAATTCCGCCTCCACGTGAGTGTATTCGGACAAGTGACGACGGGTCAGGGACTTTTCAGCTCGGAAGGACTTTTCGATACAGTAGACGTTGCCAAGACTGGGAATACCAGTTTCGAGGTAGAGTTGGGACGATTGAGTCAAATATGTCTTCTCGCCGTAGTAATCTAGTTCGAACAGCGTTGATCCACCTTCGACTTGTGTTTGAACGAATGCTGGAGGACTGATCTTGGTAAAGCGCAGCTCCTTGTATGCCTTTGCGAATGCCCATTCCACTGCAGACCGAACCTTCATAACAGACGATGCCACATCTCCTCTAAGGACCAGATGGCGGTTGTCCAACATCGCAGACTCCCATTGATCTTGCTGGGCGGAAACTTTGTTGGTGATAGCCTCTGCATCAGATGGTGATCTCCCAATGACTTTGTAGTAATCGACGTGGAGTTCTCTGTTATCTGGGGCAGATTGGCCAGCGAGGACCTTTCGCATCTCCCCAAACAGCGTCAGCGAGGTGCCTTGAGCGAATGTGAGAGCATCGTAGGTTTTCGTAAGGTTTCCAGAAAGTACGCATTGCAGATGTCCGTATCCATCTATCAGTGTAAGGAACGTAGCTTGCTTTTGTTGTCGCAGACGGTGGATTCGACCAGAGACCTTAACCCGAGTCCCCCTGCTATCTCCCTCGCCCAATTCGACATTCTTGTCTCCAATTGTAATCTTGACCGCCTTTGGAAGGGCAGGGTCTTCCTTGAGAACAATCTTCTTTGCTTCCTCGAGGTGCTGTAGACGTGCCTTCTCCTTCTCTGCCTCTTGTACAGCCTGTTGCTGCTGTTTCAGAAGCTTCTTCTTGTGGGCATCCAATGCGCTCTGGGCTTTCTTGACAGCAGCTTTTGCAGGGTCTTTCCAGACCAATCTTTCTGCTGGGTCGCCATCTGCACTGACTGGGCCAGTTGTAGAAGCCCGCGACAAGTAATTCTTCCCCTCACTCCCTCCCTGCTGAATATATGCGAATGCCAACGACTTGTACGGTTTGCTTTCGGTGCCAGGTTGGGACTCCTCGTCGAGGCCAACATCTGTGTCAACGTAAATTGTTGTACTTTTGACTCGCTCTGCAAGAGCTTGAATGGCGGCCATCGTTGCGTGCTTGTTATCTCAATTGATCTTGTCAACTTTTGTGGTGGGGGAGGCTAGATATTTTTGTAGACTCACCGCGCTTTGAGTCACTCAGGGTAAAACGCGGAGTGGCTTTATCAAGCCCCTCGTTGATTTTAGTGGGCCCATTTACACGTGAGACGAGCTTTCGACGCGACATCATCGAAAGACGCGCCTGGATTTTATTAACAAGAATCAGCATCGTAGAAGCCACGCCTATTGCCATTCTACGAAGCCCGAGGAATGCCGCCGTAACAAACGTTCATCGAGACTCAAAATTGCTTGATAAGAGCAAAATCTTATAATCTGCAGCAGGCATCTCCGTTGATCCGTCCCTTTACATCCTCCGCATCGACTTCATCAAGTCGCATTCAACCTTTTACTACACCTTTTCACAATTGTGGCTTCCAGAAGAGTCATCACTGTCATTGCGACTTCAACAAGGAATCCACTCATTAGGTCTGTCTGCATGATGCCTCCAAAGCAAGCTACATTGGGGTATGTAAAAGATTCACAAACTAACATTACGTGTGTTTCCCCACGCGCAAGTCATTTCAATGTATCTTTGCTAATAGAACTACACCGAATAGCAAGTTCTTTGGTAAGCCCAACGGCTCGACAGCTCCGGCGAAGCAGTCCAAACTATCCTTCTCCTCAAAAAGTACAAGTAATGGCGTGCCGAGTTCAAGCGCGGCAAAAGAGAATGAAGATGTAGATATGGAAGACACTGCTGAGAAGAAGGTTCCTACAAAGGTGGAGGAAGATGCGCTTGCAAAGAAGGAGAATGTGAAGCCTGGAACCGGTAGGTACCGCTTGGTCCAGCTTGATAGCATCTGCTGATGCTGCACGCTACAGAATCGAAGAAGCGACCAAGGTCTCCTCCTATGTCAACGGACAAAATGGTCAAGAAAGAAGCGATCGAAGTCGAAGAAGAAGACGAGGATGAAGATATCATAGTCAAGCGACCTCGCCATGCCAAAAGAACGGATGTGAAAGAAGAAGACGAGCCTGTTCCGGCCACCAAAATCAAGGCCGAGCCAAAGACCAAGTTTAAGTCCAAACCAGAACCTCCCTCAAAGAAGTCTAAGAGCATGGCACCTCCACCTACGCAAGCCAAGAAGGAAATCAAGAAAGAGGTAGAAGAAGACGAAGATGAACCCGATAGTGTTGTGGCAGTCACTTCAAGTTCGAACGAGAAGATGAAGAGAAGAGACTCGAGTGCTTCAGCATCAGTATCGGAAATCGAGGAAGGGATGGAGGAGGAGGAAGACGAAGATGATGAAGATGAGAAACCAGAAGTCGCTGCCAAGGCACGAGAAAAAGTCCAAACTACACTGAAATCAAAGGTCAAGGATCTATATCCCGATTGGAAGCCTGGAACTCCAGTACCGTACGCCGCACTATGCACGACCTTCTCTCTGATCGAGATGACTTCCAAGAGGCTTGTGATCACTGCACATTGCTCTCTATTTCTCCGACAAGTCTTGCGATTGACTCCTGATGATCTTCTCCCAACTGTCCTGCTAATGATAAACAAACTCGCGGCAGACTATGCTGGAATTGAGTTGGGCATCGGCGAATCATTGATCATGAAGGCAATTGGCGAATCTACTGGCCGTAGCTTGCAAGTCATCAAGCAAGATCAGAAAGAAATTGGCGATCTTGGTTTGGTAGCTGTCAAGAGCAGAGCGAATCAACCAACCATGTTCAAACCAAAGCCTCTGACTGTAAGAGGCGTCCATAAAGGTCTTATGGATGTCGCTACCACATCAGGACACGGAGCCCAAGGTCGGAAAGTAGACCTCATCAAGAAGCTGCTTTCAGCGGCTGATGGTCACGCCTCTGGAAAGGTTGACATCAGCAAGGACAAGGGAGGACCCAGCGAGGCAAAGTATCTTGTTCGATTCCTGGAGGGAAAGCTGCGCCTCGGCTTGGCCGAGAAGACTGTTCTGGTGTCACTGGCCCAAGCAATGGTCTGCCACGAGATCGAAGCCAAAGGATCTGGAAAAGTACCTACTACGGAGCAGCTTGCGCAAGGCGAGGCAATCCTCAAACTAGTCCACAGGTTAGTCTCTATCATCTCGATTTAAGATACATTCTAACAATTTGCAGTCAACTGCCCAGCTACGATGTCATCATCCCTGCAATGTTGGAACACGGCATCTTCAACCTCAAGGATAATTGCAACCTCCAGCCCGGTGTACCTCTCAAGCCCATGTTAGCAAAACCTACGAAAGCGATTACTGAGGTTCTGGATCGGTTCGAAAATCAGACGTTCACTTGCGAGTATAAATACGATGGTGAGAGAGCTCAAATTCATTATGTGTCCAAGGACTCTGATCAGAAGTACCGTGGCCCTTCTGAAGCAGCTACGAAAACCAATAATGGACTTGCTGCTATCTTCTCCCGCAACTCCGAGGATCTTTCAAAGAAGTATCCAGATATTCTGGCGAAGCTGAATACGTGGGTAAAGCCTCATACTAAGAGCTTCGTTCTTGATTGTGAAACTGTGGCATGGGATCTGGTCGAGAAGAAAGTTCTGCCTTTCCAGCAGCTCATGACCCGAAAGAAAAAGGACGTAAAGATTGAGGATGTTAAAGTCAAAGTTTGCGTCTTTGCATTCGACATTCTCTTCCTGAACGGGGAAGCAGTTGGGTCAAAGTCACTTCGAGAGCGTCGAGAACTGCTCCACGGTGCTTTCACTCCAGTTGAGGGCGAGTTCGCGTTTGCTACCAGTATGAACGGTCAAGAACTCGATGAGATTCAACATTTCCTTGACGAAAGTGTCAAAGCTTCTTGCGAAGGACTCATGGTCAAGATGTTGGATGGAACAGAGAGTGGCTATGAACCCAGTAAGCGAAGTCGAAATTGGTTGAAGGTACTTACAATTACCCCCATTTCCACTCGTTATTCACTAACACTATATAGATCAAGAAAGACTACCTCTCCGGCATCGGCGACTCCCTCGATCTCGTGGTGCTAGGAGCCTACTACGGCAAAGGAAAACGGACCTCCGTCTACGGCGCCTTCCTCCTTGCCTGCTATAACGCCGGGACCGACACCTACGAAACCGTCTGCAACATCGGCACTGGCTTCTCAGAAGCTGTTCTCGAGGAATTGCATACGCAACTTAAAGATATCGTCATCGATCGCCCCAAGCCTTTCTACTCGCACTCCTCTGGCAACCAGCACCAACCGGACGTCTGGTTCGAGCCAAAGTATGTTTGGGAGGTCAAGACTGCTGATCTTACGTTAAGCCCAAGGTACAAAGCGGGATGCAAGGAAGGCGTGGATCCCAGTGGTGAAAAAGGCATTAGTTTGAGGTTTCCCCGGTTTATCAAGGTTAGAGATGATAAGAAGCCGGATGAGGCGACGAGCTCGAGGCAGGTGGCGGAGATGTACAGGAAGCAGGAGAGCGTGAGTAAGAATAAGGGACCGGCGGTTGATGATGACTTTGAGTATTGATTGATTATGGGACGGGATTTGAAGCCGGCATTTGCATTTAAGGTCAATGGAGGGGAAGGTTAGTTATGATTATATTTGGCACTGCTTGGCTGCCATTACTCGACCTCTACTCTGAATGATATATGAGATACTAAATCACGCGCTTTGCCTTGACGAAGCTTTCCACTTTCTAGCTCGGTGGATTGAAGGTTTCTAGGAAATGAGTGTGTGCCTACGCAAAGGTGTAGGATGTGTTCTTTTATGGTGTTTAAGGTGTCTAGCCAACAAAAGATCAAAGCCCTATGCAACAGGTTTTTTTTTGTTTTCTCCCATTTTCAATTATCGTTATAGTGCCGTTTCGGTAGGAGATCGTGATGTATACTAATGCCGCATACGGGAACGGACCCAAGGCTCGTTCTTCAAGCTCCTTCAACAACGTCATTCAATTCTTGACAGATTCTGATTAAGGCTAGTTTAAATTGCAGTACTTAAACTACCCATAATCCTTCTTCGCGTCTTCTTGGTGACTTCCTAGTTTTTCAGATTATTAGCCTGATCGCCCGATGGAAGCCTAAGACACGTGCGTGGCTTTTTACACACGACGAATAGCAAGCTCAGCCCTTCAAAGTTGGTTTTGTCCAACCTCAGACTCCCTTCCTCCACTTTTCGTGTTGTATTATTCTTTTCAGAAGTCATTTTCATCCGCACCGAGCTTGTGTCGATTCCAAATATTTTAAATCCCTCCTCCAGAAGAATTTCCGGACCCCTTCACCCGATTGATCAGCATGGGGGATGGCAAGCGGAGCCTATTACTGGCAGCCTCGTCAAAGTATGCTGACAAACTTGTAAGAAGGACGTCAACTCTCAAGCTCGAGCGAGGAAAAGGCAAAGGCAAAGTCAAAGAATCTGACAAGGATTGGGAGCTCGAAGAAACGAAGCAAGGCAGCAATGGCGGACTCGGTGGTCCTAAACGTGAAGGTTCCTCTCGAGGTCACCATGCTTCAACAGCCTCGTCCAATTTGCGAGTCAAGAGAGCCTCTACGATGCCGCAATTCAAACAACCTGATGAAGATTACATCAATCCACTCACTGGTATTCCTGTCATTCGGGATACGGGATTCGAACCTGGCCCTTCAGGCAAGGCACCTCCACCAAGACGAGAGCTTCACAGGAGAGAAACAGCCCCCAGCCCAAGAGTCTCCCAGTCTCATTCAAAAGCATCAGCAACAAGGATAACAAGCTCCCAAAGGTCAACAGAAGCAGCGTCTAGAAATGGAAGGAAAAGTCCACCTCCATCCTACGATACATTGTTCAATAGTTCTGCATCCACCCCCACCCCGCCGGCTGATAAAATGAGAGTCAAAGAACAGACAGTGCATTCCAGCAGCGATACCACCGCCAATTCTGCATTGTCAGCTGATGAAGCCTTCGCCAGGCGCCTGCAACAGGAAGAGTTTCTCGAAATTCAGCGAGAGCGAGACATGTTCCTGAATCATGCCCGAGCCAACGGCACGGTTGACGACGGGGATGTCGAGCTAGCTCAATTTATGCTTCGGGAAACAGAAGACTTGATAGCAACGACCGGTGGCAGAGTTGGTACCCTCCATCCTTTCGAAGGAGTGTCTCAAGCTGGTTCATCCCAATGGGATGCGGAAACGGAGCAGATGCGTATGGATCGGCTTTATGCGCTTGAACTCGAGCGTGCTCTCAATAATGAGGACGCGAGTATTTCCGAAGCACTGAGGTTGCAAGCGGAATTCGATGCGGAGACTGAGCAGGCAAAGGAGCATGATGAGGCATGGGAGGAGTGGAAGAAGACGAACATTGTTGAGTGTATTGTATGTGGAGATGAGCACCATACGGAAGAGCTTTTACGACCATGTGACCACGGGTACTGCGAAGGTTGCTTGCAAGAAGGTTTCAAGAATGCAGTGGCTTCCAAGACACCGCTCAAGTGCTGCAAGAAGGCATTAAATATAGACGACTGCTCGGGACTAGAGGAAAACTTTGTCAAGACATACAAGGATTTAGTGGTTGAGCTCACGACCCAAAGTCCAATGTACTGCTGCAACAAGTCCTGCTCGAAATTCTTGCCACCATCAGCAATTCTGGGCGAGATTGGAACGTGTGGGGCTTGTGGGACGAAAACTTGTCGGCATTGCAGGAAGCTGCTTCATCCAGGAGTTTTCTGTGAGGAAGATCAGGAGACGAAGGCCGTGAAAGAGTTGGCGATGCAAAAGGGTTGGAAGTCATGCCCAGGTTGCAATCATCTGATTGAACGGTCGACTGGGTGTTTATATATGACTTGCTCAAGGTGCCAGACTGCGTTCTGCTATCGTTGTTCAAAGAGGTGGAACGAATGCGAATCTACTTGTCCGGATGGTGAGTTACTCAATTGCCTTCCATGGGTTTGTCTAGTACTGATATATTTTCCCAATGTAGCATTATCAGCAACACACCCAAAGTTTCCAAGGCTTTGATTCAGCCATATATTAATTCTGCTCATCTCTTTTAGTTTCTGCATCATTTTGGGGGTGTGAGGTTGTGATATTTGACTTAGCCATTGAATATTTAGTATTTGGGATTTCTAGTCGTGATCTATCTTGGAGTTAATTCTACGTTTGACGAGGATTATGACCTGTCGCAACATATTTCCAAAGAAAGAGACACTGTGTGAAGGCCAAACGGACGATCATATTCTAGAACAAAGAAAATCTACCACCATCTTCGCTAGTGACGTTTCTGTTCCAAATATGGTCACTAACTCCCGACTAGGGAACGGACCCAACTTACGTCCCCAATCTCCTTCAACAACGTCATTCCATCATCAATCTTAAGAACCTGGAACAATCAAGACAACGTATTTTCGTAACATCTAAGGAGAATC
>Ga0302325_10011514_pt1 | contig 19045 bp, 17 predicted proteins | sample Palsa_T0_2_FD_201948 | JGI IMG/M metagenome (GOLD analysis project Ga0302325, IMG submission 201948) | Peat permafrost microbial communities from Stordalen Mire near Abisko, Sweden - Palsa_T0_2 | ecosystem: Environmental > Terrestrial > Soil > Palsa > Peat permafrost | place: Sweden: Abisko...
CTCGGCAGCTTGACCTGCAATGATTGACGTAGTTTTTTGTGCCCTCTAACCCCTGGCGGATCTCTGTGGTTTGCCTCACGGTTTGGGGGCGATAGCATGAGTTGATATGACCACCGAGGCGTTGCATAAGCTTCACATCACTCGGCCGTTCGTTCCGTTTTACCTTCGACTCGGCGATGGACAGAAACTACCGGTTGAGCATCCGGAGATGCTTGCGTATTCCCCCAAAAGCCGATTGGCGACGGTTTGGTTTAACGATGGCTCGTTTGAATTGGTAGATTTACTACTCGTGACCGGCTTGGAAGTTATTCCCAACGGCCGCAAACTGAAACGGCGTTAATCACCAGCTCATTATGGCTGTGTCGTCGCCGAATCGCCGGTTGGCTGAGTTGCTGGGCCGCTGGGCTGGAGATTCCAGTAATGTTGCAGCAACGGGATGATGTCATCGCCGCGGGTTCGCTCGGCGGCCAAATTCAACCACTCCGCCGCTTGTTCCTCGCGCCCGGAGTTATAGGTGATGAATGCCAGAAGAAATACTGGCGTCGCGGTGTCGGGCTGATCGGCGGCGACCTGTTTGAGATCCGCTTCGATGTATCGCAGCCGATCGTCGCCAAACTGCTTGGAGAGATCAAACTGGCCCATCAACACGGCATTGTCCTGTCGGAAAGCTAGCCGCAAGTCGATCTCGGCCTGGCGGTAGAACGCGCCGCCGAGTTCCGCCTCGGCCCGGCCTATGTACATCAGCGGATTATTCGGCGCAACCCGCACGGCGTCGTCATAAACGGAAATGGCGCGGATGTATTGCTGCGTCTGAACCAAAGTCTCGGCCTCGTGCACCAGGTCGGACAATGCTTTGGAGTCCATTCCTGCCGCCAGATCGGTGACCTCCAGCGGCTTGAATGCGGTTGCATTGCTCGGCGCGGGTGGCAGCGGTTCATTGCCGCCGGGAACGATCGCCGAGCCGCCCGGCGTTGGCGCACCGGCTGGCATTCCGCCCGGGACGTTGCCCGCCGGTCGCTGCGGCATTTGTCCCGCATTTTCCGGATTGGCCGTCGACGCCATCGCCTTGCGATACGCCTGCAACGCCGCGAGAAATTCCCGATTGGCTTCCTCATCGGACATCGGGTTGGCCTTGTTATATTCGTCAAGCCGCTGGCGCAACTCGGCGAATTGCGAACTCTGCTGCCACGCCGGCGGCAAATTCGCCAGGGTCAACTCCTGTCGGCTCATTTGGCCGGTGGACAGATCGCCCGCCGTTCCAGCCAGATTCGTCGGCTTGATCTGCGTCGAAGTCAAATTCGTCGGTTGTATTGGTTGGTTACCCGAGGCAGAAGTACCGTTCAAAGACGAACCCGTTGGTCCGGTATTTGAGTTGGCCGTATTTGAGTTTGAGTTGCTTGGATTCGCTGGATTGCCCGGAGCGGTTTGGTTGGGCGCATTGTTCAATTCCTGGCGAATCTGTTCGACCTGCTGCTCGGAGAGCCGCGCCTGTTCCACAGGTCCCGTTGGCCCCGGCGCTGCAACGCCCGGATTCGTAACTCCCGGCGTCGCGCTGTTTGGCGTCAGCGGTGATGGATTCAAATTTGTCGGGGTGATGAGACTGGATTGCGTGCCGAGATCCAGCGGTCCCATTCCGCTGACCCAACTGTTTTCGAAATATGAGCTTGCCGCCGATGGATCGACCGGACCAGGCAAATCCAATTCATCCGGCGCGGGCAACGGGTTGTAATTGCCGTTGGCCATCAGCGGTTGCAGGCGAGTGTCGTTCTGCTGATTGATGTACGTTGAAACATACCCATTGAGTCCTATCTGAGTGGGGCTCGGCGCCGGTGGCGGTGGCGGCAAGGCGCTGGCGGGCAAGGTGAAGGTTTGTTGTCCGCCGCTGTTGGCGCCGACCGTGCCGTTGCTGTTGTTGGTGTTGATATTCTGGTGGATGTTTTCGTTGATGCGGGAATTGGTCAGCAGGCCATGATTGGCCAGATAGTTGTAATAGCCCTGCTGCTGAATGTTGGCAGGCGCCTGATTAATTGGCTGTTGTTGAACGGCTCCGTTTGAGCCGCCGGAGCCGATCTGGTTGTTGGCGTCGCTGACATTTCCGTTGTTGACCTGCTGTTGCCCAAATGCCGCTGCCGCCAGCGCGAGCGGCACTCCCGCGACCAAGGTCATCATGATTCGCCGAATTTGTGACATCCGATTCATCCGAACCCTCCCGCAAAATCCACTACCCGATTATATCATCTTCGACGCGTCAAAATCGACGGATTGAAAAAAAACGCCCGGCTGATTTCGCAGCAGGGCGTAATACATACGGTTAATCCACTAGAAACGTGTGAGAGCGGTTGATCAAACCCTTATTAAAAGGTGGGTGATTGTCCATTATGGGAGATTCTCTCCCTTGAACCGGTGATCTGCTTCCCGTCGGAGCAGGCAGAACCTGATAAACAGGCCACCCGCCGATACGGGCATGCATCACCCCGGCGGCAATCCCCAGGGGTTGATTATAGGTTTAACCAAATAGGCTCTCCAATCACAAAGACCGCAGAAGAAACCGTACGTTGTTCATGTTATCGGCCAAAGAGCCGGGAGACAATTGGAAAACCTGTGGACCCTTCACACCTTTTTTTCACCCCGTTCCAATCAGTATTCCTGCTAGAAACACCAGCACGCCGCCGACGATCACCTGAAATGCGGACGAAAGGAATGGGGTGTCCATGTAGCGATTGCGAATGAAGCTGATCGCCAGCAATTCAAACCCCACCACGATGCACGCAATGACCATCGCGCTGCCGAATCGGGGAATCAAAAACGGCAACGTGTGCCCGATGCCGCCGGCGGTCGTCATCAGGCCGCAGACAATTCCCCGCAGCAGCGGCTTGCCGCGGCCGGTCAAACTTCCATCGTCGCTCATCGCCTCGGCAAACGCCATGGAAATTCCCGCGCCCACGCTGGCCGCCAACCCGACGCGGAAGGCATCCATCGAGCTGCGCGTCGCAAACGCTGCCGCGAACAGCGGCGCCAATGTCGAGACCGATCCATCCATCAATCCCGCCAATCCCGGCTGAACGATTTGCAGCACGAACAGCCGGCGCTGCGCTTCGTCCTCGCCCGCTATTGCCGCGGGAGTCAGAATTTTTTCTTCCAGCGATTCGGCCAGCGCGACGTGCTTCTTTTCCGTTTCGCACAGATCGGTCAACAGCTTTCGTGTCGAGACATCGGTCGTCCGCTGCGCAGCCTTCTGGTAAAACTGCTGCGCTTCGGTTTCCATCGTCGAAACCAATTTCCGCACCGCATTGATTCCCATCCTTTGCGCCAGCCAGACGGGCCGATGCTTGACGAATCCTTTCACATCCTCCCGGCGGATGAGCGGAATGTGTTCCCCGAATCGGCTGCGGTAAAGCTCCGTCAGCCCACGGCGATGCTCATTCTCCTCCGCCTGCATTTCATGGAACACCGTGGCGGTCGCGGGGTATTCCTTCTCCAGTCGATTAGCGATGTCGCCATAAATGTGCGAATCCTCTTCCTCCGCGGTAATCGCCAGCGCCAGGATTTCCGGTTCGGTGAGGTCCTTGAATCGTTTTGGCATGGGTGGGGATTATAGGGAGAATCCTTGGGAACTCAGGTTTTGAATGAAAGGAAATGCAAAAGAGACGGAGTCTCTGTCACGGGGGCGTGTATGATATCGCCGTGGTATCCAACGAAGGGCAGTGAATGGTCGAATCACTGACACGCTTTCTCGCCAACGATCAACTCTGGCACGAGATTCATACCCGCATAGCCGGTAGTAAACGCGTGCGTGCCGCTGTCGCCTACCTCGGCAAGAGCGGTGCGACGTTACTGCCGCTAAAATGCGGCGACAGCGTCGTTTTGGATATGAGCCTTGACACAGTTCGACAGGGTATCACTAATCCACACGCTGTACAGACCCTCATAGAACGCGGCGTAAGTGTGTTCAACCGCGGTTCACTTCACGCGAAGTTTCTTGTGATAGACAACGCGCTCATCGCCAGTTCTGCGAACGCATCCACTAACTCGAAGGAATTTTTAGATGAGGCGGGAATCGTAACGACCGACGCGACGGCCGTGCAGCAGGCAACCGAGTTTTTCGACTATCTCTGTACAGACCCCGTCGGCGAAGAATACCTCAAGCAGTGCATCAAGGAATATCGTCCGCCAGTTTTCAACCCTGCGCTGGAGGTAAAGATGATTCCCGCCGCAGCACAGGCCGCCAACGACGAACGGAGCGCTGCGGAGTCCGAGGCGAGAAAAGCTATCCATGCCTACGAAAGGATATTGTTCAAAAAGCACAGGAAGCGACAGCCAGCCACCTACACACGCCGGAAAATAGCCAAAGTTGGCATTATCAAGGCTATCGAACATGCAGTAACGCAGAAAAAGGCCCCCGTCGGATTCACGATTTTAAGGGAAATGGGTTTCGAAGGTCTGTCGTATGAGGCCGTTGTACTGCGTCACCCTACGGTCTTTAGCGCCCAGGCGTTTAAATGTTCCAAAGAGCGGCTACGGGACTGGCAGAGTCGTAGGGAGGAATGAGTAGTTGCGGGTCGAGGTAAAGAACGGGGCGGGATTGAAACTGGGGACGAATGATCGGGACAGGTCCGCTTTCGGCAAATCCTGCATCACCGTTTACACCAGTCATGGTCGCCGGAAAACGCGGGAGATTTCCAGAACGAATCCGGGGAGTGCCGGATCATTTTCAAGCCGATCTTTTGTCGTCAGCCGCTGCGGCTTTTTTCCGGTGCGATGAATGGTGATCGTCATGGTCGCGGGATCGGCAACCCAGCAGGAAATCGTGCCGTGGGCCAGCCACATGTTGGTTTTTTCGGCGACCTCGCGTTTCGTGTCGTCGGGGGAGACCACTTCGACTGCGATGTCGGGAACGCCCTGAAAGAATCCCTTCGGCAATCGGGCCGACAAGCGGTCCTTGCGGATAAAACTTACGTCTGGCGCTCGGACGAGATCGGGATTTGACTCGACTTTGAATCCGGTTTCGGCGGCGAACACCTCGCCCAGATCATTGGCCTCGACAAACTCGTCGAGAATCCGGCCTAATCGCATCGCCACGGCCCCATGCTCCATACCTGCTGGACTCATCATGACCAGTTCCCCGTAAATGAGTTCGCATCGCCCGATGTCTCCCATTTTGAGCAGTTCTTCGGCGGTGACCAGGTTGGTGGATGCGATGGACATGTCGCTGATTATACCTACTTTGCCCCGAAATATTCCTTCAAATCAATCCGCTGATACGGATGCGTCGGGGCGTTGCTGCCGGCGGCGAGGTAGATGATACGGTTGGTGGGCTCGAAGATCATGGATTGCAGGGTCATGTCGCCGTTGTTGCCTTGGATGACTTTTGAGAGCATGGCGTGCAACTCGCTTTGGTCGATGGATCCGAAATGTGCGGCGGCGTCGGCGTGGAGGGAGTCGTAGCGCCAGCAGTAGCCGGGGGTGTCGGTGTCCTGGCCGCGCTGGTGGTTAGTGCTGATGAGGGCGGAGCCGAGCGAGCCGCGACGGACGGTGACGCCGTCGGGCGTGATTTCGGCGACGGCGCGATTTCCGGCGGCGTCCATGAGCATCAGATTGTTGGCGGACTGTCGCGGGGTATTTTGCAGGAATGCAATCGCTTCATCGACCGTTCGGCAATTCTCGAGCACCGCGCGGTAGAGCAATGTGTAAGGCATCGCCACCGGCGGGCGGGCGGTGCGATCCACTTCCATGTTGGAAATCGTCAGGCCCCATTCGTTCATGCCGGAGAGAACGCCGATCATGCCGGGCCAGCCGATGGAGGCGAATTGGTATTTTCCGGTTGGATGATAGATGAGGACCGTCGTGTATTTGTCGATGACGTTGAGCGATGGAAAATCCAGATTGCGGCCGAAGCGGGCGATGTGATCTGGCGCGGCTTCGGGGCCGAGGGTGATGGTCGAGCAAGCCTCAACAGATGTCAGATCCAAAAAACACTGAGCGAGCGCGACATCGATTGGATTCACTCCAGCCGACTGCGCCAGCGCGGCGATTTCCTCGCGATGCTCGGGGAGCATTTGCATTTCAAACCCGACCGCAGCCAGCCTGGCTTGCAAAAGTTCCGATCCACTGAGCGTGACCAGCAAATATTTATTCAGCAGCAAACGCATGGTGGGGCCGAGCTTTTCACCATATTGCTGGCCGATGGATTGCGGATCGCCCTGAAGCTGAACAATCGGAATGTAATCGACGACAGGCTGTGGCGGTGAAGCGGGCGCGACCGGAGCCGATCGCATGGCGGTCGGTGAATACGCCTGAGTGCAGCCGACCAGAAGAAGGAGCAGCGCACTAAAATATTTTTGCAAAACGGCGATTTTTTTCTGGCCTGATCTCACCTTCACATTGTATATACAAAACAGTCTTCTCGCCGGTTTAAAATAGAGGTGGCTAACTCCGACGATGCGGTTGGTTTGTGACTCCTGAGGGCTTTTCGTCCCATAACTCGATGCAGTGCTTTCGATCGGCACGGAAAGTCGTGCGCAGATCGCGCGCATGGAGCGTTTTGGGTCCGAAAATATGCGAATTGCTCCTCGGGCAGTGCATGTAGGCGGTCGCTTCGTCGATGAAGAGAGCAGATCACCAAAAGTGATCGGGAGATGAAGATATGCGAACCATCCTTGTATCGATTGTATCACATGCAGTGGAAGTAACGCTGTTCCTCGGTGCAGGCGCTATCCTCGCGGCCGGCATGCTTGGGCTGCGGTAAGAAAGAAAGTGAACCACGAAGGCACGAAGACACTAAGCGGCTTTCGTGGTTCCAGCGCACTTCTGCTTGGGCCTGCATTTCATTCTTAAATTTGAATTTCAAACGCTTGGCTTGTCGGCACTCTCAAGAGCGTCAGAGCCCTCTTCGTGTCTTTGTGTCTTAGTGGTTCAACATTCCCCCCGTTTGACGCGCTTGGGGGGCTATCCTTACGATCATCCGCCCGCTTGTTGGCGGGTTTTCTTTAATGTTTGCCATTGTTTCTGATATTCATGGAAATTACGAGGCTTTCTCCACCGTTTTGGCGGAGATCGATCGCCGGGGCATTCAGCACATTGTCTGCCTGGGGGATATCGTCGGTTACGGCCCTAACCCGATGGAGTGCCTCGACTTGGTGGCACAGCGATGCCGGGCATCGATCATGGGGAATCATGATTTCGCCGTGTTCTACGAGCCGTTCAATTTCAACCAGGGAGCCGAGCAGGCATGTTATTGGACGCGCAAGTGTTTCGAGGAAGATCCCAACGTCGCCCGGCGGGCGGCGCGATGGAAATTCCTGGGCAATCTGCCGGTTCGGCTTCGCACCAACGATTTTGTGGCCGTCCATGCCTCCCCGCGCCGGCCGATCAACGAATACATCTTTCCCGACGACATTTACACCAATCCCGGCAAGTTCGTGAGCATTTTTGAGCGGTTTGAGAAACTCTGTTTCGTGGGCCACACGCATGTGCCCGGGGTTTTTCTGGAAGGGCCGGATTTTTACAGCCCGGATGAATTGGATTACAAGTTTGAATTGAGCGATGAGAAAGCGATCATCAATGTCGGCTCGGTCGGGCAGCCGCGCGACCGTGATCCTCGGACCAGTTTCGTCGTCGTCAGCGACACGCACATAGAATTCGTCCGGCTGGAATACGATGTGGACACGACGGTGAAGAAAGTGGAAGCGATTGATGAACTGGACGATTTTCTGGGCACGCGCCTGTTGGACGGCCGATAACCCTGCCTCGAGCATCCATGCGGAACATTCATGAGCAATAAGCAGACTTTCGTTTGGATGTTGGTGTTGTTCGTGCTCGTGGGGGGATACCTGCTGGTATTGAAGGAATTCGTCTACCCGAAACATCCGGAGTGGTTTCAGACGCCGCCACCAGTGGCGAACTCGACGGTTTCCAGCGCCTCCCAGCCGGCGACGCAATTGTCTTCGACCAGCCCCAGCACGATCCCCGGGATGTCGTCGGGGACGAGCTATCAGGCGGTTGGGGCGGAGATGGTGCCGGATGTCAATCTTGGCGCGGCCGGCGTGGGAATGGGCGACACGGTTGGATTTACCGTCTCCGCCATCGGCGCGGGATTGGATAGCGCGATCATTCCCGCCTTTCGCGCCACGGATACCAAGGGTCCATATACCTATCAGACGCCCTACGAGGGCCATCCCGAATCAAGCCCGATGGCGACGCAGAGCATCACTGTCAATGGACAGTCGCTGAATCTGATTTCGTTGCCGTGGAAGCTGGAATCCAACAATGCCGATAGCGCGACGTATTCCGTCGATGTTCTTTCCGGCCAGACGCCGCTGGTGGAATTGACCAAGACCTATCAGGTTCATCCTGCGCCGACGACGAATGCGAATAACACAGCGGATGGATACGAAGTGGATGTGGATTATCAGGTGAAGAATCTCGCCGCCACGCCGCAGACGGTGAGCATTGAATTTTCCGGACCGACGATGCCGCCGCGGGAGATCGAGCGATCGGACGATCGGCAAATTGTGATGGGATATGACAAGGGGGACAAGACCGTGAACGTCGTGCGGAACACGCTGGCGGATTTCAAGCCGGAGACCGCCGACAAGGACATCACGCACGACACCAGCGGAAGGCCGCTGCTCTGGGCCGGGGATTGTAGTGTTTATTTTGGCGCGATCGTCGAGCCGCAAAATCCGGAGCAGATTTTATCCGTGCATGCGGTGGCGTTGAATCCGGACGCTTTGGCGCCGGATCGGGTGGTCGTGCTGAATTTCACCACCACCGATCAGATATTGGCGCCGGGCATGAGCGCGGACATTGCTCTGAAAGCTTTCCTCGGCCCCAAGGAACGGTCGATTCTGGAAGGGGATTATTACAGCGATTTCCCGCGCACGTTTAACCAGCTTCTCGCAACGTCCAGCGGATTCTGCGCCATCTGCGCGCTGCCATGGCTGGTGGATCGGCTGGTCGATCTGCTCAACGTGCTTCACTTCATTTTCCGGGATTGGGGCCTTGCCATCATCGCGCTGGTGATCTTGGTGCGGCTCATTCTGCATCCGATCACCAAGAGTTCGCAGGTCTCGATGATGAAGATGCAGAAGATGGGGCCGGAGCTGGAACGGCTCAAGAAAAAACACGCGGATGACAAGGACGCCTTCGCCAAGGCGCAGATGGAGATGTACAAGGAGATGGGCGTCTCGCCGTTCCTGGGATGTTTGCCGATGTTTTTGCAGATGCCGATCTGGATCGCGCTCTATTCGGCATTGCAAAGCGTCATCCAATTGCGGCAAGCACCGTTTTTGTGGGGATTCACCTGGATTCACGATCTGGCCCGGCCGGATCGGTTGATCACCTGGGACCATCACCCCTTCACGCTGCCGATCATCGGGACGATCACATCGTTTAATCTGCTGCCGATCCTGATGGGGATCGTGATGTTCATCCAGCAGCGCATGCAGCCGATGCCCACCGCCACGCCGGAACAGGAACAGCAGCGGAAGATGATGACATGGATGTCGCTGCTGTTCTCGCTGTTTCTTTATCTGGCCCCGAGTGGCTTAAATCTCTACATCTTCACGAGCACGGGTTTGGGGATCATCGAATCCAGGCGGATTCGCGCCCATATCAAGGAACTCGAGGAACGCGACAAGAATAAAACCATCATCGATGCCAAGCCCACCCGACAGGCCAAGTTGATCAAGAAAGAAGATCCGGGGAAGCCGAAGAAGAAGGGTCTGTGGGAGCGCATGCAGGAATGGGCCGAGAACATGCGCAAAGAAGCGGAGAAGAAGAGTAAGAACAAGGACAAAGATAAGGACAAGTAGGCACACTTTTAGCCGCGTTGCTTGCCGACGCGATTTTCCCGAATAATCTGGACCACTGTGTTGATGGACGACACCATCGTCGCGCTAAGCTCCGCGGCGTCGCCGGCAGGAAGAATCATCGTCCGCATCAGCGGGGGGTTGACGGGATCACTGCTCAAAATTTTAACCGCGCAAGAATTTTTCCCCTCCCTTGGTACGGGGGAGGGACAGGGTGGGGGTCTTGGGCGCGGGGAACATGCCGCAAATGCCGAACCCCCACCCCAGCCCTCCCCCGGAGTACCGGAGGAGGGGGTAGCATTTGCGCGCCGGCTTGAGATTTCCCTGAACTCCGCTGGTAGTCTGCACTTCCCCGCTTGGATTTACCATTTCATCACTCCAAAAAGTTACACCGGCCAGGATTTGGCGGAGTTACACATCCCCGGCAACCCGCTGCTGGCGCGAATGCTGCTGAATCACTTGCTCGCCAACGGCGCCCGTCCGGCCGAGCCAGGCGAATTCACCGCCCGGGCCTATTTCAACGGCAAACTCGATCTCGCCCAAGCCGAAGGAATCGCCGCCGCCATTGCCGCCGGAAACCAGCGCGAACTCGCTGCCGCCCGACGCCTCATGGCCGGCGAACTCGCCCGGCGATTGCGCCCGATCATGGATCAGATCAGCCAAGCCCTCGCCCTCGTCGAAGTCGGCATCGATTTTTCCGAAGAGGATGTAAGATTTCTGTCAGCCGAGAGCGCGGTGAAGCGAATTGAAAACATTTCGCGCGAGTTGCAATCGCTTGTCGCTCAAAGTCCGCGATTTTCACAACTGTCTCACGAGCCGACGATTGTCCTGGCCGGTCGGCCCAATGCGGGCAAGAGCACGCTGCTCAACACAATGGCCGGCCAGCAACGCGCTATTGTCTCCCCCATCGCCGGCACCACGCGCGATGCCCTCTCCGCCGAAATTCGTCTGTCGCGGGGGATCGTGCGAATGATCGATGTGGCGGGCTTGGACGAAGAATCAGCCGATGATGAAATTTCGAAACAAATGCGCGACCGCGCCGAGCGCGCGATCCAGCAGGCCGATCATGTGCTTCTATTGCGCGACATCACAGATTCCCGGCCCGATCCAAACCTGGCGCGCGCGCCTGATTTAGTTGTCCTCACGAAGTCGGATTTATCTCCGCAGCGGCCCGATTTATTCGCCATCAGCGCCCAATCCGGCCTGAACATTCCGGAATTGCTCTGCCGTCTGGACACCCTCGCCTTCGGCGAAACCGCCGCCGGCGATTCGTTGGCCCTGACCGCCCGCCATCTGGCCGCCATCGAGGAATCCCTCGCCGCCTTGCATCGGGCTGCCGCTGTTGTTGATAACGAGGAACTGCTCGCCGCCGAATTACGCGCCTCGCTCGACGCCTTGGGCCAGATTCTCGGCATGGTCACGCCCGACGATATTCTGGGCAGAATCTTCGCCGGATTTTGCATTGGAAAGTAGATTCGGTGCGGGAGTCCCGTGCGAACATCGGATAGCCATCCGTGGCCTTTACCCAGATGCCGCCGGAGATTTCACCATTGTTCCGCACTCCGGACACCGCTGGGGCGTGGCGCGCAAATCGTAACCGCAGACTTCGCACAACCCGCGCATCCGCCGCCAGCGATTTCGGATCGGTCGGCGGTTGTAGAAAATCCAAAGCAATGGCGGCAGACCTGTGAGAATCACGAGCGGCCAATCGGGCATTTCCAAATGATATCGCTCCGACCTTGCCAGCTTTGTGAAATGATCTCTCGCATAGTAATAGCGAAAGTGAAACATGCCCGGATTTCTGACCCATGAGAAGTACTTTACATTTGACCCCGTCACGTATCTGAAAAACGGCGGTGACATTGCTCCCGAATTATCATCTTGGTCGAGATCGATCGTGAATGCCCGATCAACAGACTCAAAGTCAAGATAACTTGCAACCACTCCACCGCTGGAATTAAGCCTCCACCACCAGTATTCGACCCGATCTCCTTTCCACATGCTGCGAAAGATCAGGCCGAGCAATATGGCAGAGATTAGCAGGAAGAAAAAGCAAACGATGGCCAGAAGCCAGCGGAACACGAGCGTATTCTCACGATTTGTCTGCGGGAATGAAAGCGAATTACGCCACTTGCGCCTGTTCGATGCGTTCCGGGCGCGTGGCGTGGATCATGGCTTCTTCGCGGCTGATGTAGCCGGTGGCCAGGAGTTGGCGGAGCGAGCTGTCCATCGACTGCATGCCGAAGGCGCGGTTGGTTTCGATAATTTGGGGAAGCTCGAAAATCCGGTTTTCGCGGATGCAATTGCGAACCTGCGGATTGCAGATCATGATTTCGGCGGCGGGAATCATTCCGGCCTGATCGACCCGGCGAAGGAGTGTCTGGCTGATCACCGCAGCCAGCGTGCCGGCGAGAATCGCGCGCATCTGGTCCTGCTCGTAAGTTGGATACAAGTCGATGATCCTCTGCACGGCTTCGGCGGCGCTGAGCGTGTGCAATGTGCTCAGCACGAAATGCCCGGACTCCGCGGCGGTGATCGCGGCGGTGGCGGTTTGCTGATCGCGCAGTTCGGCGACCATGATCGTGTCGGGATCCTGACGCAGGGCGTTGCGCAATCCGCTGACGAAATCCGGCACGTCGCTGCCAAGTTCGCGCTGCTCGATGATGCAGCGATCGCCGGTGAACGTATATTCGATCGGATCTTCCAGTGTGACGATATGCCCTTTTTCCCGGCGATTAATTTCGTCGATCATCGCCGCGATGGTCGTGCTGCGGCCGCTGCCGGCTGGTCCGGTTACCAGCACCAATCCGCGCGGCAGGCGCGTGAGGCGATTGACCGCATCAGGCAAGAACAAATCTTCCAGGCGCGCCAGCGACGGCCGCACGATGCGGAACGACATCGCAAGCGCTCCGCGCTGGAAGTGCGCGTTCACACGGAAACGAGCGACGTTTTCAATCTCGTAGGAAAAATTCAGATCGCGCTTGGCCTCGAATTCCTTGAAGCGCGCTTCGCTCATGATGCGCTTGGCAATGCGCATCATGTACTCGGCCGACATCGGCGGCTCCTCCGACGGCTGCACCAATTTGTTGACGCGAAAGTACGGCTTGGCGCCGATGTTCAAATGAACATCCGAAGCCTTTGCGGCAATGGCGGCAATCAAAATCTCGTTTAACATGCTCTTGCGAAACTCTCCGGCTATCCCTTTATCGGGCCAAAACGCGCGCGGCATTGACGCCCAAACTTAATCCAATCGCCACCGCCCAGGCGGGCTGCGGCGTGCGGCGATCGATGCCGCTCTCGATGTTCACCTCGCTGTATCGTGCCATGCGGCACAGCGGATCGCCCTGGAGCGCGGGCAGACCCAATGTCTCGGCAATGTGCTGGCAGAGCCGACGCTGCCGGGCTTCACCTCCGATAAAAATCATCCGATCGATCGGCTGGCCGGAAAAATGGGTCTCGTAATATTTGCGACAACCGTCCAGTTTTTCGATCAACGTTCCGGCCAGAGACAGGCATGCGGCCTGGACGGCGTTGGATTGCTGCGCCTCCTCGCGCGGGCAATCCAATCCCATATTGGCCTGTCCCGGACGGGATGCGACCAGCGTGGTCGCGTTCGCCATGGCCGTGCGCGCGGCGCGGCTCTGCTCGGCCGATGCCAGCTTGATCCGCAGCGTTCGGGCATCAGATGTCGGAATGCTCATCCTGGCGGCGACAGCGTTGTTGAAATCATCGCCACCGACGGCGATATGCCGAACCACCCGGAGTTTTCCCGATTGCGAGATCATCGCCCGTGTTCCCCGGCGTCCGATATCCACGAAGAATTCGGCCAATTCTTCCTCGCCCCGGCGGCGATAGACGTGGCCAAAACAATCGACAATGGCCATCGGCTCGACGTTCATGCCAATGACATCCAATCGGGCTTTGCCGGCGGCGGCGAGAAGTTGGTTGATCTCCTCGCGCGCGGCTCCGATGACAATCACTTCCTGCTCGTTCTCGCCGCCGCCCGTGAACGGACCGGCAACAATGTGACGCAGAATGGCATCGGAGGAATCAAAGGGAAGACAATCTTTCGCAGCCTTGGGCAATGATCGCTTCAGATGCGATTCATCCATCGTTTTCATCCGGAGTTCTCGCACGATTGTTTCCGAAGCGGGCAATGCCAACACGGCCTGTCGTCCACGGAACGGCGCATGGGAGAGAATTTCGCGCACCGAATGAACGAAGAATTCGAGTCGCCCGCGCGGATTGTCATTGAGATTGTCCGGAATCTGCGCGCAGGCGGCGGCGATGAGGCGATAGTCGCCATCCACCCGTTGCACTTGCGCCAGGCGCAGGCTGTCGCTGCCGAAATCCACGCCGATCGGATTGCTCGCCGGCGAGAAAAAACTTTGTACGAACCCGAGCATTTCTCCCTCTGAAAGATTTGCACAAGTCGCGCATCCAGATGCGGGACTGCTCAGATATCGTCGGGATGTAATGACTAGGTAATTGATTCCGCCGCTGCGAGAAACTCGGACGCGATTCCGTCTGCGACGGATAATCCGCGCTCCGTTAGCCGCACCCTGCATTGGCTGGTTTCCAGCAGCTCCGCTCGGCGGAATCGCTCGATAACGTCGGCAAAGATTACCCGCGCGTCATATCCGGTACGCTCGGAAAAAGGCTGATAAACCAATCCCTCAGCCAGTCGGAGCGATAACATGGCAAGTTCACCGGCGCGCTGGGATTTGGAGAGCGATTCGACATCCCGCGCGGCGACCGCGCCGGAATCGACCGCGCGTTCCCACTCGCCGAGATGCCCGGCATTTTTCCATCGCCAGCCGCTGACGTGCGATGCCGCCGATGGGCCGAGGCCCAGATAATTGCCACCGCGCCAATACATCAGATTGTGCCGGCATTCCTCGCCGGGTTTGGCGTAGTTGCTGATTTCATAGGCGTGTAATCCGATCTCGGCCAAACGGCGGCGCGTCGCGCGCATCATTTCGATTTCCAATTCCGGGGCCGTCGCCGTGAATTGGCCGAGTCGCAATCGCACGGCCATCGGCGTGTTGGGTTCGTAGGTCAGGGCGTAACAGGAGATGTGATCCGTGCCGAGTTCGATGGCGCGATTGAGATTTCGCATCCAGCCGTCCATCGTCTGTCCGGGAATGGCGTAGATCAGGTCGATGTTTAAGCGATCGAATCCAGCATCGCGCGCAATGGATAAACTTCGCGGCACATCGGATGGATCGTGATGCCTTTCCAGAGTCGCCAGTTCAGCCGGATCGAAGCTCTGCGCACCAAAGCTGAGCCGCGTCACGCCGGCGGCTTTTAGCATCCGGCAGTATTCCGCCGACACCGTTGCCGGATTAGCTTCGACTGTCCATTCCAGGCAATTGGAAAAATCAAATCGATCTCGCAATCCGCCAATCAGTCGCCGCATTTGGGCCATCGGCAGCAGCGTCGGCGTGCCGCCGCCGAAGAAGACGGTGCGGAAATTTGTTCGCATGGACGGTTTCCAGAACTCCGCCTCACGCAGAATGCGATCGACGAATTGTTCCATGCGGTCTTCGCTCTGGCGGGTGATGGAATAGAAATCGCAGTAGTGGCATTTGTGGAAGCAGAATGGGATATGAACGTACAAGCCATCGACCGGCGTCCGGGGCAAACTGGCGGGATCGAGTACATTAGGCAACGCGCTCCCCTGCGGGTCGCGGCTAAACGGTTGAGCTATGTGGCCTATTTGAATCATGGGCAATACGGCATTGTAGGGCAATTTTGGCTCCTGTTGCCCGCTCCCCCTTTGTATAATAGAGTATCGCCCCGATCTGTAGCGCGGTGCGATTTCCGATTCGGCGGTTCTATCGAGGCAGCGGCCATGCAGGTGGTTTTGGTGATGTTTCGGGCTGATGGCGAACGGCGAAGTTTCTCCGTCACGCGCGGAACCACCATCGTCGGCCGAAAGGAAGATTGCGATCTTCGCATTCCCCTGGGCGATGTGTCCCGAAAACATTGTCGATTTGTGCTGGACGATCAGTTCGTTCGCATCGAGGATTTGGGCAGCTCCAACGGCACCTTTCACAATGGCGAAAAAGTGCAGGATGCACAGCTGGCGCCGGGAGACACGGTACAGATCGGCCCGGTGACGTTTCTGGTGCAGATCGACGGCGTGCCGGCGGACGATCAGCTCCAGCCGGCCGCGCCTGGGGATGCGGCCGACAATCTGGATTTCTCCGACACCGATCACGCCGACGAAAAGTCCGCCGCCCAGATGGCGCCGCCCGGCGAGCCGGAAGAGCCGGATTACCTCAACGACGAGAACATGGAAGACGTGGTCGACCTGAACATGGAAGAACAGGCGTCGCCGGATGATTCGGGGAACTAGAGCGGCTGGCTATTTTTCAAAAATTTAACGCGCAAAATCCAATGGTTTCGCAACGACGCAATCTTCGGTTACACGCAATGGAAGAATCATATCGGTTGCGGGGTTCGTGCCGAGCGGCCCGGTTGGCTCGAATAGGGAACGGCCCCGGCGCTGTGAAACCCGCCGGCTGGCCCGACGAAGTTCGTCACGGCATTCTGCAGCCGAGCAAAAAGCCGCCGCGAACGTCAGCGGTGCAGCCAATGATTTTCGCAGCGACAACGCCTTCACCTATTCGAGCCCGCGCCGCTGGTCGGCACGAGAATCGCAACCGATACAAAACCGAAATTGGGTCCTGAAATGCCCACCACCCAAGATATCCTCACCCGCGCTAGCAGAGTTTTGATTGGGAATTATGCGCGGCAGCCGGTCGTGATGGCTCGCGGCCAGGGGGCGGAGCTTTGGGATTCTGATGGGAAGAAATACATCGATCTCTTTGCTGGATTCGGCGGGGCGATTCTGGGGCATTGCCATCCGGATTTGATCGCGGCCGTCACGGGGCAGATGAATCGGCTTTGGCACGTGGGCAATACCTATCACACGCTGCCGCAGGTGGAATTCGCGGAGCGTTTGAATCAGACGGCATTTCCCGGTCAGGCGTTTTTTTGCCACAGTGGTTTGGAGGCGAACGAGGCGGCGTGCAAGTTGGCGCGACTGCGGGGTCAGACATTTTCGCCGGCGCGGTGGAAGATTATTTCGTTTAACAAAAGTTTTCATGGCCGATCATTGGCGATGATTTCGGCGACGGGGAATCCAGCGGTGAAGCAGGGATTCGGGCCGGAAGTGCCGGGGTTTACGCAGGTTGAACCGGGATGCATTAAGACATTGGAGAGCGCGATTGATGCGGAGACCTGCGGCATTTTGATGGAGCCGATCCAGGGCGAAGGCGGCGTGAATCTTTATCCGCCGGAATTCGCGCATCAGGTCCGGCAGCTTTGCAACGAGCGGCAATTGACGCTGATTTTTGACGAAGTGTGGACCGGTTGCGGGCGAACGGGGCGGTGGTTCGGCTATCAATATTTTTCCACGCCGGATGGGAAACCGGTTGAGCCGGATATTTTGACATTGGGCAAGGCCATCGGCGGCGGATTGCCGGTGGGCGCGATGTTCGCCAAGGCGGAAATCGCCAAATTGCTGGTGCCGGGAAAACACGGTTGCACGCTGGGCGGAAATCCGATTTGCATGTCGGTGGCGCGAGCGATTTTCGATGTGATTGCCCGCGACCGATTGCTCGAACAAGCCGCCAGCCTCGGCGAACATGCGATGGGAAAATTGCGGAATGAATCGGTCTTGCGGGACAAAGTGCGCGAGGTTCGCGGCAGGGGATTGATGCTCGGCATCGAATTGCACGAGGCACCGGGGAAATTGGTGGAGCGCGGGCTTCGGAATGGGATCATCATCAATCTGACGGCCCAGAAAGTGATTCGACTAGCGCCGCCGTTGACGATCACAGGGGAACAATGGGATCAGGGACTGGATGCGCTGGTGCGCGTGATTGTGGAGAAGGACGCATGAAACGGGCGTCGTGTGACAGGGCTTGCCAGCCCTCTTCTTCCCCTCCCCTTGTACTCAGGGGGAGGGCCAGGGTGGGGGTTTCGTTTGCCAATCGACATTCGGCCCCCACCCCTGCCCTCCCCCTGAGTACAAGGGGAGGGGGAAATTTTTTGTCGCTATCGTTGTACCTTCGGGCGCTGCTGGCGGCGATACTTATGGTGGCCACCTTCGGCTGCCAGACCGCCAAGCCCGCTGCGCCCTCTCCCGCGCCGGCGAGCCCGCCGCCGGCGGCTGCGGCGCCACCGATCAATCCAGCCGTTGTCCAAGTCTACATGTTGCAGTTGGCGGTGCCGTTTGGAACGGTGAGCAAGAACGATGAATTCTGGAAATTGGTGGATGAGAATGTGGTCGATGAGCCGACCGCGGTCATGCTCTCCAAAAATGGATTGCGGGTTGGCCGGGCGCAGGTGGCCGATTGGCCGCGATTCAAGGACATACTCGACCGGGATGCCGCTTACAGCCGGACCAGTCGAATCACGGGAGTTTCCGGAATTGGTGTCAGTCCGCTGGACATGACCGGGCAACTCGATCGGCAGCGGATTTTCGCGCTGTTGCCGGATGGTTGGGCGGGGCGAACTTTCGGGGTGAGCAAGGATCTTTTTTACTTTTCGTTTGCCTGGGTTCCGCAGCAGCCGGATGTTTTGCGGGTGAATGTGTGTCCGGTGGTCATGTCCCTGCGGCAGCGGATGGATTACACGCTGACGGATGATCCCGTGGCAGAGCCGGCGGTTGACCCGGCGCGGTATTACGATTTGGGATTGCGCGCGGACATTCCGCCGAATCAGTTTTTGATCATCGGGCCATCGCCGACGGTGGCGGAGCCGGACACGATTGGTTCAAATTTTTTGGTGCAGAATCGTCCGAGCGATCGGCTGGAGCAGTTGATCATTGTGGTTGGGAAGATGGTGGATTTGACGAAGACGAGGCAGGCGGGATATCCGGTGGCACAAGGATCGCCGACGGAATCGACGACGGATCGGTAAAGGCAAACATGAATACATCAGTTTCGCCGGCGCGTGATGTTGGCGTTCAGAGCTACTGTTTCCGACATTTCAAGGACAACCATGTTGTCGCGCGGATGGTGCGAGAGATCGGCGTGGATAAAGTCGAGTTGTGCGGGGTACATACTGATTTTGAAAACCTCGAACAATTCCGGCGCGATGTGGAGATTTATCAGTCGGCCGGGGTGAAAGTGGTTTCGATCGGCGTGCAGACTTTTGTTGGCGATGGGCCGAAGGAGCGCAAATGGTTTGAGTGTGCCAAACTCGCGGGGGCGCGGCATATC
>Ga0302325_10011515_pt1 | contig 19044 bp, 19 predicted proteins | sample Palsa_T0_2_FD_201948 | JGI IMG/M metagenome (GOLD analysis project Ga0302325, IMG submission 201948) | Peat permafrost microbial communities from Stordalen Mire near Abisko, Sweden - Palsa_T0_2 | ecosystem: Environmental > Terrestrial > Soil > Palsa > Peat permafrost | place: Sweden: Abisko...
CGTCTGGACTTCACCAAACCGGGGTTCAGCAATCCCTCCGGCTTTAGGCTGCAAGCGGAGAACACGCAATTCTGGGACAAGACTTACCACGCGTATTCCCTCGATCTGCTTAACACCCAAGCGGAATACTATTTTACCTTCGCCAACGGCATGCGTACGCTTGCCTTGCGCGCCGGCAACGAAACGGCTTTTGTCCAGGGCAACAATCAGGTCCCCTTTTATCTGCAACCTACGCTGGGCGGTCCCAACGATCTGCGCGGCTATGACCGCTACCGATTCTATGGAAACGGCTCCTCCGTGCTGACTGCCGAATATCGCTGGTCTGTGGCCGAGACGGTCGAGATGGCGATCTTTGCCGATGGAGGAAATGTCTACCAGAGGCCCGGCCTGATCGGAGTTCGCGACGCGCGCGGCGATGGTGGCATTGGTTTCCGCATCAAAAATAAGGACGCAACATTCATGAGATTCGATCTCGGTGTTTCGCCGGAAGGAGTTCACGTATGGTTCGTCTTCAACCCCGTTTTCGGACTGCTGCATCAATCCTTCTAGCGAGCCTGGCACTCGTCGAATGCGTGGCAGCGCAAAGGCCGCGCTTTCTGCCGGATGACCCCATCGCCCGCGTTCCTGAGGTTCCACTTCTATTTCAAACGAAACCGCAGGAGGTCGATGAACTTTATGACTTTGGAGTCAACTCGTTGCACTATAAGGTGCCAGCTCCGACTCCATCGCTGGGGATTAATACTCTGGGAGAGGTTCCGGATTCGAGTTGGTACACCAATCGCGATCTCCCTCGCATGACTCGCGCAGAGTTGCAGCGCGGTTCGCGCGTCAGCGGTGGACCTGTACCGCCATTTACGGTGGTGGCTGCGAAGACCGAAGGCGTGTCTCCCGGATTTCGTATGAATGACGGTCGTGGCCGGGTGTTCTTTGTAAAGGCTGATCCGCCCTCGAATCCGGAGATGGCGACGGCGTCTGATGTAGTGGGTGCGCTTTTTTTCTATGCACTCGGATACAACACGCCTGAAAACTATGTCCTGGTGGCGAGCCCGGAACAATTTCAACTCTCCCCCAAGGCCAGCATCACCGAACCCTCCGGCAAGAAACAGCCCATGCACGAGAAGGACTGGCGGAGAGTACTGAACCTGATTCCGCGAATGCCGGATGGACGGATACGCGTGATGACGAGCCTGGCCATCAATGGCAAATTAATGGGGCCGCATGTGTATCAGGGAGTCCGCTCCGACGATCCCAATGATCTCATTCCGCACCAGCAGCGCCGTGATCTGCGCGGTCTCGCGGTATTCGCCGCATGGCTCAACCACACCGATGCCAAATCCTCGAATTCGATGGATGCACTGGAAGGCTCCGGCTCCGAGGCCCGTATGGTCCATTATCTTCTCGACTTCGGAGCACTTTTCGGCAGCGACAGCACAATCGCCAAGGATCCGCGTCATGGCCGCGAGTTCACCTTCCCAACCAGTCGCGCGCAACTGAAACAGGTCTCAACCTTTGGTTTGGACTTTCCGGACTGGGAGACGGTTCATTATCCCGGCGATCTTAAGGCGGTCGGAAATTTTACTGCCGAAGCTTTTGATCCAATAAAGTGGAAGGAGAACTATCCTAACCCTGCATTTCGGGCCATGCTTCCGGCCGATGCCTATTGGGCTGCGAAAAAAATAATGGCATTTACCGACGATGACATCCGCGCCATCGTCGAGCAAGGACAGTTCACTAATCCAGAAAGCGTCGATTCCATCACCAAGACTCTCATCGCGCGCCGAGACGCGGTCGGCCGCGCCTGGTTCCAACGCGCAGTACCGCTTGAAGAACTGCGCATTGAGAATGCCGAATTGCACTTCGAGAACTTGGCGGTTCGATATGGTTTCACCAAAGCTCCGTCCTATCGTTACGAGTGGTTTCACTTTGATAATCAGTCAGGTGGGAAAAAGGTGGTGCCAGGTTCCTCTTCGACAATGGTTCCTCCAGAGCTGATAAACGGCGCAAAGGGAGACTATTTCGGATGCACAATCGCGAGCGACGAACATGGGGATCTCTCAACCACGGCCTATTTCCATGAAGAGCATGGAACATGGCGGCTCGTGGGCATCGATCGCAAGACCAGTCCGCCGAGTTTACCCTAGGACGACTTCGCCGGCGGGAGTTTTGCGGAAGCCATGAAGCACGTCACCCTGGCTATCCACGTGACGAACGACCATCCGTTCCCGGTTCACTTCTATGTGCGTGAATCCGGCAACCTTCAGCCCATAGGGACCGCGCGCCGAGGGGCTCCGCTTCAGATTGCGCAAGCCGGCGCCTCCACCTCCCGAGATCACGTAGGAGGTGGGAATACCCTCGAACTCGATGTGTTGCAGGTCATGGTCGTGACCGCTCAAATACAGGTGAACCTTTTGCTCGCGCAGGAGCGGTTCCCAGTCTTGGATCAAAGTTGGGGTATCGCCATGATCCCCGTTGGAGAATATCGGATGGTGTGCGAGGACGGCCGTGTAGAGCGCCGAAGACGATTGGGCAAGTTCATTTCGAAACCATAAGGTCTCCGCGTCCATCTCCTGATGGGTCAGGGTTGGTGTATCAAAGAAAAGATGTCCATGGGGATGGTTACTATCCAGCGCAATCCACCGAATCATCGGATCCCGTTCAGGAAACGAGAAACGGTACCACTTCGCGGGCATCGTCCAGCGCGAGCTTCCATTAATCGCATATTTGAGTTCCGCGTCTGCCTTGCTGTCGGGACGGTTTTCATAATCGTGGTTTCCCAGCACGGCATAACACTTTCCGGGAAAGACGTCTGCAGGATAGACATCTTCAAACTGATCTTTCCAGCGGCTAGAATCGACCCCTCCGGACAACGAGCCATACCAGTTGTCTCCCAGTAGCAGGAGGGCTTCGACGCGGATGCCGTGTTTCGTAGCGTATTCCCCCATGGCGCGCGCTACCGCCCGCTGCTGGCTTTGATGGGTCTCCTGACCCCAATCACCAAACGCGAAAAGATGATGCGCGTCGGTCGCAAACTCTATCCCGGTCCCTGCCCCAGCTGCAAAGAGGCTGTCCAGCCCGCGGCCCAGCCCCAGTGCTGAGAAGCAAAAGCTTTGCTTGAGGAACTCGCGGCGTGAATATGGCTGGCTCATGTTTTTCTAGGCTGTCGGTCTGGTAATCGGCTTTCCCGGCGTGTGGGAATTATTCCTGCAACAAAAGTCAAAGTCATCGGATGGTAGAAAACGGCAACCTCCGTCGATTTATGCCAGACCGGGGTCCGGGGTTTTGATTTGACATCACTAGCAGCATGACTTTCGCTCTACTCCTGCAACGTGCGACCTCATGAGCCAAAGATTAATGCAGTGGGTGCAAGTAATATTATTGCACCCGCGCAGTTCGTCATGACCGCTCTGGAGAAGGGGTGCACGCCTCGGTGGGGGATTGGCCCGCTACGGGCCAGTTTCTCAGGCTTTCCTTACGGCATATATGGCAGTAAGATGACAGCATGACCACTCCTGCGGATGTTCCATCTCGCGTGCGCGAACTCGCCACCGGTCTTTCCCAACCCAAACCCATGCGGCGGGGTTCGCTTTCCGAACGTAAGGTCAAGTGCAGTAAGCCAGGCTGTCCCTGCGGGCGGGACCCCAAGGCACGGCACGGTCCTTACTACAGCCTGACCCGAGCCGTCTCGGGTAGGACTCATTCCCGCTTTCTCAGCCCGCCCCAGGCCGAGGTAGTCGAGGAACAGATCGAAGCCGGCCGCAAGTTCCGCAACCACGTCGACGACTACTGGGAGGCCTGCGAGCAATGGGCCGATCGCCAACTGGAGGATTCCGCGGCTGCCTCGCCAGAGGCGGCCAAGAAAGGGCGATCCAAGCGGACTTCCAGGCCGCGATTGCTCAAGAAATCGAAGCGCTCTTAGGCCGACGGGCGGTGCAAGGGTTGGATTTTGAGCCACATACCAGTAGCCGAGGACGAGGAGGTCAGATGATAAGAAGATTTTGTGTTGCGTCCATGCACCGTTGCGTTTACGCTCGTTGCGGTTTCTATGGCCAACGCGCAGAGTCCAAGCCCGAGTGAAGTCAAGACGATAGCAGAAGGAGCCTACATTTATGCGTATCCTCTCGTTCTGCTCGAAAAGACTATGGCAGCGCTGCCGGTCAACAGCCTAGTACAGGTTTCTTCCTGATGCAAAGTTTCGGCGCATGAGGTGAACGGGAGCTGGCATCTGCCCGTACCGCGCCAGCGGCTTAGTTCAAACGTACCGGGGGTAACAAAGCCGGTAGTTCCTCAAGGGCCGCATATCCAATGCGACCTGGGACCGGTCGGTCTCATCGAAGCACTTGTACCCTGCGGTCAGCAACCATATGATTGCTGAATTGGTACTGCTAAGGAGCAGGACGTGCGTAAAGGCGAGAAAACGCGACAACTAATCATTCGTAAGGCAGCGCCGATCTTCAATCAAAAAGGATATGACGGTGCTGCGCTATCCGATCTCATGCGAGCAACTGGGCTCGAAAAAGGCGGGATTTACAGGCACTTTGAGAGCAAAGAAGAGCTTGCCGCAGATGCCTTCGACCATGCGTGGAAAATCGCGATGGATACTCGCTTCCAGGGAACAGAGGAGATTCCGAATACCGTTGACCGCCTCAAACAAATTGTGCGGAACTTCCGGGACCGGCGCACCGGACTGGTGCCGGGAGGCTGCCCGCTGTTGAACACGGCCATCGATTGTGACGACGGCAATCCACAGTTGCGAGCGAAAGCTCGCCAGGCTCTCAGTTCTTGGCTTGGTCGTATGCAGTCTATCGCCGAGGAGGGGAAGCGACGAGGCGAGGTCCGCTCCGATGTCGATTCCAGGAACTTGGCTACGTTGATTGCCGGCACTCTCGAAGGCGGCCATATGATGAGCCGTCTGCAGAAGAAGGAAGAGCCTCGTGACCTTGCCGTCCATCATCTGGAGGAATACCTCGAAACCAAAGTTCGTGCGCAGAAGGCGAAGGCTGGGGTCCACAAGTCATGAGTGCTCAAGAAATTCCCTCGCGAGCGGACTTCAGGGAACGCGCAAAGACGAACCAGGTCCCAATTGCGCGTCTGATTGGATTTGAGGCAACGGACATTGCTGATGGACGAGCGACGGTCGTCTTGGCCGTCGGACCGCAGCATGCAAATCCCATGGGAACGCTGCACGGCGGTGTTCTTTGCGACATAGCGGATGCCGCGATGGGCATAGCGTTTGCTACTACTCTCGCCCCAGATGAATCCTTTACTACCGTGGAACTGAAAATCAATTTCTTTCGCCCAGTCTGGCAGGCACAACTCAAGGCGGAAGGAACTGTCGTGCGGCGGGGCCACACGATCGGCTACGTGGAGTGCACCATCACCGACGAGGAGAACCGATTGGTCGCGAAGGCAGCTTCCACGTGCATGGCGCTTCGCGGCCAGAAGGCCGCAGGACGGTAAACGCCGCCAATCCCCGGAATATGAGAACTGCCCGCACTGAACACTGGGGATCGCTTTTGAGGAAGCGGGAGCCCAAGACGCGCGGCCGGCGCCTTAGAACCCTTTCGCTCTTCGGGACTTCGTTGGCCGTAGGGCGGCTGGGACCGAGTCGTCTTTGAGGATCACAGTCCGAAGTTGTTCTTAGTCGTGCCAAGACCTGCAAGGTAATCTTGCAGGGACTGTGGCAGTCGTTCGAACCAAGCCTTTTCGTTCCCGGGAGCAGGAAGAACATGGCCGTATTCAATCATGTCAGTCGGTTCGAGGTTGCACAGATATACCCAGATTGACTCTTCGCTGATACCGGCGATTTGGCTCACCTCTTTCACGATCTGGACCATTAAAGTTTTCCTCTGGTCTTCAGTTCTGCCAGCTCGGATATCGCCGCGAATCCAGACGTGGTTTGCGGAAAGATGCCCACCCAGGAAACGATCGACAGACTTATTTTCGTCGATAATGACCTGAACAAAGAACTGGGGTGCGCCGGTACTCTCACTGTGAACGCGAGTGATTGCTTGCGCGATTAGAATTTTCTGCGTCGCATTCAGTGAGCCTGCAGGAACCGAGCAAACGTAGGTGGGCATTTAAGACTCCTTATGTATTGCCTTTTTTCGCGGAAGATCTCAACTGCTGTGAGCCATTCCTGGCGGGTCCCTTCGAAGATTTTGGGGCTGTCATCCTTCTCAGCTTTCTACGCCCTGCCATCACCGCGCAGGGTTTGAGCGTTTCGATTATATCGAGCGCAGCGATCCATGGCTTGCGTGTTGGCGCGCTCGAGTGCGAATCGCGTACCGACGTGTCTTCCTCCTCGACGTTCATGGCCAATTTCGACTGCGAGCCCAATCATTGGCTCAAGAACGTCGGCACCGTATTCGCTTACTTCGCAAACCATGCTCTCCAACCTCCATTGCACTCCTCACTTCGGCTAGGCACGATATACATAGTGCAGGTGCAGTCCGCCTCGGATGAAAGGCCGCCATGAACATTCAAGCGCCTAACGACAGGACTTTGCGCTGCCAGTTTTCTTAGCTAATCGATGCGCTACCCCTCCCACTCTTGATTCTCAGGGCTAATCGTCCATTTTCCACATCTCATTTAGAGAATCGCCCTGACGACGTCCCCGATCCACTCTATTTGCTCCGGACCTCAAAACTTATTTTGGCGCTCATTGCGACCGATCGGTCTCTTGTCTCATCTGATGAAGCTAAATGGGAGGTTCAGAGCGAAGAGGATGGCAAATGGCTCTGACCCGGGACAAATCGCGGGGGGCGGTACAGCTTCTATTGCGATGGTATGCGAGGTTTGTCGCGAACGACCCGTCACGAGGCTGGTTGCGAATTTCATCTGCGCATGCGTGTGCGCGAGAGAATTTCAACCGCGCTTTGGCATGGACGTTGGAGCGCACCCTTACGGCAGGGAGTTTCTCTTCTGAACTCGAAACGTGATTTCACTACAAAGAAAGATGACGCATCGGTCGAGATGCGGAAAGTGAAGGGGGATCCAAATGGCAAAGACATATAAAGCGGTTGAAGTCTCGGCGCCGGGCAACCTTCGCGTTGTCGAACGAACAATTCCTGAACCCGGTCCGGGCCAGGTTCGGATTCGGGTGGAAGCCTGTGGAATCTGTCACACCGATGCGGCAACGGTGACGGGTATTTACCCCGGTCTGACTCTGCCACGTGTTCCTGGACATGAAGTGGTTGGCCGCATTGAAGCCCTAGGCAGCGGAGTGTCGAGATGGAAAATCGGCCAACGGGTTGGTGTCGGCCTCATCGCCGGAGAAGACGGTGTGTGCGAACCGTGCCGCCGCGGAGACATTGTCAATTGTCAGAACCCGGTGACACCAGGAGTAACGGTGGATGGAGGATATGCGGAAGTGATGATCGCCGAAGCGCGCGGCATCAGTTCTGTTCCGGATGAGCTCACGTCCGCAGAGGCCGCTCCCCTGCTCTGCGCTGGGATTACGACCTACAACGCTCTTCGCAATGCCGGCTTGCGCGGCGGAGATCTGGTCGCCGTGCAAGGCATCGGAGGACTTGGGCATCTTGGTGTTCAGTTTGCTCGACACATGGGATTTCGTACGGTCGCAATCGGGCGTGGACGCGACAAGGAAAAACTGGCGATGGCCTTGGGTGCCCATGTCTACATCGATGCTGCCGCCGAGGATGCCACTGCGGTCCTGCAGCGCATGGGCGGGGCGAGAGCGATTCTTGCAACCGGAACCAGTGGCAATGCTATGGGGTCACTTGTGCCCGGGCTTGCAACCAACGGCAAGCTCATCGTGGTCGGCGTACCGCAGGACCCGATCCAACTGAATGCCTTCCCGCTCGTCTTTGGAGGGCGCTCGATCCACGGGAGCCTGACCGGCACGCCGATCGACGGGGAGGACACTCTTGCCTTTAGCGTCCTGGAGAACATCCGCCCGATGATCGAGACGGTTGCTCTGGAACAGGCTGCCGATGCTTACACCCGCATGATGGAAGGCAAGGCGCGCTTCCGCATGGTGTTGGTCACAAAAAACGCCGGGGCTCAGAGTGCGCCGGTCAAATGAAGTGATCGTCGGAAAGACAGAAAACGCATGCAAGGTCTAGCCAGATTTGCGAGCTAATGTGTCATGAGGGACGGAAAGCAAATGCCTTGGATTAATCTCACAGTACGACGCGGTACGTTCACAAAGATGTTCAGCACACTGGAGCACAAATGAAGTTGACGAAGCTAAATCCCACCTTTTTGACATTCACCGCCGCGATACCACTCCTCGCTGGAATGCTTCTTCGCGGCACGACTCAGACGATGCCGTCGGATCAAAGTTCCTCGACCAGCAGCGACGATTCGACGCTGGTCAAAATTGCCCGCGCGATGTCTGCCGGGCCAACAGAGGTTGCCAAGGCCGCCAGGATCGTCTACACCGACGCGCAAGGCAAGACGGTCGTGCTCCGCGAGGGGAACAACGGTTTTACCTGCATGCCGGGGAATCTTGAAGTTGTAGGCGAACCGCCCATGTGTGTCGATGCGGCCGCAATGCAGTGGTACGATGACGCCAAAGCTCACAAACCGGAACCGACGAACACGGTCCCGGGCATCACTTACATGCTGGCCGGCGCCACTCAGCGAAGCGATTCCGACCCCCATGACACCACGAGCATGCCCATCGAGATAGGCCCCCACTGGATGATTATGTGGCCCTTCGATCCGAAAACTACCGGACTCTCGACCACGCACAAGCCAACCGGAGCCTACATCATGTGGGCCGGATCGCCCTACGCGCATTTGCATATCATGGGACGCCCATAGAAACATCGACGTCGAAAATAATCCAGGCCTCCTGGCACGATGGGCGCAGTCACGCGATAATTCTCGGAGAATTGCCGGAGACGCAGGGAAAATATATGTCGCATCATGATTACGGTCCCGACTGGGGATTCTCCAAGGAGGACGCCCGTTCGGACCTCACCGATGGTTTATGCCTTCTGCAAACCGGTGCGGGGCTGATCAGAAGCTATGCGACCGAACGGTCTCATATGGAATCGAACCTTTTAGGCACACAAACAACTGCTGAGGGGGCTTCATGAATTTCGGGCTCGCGTTGTTACTGGCTTTCGGCATTGGCGTAGTAGCAGGGTTGCGATCGATGTCGGCGCCTGCGATCGTAGCCTGGGCGGCGCACCTGGGGTGGATCAATCTTTCGGGCTCTCACCTGGCTTTCATGGGCTCAACTTGGGCAGTCGGCATCTTCACTCTTGGAGCGTTGGCCGAATTCATTGCGGATCAACTCCCCACCACTCCCGCCCGCACGACTGCCGTCCCGCTCGCTGCCCGAATTGTTATGGGCCTGCTTACGGGTGCCTGCCTGGGTATGGCTGGAGGGGCGTCGCTTTGGTTCGGGGCCCTGGCCGGAGCGTTCGGCGCAATCGCCGGAGCGTTCGGCGGCTATCGGGTTCGCGTCGGACTGGTTCGGACCCTACAGGCTCCCGATTTGGCAATCGCAATCCCTGAAGATCTGATCGCAATCGGAATGGGACTGTTTTTGGTTTCCAGATTCTGACCGCCGCCAATTGATGCCGGATACTTCGGTCTCGGATGGTTGGCGCACATTGCGCTGATTGTTTCGATGGTGAGCGTTCAGCATTCCACCGCATAACGGGTGCGGGACCGGTTTCATCGCTCATCGAACCGATTCGGCAAATAAACAGCTGGTCTCGGGATGGCCATAATCATGACAAGGCCATTGTGCGAGTGGCAGCCTAATAGGAGAGCCAGATGGGAAGCTTGAAGGAAAAATCGCTCTCGCAGTGCTCAGCTTAAACATTACAAACAGCCGGTTGATGCATCGGCGGTTGGAAGTTCAGAAGTGTTGGAAACGGTCGGACCGTCAGGTCTGTTGTTGACCGCCACCAACGTTGCCCATGATCCGGTAAGCGATCCACAAAGCTATCAGTTACTGGATACTGCAGGTGCTTCTGGTCCCCGATTGCTTGCCACGATTCCTGGAGTAAAGCAGCGCCTCTCGAATCCGTAGACAGGCACGCTTTTCCTTCCCAACGATGACGGAGTCACGGTGATCCGGCAGCCCCGTATCGAAAAATAGCAAGAGGACAACTAGCAGAATTCGGCGGCAAGGACGGGGCCGTAACCGCCTCGTCGGCTGCTTGCTGAGAACCAAGATGACCTGCCTGCGGTTAAGGCACTTGTGGAACTCCCCTCCAACGCTCTTCGCCGCGATAGCGTCAGTCGGCTGGGATGCCTGACGCTGTTATTAATTACGAGACCGATTGGTCTCTTACGCCATCTGATTACTGCAAGAGGGGAACATGGCGCTTGGGACCTCACAGCTGACGACGGGTATCGCCCGGAAAAACGACTTCAACCCCTGGCTCATTGCCATCACGGTGACGCTCGCGACGTTCATGGAGCTGCTCGACACCGCCATCGCGAACGTGTCCCTTCCCCACATCGCAGGCGGACTTGCCACCAGTTACGACGAGAGCACTTGGGTGCTCACCAGTTATCTGGTCGCAAACGCAGTGGTGCTACCGCTTAGCGCCTGGCTGAGCCGGGTCTTTGGCCGCAAGAACTACTACATGACGTGTGTTGCGCTGTTCAGCGTGAGTTCGCTGATGTGCGGTCTCGCACCCAGCCTGGGCATGCTGATCTTTTTCCGCGTCCTCCAGGGCGTCGGTGGCGGAGGGTTGGCGCCTGTGGAACAGGCGATTCTGGTCGATACTTTCCCTCCGGCAAAGCGGGCGGCAGCCTTTGCCCTCTACAGCATGGCGATCGTAACTGCCCCCGCCATCGGACCACCGCTCGGCGGCTGGATCACGGACAGCTTTTCCTGGCGATGGGTCTTCTTCATCAATATTCCGATCGGGATCGTGTCGCTGGTGCTCACCAGCCGCATCGTATCCGACCCGCCAGAATTCAAGCGCGAAGCGGAAGCGGCCCGCGCAGCGGGGAAGCTCAAGATCGATTATGCGGGAATTCTCCTGGTTGCGATCGGATTTGCCTGTCTGGAGGTTGTGCTCGACCGTGGCGAAAGATTGGATTGGTTTGAAAGCAATTTCATCGTCGCCTTCTTTGTGATCGCGATCGCAGCCTTGGTTCTTGCGATCGTTTGGGAGCTTCGCCATCCCGACCCGGTGGTCGAAATCGCACTGCTTAAAGAACGCAATTTTGCCATTGCCAATGTTTATTACTTTCTGTTTGGTTTTGTGCTCTTCGGCTCCACCGTGTTGATTCCACAGATGCTGCAGTCTTTGTATGGATACACGGCGACCGATGCCGGCTTGGTGCTGGGACCGGGCGCGATGGTGATTGTGATTTTAGCGCCGCTAGTGGTTCGCCTGGTAAACCGGATTCCAGTCGCTCGACTCCTCGCGGTCGGATTTTCGGTTCTCGGTCTGTCCATGTGGTATTTCGCGAGCTTCAACCTGGCGACGAACTATGCCAGAGAAGCCGGGGCGCGTGCACTCCAAGGCTTGGGCCTCGCATTTCTCTTTGTGCCAATGACTCAGCTCGCCTATTCGTATCTCCCTAGGGACAAGAACAACAAAGCATCGAGTCTCACAAACCTGTCTCGCAATCAGGGGGGAAGCTTTGGCATTGCTTTCGTCACCACGGTGCTCGCTCGACGTGCGCAATACCACCAGTCCGTGTTGGTCACACATGTCACAAACTTGGACCCGAAGCTGAATGCAGGGCTTGCGGGTATCGCCAGGCGCTTTGTCGAACATGGGTACAGCGTAGCCGACGCGTCGGTCAGAGCCGTGGCCCAACTTTATGCCACGGTACAGCAGCAGGCGAACATGCTGGGGTTCCTCGATTGCTTCTGGCTGCTAGGACTGGTTGCTTTTATCGGGCCGCCGCTTGCCATTTTCATTCGCAAGTTCAGACAGGGTGGGAGCGCAGCGGCGCACTGATCGCAATGTCATAGGAAGACACTCGCATCCCTGGGGTTCATTGAAGGATCCGAACATCGGCATTTGTATATGGCTGGCTCGCGACACGATCGCTCAGCGGTGTCGAGGAAATGTGATTCAGTGGGCTCACGCGACTGAAACCATACGGTCTCACGGCATCAAACGAGGTAGCAGATTTCAAGTAAGTGAGTGATGTGCCAAGTGGACGGGATGATGTTGTGGCGAAAGTGATCCAATTTTACGTTCGAGATCTCTTTCCGAAAAACGTGAAGTCGTCACCCCGCGGCCGGCGCGCTAAAGTGATCGAATTTCCCAAGGAAAAGTCCGCCTTAGGCGCCAAAACCAGGAAGGTTCGGGGATTTGATGACGCCGGCCCCATAGCTGCCTTTGGCCTGGATGTTTCTAACCTTACGGTGTAAATACGCACGTTCCAAAGGATTTAGCTAGAGCTTGCTGACGAGGTTTCCACTGTTCCAAATCCGATCGGAGTTCTCAATTAGGAACGCGAAGAGACGGCCGTGAGCTCTTTACGGACGATGGGAGCGAGGCGGGTTCCGAGAAGCTCGATCGACCGTAACATCTTCTCGTGCGGGAGCGCGGAGACGCCCATCTGGAAAGTAATGCGAGCAAGGCCTCCGAGGACTTCGTTCACATACAGTAACTTCTGTGTGACCGTTTCGGAGTCGCCGATCAGCAGAGCACCTGTGGGTCCTCGCAGGGCATCAAATTGTGCGCGCGTAGCTGGGGGCCAGCTGCGTTCTTTACCGATCTTAGTGAAGGTGTGGGCATATCCTGGATAGAAATCGTCCGCAGCCTGCTCGGTTGTGTCTCCCAGAAAGCCAATTGCGTGAAGACCCACGATGAGTTTCTCTGCGGAATGCCCGGCGCGACGCCCAGCTTCGCGGTAAAGGTCGATAAGCGGCCGAAATCGCTCTGGCTCGCCGCCAATGATGGCGACCATCAGCGGAAGGCCGAGTCTACCGGCGCGAACGAATGAGGCAGAAGTGCCCCCGACGCCGACCCAAATCGGCAGAGGATTTTGCAGCGGACGCGGATAGATGGCCTGTCCTGTGAGCGATGGACGATGCTTACCAGTCCAGTGAACATGGGTGTTCTCGCGAATCTTGAGGAGAAGATCCAGCTTTTCCGAGTAAAGCGAATCGTAGTCGTCCAAATCGAAACCGAAGAGCGGGAATGCTTCCACGGAAGAACCGCGGCCGGCGACGATCTCAGCACGACCGTGGGAGATGAGATCCAGCGTGGCAAATTCCTGGAAGACGCGGACCGGGTCAGCCGCACTGAGAACAGTCACGGCACTGGTAAGGCGAATGTTTCTTGTGCGAGTGGCGGCCGCACCCAAAATGACGACCGGGGCAGAATCAACAAACTCGCTGCGGTGGTGTTCGCCGATGCCGAAGACATCGAGACCAACCTGGTCGGCGAGCACAATCTCTTCGAGTAGATTCTGCATGCGTTGGATAGGGCTGAGGGTAATGCCCGTAGCGGGATCAGAGATGACTGCCCCGAAGCTGTCGACACCGATCTGCATCTTTGTGACTCCTAATATTCGCGGGATCTCCGAGTTGGATGCCCCTGTGAATCCATTTCTCCTTCGCAGTCTTGAGCAGGAAGGCTGGTCCGCCGACGTTGACAGGGAGTATCCGACCTCCAAGACGTCTTAATTTTTAACCGGCTGGCGGGAACCACGAAGTTTCTGTGCTGCGAGCAGTCCGAGTTTCTTCAGTGATGCGTATAATTGTTGCTTCTCGTTCGCCGAAAGCACCGACATGAGATCCTCAAGGTCACTCGCGTGTTTTTCGAAGCACGCTGCCGCTATTCGTTCACCTTCCTGTGTGAGTTGCACGATTCGTGCGCGCCGATCGCTTGCAGTGGACTTCCGGACGACGAGTCCATGTTTTTCGAGACGATCGATTGCCGCGGTCATGGAACCGCTGGCCAGCAGCACCTTGTCCTGAATCTCTGAGATGCTGAGCGACCCCTTATGCAACAGGGCTTCCAGCGCAGCGAAATCGGTGAGGCACAGTCCCGCATTTGCGATGCTCTGCTCGGCGAGGAGCCTTAGTGCATGGTGGCTTCTCGACATCACCCACCAAAGGCGAGGTGCCGCGATTTCGCCCGTGGTCTCTTTCATAGCCTTGTCATCACGCAAGTTGCCCCCGGGACGCCTGCCTTGCCGGCGATGACAGTATCCAGTCGATGGAAGCTGCTCCGGCGCCGTGAATCATCAAGAAAATCGTAATCGCCAAAACCAGCAGGTGGTACTCGTAACCCTCGCCCTTCTGTGCTCCTGTCCAATTCATAAAGAAGCCGAAATGGTGATGTACCATCGCCACGGCCACGATCATATTGAAGGAGATTCCGAGTGCCGCAATTCGGGTCAGGAATCCAAAAATCAGGCCCAGTCCGCCAAAGAATTCTGCGGCGATCGCCAGGAATGCGAACAGCGCCGGAATGTGCATGACGCCGGTGAAAAAGCCCATCGTTCCGGTGAAACCGTATCCGCCAAACCAACCCAGCATCTTCTGGGAACCATGGGCGAAGAAAATCACGCCGAGCACCAGGCGAACGATCGCTGTCGCGAAGTCATTGTCGGTCGCAAGTAGTTTCCGAATCATCGGGAAAGTCCTTTCATTAAGTCTCGCGCCTAGAGTACAGAGGCGCAGTCGATAAGATGATTTATCCTTATGTAAGGATTCTTTATGTCGAGATTAAATTGCAGACAGGGACTCGACCGGGGCCTGAAGGAAGCGGGCAGACTGCTGGAAGACCAGTACCTGGGAACAAATCTTCATCTCGAATGCGACGTGCGAGGGCGCGCGAGCGCAATATCGTTGTAACCGTGATCGGCTTCGAGAGACAATCCATCTGGCACTAGAATAGAGTCTCTACCATGGTCAAGCGTGCACCAGCACGGAGGCGTCCTCGCAAAGCCAAACCCGGAACGAAGGGCCTCGGCCCAGCAGAATGCCGGCTCGAGCAGCCGACGGGAGCTGCAGCGGAAGCTGCAGAGGCAATCGCGAAAGCCGGCGGCTGCCTCGTGGGATCGTATAAGGAGCCACTCGGCGGACACCCTGTCTTGCTTTCGATTCTACCGATCGAAGCCGTCGAACCGACCCCTTTCCAACGAGATCTCTCCGATGCTCATCACAAGCGGCTCGCAGATGTCATCAACAAAACCGGGCGTTTTCTCGACCCGATCATCACAGTGGTCGCCCCGAAGGGAGGCTTCTGGACTCCGAATGGCCGACATCGCCTCGAAGCCATGCGCCGCCTTGGGGCGAAATCGATCACTGCGCTCGTCGTCGCTGACCGCGAGGTAGCCTGGCAGATCCTCGCACTGAATACGGAGAAGGCCCACAACCTCAAGGAACGGTCGCTGGAGGTCATCCGCATCTACCGTGGTCTGGTGGAAGAAGATGCCGCGCGATCTGAGTCGCAGTTCACGTTCTACCTAGACGAACCCGCCCTGGTTACTCTTGGCGTCTGCTATGAACGCTTCCCTCGCTTCGGCGGTGGTGCTTACCATCCAATCCTACGACGACTCGAGACCTTTACCGATGAACCGCTCCGCGACGCCGTCAAGGATCACGAGAAACGAGCCACCATGGTGCTCGACCTCGAGGAGAAAGTTGCGGCAGCGGTAAAGAAGCTGAAAGAACGCGGTCTGATCAGCCCGTACCTGCGCTCGTTCGTGGTAGCGCGCATCAACCCGCTGCGTTGGATTAAGGGCGAACCGCCTCCACTTGAAGAGGTGCTTAAGACCATGCGAGAGCGCGCGGCAAAATTCAATGTCGAGAGGATCAAGCCGCAGGATCTCGCGGGTGCGGGAGGCCCCCCGGACGAGGACATCTAGGCTCCTCGGGTATGGACAGCCGTAGTCTAGGGAATTGGAATGCCGATCACAGCCTGGGTCATCTCGCTTCTGGCGCTCGCCTTCACTCCCATCCTGCTGATCCGATTCCGCAAACGGTGGGTGGCAGCCTTCAACTTGGCTGTTACGAATCGGATCACCAGCCGATTTGCGGACCGATTGCCCGGCTTCGGCATTCTCACACATGCAGGTCGGAAGTCCGGCAAGATCTATCAGACGCCAGTGAATGTTTTTCGAGCGCCGGAGGGATTCCTGATTGCGCTCACCTATGGACGAGAAAGTGAATGGGTCAGGAACGTAATAGCCGCCGGGGGGTGCAAGCTTGAAACGCGTGGCGTGCAGTATCAGCTTTCGGCACCCACCATCGTGCACGACCCCACGGGGCGACGATTTCCTGTTTTCGTGCGGGTCGTACTCCGGATCATCGGTGCGAACGACTTCATGCAGCTTTCGGCCGCTCGCGCACACGGCGTCACCTCCCAGTTCACATAGGCTCGTGCGGTTTGCTAGGCTATTGTCATGCAGAAGCCCGTCAAAGACCGCATCGCAAAGTTGCGAGAAGAAATAGCGCAAATTAGTGAAGCAAACCGCCTGTACATGCATGGCAACAAAAAGATTCCCGGCTCGGCTGGCGATCACGAACGGCGGCTTCAGAGGTTGCAGGAAATCATGGACGAATTGGTGGCGCTGACCGATTGGAAAAAACTGTGAAAACAGCTCGGCGCTGGAATCAATTCGCCTCGGCTATGGGATCACGGAATCAGTACGATCTTGCCGTCCATTCCGCGCTGTTTCCATTCGTCTCCCTCATCTGAGGGACGAAGTTTCATAATCGGGGTGCACCAAGACAGATAACCTCATTCTTGTGGTGCATAAGCCTATCATTCCCTAAGAACAGTCGGTAGGAGTCGCGCAGATGCCAACGAATCAAGTGATCCTTTACTTCGACAATCAGGAAGATGCTGTGCTTTTCACGCTGGCGGCCAGTTCCGTAATGTCAGCAGAGGAGCCGACCGAGAGCAGCAATGCAGCGGCCAAGGTTGCGGGAGAGATTTCGAAAGCCCGTCGAATCACGACTACGGGTGCCCTAAACCTTGCCTGAAGGGGGCCAATCCATGATTCGGAAACTCGCTCTGCAAATAGGAATCCCTACGCTACTCGCACTCATGGCATGGAATGCTTATCTTGCAGTCAGCCATTTAAAACGGATGCAGAAGATTACCGTGCTCACAATGGAAAGCTCCGCGATCCAAGCGGAACTCTCGGCTGTTTTGAAAGACTTAACCGATATGGAAACAGGTCAGCGGGGATTTCTGCTAACCGGGGATGCCACGTATTTGCAACCCTACTCAGACGCGAAGGGCAGGGTCGAAACAAATTTTGTCGCACTTCGTGCAGCACTGACGAACCGGAGGCAGCACGATCAATCCCTGGTATCGCAGCTGGCGTCTTTGGCTAGTGCAAAGCAGGCTGAGATGGAGCGCACGATTAGTTTGCGCCAACGGGGGTACCGCCTTCGGTCCTTCAGGGTTGTGGATACAAACGAAGGCGAGGATTACATGGATAAGATTCGCTTGATTGTGTCCTCGCTAGCATCGTCGGAAAGCGGCAATTTTGCCAAACTCGACAACGAGAAATCTGCCACACTGAAGAAGTTTCTGTGGATCAGCCTCGCTTCTAATTCCGCCACGCTTCTAATCGCAGCCTGTTTGTTCGGGCTGATGAGACGGCATGGACGACTGCTGGAAGAAGAAGCTGCCAAAAGCAGAGAAGAGCTAGCCCTCCGGGATTTCCAACTACAAAGACTAACCTCCGCCCTTTCCGGCCAAGCGCGTTCCGACATCACGGCCATTAACACGATTTCAGGGTTGCTGCTGGAAAATTACGGCGCATTCCTTCCCCGACAGGGGCACGAATATGCTGAGCAGATGAAGGAAGCGGCGGCGCAAATTGAGCGGCTCCGACAAGACTTGATTGGCACCCCACGTTCCGAGGCAGCTTAGCAAATCTCTCAGGGATGGTCCTCGTGCCACGTAATCACTCATACTGATTCTCTGTCTGTCATCAAAATCCCCGATTTACCAGGACGTCCCTAGCCAGGGCTTTGGTCAATCAGTTGCTCTGAGCTACTCGGTTGCTGGCACCTCGCGTCCCGATTTTGCGCCGTTCCAGGGGAATACCGAATGAGTGGGCCATCTTTGCACATAAAACCAATCGCAGGGGCATGGCCGTATTCTGGCAGTTCACCTGCCACCTCCCATGGTGGCCGGGGCCCTTCTAAGAGTGCCTGGCTAAATAAAAGCAGCACCCTTAAGGCAGTCAGTTTAATCAAAGGGTATTAAGCTCTTGACGTAAAACGCGCGAATACAAAAGGAGTGTGCATATGGCAGCACAGGCCCAACCACTGGCGAAGCCGCCGAAGACCAGACCGACAGGGTGGAGTGCACTGGCGTCACATTACAAAACGGTTTCAAAGCTCCATCTGCAGCAGCTTTTTGCGGATGATCCGAAGCGCGGTGAGCGTTTGGCGGTCGAGGCCGTTGGTCTTTACCTGGATTACTCCAAGAACCGCGTCACCGATGAAACGCTCCGACTCCTTCTTCAACTGGGGGAAGAATCTGGTCTGAGAGCACGAATCGATGCCATGTTCCGCGGGGAGAAAATCAACATCACTGAGAAACGCGCAGTATTGCACGTTGCCCTCCGTGCGCCGCGAGGCGAATCCATCGTAGTCGATGGTGAAAACGTAGTGCCCAAGGTGCATGCCGTGATCGACCGGATGGCGGATTTTTCCAACCGCGTGCGAAGTGGTGACTGGAAGGGACACACCGGCAAGCGCATTTGCAGCGTGATCAACGTCGGCATCGGCGGCTCCGACCTGGGTCCGGTCATGGCCTATGAGGCGCTGAAGCACTACAGCGATCGAGCCATGACGTTCCGCTTCGTTTCCAACGTCGACGGTACCGATTTCGCCGAAGCGGTAGGAGACCTCGACCCTACCGAAACACTGTTCATTATCTCCTCGAAGACTTTCACCACCCTGGAAACGATGACAAACGCTCACACGGCTCGCGAGTGGTCTCTCGCCGGATTGGGCGGCGACGAAAAGTCGGTTGCGAAGCATTTTGTCGCGGTCTCGACGAATGCGGCCGAGGTTGCGAAATTCGGGATCGATACCGCCAACATGTTCGAGTTCTGGGACTGGGTTGGCGGACGCTACTCGATGGATTCCGCCATTGGCCT
>Ga0302325_10011516_pt1 | contig 19043 bp, 22 predicted proteins | sample Palsa_T0_2_FD_201948 | JGI IMG/M metagenome (GOLD analysis project Ga0302325, IMG submission 201948) | Peat permafrost microbial communities from Stordalen Mire near Abisko, Sweden - Palsa_T0_2 | ecosystem: Environmental > Terrestrial > Soil > Palsa > Peat permafrost | place: Sweden: Abisko...
ACGTGATTTAAATATAATTAATCAAGTCAAATCCCAAAAAAATTAAGGGGTAGCTAATCAAAATCATAATTACAATCATTGATTTGATTTGATTAATAATTAATTAATTTGAGTAACCTTTTGACACACTGCTCACTCCTAAAGATCTGCGATTTCGGATTGGTGCTGTTGGATCAAAAATGTGATTTTGGAGAAGACTGAAGTTCTATTTTGCTATGGAAAATATCCTATACTTATACTAATGAAAACCCCTATTGTCTTAGCATTCCATGCTATAATTAGGTAGAAAATGATGAAAATGAAAGCCTGTTGGGCTAATTTCGGGGTTGCCGAAGTGAAGCCTGTACAGCTGAGAATATAGCGTATTGGGCTGATTTCGGGGTTGCCGAAGTGAAGCCTGTACAGCTGAAAAAACATAGCCTGTATAGCTGACCTGATCCAACAGGTGCTTCGTTGATTCGGTAATATGAGTTTGCTCGTGAAGCTGGCACGTTTTGGTTTGGAACTGAAATGAATAGCTGCTTTGGGTTTCCCGGTTGCGGCTCCACCAAAAAAGATCGATCATGCCCCCTTCTCTCATCGATCGCACTCGGCGCTATAGTTGTGATAGGATAGATATTGCGAAGTGCTAAAATTCTGCTCGCTGGGCGGTCACGGGCTGGCCTGATCGCTGAACATTGAATATGAAGACTGCCACGTGCTGAGGTGTTATACTTGCAACTTTCTCTAAACTATGTACAGCGGATATAGTCCTCTAGGTCTAAGTCCAGTGTTGCCGCTGTTTGAGTACACAGTTCCGGATCTCCAATATCCGAGGTGGATCTCCTTCCCCCAGCCTATGCAATAAGCACAGCACAAAGTTTGATCGCACTTTCTGTGATCATTGAATAAGTGATAGATGAGCTCTACTCTACTTATAGCATTAGGTCTCATAGAAGTATTCTCGTGAATAGAAAATTAAAGGTCCACGCTCAATTGACCTCATGCCGGAACGAACTCGCGAAGCCCTTCACTTCAACCCCGAGAACGATCCAACGCCTCCACCACATAAAATAACGCCACAGTAAGCTCGGAGAATACTTAAATATAATTTTCTGAAACTGGCGGTGCATACCAGCACAGCATACTAGATAGCCGTGATCCTTCTCGAAAGACCATTTATAAAACCAGGTCACGTGTCTTATTCTCCTGACCCAGAGTCTCACAATTAGGGAGAGAAAATGTGCGAAGAAGCAGCCTTCAGGATCTGACGTCTGCTCGAAGCATACAAATCAACCTTCATGCTTCGTCGTGCACCATATCTTATATCCCATGCAGCATACTCAACAGCGCTTGTCATCTTGCAAAGGACCCCTCAAAATGATTCCAAGTTATCAGAATGTGTATCCTCCTTCTGATCTGCTCTTATAGACTTACAAGGGGTGTAATTTTTGGCTTGAAGACGCCCTTAAGAATTCTGAAGTCTAATGCTTCGACTCGGCAAAAATATGCCTGATCAATTAGAGGCAAGAGCAACCGAAGGAGCTACTTCGGCTCTCAATGGACAAAGCCACGCAACTTTGGATATCCCCATGCCGCGTGCCTCAGGTCTCGGATCTCTGCATTGTCTTGATATGGATTGGTGGAACAGTGCCCAGTGGTTTGACACTGTGGCAACGAATCAAGGCCTGCTTGACGACTCGATATATAGACTGTTCGTTGTTCAGACCACATGATTCCAATATTCAGAAACTCATGAATGAGAGGGAAATGTAGTTTGAATTTTGAGATCTATGTCTTGGACGGCAATGATTACAAATATTTTCGCTCTAAATCAACTAAAAGAAAGTACAGGTAAAAGAATGATAGACATGTGAATGAGAACCTATTATCAGCTATCTCGCGCCAACCTCCCTTCACTCATCAACAAAGCCGCCAGCGCTAGCGACAACGGGATCCTCGTTCCATCCAACCCATCTGGCGGGGATGATTCCCTCTCTCCTCTCTCCGCTACGGCAGGTGGAGTAGTCAACGAATCCCCGCCACTATTAACAGTCAATTTTGGTCCAGCTAGCGGACTTGATAAAGTATTCCGTGCATTCCTCGATTTCGTCATTGTGCTCAGAGGTGAAGACCTCTGTGAGACGGAGTCGTTAACTGGCGATGCGTGCCTCGGGTTTCTCGCTCCTGGAGACCTTGAAGGAGGTGTGGATCTTGAGGGTGAAGGCGTAAAAGTCCCTGATGAGGCTGGTTTTGGTGTAAGTGTAGATGTTGGGGTGGGTGAGTTTGTTACATCAGGGAGGACTAAGAACCTTGGCCCTTTCGAGGGTAGATGTGTCGATTCAGGTCTGGAGGGGATCGGCGTCTTTGCTGTGTGGGCTTTTAGCATTTCTTTTTCTTCATCTCGGGAGCCAGAATTCAAACCTGTCGTTGCTGCGGGCCTAGTAACTCGTGCTGCGGGAAGTTCGGCTGGGGGAGTAGGACTTCGCGGTTTTGCGAAACTTTTTGGTTTGGAAAGCTTTCCCAGCTTCGGTGATGGCAAACCCAGCGGCGTGTTTCCAGTAGAAACTCTGAAGAGAGGAGGAACGTATGTAGGCCCAGCATCAAACATGCTCTCATAACTCGGCTCATTGTTCCGTTCTTTCTCCATGCTGACTTTCATCCGATAGAGATATTCCGGGTTGAGCTTCATTTTCTCCATTTCGATCCTCTGCCTTTCCGCAAGTGCATCCGCTAATCTTTTCTTTCTCTGCCTTTCTCGATTCTCCTCCTCGTTCTTCATTTTCGAATACTGGGCCAAAGTCCAGGGGACTGGATAGACTGGAGGGGTAATTGGTCTCGGGTCCGGTGGAGGTGGTGGAGGTGGTGGAATATAATGCCTGTTTCTACGCCCGCAACAACACAAGAGGCAGCAAATAGCAACGAGCCCAAATATCCCTGCACAAATGGCGACAACGATACTGTAAATCATATTGAGAGGCCCGATGTGAAAATTCTGTGCTGGTTTGGTGGATGAGTATCCATATCCATCAAGCGAAGAAGCAGAGGGATAGTTATATCCATTTGTCAATGTAGGCTCTGACCAAGGGGTTGTGGAAACTACAATCGGGACAGCGTCTGCGGATACCAGTAGCGGGGGATAAGTAGGTATAGAGTTTATGATGGTTGTAGATACTGTGCTGAACCAAAATTCGTACGTTGACGCTCCATCGTAATAGTCAGAAATAACCGTTGCCCCATATGCAACCACGACCGCTTTCTGTCCATGTGTCGTTATTGTGCTAACACATCCCCAGATTCCTGGGTTATACTCTGTCGCAACACTGTATGATCTATTTGAGCAAAGACGTTAATTCATTTCTCAAGAGCCATTTCATGTAGAAGGGGAGCAAACTCACGAAGGGCAGCATATTGCCGTGGAATAGGAAGCAGAGGAATAGTAATTGCCTGGGCTATCAGTTGTTGCTGTAAAATATCCTGCTGGGCATCCAGCTGCGGGAGAGAAAGCGAAGCTTAGGACAGCTTGGCTTCCTGGTGGTGCACATTCTGTACCTGTCATCTGGCCATCGGTATTCCAGTAGGCCAAATTGACGGCTGCGTCCCAATTGGAGGTTATTTGACTAGCAGGCCAAGCAGAGCACGACTCATTGTCGCATTCTCCTCCAAAAATGGTGATCAGCGCATCCGAACACTGTGCTGGAGGAGTCCATATTGTAGTCAAAGGAGCAACAGTCTGGAAGGAAGCTCGAGGAGCAATTGTCCTGGTGGGTTGGGGTGCAGGCGTGATGCCTGCTCGGGGTGCCATCTTAACATCGAGAACTTAAAGAACATCGCATGGTTTGTGTTGATAATGGGAAATGCAGACCCCGTGAGCTTCGCTAGATAAATCAAAACAATCGTAAGAAGCGAACATTGAAGTAATTAGCGAAGGTGTAAGTCGTCGGTACAGCTCGGCGATAGGGGGCCCTCTCTAGCTTAAGCGGCTCTGTTTTATTAAACGAATCAAATAATCGAAGTACGATAGAATAGAATAAGCAGGCGTTGGAATCCAAGTTTTGTGAGAACTTCTCCAAATTCCCCATGAAAGCTTGATTCGAAGCTCAATGTGAACGTTGTCTCGGTGAGGTTTACCATCGCATCGTGAGGTGACCGAAATCTGCCCTGCCAAGATGGGCGTTCACAAACAAATGCAGCCGAGGCTGCATTGTCTCATTGTCTCGTCACCGCATAGACGCTCTGTCTAATGAGACAAATCCCGAGAATCTGAGATGTGTGGAGGTACGGAGGGTGCCGAGTTGAGGTTTCACGTCAATATTGATTCGCCGCAGGGCTGGCAGCTGGCGCTGAAGCGACACTGGGCGTATCTCCGTAGAGAACCAGTAATAGCTTACTTCGCAAAGACAAAAGCTTTGAAGGCGTGGGAGGCTTGACACCTCATTTAGCAATCTCTCACTTCCAAAGGTTCAGATGATGCCTTCTATTTTTGAGATAGTAGTGGAAATCACGCCTGGGCATCACTTGCCTGCTGCGCATGAGGGCACGGTTGCCATGCAACAGAACTGCACCCCCGAGGCTTTATCGATTTCTTGGCGTGATTGCATGAACGACCGAAACTGGTTGATGGGGATTTTTGAGGATGTACCGTGGCATTTACGGGGGAGAAAGATTTCAGCCCCACGTCGTGAGGGCAGAAACGCCAAGCCCCCATTTCCGACGAAAATCCAAAGGAAAGTACAGAGTTGCCACTGCTTCCATTCATCTCCCGTGCGTGTTTGCCCAATTTGGAGTGATCATTCAACTTGTGGAGAAGGGAAACTTCATCATTGGATAGAAATGGCAATGCATACTATAATTAACAAGTCCCAAACGATTATCGTGTTCCAGCAGTAGTAAGAAGTTACATGGAGGAAACAACTAATTGCAGAAAATCACTTCTTGAAATGCTAGGAAACAGTTAAAACAGCAGGATCTAGACACAAATTTCTCTTGGAGCTCATCAAGTTTCATAAGAGACACTTGTGGAACCATATGCCTTGCCATCAAAAATGAATTTCCAGGTGACTTTGTCTTCAGCCCATGTAGCTTCAAGTTTAATTTCCGCCATGAGATATTCCTCCTGACTGAGGCCGACCCTCGACCGCGTGAATTTGTTTTCAGGAACCGTGTTTAAGTCCGCAATCACTTTGCAGATATTGTACGCATCTATATCAATTAGTCATCAGGGCAATAATAATGTTTAAAAGTGAGAATACAGACCTTTGTGCGCATATCTCTGAGGTGCATCATCCTCATCGCAGCCTACAAGGACAGCGCCAAAATTCCGGTCCTCACCGATGCGGAACTGCCGAATGACTTCGATGCAAGCTTGCTTGGGTTTGCTTTCAGAGAAGCGTTCTCCTTTGGCCACAAGCCATGTCATTTGGCCTTTGGCGTATCGACGTCCGTCGTATTCGTCAACGTACATATCTTCTTGGGAGTGCTTATGAGGGATGAATGGTTCAGACGCGTAAGTGCCCCAGTGTCGACGGGACAGACGGACGGCAACCAGTCCAGCTTGTGGACCCTCAAGACCCCTGCAAACTGCCCCTCTTACCACTGCTGACCATCTATGCGGTTTTTAGGACACCTTTAACAATGTTTGCAGGAAGACTTACGGGAATTGAGGTCTGCGGGTTCCGATGCTTCGATCATTGCAATATTCAGTAATCTTCGAATAGAGATAGGCATTCCTTCCGAAGCCGCCCACGCAAAGAACCATCTTTTAGAGGTTAGTCAGCGAACGTCAAAGCTGAGAGCCGATCTGGCATACCTTTGGCTTCCTGTTCCCGCTCTTCAAAATGGCAGCAACTTGTCCATCAATCAATTCAAGAGTCCGATTAACACAAGGATTGAATATCTCCTTGAGATGCTCGCTTTGATATGTTAGAGAGCGGTACAGCTGATAGCTCTTCTGGAGACTCACTCTGTCATCGTAAGCTCCCCGTCTTCAATTCCATTCTCTTCGTCATCTTCAATACCGCACCCTCTTGGCAAAGAGATCTGGATTTCTTCCGAATTTCCTGTAAAGTGCATCTTCGCTGTTTCGAACGAGTTCATTAGTTGACTACCATGCCGGGTCTTGGCTTGTGGAATCTGTTTGAAGGCCGGAGAGCCAAGCTTCTTCTCTAGCCATGCAAGAAATTCCTTGTCGACATAGGTGGCTCCGCATTTATCACCACTTCCAATAGCTGCTTCCTCGACGCGAAGGAATGGGCTCACTTGTGTGATTCTGTAAGAAATCAGATCCACAGTCCCACCGCCAGCGTCGCAAAGGACGAAGGTGTCTCCGACCTAAACTATGATTAACACAAGATTCTCAACCACTCAATCTATCTCGACATACCTGAACCTGATCTTGGCCGGGGCCTTCCTTCATATCCTTCAAGGTATAGATGGCCGCTGCTTCAGGCTCGGTGACCAAAGATATTTTGTTGACGTTGAACTTTGCTTTGGTGACGGCCTTAAGTGTGAGATCTTTCGCTTTCTCAGACCACACGGCTGGAACAGTCACAACGAGCTCTTTGTTGAGGCTGTCGAACAATCCTCCTTGGTAGATATTCCCCAAATCGGTGTAGACATGTTTTCTGACCTCGGTGAGATAATCAGCGACGACCTCAACTGGCTCCTTCCCAGGGTAATCCGGCGGTCCATCCGCGTTGTCATCGTCCCCAGAGTCGTTGAGATCAAGACCTTCAAGTCCATCAAATCTCAGAAAGGCCAAGAGCAACTTCAATTGCTTTGACTTTTTGAGTCGTTCGTCAAGCTTCAATTTCATCAAGGCGTGAACCTTGGCCTTTGTGTTTGGTTTGATTTGATTCCCCCAAAGGATCTCGCCTTTTGGGGGCAATCCGTAGGAAATTCGACTTGGGACTTTCTCCGTATTTGCCATACCTCCCATGCCGGGCCATGACGAGATGAGTTGAATGGCTCCTGGACCTTCTGCTTTCCGGGTGCTGTCGCAATAAGCGACTCCGCTGTAAATTTGTATCACTTAGTTTTCTTCTAGATCTTGTCGGGGAGGAAGTAGATTCGGTTTCGAGGCGGGGTACGTACCTGAAAGTAGTCCCAAAGTCCAACCCGATCACTAGAGTTTGTGACTGGCTCATTTTGTGTGTCGTTGGTACTCTTTCTCTCCAAATGAGGCTGCTCAAGGACTTCAGTAGTGCTGTGATATCGCAGGTAAACTCGTTCTCAAGAAGAAAAAAAAGTCAGAAGGGTAGAAGCTTTCACAGTGAAGCGCTAAAGCAGAGCCCCTTGTGTTGCAAGTATAATTGCTTCTGATGCGGATAACCCCACCCAATAAATGGATGTTTCCGGTGGCGTTCACAGCGCTAGATTCAAGCAATTTGAGATATTTTTGGCAACTCGCGAGACACCACCAAGTCTCAGCTGAAAGCCAAATATTGACAAATTTCCGCCATATTTCTTGGCATGAAGAAGTTGCAAATCTATGCCTTGTCGCGAAACCCCACTGTGGCCTGAAATCATTACGAAAACTTCATCCTCAAGAACAATGCCAAATTCGAAAGGGAGGAAAGCCAACCGGAACCAGAACAAGAGGAATGGTAAAGGTAGTAACGAGAAGGTGAGTAACTCGGTTTCCTCTGGTCCTCAAATAATGCTCATTATTGTAGTCTAGTTCAAGAATTGGTTCTCAAAATAGCCCAGCGACCGAGCAAGACCTCACCCTAGAACCACGGGTTAGTGACGAGCTTGAAACCTCCGAGAAGGCGGTTTTTGGGCCGGAGCGACCACCGAATTTATCAGTTGAAAAGACGTCTGAATCTTCAATGCGAAACGGCACTAGACCATCCCGCACAGCAGATACAGAAGAACGTCAGTCTTGCTCAAACCCGCCACTAGATCAAGACTTGGAACAAATGCAGAGAGAAAATGTCAACCAGCAAGAAGCCTATCAGCATAGGGGCCATGCACGCGGCCACAGCATTCAATATCCTCACCAGGGCCACCATCAGTCATACACTCGAGAGCAGTACGAGGGCGAGCTTCAGCACCAGTACGATAAGAGGAGAGAGGCAGAAGTCCAACTTGAGACGGCGTTGTTGAGAATCCGCGAACTTGAGAAGATTGAGAAAAACTTCCACAATCTCCAAACGGAAAAAATCCAAAGCGTAGACCGTTTCCAGCCGAAGTTCGACGCAGACATCACCAACATACTAAAGGACATCGACGCCAACAAGATGAAGAAGTTGAACATTTTCCTTGGCAAAGCATCCAATGACTTTGGACCAGAGGCTCTGAGTGCTGCATTCAGATCTCACCTTTGGGTTAGTCCATACTACCAGGGCACTATCTCAGTCGATTTCAAAGACAAGGAGTTCCGTAATCGACTGCTGAAAAGTGTGATTTGGAGGTTCTTGCAGGACAACATTTTCTTGCGGCCGTTTATGTGCTTTGGTGGAGAAAGTGGAGAGCTTGCAGACACGCTGTATTCTGCCATCTATTCCGATCCTCGTAGGTTAACATCAATTCTGGGAATGAAACGTACCAGCTGAACGTCATGAAAACAGGTCGCCAGCAAGATTCAGCAAAATGGCGTTCATTCACAGCTGAACGACTGATGAGCTCCGGTTCCGAACAAGGAGACATTGCGCTGCAGAAACACTTGACTGAAATATTCTTGTCCCTTCTGAAAGCTCTGGGGTACAGGGTTAAGGAAACAGAATTGAATGAGAAGTTGAGTCCATTACTTGGCAAGGCCATTGAACTGGGGAAAGTCTTGGCTGGCGAAAGAGCAATGTACCAATTTTTCGATCCACGAAGTGAGAAGTGGTGGAGTAAACGACCAGAAGATGAGTATTGCAGGAATGAGGAAGATGAAGATGAGCCGGAGGGCGAAGGAGAAATTGCCTTCATATCTGTTCCAGCTTTGATGAAACGAGGCACTGGGACCGGCGAGGATCTTGACCAGCATGCCTTCATTAGTAAGGCACTTGTAAATCTTGCATAGTGGTGGATTTCAAGCAGTCTTACTCATTAATTCCATATATCCAACAAAAGATGGCAGGACTTCCCGACTGGTAAATCATACAGCTTCAAAGCAATACTATCAAACTTCTAAGACCTAGCATAGCGAGCGTTGTGTATATGCCTCCCCAAATATTCGCCTGAATCGCTACTCAAACACCAGAACTCTTCAACGTAGTCGGGCTCGCGGCGCTGGCGGTGTTCGAAGTAGACTGCGTCGCAGGCGATGTTGTCGGAGAAGCGTTCGCAGAAGCTGTCGAACTCGTGCTCTCCGAGGCGCCACTAGTCATCCCCCGCCACCGAGCCAGTAGCAGTAGGCGTAGAAGCGCCAGAGGTCGTTGCTCCAGTACCAGCTGCTCCGCTGTAGAACGGCTGCTCGGAATATGCGACGATGTAAGGTGCCAAGCCAATGACAGTGCTGCGAGCCTTGTTTTGATAGCAGTTCGTGTCTAACCCACTGGAGTCGTCAGCGTTCTTGTTTTTTGTCGAGCAGAATCGGCCTTCGAGCAGAAGTAGCCGTTCTGATAGCAGACTCCGCTTGCGAACATGCAGCCACCGATGGGACCGCTTTTGCGACAGACGTTGCCATCGATGTCGAGGCGTATTCCTCCATCTGTTGGTAAACATAATGATTAGCATTCTGCTGTATTCAGGTAGTAGAAAAACGTTTACCTGACCAGGTTTGATCATAAGTATTAAGTGCGTTAAAGTTAAACGCAGTAGAGCCGACGAGGGGAAAGCCCCAAACAGCAAGCTTTGTGAGGCTCTTGATCTTGGCGATCGAACCAGTCTGTCCAACTAACATTGGCGTTGTGATTTGATCTTTCTGCAGCTTAAGAAAGCAAGATGAGACCAAAATGCACGTCTGATAGGACCCAAAAACGACGCCAAGATGCGGTCACTGCGCCAGCTTTATGTATGTGAAGGATCCATACCCTTTTGGTAGGACACCACCTTACCATGCTCAGAACCGCCCATCCCGGATCCTCCGATCTGGGTCATGAGTTTGATTTCCTTTGCCGTCGGAAGAAGAATCGTGAGCGTTTCATGCAAGGCTTTAGCCGCCGCTCACTAATTAATCTTACCACCATCCATCGATTCAAGCAATAAGAGAATTTCCCAGCAACCCTCAACGAGTAAGAAGTCAAAGCCATAACCAGGGGCATTGACGTTATCAGATGCGCCGTAACGGATTTATCGCCAAGTCCAGGGTTTAGGGAGGTCCAGAAAAGCTTTTGAGTTGTGCGATTTTTGAGATTCGAGGTGTCGTTGCGGCTGCAGATGGGCTGAGTGATGTACGTTCCGTAAGGTTAAACGCTTGGGTCCGAACTTTTGCAGAGGTCAGAAACGCATCACTGGATGGACCGATCCGATGCGATCTAATGACGGAAATTCTCCTGATAGTATCGCTATCACGGCCAATCACTTCTATCAAAAAGTAGATGCTTTAACCATGTTTGGAAAAGGGGTTGAAGAACTGAAGGCAGACGAGTGATTTCCCCTATCGATACCCCCCTGTTTTCAAATCATTCACCCCTCCTTCAAGTCCTTCTCAACCTGCGCGCTACAAATCGGATGGTAGAAATCTTTATTCTTCTCAAATGTCTCCAGCGCCAACTTCCGATCAACCTTGTTCAATTTCCTATACAACGGTCTCACGAACTTCATTCGTCCAACCTTTCCCAGCAACTTCGCGGTGGGGCGATAGACAGTCTCATCCTTAGCTGCCAAGCCAATACTGAAATACCGGAACGACAGCTCGACATTGCGGGATGTGCTGAGTGAGTATGCTTTGCCCATTGCTTGAGATTGAGACGGTGTCAAGGGTGTTTTGAACAGTTCGACAGCCTCGAGGAATACAACTACTTGGTTCGCGGTCCAGCCTTTGATGTCTTTGGGGCTTGGAGTGAAGTCCTGTAGTACAGGTCAACTACAATTTCGCGGTTATAGAAAAAATAGCATACCTTAGATTCCCAATTTTTAGCTAGGGCGTAGCAGATGTCAACCATGCTCGTGTCAAATTTAGGCTTGGGAGGTAAGCCAGGCTTGTAAAACCAAGAGTCCCAATCAACGGATTCAAGAGCTTTTGAGACCTCTTTATCTGATTTGAAGAAGTCAAGGAGGGTAGCTTTGAAGTCGTAGGAGTCAAGGGACTTCTTGAGCCAAGTGGTGAAGTAGTGAGGGATGAATTTGTCCCAAGACGCCTTGCCAACGAGTTTCTCCAAATAATAGAGGAAGTGGAAGCCCTATGAAAGTCAGACATATGAAATATAGTCAGTTCTCACGGAGAACTGGCCTTTTCATATGGAATGCTACTGAATGCATCGTCTGGATCCTTCCCCTCTAGATCAAGAACGAGCTTCGTAAACTCATGATCATGACCAAATTGATTCACGGAATCCTCTGCAACTGCATTAGTACGATGTACTGACAAGAATTGAGACACAATACAGCATACCTAATGCTTTCCAGCCAATGATCGCTGAGAAGTCTCGGTGAGGTTCGCCATGAACAACTGCTTGGATCCTTCGCTCCAGGTATGTAGTCCACCCTTCATTCAACCAACTGGAGTAAGTTAGCGACGCTAATCACCGCAATGAAGCCAAATATCGATTGAACGGAGATGTTTGGGATTGCTGGGATTGGCGCTCAGAAAGTGATCACCGAAGGGTGAACGCGCAATAAGACGAAAATGAACCCACAAATGTTCCCAACTCGCATTTGAAACCAGATTCCCACTCCAAGAATGACTCAACTCATGCGCAATAACATCCACATTTTCCCGATCTCCACTGATAATCGTCGGCGTCGCAAACGTAAATATCGGATTCTCCATCCCTCCATACGGGAAACTGGGCGGCAACACCAAGACATTGTATTGCGTCCATTGATACGGGAAGATCAGCTTCTCAACAACCTCGATGAATTTCTCAGTGTCTGCTTCCAACTCCCATTTCGCATCGGACAGTTCTTCGGGTCCGGTGGAGACGAGAGAGCGAGGACCGATGGAGGCGGTGGCAATGTCACCGGACGCTATGGCGAAGAGATATGACGGCATGGGGATTTCTTGGTTGAAGCTATAGAGTAGCGTTCCGGATTCTCCATCCTTTCCATGCTCGAAGCTGGATGCTCCGGTGGGGAGGCCACTTGCCAGCACGGGTAAGGGAGAACGGATGCGGAATTGATACGTGCTCTTCACATCTGGTGTATCTTGACAGGGGAAGATGGATCTGTTGTGAATGGCTTGGCATTGGGAGAACATATATGGGTATTTCTTGTTGGATGTCTGAGCTGGGGTGAGCCATTGCAGGGCGGTGCACTTGTTCGTCGTTGAGAGTTCAATCTTGAGGTGTACATCTAATCCTTTGGCAGCTGCGGGGGCCTTTACTGAGAGAGGACTTCCATATGGCTCGAAGCGGTCCTTGACCGTCCAGTCACTAGTCTTCTTGCCATCGATGCTGATTGTGGTGATGTCTAGAAAGCTGGTATCGAGGATGATCTCCTCGGATTCCTTCTCTGTGATGGACTCTAGTTGCAGCTCGACTGATCCGCTTAGGCGTTGCTTTTTGAAATCGATAATGAAGTCTGCAGTCGTATGCTTCGTCCTCCAATTGTTGTAGTTCGACAGGGTGTTAGGATCACGTGGCATGGTGATGGTAGCCAGGGTGCGAATCAAGAATCTGGGCCGGGTCTGACGTGAGATGGAGATGTGTGGTGCACAGACGAATACGGTCCTCACGAATGAGAATAACGAATTCATGCACGTCTCAATCCTCAGTCCTTGATACAAGATCGTTAGAATGAAATCTCTGCAACTGTGCGTTTGTCAAACGACGTTGTCTTGAACAGCCTCATCTCGCATCGCGGCTTCCACATCCATCTTAGCCTGAAAATCCCCCACCTTGCATCCTCAGTTTCAAGGCAGAATCTCGGGAGAACCGAGTCACGTGCTCTGTCGCGCCATTTTAGTGCATGCAGCCTCCAGGACAGGGCCAGCAAAATTGCCCCTGAATGGTACTTCGTACTTCGTACCGAGGCTCAGATCCCGCTGCAGGGCAAAGGGTTGCCACGTGGAATGTGCCCCTTTACTGTAGAACATACGGAGACACTTCCTCCCCTATTCTCCTCTAATGCGCATCTATGATCTAACGAACTCATTGAAACCTCACGGCACCGACCCACGACCAGCTTCCACGACCAGCTTCCAAAACCGGGCGAGGAGACGGCTTTAGAAGGTGTTGAAACGACCTAGCAAGCCGCGGATTCGCAATACGGTTGACAGCGGCCTGTAGCGTGGTTTCGTGGCTTGATTCGTTATTTTAGGTAGAAGATCTTGGGACCCGTGCTCTAAGACAGGCTGGATTATGGGAATCGTTCCGTGTGTGTGGTGGGTAGAAAATAGAATGGGAAGGGAAGCGGGATACCTCGCATTGGAAGTGCAAGAAGGTAGTTTGGAGGGAGAATTATGTTTGTGCGGTCACTGCTGTGTCATTCGTGGGACTGTAGGAAGAATGTTTCGAGGGGCAATCACATCACGGCACCAGTCATCCTCATCCTTGATCCTGCCATCACATACAGTACACACCTAAAGTTTGTTCGAGCCCGAGAACCAGTGCCTATAATCATCTACTTCCTTCTTCCGTACGGGCTGATGGTAGAGAGGGCGAAGTGAACACGGCGATATTCTGCCGTCTCTTTTGAATCCTTCCCTTCCCTTCCCTTCCCGCGTCGCTCTCCCGCTGCGGTTCGTTTGAAGAGGTCCGGAGATGTGCGATGTGCACTCAGACACGCCTATCATTCGTACGGTGGGGGTGCGCAAGCCTGCGCGCTCTGCCAAATCACGAACTAGAGGAGAAACGGTCGGATAGACAGATGTGACAAATATAGAAACATTACATTTTAGTATCATGTTATCGAGGCACAGCCTCTTTTCTGTGGACCGCTCTGAAACTTGGGGACTTCAGAAAGGATTTTCATGTGCGGTTTGTGCTTTCGGGGTAAGATTTCCTTGGAGGAAATTAAACTCGAGGTGGGGAAAGGGGGAGGGATTCTTGGGACCGCGGCGGCGGGCTAGGAAGTTAGAAGTTGGGATTGTTGCCGATACCTCCGTAACCGAGGAAGGATTCGGAGAAACAAAAGCGAGAAACGAGGTCTCTCTGCAACCGGAGTTTGGATGAGATGAGATGGTGATGATACAATCATCTCCGAATTTGTTTCCACTGCTACAGTGGGATTCGTGCTGGGTATGGGCCTTGGTCAGCGTCACGATTCACGAACTGGAAACAACTCCTCTGGCGGAGCACAGAATCCAGCCACACCTTTGTCACTTTGTGCCTCCTCCTCCTTTACCGGAGGCGGGCTCAGTTGAAGCTCACTAGTCACTACTGCAAAGCAAACTGAATTTAGCATTGTCTCCTCGATTCTATGTGATCCCGTTCATCGATCGCACGGATGAAGATATACGGCTACTGCATCCACATGGATACCCAACCCCCCCAAATCTACAAAACTTATGCCGGCAATAACGAAATGTGAAGTCTCGACGGAGCACATCTCCAAAACGTGACAAGAGTCGTTCAGATTGAAAGATCGTTTCGAGACTCGTTTCGAACTGCTGTCGGAGCACCAATCACACCCTGGCTTCCGACACTGAAGCCTAAGCTTTTTGGCGATTAATCGCAGACAGGCCTCCCGGTCTATATTGAAGACTCAGATATAGGGCTGGCGACCAGGTTTTGAGTGTGGAGTCGGCACTGGCATGGTGTGCCCTGGCCACCGCCTGTATTCAAGGTTCTCTTTTCGTTAATTCTTGCAGTGGGCAGAGGACGCGAGTTCATGAAGCTCCCCCAATTGGTGATTTGGTTGCAGGTGATCTGTAAGGGAAAACTTTGTGCAACCGCTGCTGTCTCGTGGGCTTGGCACTGATGAGATGAAGTCTGAGAACTTTTGCGATCTCTCGAGATTCTCAAGATTGAGTACCACATGATCTGCATTTGTGCAATGCGCAATGTGGGCTTCGTGGTATCGCATAAAACGAGGAGAAGCTACGGAGAATTATGTTACTCCTTTTATAGTCTAGAAACCGACTTCAGCCAGGTCGACTCCACTAACCCAGTTGGGCAGTGAAACACTCACTCAACATCTGCGTAGGCAGACGCCGTTAAAATAGCGGAGAGTTTTCTTTGGCCAGCGCAGCGGACTGGAGAATGCAAGCGGCCGTGGATTTCTCTGGTAGCTTGCGTAGGGGCGGGATGCCCTCCGGAGTGAACGCTCACGATGACCTTCGGTATTGTGAAAGCAGCCTCAAGTTTGAGTGGTGCGCTGCCTGATTGGGTTAGTGAGACACTGAGGGTCAACTTAGATGAAGTCCAGAAACCGGAGGCAATTTACTCGGAGTAAGCGGGTACGTACCTTTCCCTTCCGCTGTGGCCAGCCGATCCAGCGACCTAAACGGCGGGTAAAGGTAAAGGGGTGAGAATTCTTTCCCTACCAGCGCTTGGGTAAGCTGCCTCGTGGGCTCAAGGGTTGTACAATGGACTGGAAATCCGCGCCGCAGTTCTGAGGCGAGAGCAATTTCATTTTGGAGCACAAAGGATGAGATGGATTTCGAGGTCAGATCTCGAGTAATCTTAGAAAATGCGGCGACGTCCAAACTCAGAGTTGATGCAGCCACACACGTTCCAAATGCATTGAGCTTCAAGCCGTCCGCGACTGTTCAGATCATGTGGGGTCCCTGAGCGTTCGACGATAATGCGGGATACAGTGAGAAGTGAGGATAAAAAGAAAAATCGTACTTTCATTACCAAATGAAAAAGTGGGAGCGCTGAAGATCATGATAGGACGAAGATCTTAGCGAAGGGCAAAGGAGGAGAACAGTGCGCTGGAAAATGTGGAGAGCATCAACACGCGGCATAAACTTTGATCTGTGCTTGCAATTTTCGACCTCTCAGCCGGTACCTGTCCTGTTTTTACAGTACCAATGCATGAACAACGGGCAGATTGCTGATGAGTCGTAGAAAACATCTGCACAAAATCTCCGCTGTGCGGATAGCGGATTGTTGCTGTGCGCTGCATTTGCAGCTCTTGCAGCCGAAACTTCCTGATCGTGTACCTAGTTCAGATGGTGAAGGTACAGTAGTGTGCTTTGATACGGACAAAATGAGGCACAAGTATGAAATGCAGGTGCAAGTCCTGTCCTGTGTTTGTGGGAAATTGCCCCTCCTGCCCCTCAATTGCTATCTGTATCGATAGCTGGGTTACCGGCTGTGAAAGTGAAAGGTTCATGCTTGTAGGCTGAGGAATGATGCATTTGCTAATGGCTTACTGTACTTCCTAGACCTCTTCCTTATCGGTGCTATCAGCCAATGCTTGCTTGACCATGGTGACGCTTTCAACCAGGCAAGAACAAGCTTACTTCAATCATTGAAACAGAGGTTGAAGAATATCTCGAGGGACCCGTTAACCACAAGCTCATAGCGGGGCGGGCCTTCTCTCGACATCAAGGTTTCAAAGATCGAGATCTCCACCATCATTAGCCTTTGCGATCGCCAGATTTAGCTCGCTGTCACAAGCACTTCGTGTTAATGTCTTGAATACGTGCCGCTGTCGTCCTACTGTTGCGACACTTGCGATTTGACCCCGAGAAACCGTTTCGTTTTGCGATTGTTTCTTCTCTTCTGCTTCACCGGGGCTCTCGAAGCTCAGGATCTGGGGTCCAACCGCAAGGGGCCCTGGCAACTGTGATAGGATCTTCACCGGAGCCGGATGAACGACATGGGCCAAGGTTGGCGGAACGCCGGGTCGGCGCAAGGCCCTAGTAGCCCGTCGAGGTGTGAAGGATCTCTCGCTTTTTGATGGCAAAATCGGTACACAGGTACGAGTAGAGCGAGGCGAGGGGGGTAGTAACCGTCGCCATCAGTGCCATCTCACCGGTCTGAAAAGTACCGCGGGCATGCTGCGTTGTACCGTGCGGGCGAAGTTTCGAGACCATGACCGTTTGAGGATGACTGCCCGCCAGCGCAAAACCTCATGCCCGTGAGCGCACAGACGAGCACGGCGTTTTGCCCGAAATTGGGAAGATAAACCCCTCTTCGAGGGCATGCTGGACGGAATTCTGTTGATTTGCGGCAATCGGACAATTCGATCACACAGGGCAGAGACGCACGATGAGACGAGTTTGGAAGTTTCAACATGGTCATTCAGATAAATCACATAAGTTTTGATAAATAATGGTGGGAATTGATTAGCAACAACGGTTTTGTGCGCTGAAGTATCATTAGTACGTGTCTGAGAGACGATATGGATGACTTGCTTTAGGGAGAAAGTTACTTTTGATAGCACGCCATCATGTTGAGATGATTACGTTCACGCCTTGAAAAGTTACTTCCTATGAATCAGGAAAGCCAATTGCGAGTCAGAACAGTAGGGACTGACAGAAGCAACCAAGAAAAAAGTCATCATGACGAGTAATAAGGCAAAGGAGAGGTTGAAGAAGCAAGAATAGAAGGGCTTTGGATCTGCCCATAGCCTCACAAGACTCACATACACCCTAATTGTGAAGCCGCCGGCATTTTGAGCGCAACCTAGAGGTTTCGGCGGTTCTCCTAGACTGCTTCACTTTCACGTTCCTCCCTATCTCTGCTCATCACTTCCTTTTGCTTCGTCCCAACGCTAGAGTACCATCGTCGATGAGGTGAAGTGTGTGCGCAGTGAAGGTGCAAGCGAGAGGCAGCCAAGGCCGCTTGCAAACTGCCCCACTGGTCACAGCCAACTACCCAAATTCAACGTCTGTGCAAAGCTGCGAAAATCCTTCATCAGCCAATTGCGGCCCCTGCTCGGCACGATTTGGTTCTGCGCTGTGAATTGCTCCTTACAGTCTTACAGAGGTGTTATTCATCAGGGCACCTACTGTAGTCTGTAGCCATTAGCCGAGCCCTTTCTCACCATAGGACGACTGCATGAGTCCTGCGTGTCCCCCTTGCTAGACCCCATGCAGGAGGGCCATACGGCTCCCAGCCAGCACGCAGATGCACGGAGCACCCTGACCGTCGGCCCTGGCCCTAGCTGATCTCGGAGCAGGATTCCTGTCATGGGCTGAAGCGGTTTCATTCTGTGGCCAGCCCCCAGCGACCACGTCCCCTGTCACGATTCGTCGGATCGTGGTCTTGCGGTTTTGCAAAGGAAAAGCTCTGTGTCTCAAGCGCCACAGCGTTCATGTCGCCCTTCATGGGGTCCTGCAACCGGCACCATCGTAGGAGCATGGCAACTAGTGTCCCCGGCTGCATGCTTGATTTTGTGAGGAAGAGATGTTTATTAAGATCCTGAGTCGCCTCCGACCTCCCGGGGTCGTCCAAGTGTCTGGTTCTCATAAGTATATCGTCCCCCGGCCCCGTGCAGCTTCTATTAATGTGGCAGTGGATGATAGAGCTCAGTCATCATATCTGACTCTACTATCCATTCCTCGTCAGTTTACGTCTTTTTCAAGAAGCTTAGTTTGAGCCTCTGTCATCACAAATTTGTCGAGTCCAAGTATCCTTGACGGTTCGTTCACATGGCCCATATAGCCGACTTTCTGGTCGACACTCCCAGCAATGCAGGGTTGAATAATTATATTGCGAGGGAGCTATCCCCACATTCTACACAAGATGTAGTACGTCCTCCGATTTCTTGAGCATCAGTTGCTGACGGGTATATAGGTGCCAGAAGTTCCCCCAGCGGACGAGAAGGAGAAGTATATCTGGAGGATGCATCAACCAACAGAGTCACGGAAATACCAACTCTTCCCCGCAAAGGACAAGCTTTCGATAACGGCGGGACACAAGAATGCGGATGCAGAACCATCACAATCGATAACCATGGGGCAAAATGGGAGCACAGAGAAGGACCGATCATTACTCAGCACCGCACTTCGATTGAAGCCCAAAGAGCAAACACTTATCCGGCGAAGAAAGGTCAGCGTGCCAGAACTAGGTCCGATGACGACGGTACAAGAGATAGCCATGGATTCTCGTGAGTTACATTCTCAAAAAGTCTTTGGA
>Ga0302325_10011517_pt1 | contig 19042 bp, 16 predicted proteins | sample Palsa_T0_2_FD_201948 | JGI IMG/M metagenome (GOLD analysis project Ga0302325, IMG submission 201948) | Peat permafrost microbial communities from Stordalen Mire near Abisko, Sweden - Palsa_T0_2 | ecosystem: Environmental > Terrestrial > Soil > Palsa > Peat permafrost | place: Sweden: Abisko...
ATGAAGAACGCGATACGGACGCCGATGCGCCGCACCTTGCTGCGATTGTGTCTCATGCGTGAGGATGGGCCTTGTCGTAGATTTCCATCAACTGCTTGATGCTGGCCTGCGTGTAGCGCTGCGTCGTCGAAAGAGAAACGTGGCCCAGCAGCTCCTGAATCGCGCGGAGGTCGGCCCCATCGGCCAACAAGTGGGTGGCAAAGGCGTGGCGGAGTGAGTGGGGATGAAGATCCCAATTCACGTTAGTGAGCCGCGCGTACTTCCTGACAAGCGTGTGCACCGAGCGATCGGTCAGACGGCCGCCGGAGTGATTCAAGAATACCGCTTGCGCCGCCGGAGTCCCCTTTGCTTTTAGCAAGATTTGATCTCGTACGGGCCAGTACGCCTCGAGGGCTGTTTGAGCTTTCGATCCGTACGGCACCACGCGCTCCTTTCGGCCCTTTCCCAGCACGCGAAGCATTTGTCCGCGGCGGTCCACGCTGCCTAGATCCAAGCCCACCAGCTCGCTCACGCGCAGGCCGGAAGCATACAACAGTTCCAGAATCGCGCGGTCCCGCTTGAGTATTAGCTTGGCCTGCTCTGTGGATTTGGATTTTGGGGGCTGTTTGCGCTTGCCTTTGCTCGCCAGCGCGTCATTCGCCAGGCTGTCGAGAAAGCCTCCCATCTCCTCCTCGGTCAGCACAGGCGGCAGGCGTTTGGGAAGCTTGGGCGTGCTGACGAGACGGGCGGGATTCTGCCGGGTAATTTTTTCGCGCACGCAAAATTTAAAAAAAGTGCGCAACGAGGCAAGCCGGCGGGCGACCGAAGAGCGCTCCAACTCCTGGTCGAAGAGCGAGCTGACGTATTCACGGATAATACGGTGATCGACCTCGTTCAATGAGAGAGTTTTTTCACCTGGCGGGGTCAGAAACGCAGCGAACTGCCGCGTGTCGCGCCGGTACTCCCGAATGGTGTTTGGCGAGGCGTTACGCTCGTACCGCAAATACTCAATGAATTTGTCTATGATCTGCTTCATGTATCGATTTTGCCGGCTGCACGAATCGTAATCCCAAACGCGCTCAGATCGGAATCATGAGCCGGCTCAACTCTATCAAAATATACGAGGCTGCGTGTACAACGGGCCCCTGCCTGTTCCGGCGCCCGATACGCTTAAGAACGCCCCTCGCGTGCAACCTGTCGAGGCACAGCAGACTCGAATACAATAGTGCCTGGCATCTCAGAATTGTGAGACTATTGCCGACAGCCAATCGAGGAAGTTACTCTTCCATGCGCCTGAAAGAAATCGCTATTACTGCTTGTCTTGCAATGACGTGCGCTGCAGGTGCGCCATGCCAAGCTACAACCTCTGAGACCGGCTCCGTCCCTCCCGATCCATACATCGCAAGCAAGGTGCAGTTCGATTCCGGTTTCCGGAAGATGTACGAACTCGATTTCAGTGGCGCGCGCTTGGACTTTCTGGCCTGCCAGAAAGAGCAGCCCAATGATCCGCTCGGCAAGGCCGCCGAAGCGGCGAGTTACCTCTTCGAAGAATTGAACGCCAAGGGCGTCTTCAGCTCAGCCTTTTTTTTGAACGATTCCAAGCTCCTCGGCGGCGTCGACGGCCGCCCGGAGGACAATCGTAATGACGCATTCGTGAATGCCAATAATGCCGCTCGCGAGATCGCCAAGCAGTTGTTGCGCTCCAATGCGCACGATCCCCGCGGCCTGCTGGTTCTGACCATAACCGACGGCATGGAAGCGGATTACGACGGATTGATTATCAAGAAGCAGTTGGCCAGCGTGCATTTGATTCGCCAGGCCGAGAGCGAGGCAGCCACCCTTCTGGCTACCGATCCCTCCGCGCAGGACGCCTACCTGGCCCTCGGAGCCAGTAACTACATCGTCGGCTCCATGTCCGGTTTCAAGCGCACCTTTCTATGGTTCGATAACGTGCACGGTGACCGAGCGAAGGGTCTACATCAGTTGGAAATGGCGGCCCAAAACGGGCACTATCTTGCGCCCTTCGCGAAAATCCTGCTGGCGCTTGCCCTTGAGCGCGAACACCAGACAGAGAGAGCGCGCGCGCTGCTGGCCGACCTGACCGCGGAATTCCCGGCGAATCCTCTGTTCGCCCATGAACTCTCCCTGGTCGACCAGAACTCCGCGGTGAAGCAGTAAGAATCAGGCCGCGCGGCAATTAGTTCCTTCTCTTTCCATTACCATTTGACGCGAACGCGGTAATCGAGTGTCGCTGCTCCGTCCTTCTCAACTGGAACCTGGAAGCCGATTGTCGAGGAATCCAGTTTCGTCCACTGGAAGTTGGAATTGACTACTTCCCAGTCGCCGCCCAGCGGTTCGCGCACTTCCACCGTGACCGGGGTGTCCTTGTGGTTTCGCAACACAATCTGATATTCCATCTCGTAGAGATTTCCGCCCAGCTTCTTGTAGTCGGTTTGCTTGCGTTCGCAAACCACGTCGAAGGCGTTGCCAACGTAGATCCGCAGCGTTTCGTCCTTGGGTGTGTGGCTGATTGCGTCTTCGCCCGCGAACTGCACGCCACCCTTCGAATCGGCTTGATAAACGCGTACCGTCCCGGCGGGCAACGGCATGCCCAATCCGCCTTTTTGTTCGTTCTTGAAGCGGTAGAAGACTTTCACCGGCTGGGGAATCGCGTTGCCAATGCCCTGCGGGTTGCGATAGTAGTAGGGCTGCCCCTCGACCGAAAGATATTTTTCCACGGGGATGCTCGTTGCCGCGAGCAGGCTGATCTGCTTTGACTCCTTGTCTTGTATGGAGGTGGGGCGCCCGAGCATGTAGAGGTGATACTCGGAAAATCCCTCTTGCTCGAATTGCGGCGGCGCTGCGGCGTTCGCTGTCATTGACTTCACCAGCGCGTCACGCTCGGCCCGGAATTGTGGCTCCGTGCGATGCACTTCGCCTGCCACCAGTTGCAACTTCGCGTTGTTGTAGGCGGCGCCGCTGTTGTTGACCAGCGTCACCCAGCCGTCGAGGTCCGCCGCCTTCTCGTCTCGACCCACGGTGAGCACATAGTCCGCGCTCCAGTTCATGTTGTTGGTGAGGTAGGAAGCTTCCACGCGCTGCGCATCGGCCCCCCGGTTATCCAATGTCCACACCAGCGTCGGCTGGCTGTACAGGTTCCCGGGCAACTCGGGAAAGCGATAGGAACTCACAGGCAGGCCGGTGACGATTTCGTTGCCCACTTTCCACACCGGGCCATTGTTATCCGCCAGTAGCAGCGCTTTGGATTCCACGCCGGCCACGTCGAACGTGACTTCGCGCCCCACATATTTCTGCAGCAGCTTTTGCGCATCGAGCAGATCGTATTCGTAGTTTTGCTCGACCACGTTCAGCTTCGCCGGATCGCTCAACGAGCGGAAATGCACGGTCGCGGGATTGATCGATGCGGCCACGCCCTCGAAACGGAGCGGAGCGATGCCCGATTGCAGGTGAATCTGCCGGACGTCGCGCACCAGGGCCAGATTGGAGTTGTAAACGGTTACCGAGACTTCCGTCTGATCCTTGTCTGTCGTCGCGGAAGCATCGGCTCTCGCGGCTGTCGGGTCGACCACCGCCGAGGCGGCATGTACCCGCGGGACTTTCCCAACTAGCGGCAAGACAATCAGGAACGCGGCGAGTGTGGCAGCAATGGCTTTTCTTGATATGCGTAATGGCATGGGCATTTCCTCCCGAAATCAGTTGCTGGAGTTAGAACGAGGAGGGTGGAATTTCTTGCAGGAATATTTGAGGCAGTTTAGCGGTGCTTGTGGAGATTGCGGAGCTCTCGGGCGCTCTAGGATGCGGGTCTCCAGGTCTCGCCGCCATCTGCGGTAGTGAACTTGTGGCCGTCGGTGGTGGTCACGGTTGCCCCGAAGGCATCCTTCGCCACAATAGCGGAAAAATCCATCTTGGCAGGAGCCGTGATCGTCTTCCAGTCGGCCCCATTCGTGGTTAACAGAATCATTCCTCCGCGGCCCGCCAGCCAGCAGATTTTTTCTGCCGGAGCGGAGCCCGCCGTGAGCTGCGCGCCGGCACTGGGGATTTGCCCCGCCCAGGTCGCGCCACCGTCGACGGATCGCTCGACCAGCCCTGCCGATCCGAAACGCCAGAGAATCTGTGGATTCGGCGTGCCAACCAGTACCAGCGTTTCGCGCGAACGGAGATTCGACGCCGCAAAATTCGCATTGCGGTTCGCCAGCGCAAGCGGAGCCGCCTGCTTTGTTTTCGCTGCGGCGACCGGCTCTTCATTCGACGCCGCCGCGCCCGCAATCGCATCTACTGCAACCGAGTTCTGAGCGGTCATGGCGGATGACGCAGGTGGAGCAGCAGGCGCGGGCGCAGACGGCGGAACTCCTCCGGCAGAGCTCGGCGCGTTCGCGTCGCGACGCACATCTTCCGATTCCTTCTTCAATGCGTCGGTTTCGAGGTTGCTGGCAAATTCATCCGCGGCTTTCCGATCCGTCGGAGTCAGAAGATCCTTCTGCCGCGAGACGCTCTGCTCCCGTTCCGTCTTTTCAGGCGCGCCGATTGCTCGACTGCTCGGCGGCGGGGGCGGAGGCAGAAGCTTATTTTCAGCCGCCAGAGGAACATTCTCAGATACCGGCGGTTCCGCGGGCTCGGACCTTGCTACGGCCAGCTGTGGATGCTTCTCCGCCGTTATTTCCGTGCTTCGGCCGTACCAGATTACCGCCGCAGCCAGCACAGCCGTTGCCGGCGCGAGCCAGCGCCAATCCCACAGCCATGCCCATCGTGGTTTTTCGCTTTCGGTTTCCCGCGCCGGCGCGTGTGCGAGAGCCATTGCCGCCTGCTGCTCCCGGCAGCGCGCGCATTGAGATAAATGCAATTCGTAATCCGCGGTTTCCTGTTTGTCGAGCGTCCGCTCGAAATAGGCTGCGAGGATTTCTGGTTCCGGGCAAGGGCCGGACGAGGGTACGGCGTCCCGCAGGGTTTCCCGCAGCAACCCGTCCATTGCTTTGTCGGGTGCTTTCTCAGTCGCCTGGTCTGACTCTCGCGCAGCCATGCTGCGATCCTCTCCGCCTTCGTAGACTGTCTACTTAGAACGTGCGAGATATGAAATCTTGCGCATCCTGCGTCACTCGTGTCCGATCATCCCGACCGCAAACGCCCGGTCAGATCAAACGGCCACTTCTCGCGTGCGCGCTCGAAACACTCCTGCACTTGCGCGTTGCTCAGTTTCTTCCCGTCGCGCAATGCCGTTTCCACTGTCCGGCGCAGTTCGCGCCGAGTGCGATCGAGTTTGCGCGATGCCGTAGCTTCGTGCTCGCCCATCAATCTCCCGATTTCGGCGAGCGTGCGTTCGTCCGCATAGTAATACGCAAGCCGCAGGCGGTCGCGCGGTGCGAGCGCGGCGATCGCCGTCACGAGTGCAACCTGCAAAATCGCGATGTGCTTGGCGCGTTCCGGAGCGAGTGTTCCGTCGGGCGCCATGTTGCGCAAGGAAGTCGCCGCTTGGCTCGCGACGTCGACGCGTTCCTCGCCATCCTGGTTCTCGATGGGTTGGGTCCTCTGCGCTCGCCGGATTTCGTCCACGTAGCGTTGCGCGAGTACCGCGCGCAGCCAAGTGCTCAGCTTGCTGCGTCCATGGAAATAATCGAAGAGAGACTTTCTGCCGCGGGCGGATTCGCGCAGGCCGTAGAGATCCGCATAGAGCGAATCGGCCAGCTCGCGCGCCGCCGGATCGCGCGAATCCCCATGGCGGACGATCGCGCGCGCCGTCCGGTAAAGCTCCTGCCGGTACTCCGCGACGAAAAAGTCCCACGCGGCTTCGTTGCCTAAGCTGCACGCTCGTGCGAGCGCCAAGTCGCGCGCATGCAGGCTTTCGAGATACGTTTCCACTTGCTTGTCGCTGGGCGCATCGTTCGAAAATCCCGTGAATCGACATCCAGCGCTGCGTTCGAGCGCAGCTTCGAATTCCGCCCGTGAAATCCCCCACTTTTCTGGCGGGTCAGCCCTTTGCCAGCAACGTTCCACAGCGCCCGCAAGCGCGCCAGAAAATCGAAAGGTGGCCGCTGGAGCAGAAGGGACCGTCGCTACGGGCTGGGCCGTCATACTGGGGATGATACCGGAACCCCCTGCTAGGGTTGCATATCACGGAGGCGCGATTGTCCGTTCGGTACGGGCGGGAAGTCTTGCCCAAGGGGTTTGGCAGAGCGCCGAGGACGGTCGCCCTGGGAGGTCGAGAAGTCGGAGTGAACAACTGTAGGAATTCAGCGCGACTGCCGCCCTGGGGTGGGCCATGGTAACTTCGTGGCATCTGACGTAAACTTATGCCCGCGACAGCCGCGGAGAGGTGGCCGAGAGGCTTAAGGCGGCGGTTTGCTAAACCGTTGTAGGGGCTTAAACCTCTACCGGGGGTTCGAATCCCCCCCTCTCCGCCAGTTTCTAAGTTAGGTGGACTCCAACTATAACGTCCTCAGCAGCGCTTTAACTCCGTTCCACAGAATCTGCACGCCGATGCACACCAGCAGAAACGACGTGAGCCGCAAGATCACGCTCATCCCCGTTGGACCAAAAAGTTTGGCCAATCTCCCGGCCGAGGCGTAGCAGATGAAGACGCTCAGAGCGAGGAGCAATGATCCGATCAACGCGGGAATAAGCGGCAGGAGGTCCCATCCCACGTGGCGCGGCGCGTTTGCGCCGAGCGTGATGGCAATCGAAATCGATCCGGGGCCGACGGTCAGCGGCATTGTCAGCGGGTAAAAGGCGTTTTTGAAGATGTCGTCGCGATCGACTTTATGGTGCCCGGCGCTTTGCCGGTCATTTTCTTCCGGACGATTCAGCATGGCCCAGCCGGTGGAGACCACGACCAAGCCGCCTCCGACCTGCACTACTGGAAGCGAGATCCCGAAAAACGCCAAGACCTGGGCTCCCACCAGGAATGACACGGCGAGCAGGAAGAAGCTGTTTGCGGCGACGCGGCGCGAGAGCTCCGTACGGTCGGAACTCGAATAATCGCGCGTGAGCGCGAGAAATATAGGGCTGCCTCCCAGCGGATTCACCACTGGGAACAGCGCGCTGATGAAAAGAATCGTGCCCTTCAGGGATTCGAGCACAGCTCAACCCTAGTCCCCCGAGTTTTGCGGAAGCCGCCGGGGAGCGCGTTTTTTCGGAGACGCCAAAATGGGAGCGTACCATGAAAGCGCCAAGGACGCCTGGCGCGGCCGCTCCCGCAAGCGTCTGTAGGGCGACACTCTTATGTATGCCCTACACCGTTATCTGGCTCGCCGACGCGTTGACATGGCTGATTGACAGGCAGCGAACGTTGGGAATATATTCTCGGCGCTGTAATATCGCCTCCCTATGATTCGATTCGCTGAAGCACGCACGCAGCTCGGCGCATCTCTACCTTATTTGACGGGGGGCCGCACTTTTTCGCCGGTTACTTTTGAAAATATTCGCACGCTTGGGAGGAATCCATGAACTTCAATATCTGCTCTAAGAACTTCCCGCGGAAGTGGCCCGTTTTTACCGCTCTTTTACTAATGGTGGCCCCGGTCTGGGCGCAGCACGACCAGCATCATTCGTCGTCGCCGCCCCCTGCGCCGCACAACAACAGCGCCCCTGCGCCACGTGCCAACAATGCGCCATCGGGCGGGTCGAATGGCGGCACGCACACGAACACAGGAAACACGGGAAACACCGGCTCGGCCACGCGTAACCCCTATGGGGGCACGACAGGATCGACTGGTACCTCCTCACGTAACCCTTACGGAAGCTACGGGAACTCGAATGCAAGCACGGAGCGTGGCGGCACAGGATCGACCGGCACGTCTTCGCATAACCCCTACGGAACCTATGGGAACTCCAATGCAAACACGGAGCGCGGCGGCGCTGGTGCATCTGGGCATAATCCCTATGGGAGTTCTGCCAGCGGTGGGAGTTCCAGCGGCGGCGGTTTTGGGAACAACCGTGGCAGCAACAACGCGCGTACGACTGGCGGCGCTGCGGGGGGCGCAAACACCCGCAGTGGCGGCGCGGGGTCGGGTCTGAATTCGCGCAATGGCGGAGTTGGAGGGGGTTCGAACGCGCGTGGTGGCAGCGGGCTGGGTTCGAACGCACATGGCAACGAGGCGGGGAACGCCCACGGTGGGGGCAGCGGGTCTGGTCTGGGGGCCCGTAACGGGGGAAATGCGTCCGCCGGCACGAGGACTGTTTCGCGAGCGGACGGGAGCCGCGCCGAAGTCAATCGAACCGGCCGGACGACCAGCGTGACGTCACGAAACGGAACCGTTACGCATTTCAATTCTAATGGCAGGGTTAGTTCCATCCACTCGGGAGGAATGACCATTAATCACGGGGCTCGTGGCGGACGCACGATCGTGTCAGAGCGCGCCGATCACAGCCGGGTGGTCAACATGGGCGCTCACCGCGGCTTCGTCGAGCATCCGTATAACCGGGGCGGTCACCCCTACATGCGGCGCACCTACATGGATCACGGCCGCTACTATGCTCGAGCCTACCGCGGCTACTACTGGCACGGCGGTCTCTACTATGGCTATGCGCCATCCTACTACTATGGGGCTCGGTTCTACGGTTGGGCGTATTCACCGTGGGCATCGCCGGTTGTTTACTCGTGGGGCTGGGGAGGATCTCCCTGGTATGGGGCCTACGGATACTATTTCACTCCTTACCCGGTGTATGCGACCGCATCGCTTTGGCTCACAGACTATATGATTTCTCAGAACCTGCAGGCTGCCTATGAAGCACAGCAAGAGCAGGCTGCGGGGGCGCAGGCGCAAGGCGATGCCGGCCCGCCGCCCGCTCAGAATGGTGGTGGCGTCGTCCTGACGCCGGAAGTGAAGCAAGCGATTGCCGATGAAGTGAAGGCGCAGTTGGCGGCCGAGCAGACCGCTGCCGCAACGCCAAACGCACCACCGCCCGCGAGCGCCCAACAAACGCCGGCTGCGCTTGATCCCGCATTTCGCACGTTCATCGTGTCCAGCACTCTGAGCGAGCAGACCGCCGACGGGACTTCCTGCTCGCTCTCACAGGGCGACGTTCTCACCCGCATCGACGATACGCCCGATCAGAACCAGAACGTGGGCGTGCTGGTAACGGGCAGTCAGAGGAGTGATTGCCCGTCGGGTGCGAAACTGTCTGTTGGCGTGCAAGACCTCCAGGACATGCACAACGCTTTCAACGAGCAAATTGATTCTGGACTGAAGACGCTCGCGGACAAGCAAGGCAAGAACGGAATACCGGCCGCGCCAGCGACAAACACAACGCCCGTAGCCGATGCTCAGGTTGACCCCGATCAGAACGCGGGCAGCGATTTGCAGCAGCAACGGCAGGCCGCTGACCAGACCGAGGCGCAGGCCGGCCAGGCTCAGTAACCGTCGAGGGGGCGGGCGGCAGGGAGCGAATTCGGCCCCTATCGCCCGCCGTCGCTCATTCACGAATAGACAAGAACTATCTCCAGGAAACGATACTGTTAACCGTGGCACGCCGCCCTAAACAGCAGGTTGACAGCCACGATGCCGCGCCAGTACCATTCCTTTCCAAGTTAGGCTGATCGCCCATCCCCCCGGGGATTGTGGAGTGGAGACCGATTATGAAGAAAATCTTTGGGATCTTATTGTTCCTGGTATTTCTTTTGGCGGCGTCCGTTGATCTTCAGGCGCAAAGCGCGCCGCCGCCCGCTGTTGCTGCGCCCGCTCCTTCTGGCGCTCCCGCACCGGCGCAGGGTCGCAAAAAGCGTGTCGCGGTCTTCGACTTTGATTTCGCTGCCGTGCAGAGTCAGGCGACTGCGGCATTGGGCGCGAACGTCGACGTGGGCAGAGCCATCACGGACTTGCTGGTGAAGCATCTGGTTCAGGACGGCACCTATTCCGTGATCGAGCGCAATGCGCTGGACAAGATCATGGCCGAGCAAAATTTCTCGAACAGCGACCGCGCCAATCCGAACTCGGCCGCCAAACTTGGCAAGATCCTGGGCGTCGATGCCATCATCGTCGGCAGCGTTACGCAATTTGGAAATGACACGAAGAATACGGGTGTCGGGGGCGGAGGCGGTGGTTTCGGAGGCTTTGGGCTGGGCGGCTTCTCGCACAAGGAATCAAAGGCGATAGTCAATGTCGACGCGCGCATCGTCGATATTGATACAGCCGAAATCCTGGGGGTGGCTGAAGGCCACGGCGTTTCTTCGCGATCGAGCACATCCCTGACCGGTGGCGGAGGTGGGTGGCGCGGATTCGGCGGCGGCAACGTCGACTTCGGTTCCAGCGACTTCGAAGCGACGATTCTTGGAGAAGCGGTGAAGGCCTCCGTCGAGCAGATGAGCGCCGGGATCATCGCCGACAACACCAAGCTTTCCGTTCGCACGATTATCGTGCAAGGGCTGGTGGCGGCCGTCGACGGCGGCCAGGTAGTGCTAAACGTGGGCTCGAAGTCGGGAATAAAAGTGGGCGATCAGCTCTCCATTGAGCGTATCACGCATGAAATCAAGGACCCCACCACGGGCCAGGTGATCCGCCGCATGACTACGCCGGTCGGGATCGTTAAGGTTACCGACGTCGACGATGTCTCGGCGGTATGCAATCCAGTTTCCGGCTCCGGATTCAAGGTCGGCGACGCAGCGAAAACGGTAACGCAATAGCGCGGCTCGGTCGAGGTCCGGCCGAGATTCAGTTCATAGGATAGGCAGGCTGACGCAATCTTCGGCCGGCATCCGGGCGTCCGCCCGCGGGCTGGTCACGTCGTCGGGTTCGTCCTGCTTCGCCGTTTTCCTCGCTATTTCTACAGCTGAATCTTTGAAAACAAATAACTGCCGATCCCCAGCAGGACTGCGGTCAGCAATCCCAGCACTGCCAGGTCGGTCTGCCAGCCAAACGCGAAGCCGCTGCCCAGCGCTCCTCGCAACCCGTCGACGCCATACGTCACCGGATTTAAGTGCAGCACTGCCTGCAGCACCTTCGGCAAGCCGGCCATCGGGAAAAGCGCGTTTGAAAAAAAAAATAGCGGCATCACTAGGAAATTCATGATCAAGGGAAACCCCTGCATATCCTGTAGCACCGATCCGACCGCCGTTCCGATCGAGGTAAACAGAAGCGCGATCAGAAACATGAACAGAATTGCCAGGGGCAACATGGGTGTACTGTGCACCCGAAATCCGAAAAGCAGGCAGATAACGAAAACCACCAAGCCTTGGGTCATAGCCACAATGGCGCCGCCCAGCGTTCGCCCCACGACGATCGACAACCGTGACACGGGCGCGACCAGCGTCTCCTTCAAAAACCCGAATTGGCGGTCCCAGATGATTTCGATTCCCGAGAACACGGCGTTGAACAATATGGCCATGGAAATGATTCCCGGAGCAATGAAGTTGATGTAATTACCGCCACCGGCCCGCGCAAACATGGAACCCAGCCCGAATCCCAAAGCCACCAAGAAAAGGATCGGTTGTCCCAGTGATCCGATCACGCGAGCCGGCGAACGCACGTAGCGCTTCAGCTGCCGCAGACACAAAATATAGATCGCTCTCATCGTCGGCCCCCGCCTCTCCACGCCCGCCTCATCGCCCGGTTGCGGTCCGCAGCCGTTCCTTCTTCGTCTCGTATCGCATGTCCGGTGAGCGAAATGAACGCATCCTCGAGCGTCGCGCTCTTGGTGTTCTCCTTCAGCTCCGCGGGCGCGCCTTGGGCAACAATCTTTCCGTGGTCGATCACCGCAACGTCGGACGCGACCCGGTCCGCCTCCTCCATGTAGTGCGTGGTAAAAAACACGGTCACACCCTCCTCCACGCTGAGCTGCTGGATGTAACTCCATATGCTGTTGCGCGTCTGGGGATCCAGACCGATGGTCGGCTCGTCCAGAAAAAGAATGCGTGGTTTGTGCAGCAGCGCTCGCGCGACTTCGAGCCGTCGTTTCATGCCGCCGGAGAAAGTTTTCACTAGGCTCTTTCGCCGATCTTCGAGCCCCACAAAATTCAGGAGCATGGTGATGCGTTTGGCCCGTTCCGCCGATGGCACGGCGTAGAGGATTCCATGCAGATCCATATTTTCCTGGGCCGTCAGCTCGTCATCCAGGCTGGGGTCCTGAAACACGATCCCGAACGACCGTCTAACCTCCTTCTGGTCGTGCGTCGGGTCGTGCCCGTTCACTCTCACCGTTCCTGAACTGGGCACCAACACGGTGGTCAACATCTTGATGGTGGTTGTTTTCCCCGCTCCGTTCGGCCCTAGGAATCCGAAAATCTTCCCGGTCTCGACGCTGAACGAAATATGGTTCACGGCGCAGAAATCGCCGTAGTTCTTTACCAGGTCGCGCACCTCAATCATCTGCTGCATTTATATCCTTTCGTTCTTTCCTCCATGACCCGATGAATGAATACGCACCCGCTGCGGCAAAGATTACATCCTTGAGCATCCGCCGCGCGAATTAGCGGCTCTCGCCAAGCGCCGCGCGCATCCGGGTGTAGGTGGTCGAAAGATCCTCGGGTTCGACCCGCGTTTCACCCGTGACGGTCATGAAATTTGCATCGCCGCCCCAGCGCGGCAGGACGTGCATGTGCAGGTGACCTGTGACACCGGCGCCCGCCGCGCGTCCCAGGTTGATGCCCATATTGAATCCCTCGGGGCGATAGGTCTTCGCCAAGGCCTTTTGCGCGCGCTGAGCAATGCGCATCATTTCGGCAAGTGTCTCAGCGTCTGCGGAAGCCAGGTCGGGAACATGCGTATAGGGTACGACCATGAGGTGCCCGCTGGTGTAAGGGTAGCGATTCAGGATGACGAAGTTTTTCGCATTGCGCTCGAGAATCAGCGTTTCTGAATCGTTTTCGGCGGCTAGCGCGTCACAGAAGATGCAACGGTCGTCCTTGTGTGCGTCGGAGACGTAGCGGTAGCGCCACGGCGTCCACAGATAATCCATTCCCGCTCAGTCCTGCGCGCCGGAGCCGGGTGCTTCTGCCGTGTGCGGGTTATTGACGTAGTCCTTCAGCTCTTTGCTGGGCTTGAAATAGGGGATTTTCTTGGGGGGGACTTCCACCTTCGCGCCGGTCTTGGGATTGCGCCCCGTACGGCCCCGACGTTGGCGTGTGCGGAAGCTTCCGAATCCGCGGATTTCGATCTTGTCGTCGGCCTGCAGCGCCGCGATGATGCTTTCGAAGATCGTCTCCACCACCGACTCGGACTCTTTTCTCGGCAGCTCGGTCGCCCGTGTCACTTCCTCGACGAGGTCGGCCTTCGTCATGGTATGGCTATTTTCGCGCTCTCCCGCAGCATCTGCCATCGGTTGAGAGCCTCCTCTCGCTTCTAAAGCCGTTACGACGATTGCCGCTTGGCCATAATCGCGTCGCCGATTGTGGCCGTTGGCGACGATTTCGACGAGCGGAACGTCTCGATTTCCTGTTTTTCGGCCTGCTTCTGCGCCGCCCGGTAACTCAGACTGATCTTACGCTGTTCCGGCTCCAGGCGCAGAATTTTGAAATCATATTCCTGCCCGGGCGAAAGCACGGCTGTCACGCGTTCTCCGCGCGGGGCCTTGGCCTTGTCACGATCGCCCTTGGGCCGTCGCTCTTCGATCTCCGAGACGTGGCAAAGTCCCTCGATACCGTCGGTCAGCTCGACGAACGCGCCGAAGTCCGTCGTCCGCGCAACTTTGCCTTTGATCACCTGACCCACGCGGTGCGCCGAAAACCAGTTCGCCCAGATATCATTCACCTGCTTGATGCCCAGCGATAGCCGGCGGTTCTGCGGATCTACTTTAAGGACTTTTGCTTCGACTGTTTCGCCCTTCTTGAATTTCTCGCTGGGATGCTTGATCCGTTCCGTCCAGCTCACGTCGCTGATGTGAATCAATCCTTCCAGGCCGTCCTCGATTTCCACGAAGGCCCCGAAGTCCGCCAGGTTGCGGATCCTGCAACTGAGCACAGTGCCCACGGGATATTTTTCCGCTACCGCTTCCCACGGGTCCGGCAGCGTCTGCTTCACTCCCAGGGAGATGCGCCGTTCGCTAGGCTTCACTTCCAACACCACCACTTCCGCTTCGTCGCCCACCTTCAAAATCTTCGACGGATGCTTCACGCGCTTGGACCAGCTCATCTCGCTCACGTGCACCAGGCCTTCCACGCCCGCCTCGATCTGCACGAAGGCTCCGTAGTCCGTCACGCCTACGACTTTTCCGTGCACCCGCGCGCCCACCGGGAATCTCTCCGGCACGGTGGCCCAAGGGTCAGGCAGCAGTTGCTTCCTTCCCAGGGAGATGCGCTGCTTTTCCTTATCGAATTTCAGAACCCGCACTTGGATTTCTTCGCCCGGTTGCACCACCGAAGAAGGATGCGGTACGCGACCCCATACTAGATCGCTCACATGCAGCAGGCCATCCATGCCACCCAGGTCTACGAATACTCCATAGTCCGTCACATTCTTCACTCGTCCGGTCACCACCGAGCCTTCTGCCAGAGTCGATGCCAGGCTATCCCGCTTCGCTTGTTGCTCTTCTTCCAGAATGGCCCGGCGGCTGACCACCACATTTCCGCGTTTGCGGTTCAACTTCAAAACCCGCAATTCCAATTCCCGGTCTTTCCACCCTTCCAGGTCATGCACCGGCCGCAACTCGATTTGCGAGGCAGGCAGAAAAGCCCTCACGCCGATTTCCACCACCAGGCCGCCCTTGATTCGCTCCGTCACTTTTCCGGTTACGTTGCTATGGTCGCGATACGATTTCTCGATACGTTCCCACACACGCCGCCGATGCGCCCGCGTGTGCGACAACAGCACGTAGCCGTCTTTCTGCTCATGCAGCCGCTCCACTTCGATGGTCTGCCCGGAGCCGAATTCGATGGGCGTCCCGGAGTCGAGGAACTCCTGCGCCGGCACCAGCCCTTCGAATTTCCCACCCACATCTACGATCACGCCTGCGTCGGTCACGGCCAGCACGTGCCCGTCGAAAATCTCGCCCTCGCCCACGGCTGTTTCCGGCGTAGAGAACTGATCGAGGAGCTGGTCCATCGTCTCGTTTTCGGTCGCCTCGGGCGCAGCTGTTTCCGATGCTGCGGCTTCGCCGGCGCCAGGCTTGGCTTCGGGGATGGCTGCGATCGGCTCCGCCGCTAAGTCTTCTGTGAGGACGGACTCCGCAGCGGAGACGTCGCTTGCGCCTACGGCATTCGAAATGGATTGCGGCTCCGCTGGCGCTGGGGCGCGCACTACGGCTGTCGCCGCGCCACTCGAAAAGCTCTCCGCCGGAGACGGGGTTGAGGCGTCGGGGATAGAAGGTTGTGGGTTCGGGTCGTTTTCGGGTGACATGAAGTGCGGCCTCCGTACGAAATGCTGGCCCTGGTTGCCGGGAGTTCGACCTCGGTCACTCCACCCAGCTGGGGTCAGAGCAAAGAAGGGGATAGAGCGCCCACGCTCAACGCCGTATCGCCCAAAATGATACCTGCCCGCTTCGCGCATTGTCAACCAAACCGTAAGCCCCTTACTATTAAGCCGCTCATTCAGATTCGCGCTGCTGCCCGGCATTCTGGCTCCCCGAGGGTTGTGATAGAGTGGCCAGCCAATGCGCATTTTAGTTATGGGAGCTGGCGGCACGGGCGGGCTGCTGGCGAGGCTGCTGGCGCGCCAGGGCCACACCGTATGGTGCGGGGACCGCGACGTTGATCGCGCCCGGCATTTTCTCGGCAAGAAAAGCGGCATCGAAATCGTCGAGGCTAACGCCCGCAATGTTTGGTCAATCGCCCGCGCGGCGCGCGGAGCTCAACTGGTGGTCAACACCTCGCCTGCGGTGTTTAACAAGATCATTCTGCGTGCAGCTCTTCGTCTGCGTGCCCACTACCTGGACCTTAATTCGCATCTGACCGCGCATCCCTTCCGCCCCGAACAGTTCGCCTTTAACAAACGCTTCGCGGCCAAGAAACGCACAGCGCTGGTTTGCGTGGGCCGTTCTGGCCGGGGCGCGAGCGAGAGGTTTCCACATGAACGTGAAGATTACGCGGCTGAAAAAACAGGACGACGAAGACGAATTCTAACAAAGCCTTTGCTGTCCAACCGGCGAGCCGCATTTGACCGAATGTCGGGCGCGCCGCTATAATTCTTATCCCGGTTCCGCGGCAACTCCCGATTGAGCCCGGTGGAAACCCCAAGAGGAATTCAGGAGCGGTTATCATGAAAGCCACACTTTTGCGCGCGGGAATGATCATCAAGCACGAAGGCGATCTCTTCGTCGTCTACAGCGTCGACCATCGCACGCCGGGCAACAAGCGCGCGGCCATGCAGACCAAGATGCGGAACCTGCGCACCGGCTCGATGATCGACTACCGGTTCCGCGCGGAGGAAGCCCTCGACAAAGTGGTAGTGGACGAAATCGAACACGAATACCTCTACAGTGACGCCGAGGGCCACCACTTCATGAACTCCGAGAATTACGAGCAGATTGCGCTGCAGAACGACATTGTGGGTGACACCAAGGACTACCTCATCGCCAACATGCCGGTGAAAATCGAGTATTACGACGGCAAAGCCATCGGTGTGCTGATACCCGACACCGTCGATCTCATGGTCGTGGACACCGAGCCCAGCATCCAGAAGGCGACGGCCAGCTCGGTGATGAAACCCGCCAAGCTCGAAACCGGCCTGGTGGTCAACGTGCCACCGTTTGTCGGCACCGGCGACAAGATCAGAGTCGACACCTCCGAAGCCCGTTACGTCCAGCGCGTTCAGTAGCGAACCAACAAGAAGGAGTTTGTGGAGTGCGGCGGCTTGCCGCCGCTGTCTTCACGCCGAGCCGAACCCGCTTGCGAGAAAGCGGGAGCAAGCTCCCGCACTCCACATGAGCGGGAGTGTCGTCCGGGTTTTTCTATCTTGGGTTCAGACCGCGGCGGAGGATTTTGCGCCGAAGACGCGGGCGAAAATCGCGTCCACGGCGCGCAACTGGCGCTTCAAATCGAAGGTATGCGCGAGAGCTTTTTCGTCGAGAAACTTGCGAATGCCTGCATCGGCGGCCACGCGCTCCTGAAAGCCGGTTTCCGATTCCCATGCCGTCATGGCGTGGTTCTGGACCCATTTATAGGCGTCTTCGCGCGGGGCACCATGCTCGACCAAGTCCTGCAAAAGCTGGCCGGAGAACACCAGTCCGTGCGTGGCATTCAGATTTCGGAGCATGCGTGCGGGAAATACCTTCATGTTGGCGACGATCTCGCTCATACGGTGCAGCATGTAGTCGGCGAGGATGGTCGAGTCTGGCAGAATCACACGCTCGACGGAGCTGTGCGAAATATCGCGCTCGTGCCAGAGGGCGATGTTTTCCTCCGCCGCAATCGAGTTCGCGCGCACCACGCGGGCGAGCCCGCACACTTGCTCGCTCGAAACGGGATTGCGCTTGTGCGGCATGGCTGAGCTGCCGCGCTGCTCGCCGCCAAACGGCTCTTCGACTTCGCGCACTTCGGTGCGTTGCAGATGGCGAATTTCCTGCGCGATGCGTTCGAGAGACGCGGCCAGGATAGCCAGCGTAGCTACGTATTGCGCGTGGCGGTCGCGCTCGATGACCTGCGACGTGATGGGCGCGGTCTCCAAGCCTAGCCGCCGGCAGATTTTCTGCTCGATCTCAGGACCCAGGTGAGTGCAGGTGCCCACCGCGCCGGAAATCTTTCCAACAGCCATCTGCCGCGCGGCGGCGGCGAAGCGTTCCGCGTCGCGGTGGTTTTCGGCGTACCAGTTGGCGATTTTCAGGCCGAAAGTAATCGGCTCGGCGTGGATGCCGTGGGTGCGCCCGATTTCCGGCGTGTCCTTAAATTCCCAGGCGCGCTTCTCGAGTATTTCGCCGAAGCGGTCGATGGCCTTCTGGATGAGCTGCGAGGCTTCCCGGATCAGAAGCGCTTGCGCGGTATCCACCACGTCGTTCGAGGTGAGTCCGTAATGCAGCCAGCGCGCCGCTTCAGGGTCTCCAACCGACTCCTGCACGGCGACAGTGAAGGCAATCACGTCGTGGCGCACTTTGGCTTCGATCTCGTTGATGCGCGCCACGTCGATGCGTGCCCGTTCGCGCAGCTTGGCGGCGGCGGCACGCGGCACGGTGCCTGCTTCGGCGAGTGTCTCCGTTGCGGCCAACTCGACTTCCAGCCACTTCTGGAATTTGTTTTCCTCACTCCAGACGCGGCCCATCTCCGGGCGTGTGTAGCGCGGGATCACGCGGTGCTCCTCATCTCGTTTTTATAATTGTGCGCTCGGGAAGTCTTCGCGCTCGCAAATTTTCGCAGCAATAGAGGTGGTTGGCAAGCCTCGCGCAAGAGGAGCGGCCCGGAGCGAAGCTGAGCTCGCGGACAGGCTACGCAAAGCTGAGAACGACAACGAAGAGCACAGGCAAGAGTGCCTGCGCCACGAACCCGCCGGCTAGGTGGCGCGGAGGATCCAATCGTCGTTGGTTTCGACGAATTGGAAGCCGTAGCGTTGCCACGGAGCGCCGCGCGATTCGATGCGCACGGGTTGGGCGCGGCCGACGAAGCGCTCGGTATCGGTGACCAGGAAAACCTCCAGGGGCTCACCGTGCTTGAGCGAAGCGGAGCATGGGCAGAGGAAGCCCGAGGGACTGACGTTTTCTGTGACGGTAGTGAGCTCGAATTTCTTACCGGCGACGTCGGCGCCGCGCAATTTTAGCACCACGCGCATATTGAGGCGCACCTCGCCGCGGCGATTGGGAACACTGGTTTCGAGGATCTCGCACATGCGAGCCTTCAGCGCCTTGTAGTCCACAGGCTTCTCGAAATAAGCGGTAGCGCCCAACGATTCGCAGTGCGCGCGATATTTATTGGCCGATTCGCCGGAGATAACGAATATCGGAATGAGTGACGTGTAGCTGAGGGCGTGCAGCGTCTGGCAGAGCTCGAAGCCGGAAAGGCGGGGCATCATCAGGTCGAGCAGAATGGCAGCGGGCTTATGTTCGAGCGCCAGGCCCAGAGCTTCCTCGGGGTCTTCTGTCTGCACCACGTCGTAGACGTCTTTGAGGCGCAGGGCGTGAAGGTTGCGGACATCCTGATCGTCGTCCACGATCAGGATTTTTTTCTTCTTCGAATCCGAGGACCGCAGGGATTCGCGCG
>Ga0302325_10011518_pt1 | contig 19042 bp, 18 predicted proteins | sample Palsa_T0_2_FD_201948 | JGI IMG/M metagenome (GOLD analysis project Ga0302325, IMG submission 201948) | Peat permafrost microbial communities from Stordalen Mire near Abisko, Sweden - Palsa_T0_2 | ecosystem: Environmental > Terrestrial > Soil > Palsa > Peat permafrost | place: Sweden: Abisko...
CGTGACTCGCCGACGACCGTCAACCGGCGCCCCGCCGGCCCGGCGATCACCGCGTAGCCGTCCATTGCCGAGCACGGGAACGGCGGCACGTCGCCGACCGCCGTGACGTCCTGCGCCAGGACGCGGTCGAGAGCGTCGTCGATTCCCACCGGCTCGGCGGCCAGCGGCCCGACGGCGTCCCGAACGAGCCGGCGCGCCTCGGCGATGCTGATCAGGGGGACGGGCATGTGGGCATGGGGCTCAGGGGGACGGGCATTCTGAAGTGGGGCTCAGGACCGACCGTGGGTGGGATGGCCATCGCGGATCCGGTCGCCCGAGGATGGAATTCGCAGCATATTGCGATCAAACGAGTTGAGACGACTGCGTCACGTGATAGAAGACGGCTCATGCCGGTGGTGGCCCCCCGTCGGCGGCGGGCACGGCCGGTCGCTGACGCTCCGATCAACGCGCTGCTGGTGCGGTCAGAGGACCTGGCCAAGGGGTGGCTGTTGGCGCTGCTGGAGGACGCGCCGCTCGAGGAGGCGTCCCGGATCCTGGCCGCCGAACTCACCCGTGACGGCCCACGGCTGTGCGACGCCGTGCTGCGGGCGATCGGCGACGACACCGATCTGCGGCGGCTGGAGCCGGGCGGCGCGCTGAGGCCACTGGCGGCCCGAGCCGGCGAGCTGGCCGGCGCGGCGACACCGGCCGCCATCTCCCGCGCCGTCGACGCGTTGCACGCGGCGATCTGGAGTGCGCTGCACGATGAGCTGCGCGCGCCGGACGCCGACCTGGTGTCGGCGCTGACCGAGCGGTTGACCCTGGTGGCCGAGCTGCTGCGGGTCGCCTCCCTGGAGCCCGCGGGGCTGCCGAGTGTCAGCGGGCGCCCGTCCACGGTGCTGCATGCGGCCGTGTCGCCGCCACCGCCGTACAACCCCCCGCCGTACAACCCCCCGCCGCACGACGCCCCGGCGTCCGAGCCCGCGCCCTATGACCCCTCGGCGTATGCGCCCCCGCCTTCCGCCCCCCCGGCGTACGGGTCTTCGCCTCCGGCGTACGGGTCTTCGCCTCCGGCGTACCAGCCGTCGGTCTCCGCGCCCGCTGCGCCCGCGCCTCCGGCGGCCGCACCGGCCGCGCGCTCATGGCCGCCGGATCCCCGGCCCGCCTCTGAGCCGCTTGAGGCGCTCTGGATCGGGGCGCTGGAGGACGAGATCCGCCGGTCGGACGGAGCGCCGCTATCGCTACTGCTGGCTGAGTTGGAGGATGCCGACCGAGCGAGCGCCTTGGATCCAGGCCCGGAGGCCGCCGCGACGCTGAACCAGTTCTCCGCGGCGGTCCGCACCGCTGTCCGCCGCCAGGACATCCTCGTGTCCGAGTCCGAGTCCCGAGCGTGGGTCATCGCCCGGGACACGTCCCGGAAGGGGGCGTACGCGCTCGGCGAGCGGATCGCCGGAGCGGTGAGGGGCTCGCTGGCCTGGCAGGGGACGACGCTGGCAGTCAGCGTCGGGGTCGCCGTGCTGGGCGAGGACGGCCGGACCAGCGGGGAGCTGATCGAGGCTGCCGAAGAGGCTCGGTTCGCTGCGGCGGCGAGCGGACTGGTCGTGCTCCGGGCCGAGCCCGAGCCCGGCGGCTGAGCGCCAGTTACTGGACCGGCAGCGACACGGCGCCGATCTGCGCCGTGCCCGCAATGCCCAGCGCGCGCCCGGTGGCCTCCGTCAGGTCCCAGTCGGCGCCGTTGGCATACGGCCCGCGATCGATCACCGGCACCTCCAGGGTGCGGCCCCGGTAGTAGATCGCGACGTCCATCCCGCAGGTCAGGGTGCGATTGGCAACGCCGATCGTGCCGGCTCGGAGCTTCTGACCGCACGCCGTCTTGTGTCCGTAGAAGCCGGGGCCGTACTGGGTCGCCCGCGAGGGTCGGTAGACCGTGGTGGTCAGAGGGGGGGTGGTGGTCGCCGCCGAGGCGACGTTGGGGCTGGAGATGACCGCGCGCATCTGGAACCGGCCGATGTGGTCGGTGTTCCAGACCGTGGTGAACGTGCCGTCGGGGCCGATCGTCGCGGACACGGTCGGCGCCCATGTCCAGGCGGTCTCATGGCCCAGGCGCTGGATCTCAACCGTGTCGCCGGCCAGGGTCTGCGGCGCGGTGCCGGAAAAGCTGAGTCCGTTGCGCAGCATCGCCGAGGCGCGGGTCTGGAGCGTGACCCCGTTGCCGGTGGTGCTGACAGTGGTGTCGCCGCTCTGCACGTCTGGCTGCCCGCCGGCGGCGGGCGTGCCCGTGGGGGTCGTGCCCGTCGGGGTCGTCCCCGAGTCGCCCGGGGTCAGGCCCGAGCCGCCGGAGGACGCCAATCCGCTGGCGGGCACGGCAAGCGCGCCGCACAGCAGCGCACACACGGCATAGGCATGTCGACGTCGACTCCCGATTTCTCTGTCCATCCTGTGGTCATGCCTACGAGGTGAGCTGACGGGCTCGCGCGTTTTCAGCGCTACGGTCCTTGGCGGGACCGATTCGCCCCAGCGGGTCAACGACCCGCAAGTGGTTCCCCCGTCGATCCGTCCCTGAGGACGGACCGTTCGGCGTGTGCCGCGGCAGTATATGCAAAACCGGCCGCGGGAGTTATGTCCGGCTCGCGAGCCGGTCCCGGATCAGGGGCGCGGCAGCCGCGAGACAGCTCGGCGCAGGGCGCGCGCGCTGGCGTGCAGGCCGATCTCGGCCAGCTCCGCGGCGGCCTGGACGGCGGTCTCCAGCGGCCCGGGTGCGTCGGCGCCGGAGGGCTCGGGCGCCGGCCGGATTGGCGTGGCGGACGGCTTTGCGGCGGCGGACGGCTTTGCGGCGGCGGACGGCTGTGCCTCGGTGGGCGGGTTTGGGGAGGCGGACGGCCTGTCGGAGGTGGACGGTTGTGCGGAGCCGGACGGGGTTGGGGCTGACGGCCCGCCGGCGGTCGCCCCGGGCGCCGCTCGCTTCGTCGGCGCGGGCTTGCCGGGGGCGGCGCGCTTGGGGGGGCCGGCGGGCTTGCCGGCGGTGGCGCTTTTGCCCGTGGCAGCGGGTTTGCCGGTGGCGGCGGACTTCGTGGCCGTCCTGGGCGCCCGCGCCGGTGGCGTCTCCCGGGCCGGCGTCTCGGCCTCCGGCACCGCCACCAGAGCGGGCGGCGTCTGACGCTTGTCGCTGCGTCGGTGCGGCCGGCTGCGGGGCAACGATCCGATCACTCCACGTTGTGACGGCTTGCTCATCGCATCAGATCATCCCGCACTGGCGACACCGGTGCCTCAAGGCGCCCGGCGAGGACCGCCGATGACCGACCTAGGATGAGGGTGGAGATGTCCTCTCGCCCGGCAAAATTCGCACGACGCCAGAAAATTCAGCGGAACTTTGAAACGCCGCGGGCTGTTCTCGGTATAGACCTAAAGACCGTGACGATGCCGCCGATGGCGAACTGCCCCCGGAGTGCTCTCACGACCGGCTCGCGCGAGCCCTCGCAGATTGACTTCATAAAATATAGTGACTATAGTCGCGCTTATGGTTGAGTAGCGGTCGTACGCCCTTAGATGGTGTCGGGCGTCTTCTTTGTACTGAGGGACGGCACCGTCGACGTGTCGCCGCCAACGACGGAAACGGAATCAGATGTCTGTAGCGGAACTGCAGGAACTCGAAGAGATCAAGGGCCTCGTCAACCGCGGCCAGCAGCTTGGCGTGCTCACGTACTCGGAGATCGCCGGCGCCGTCTCCGAGCTGGATCTGGACGAAGCCGATGTCGAAGAGCTGCACGGCTTCCTGGAGCGTGCCGAGATCGAGCTCGTCGAGGAAGTCGACCCCGCGCTGGCGGCGGCGGAGGTCGAGCGCGCGCCTGACAAGCGCGGACGGCGCAAGGCCAAGACGGCTCTGGACCTCAAGCCGGACATGACGACCGACTCGCTGCAGCTCTTCCTCAAGGACATCGGCAAGGTCCGCCTGCTCACCGCTCAGGAAGAAGTCGATCTGGCCAAGCGCATCGAGCGCGGCGACCTCGACGCCAAGCAGAAGATGGTCGAGTCCAACCTGCGCCTGGTCGTCTCGATCGCCAAGAACTACCGCAACCAGGGTCTCCCGTTTCTTGACCTGATTCAGGAGGGGACGCTGGGCCTGGTGCGCGCCGCCGAGAAGTTCGACTACCGCAAGGGCTTCAAGTTCTCCACGTACGCCACGTGGTGGATCCGCCAGGCGATCGCCCGCGCGCTGGCCGACAAGGCCCGCACGATCCGGATCCCGGTGCACGTCGTCGAGAAGCTGAACAAGATCGGGCGCGCCGAGCGCAAGCTGGTGACCGAGCTCGGCCGCGAGCCGACGGCTGAGGAGATCGCCGAGGTGACCGGCATCGAGCCCGAGGAAGTGGAGTCGATCAAGCGCTCCGCCCAGGCTCCGGTGTCGCTGGAGAAGCCGGTCGGCGACGAGGAGGAGTCCGAGTTCGGTCAGTTCATCGCCGACGAGCGGGCCGAGTCGCCCTATGAGCGTGCTGCCGAGATCCTGACCAAGGAGGCGCTGCGCGAGGCCCTGGAGAACCTGAGCTACCGCGAGCGCCGGGTGCTGGAGCTTCGCTACGGCCTCGGCGGCGAGCATCCGCGCACGCTGGACGAGGTCGGTCGCACCTTCAACGTCACCCGCGAGCGTATCCGCCAGATCGAGAATCAGTCGCTGAAGAAGCTCCAGTCTCTCGCCGAGGCGCAGAAGCTTCGCGACGTGGCCTGATCACCTCCCGTCCGCTGAAGACGATCGCGCCCGCCGTCCCGGTCGCTGCGGCGGCTGCGAGGGCTCGGACCGCGTCGCACGCCCCCCCGGCCCATGCTTCAGTTCGTGAAGCATTGCGCTAGAATGGTGGGTCTGATGGTCGACAGAGACACGTGCCCCGTCTGCCGGACGGCGGAGATCGTCTGCGGGAAGTGGACGTTGCTGGTGATCCGGGACCTCGCCGATGGGCGGTCGCGCTTCTGCGAGCTGGAGCGGTCACTGGCCGGGATCAGCCCGCGGACGCTGTCGCTGCGCCTGCGCGCGTTGGAGGAAGAGGCCATCGTCGAGCGCCAGACGTTCCCTGAGGTGCCGCCGCGCGTCGAGTACGTGCTGACCGCCAAGGGTCGTGCGCTGGTGCCGTTGATCGAGAGCATGCGCACCTACGGCCGAGAGTGGCTCGGCGCCGACTGCGGTGCGGAGTACGACGCCGACTCGGACGCGGAGTCCGACGACGTGCGTCAGCCCGCCGTCGCCGCCGCCTAGCGCCCGGCCAGCCGCCGCCCCGTGCGGATCGCCATCTCGGCGGATGAGCTGACCGGCATCGCCGCGGCGCTGCCGGAGCGCCTGCGCACCCGCGGCCACGAACCGGTGCTGCACGGAGCCTACGCACCCGGGGAGCCGCCTGACTGGGCGTGGGCCAGCGAGCGCGCGGCCCGCGACGTCGCCGAGGGCACCGCCGATCAGGCAATCGTCGCCTGCTGGACGGGCACCGGCGCCTCGATTGCCGCCAACAAGGTGGCCGGCGTCCGGGCCGCTCTGTGTGCCGACGCGCCGACGGCGGCGGGGGCCAGGCGCTGGAACGACGCCAACGTCCTGGCTCTGAGCCTTCGGACGACCTCCGAGGCGCAGCTGGAGGAGATCCTCGATGCCTGGCTGGCGGATCCGCCGACCCGGGACGAGGATGACCGGCGCAACATCGAGCACGTGGCGGAGATCGACCGGGCGCGCTGACACGACGGCATTCTGCAAGCGGCGGTGCCGCCAGCAGGATCACGGCCGGCGGCGGAGAATCGGCCCGTGGTGCGAAACGTCATCCTTCACCGGCTGCTGGAGTCGTTCACCGTCGACGCGTCGGGCCGGCTCTCGGCCGAGTCGGCTCAGGGCGCCGAGATGCCGTTCGAGCTGACCGCGGAGAGAGGCGCCGGCCGGGTGCCGCTGTACTGCTACCGCCCGCTGACCGGTGAGTTCATCCGCTCCAAGATGGGCACGCTGGCGGCCCTGCCCAGCCACGGTGCGGCGCTGCGCGCGCTCGCCGACTGCGCCGCGCTCGACGTCTACCTGAGCGAGCATGGCGTCAAGCCCCCGGCCAGCGGCCAGGGGCGCTGCCAGGAGACGCTGAGCGTGTTCCTGGACTGCGTGTTCTCCGAGCGCAGCGGATTCGGATTTGAACCGGCCCACTTCGAGGCCGCCTATGCCGAGCTGGAGCGGGCCCTGTACGAGGGCCACTGCACCGCCACGGTGATCGCGCCGCTGCTCGGCGTCGCGCTTGATCCAGACACGACCGAGCTCAGGCTGGGTGACGGACTGTCGCTGATCCGCGGCGACGCGCTGGCCGACGCGCCCCCGGAGGCCGTCTGGGGCGAGAGCGAGGAGCCCAATGTGCTGGCGTTGATGGCGATCGATCAGGAGCGTTCCGATCGGCCGCCCGTGTCGATCGCCCGCGCCCGCTTCCGGCGGATCCTCAGCGCGCTGCGCCTGTTCGAGCGCGGCGGCTACGCGCTGGGGCCGGTGGGGTGGGCTCGGACCGAGGCGGGCAGCTGGCGCTCGGTGCCGATCGGCGCGAGCGGGCGCCCGCGGCTGCTGACGCTGATCCCGGCCGCGCAGCAGGACGAGCTGCGGGCCTTCTATCGACTGGTGGCCCGGCGGGCCCCCGGGCCCGAGCTCGCCTGGGCGCTGGGCCGGTTCGAGATGGGCTGCGAGCGGCTGGCGCCGTTCGACGCGCTGACCGACTATCTGCTGGCGCTGCGGGTTCTGCTGGAGCCCGAAGGCCCGGGGAGCGGGCGACTGGCCCAGCGGCTGGCAGTGATCTGCGCGCGGCCGGAGGAGCGGGCGGCATTGGCGGAGCGCACCGCCCACGCGATCTCCCTGGAACGCGCCGTCATCGGTGGCCTGGCGGCGGCCAACGACCCCACCCATCCCGACAACCTGGTCGGCGAGCTGGCCGAGCACCTGCGGGCGATCCTTCGTGACGCGCTGTGCGGGCATCTGGATCCCGACCTGTGCGCCGTCGCCGACGAGCTGCTGGCCGAGGCGGCCGCCGCGCCCACCGCGGGCGCATAGAACACCGAGCCAGCGCGTGAGCGCCGGGGCCGAAACCGTCTAACCTGGCTGGAGACCGCTCCCTACTCGGTCTCCAGTTCGGAGGCCGGGAGTGTCCCGCCCACCAGGCATGACACAAGTAAGTCCTGGGGCTCGTAAGTAGTCAGGGGGAGCGCGATCACACAGCGAGCGGGCTCAGGCCCGCTCGTTCTGTGTAAACGGCTCCGCACGCAATACGCTCTTATTGATGGCCGCCGAAGCGATGTATCACCTAGAGCTGCGCCAGTTCCCCCACGTCGTCAGGGTCTTCAATCTCAGCCGCGAGGAGCTGGACACGCGGTTCGTCAGGCCGTGGGTCACCGGGGCGATGATCGAGCACGACGATCGCCGGTGGCCGCCGGAGCGCAGCCGCCTGAAGATCCTGGAGGGGCCGAGGCTGCGCGCGGAGGAGATGGGGATGGGGCGCGGGTGGGCGTCAGCCACCAAAAGCGCCACCGACGTGACCGACGCGCTCCTGGCCGAGGCCCGGCGCGGCGCCGACGCGCGCCCGGAATTGGAGGCGCTGCAGGCAGCGATCCAGGAGGTCGCGACTCACCCGGTCTCATTCCAGGACGTGATGGCGCTGGCGGCGGCGGGGCATCCGACCTGGCGCGCCAGCGAGCAGCTGGCGCTGGCCGAGCAGGCGGTGTGGGAGATGCTGCACCAGAGCCGGCTGACGATGGTCGTCGCCGGAGAGCCGGTCTCCCAGTCGCGCTGGCAGCCGGTGGTGCTCAGCTGGGCGACCTGGGCGGGGGCCGGCCAGCAGGCGTTCGCGCTCCAGGCGCCGTCACAGCCGGTGGCCTGAGCACTCCCGCGGGTTCGCCTACGCGGTCACGTCGGCGATCAGCCGCTCGTGCTCGGCGTCGGAGGCGAACAGGTATCGATGCAGCCGCAGCAGGCCGTGGATGTCGTGGACGTCGTCGTCGAGGTGGGGGACGAGCAGCAGCGGCGCCCCGTCGAGCTCGTCGCCCAGCCGGGCCACGTTGCGCGAGTCCCGGCGCGCCAAGCGGTGGTAGTCGGCGAAGTTGGCCGCCACGCGTCCGGCCAGCTCAGGCGTGAGCTCGTCAGCGAAGGCGGCGACCAGATCATCGGGCTCGGCGTCGCCGAGCAGGTCGTGGTGCACGCGGTTGACGATTACCCCGGCGAACGGCAGCCCGCCGTCGGTCAGCGTGCGGCGAAACCAGATCGCCTCGTCGATCGCCGGCGCCTGGGCCGAGGTGACCAGCAGGAACGCGGTGGTGGGAGCCTTCAGCATGCGCTCCACCTGGGCGGCGCGGCGGCTGAAGTCCTCGGTCATGTCGCCGAGCAGGGCAAAGAAGGTCGACAGGTCGGTGATCAGGTCGACGCCGGTCACCCGTCGCAGGGCGCTCAGCAGCGGGGCGGCGCCGCGGCCCAGCACGCGCATGCCCAGCCCGGTGGGGCGGATGAACGCCTTCAGCGCCCGGCCCTCCAGAAACGAGGTCAGCCGGCCGGGCGCGTCGAGGAAGTCCAGCGCGTTGCGTGAGGGAGGGGTGTCCAGCACCAGCAGGTCGAACTGGCCGTCGCGGTCCAGTTCGTACAGCTTGGCCACGGCGCTGAACTCCTGCGAGCCGGACACGGCCGTCGACAGCTCCCGGTAGACCCGGTTGTCCTTGATCTCCTGCGCCCGCGCGGGGTCGGCGGCGACTCGGTCGATCAGCTCGTCGAACGTGCGCTTGGGGTCGAGCATCATCGCCCACAGCTCGCCGCGGAACTCCACACCGGCGCCGGCGAGGCGCTCGGGCTCCACCCGGCGCGGCTCGTTCTCCAACTCCTGCAAGCCCAGCGCGTTGGCCAGCCGCTTGGCGGGATCGATCGTCACCACGGCCACCTTCGCCCCCCGGGCGGCCATTCCCAGCGCAATCGCCGCCGAGGTGGTCGTCTTGCCGACGCCCCCGGACCCGCCGCACACGCACACGCGCTTGCCGTCCAGCAGATCCGCGACGCTCATGGTGCTCGAGTCTAGGTTGCCGGTGCCGACGGTCAGCCCGAGTTCGTGCCAGTCAGATCCAGCACGTCATTGCCGACCGTCTCGTCGCGAATCTCCGCGGCGCTGACGGCGGGATCCGGCAGCACCCGCAGTGCCTCGGCCGGAATCGCGACGCTGACCGCCGTCCCCTGGCTGTAGGGCAGCTCGGCGCCGTCGTTGCGCACGAGCGTCTGAAGCGTCGAGCCGGTTGCGAGCCGGACGTAGACGTGCGTGGTCGAACCGAGAAAGACCAGGCGCTCGACCATCCCGGGCACGCGATTGGCGCCGGTCGTCTCGTACGGCTCCACATGGATGCGCTCGGGACGGATCGCCAGCTTGACGGTGCCGGTCGCGTCGAGCCGGCCGGCCGCGGCCTCGAGCGTGAAGTCGCCCATACGCAGCTGGCAGGGGCCCTTGCCGTCTCCGCCCGGCTGCACACGAGCGTCCATCAGGTTTGACACGCCCAGGAAATCCGCGACGTAGGCATCGGCGGGCTCGTTGTAGACCTCCTCCGGTGTCCCCAGCTGCGCGACGCGTCCGTGGTTCATGACCGCGAGGCGATCGGACATCGTGAGCGCCTCCTCCTGATCGTGGGTCACGTACAGGAATGTGATCCCAACCTGCTTCTGCAGCACACCCAGCTCGACCTGGAGCGTGCGGCGGAGTTTGGCGTCCAGCGCTCCCAGCGGCTCGTCGAGGAGCAGGACCGAGGGCCGGAGCACGAGCGCGCGGGCGAGTGCGACTCGCTGCTGCTGACCGCCCGAGAGCTGGTTGGGGCGACGCTTCTCATAGCCGGTCAGCTGTACGAGCTCCAGCGCCTCGGCGACCCTGCTGTTCAGCTCCGCCTTGGGCACCGACTTGTACTTCAGGCCGAAGGCGACGTTCTCGGCGACGGTCAGGAAGGGAAACAGCGCGTAGCTCTGAAAGACCGTGTTGACCTGGCGGCGATTGGGCGGCAGGTTGGCGACGTCGACGCCGTCGAGCAGGATCTTCCCGGTGGTCGGCGGCTCGAAGCCCGCGACCATCCGCAGCGTGGTCGTTTTGCCACAGCCGCTGGGTCCGAGCAGGGAGAAGAACTCGCCGGCCTGGATCTCGAGCGAGATCTCGTGGACCGCGGTCGCCTGGTCAAACCGCTTGGTCAGAGACTCGAGCTTGACATGTCCTCCGCTCATTTCAGTCCTCTCAGATTCCGGCGATGCTGGTCAGTGCCTCAGTGCTGCCCTGCGTCCGCTCGCCCCGTGTCATCCACCGGTACGCGATGAAACCGATCAGCGCAGCTGCCAGCGAGATGACGAGCAGGATCGTGGCCAGCGCGTTGAGCGCCGGCCCGCTCAGCCCACCGTGCACGTTGGAGTAGATCAGTACCGACATCGGCTGCGTGTTCCCCGTCGAGGAGAGCTGCTCCACGATCACGAAGTCATCCACCGTGCTGGCGAAGACGAGCACAGCGCTGGCGAAGATGGCCGGCATCAGCATCGGGATCAACACTCGCCGGATCGCCCCCATCCGCGACGCGCCCAGGTCCGCGGCCGCCTCCTCGTAGCTGCGCCCGATGCTCACCAGCCGCGCCCGGACGATGATCGCCGGCCAGCTCAGATTCCACACGACCAGCCCTGCCACCTCGGCCTCAGTACCCAAGCTGATGAACGTCAGAGCCTGGGTGACCAGCAGGAACAGGGCCACCGCAAGCAACAGCTCAGGGATCACGAACGAGAAGATCATCACCAGGTTCAGTCCCTGTGAGGTCCGGGTTCGCCAGCGATCGACGCCGATCGCAAAGCCGACTCCGATCGGCACGCAGATCAGGGTCGTCAGGACGCCGAGAATCAGCGTCTGGACCACGGCGTGGTGCAGGCTGGGATTGTGCAGCACGGACGTGACCTGGTTACCCACATACCACTTGGTCGAGAAACCCTGCCAGGTGGCCTGTGACGCGCCCTTGTTGAACGAGAACAGCACCGCGATCCCGATCGGGACGATCGACCACAGGATGTACAGCCAGGTGAAACCCTCCAGCGCCCACGGCCGCCGCCATGGGTTTCCGCGCTGGCGGCCCCCCGAGTGCAGCGGCTCAGGGCGGGCCGGATCGGAGACGGACTCGGCCGTGCTCGCCATCAGGCCATCTCCCGCGACGCTCGAGCGGTGCTCATGACGTAGTAGACCATCGGGATGAGCAGGATCACGAGCAGCATCAGCGCCAGCACCGCCCCCTGCCCGGTCTGGCCGGGCGAGTCAAGCTGGCCTTCGATCGCGTTGCCGATCATCGTCGTCCCGGGCGCGGCCGACAGCAGCTGGTTGGTGAAATAGTCGCCGACCATCGGCAGCGCCGTGATGAAGCAGCCGGCCACGATCGCCGGCTTGCTCAACGGAATGGTCACGCTCCAGAAGGTGCGCCACTTGCTCAGCCCCAGATCTCTGGCCGCCTCCAGCAGGCGCTGGTCGATTCGGTCCAGGAAGGCGTACAGCACCAGGATCAGGTACGGAATGTATCCGTACACGAGCCCCAAGATGACCGTCACGGACTTGCCGCCCAGCCAGTCCGTGTTACCCGGTAGCCCGAAGAATGACAACGCGCTGTTGAAGAAGCCGCCCTGCTGCAACAGATCGATCCATGCCAGCATGCGCATCATGTAGCTGACCCAGAAAGGGGCGATCAACAGGACGAGGAACAACCCCTTGCGTCCGCCCGCGAACCGAGACACGAAGTAGGCCACCGGATAGGCGACGGCGAGCGAGATCGCCGTCGCGATGGCGGTGTAGAGCAGTGTCCGCAGCGCAGGCGGGCCGATGTACGCTCCGGCTCCGACGATGTCGTGCCACACAGCGCTGAAGTTGAAGCTTGACCAATGCAGTGGGTTCCAGACCGGAACCACGGTCTGGAAGAACTCGTTGATGCCGCCCCCGGCCACCGACAGCATCACGTAGAACGGCGCCACGAACAGAACCAGCAGCCAGATCGCTCCCGGCGCTGCGAGCCCGATCCACAGCCGGCGGTTGCGCTTGTCGTAGGTGTTCTGCTGATCCATCGCCGTTACCTATAGGCCGTTGGAGAACGAGCTCCAGGTGGACTCCCAGACCGCGTCGGCGGCCGGTGGCAGTTCCAGCTGGAACAGGCCGTTGCGGAAGTACTGCGGTAGCACGACGGTGGAGGTCAACTGCCGAGGCAGCAACTTCTCGGATATCAGCCGCTCCGGGGTGACTTCGCTCAGCGGCTGCATGTAACCGACGTAGCTGTAGTTGTTCAGCGCATTGTCAACGTCGAGCATGTAGTCGATGAACTTGTGCGCCAGGACGGGGTTGGCACCGCCGGTCGCGTTGACCATCAGGTCGTTGGCCACCGGTCCCTTCCTGTTCGCCGGGAACCAATAACCGAGCGTGTCGATCGAGGTGCCCTTGGGCAGATACTGGTATGAGGTGGCCATGTCACCCGACCAGGCATGGTGAATCCAGGTCTTTCCGGTCGGGACATCGGTGTAGTCGTTGTTGTCGATCCGAACGTTGGTCAGAGTCGCAAGCTGCTGGAGTGCCTTGCCGGCGGCCCGGATCTGGGGGGTGTTGGTGGTGTTGAGGTCGAAGTTGCCGGCCCGCATCAGCGCCAGGCTGATCGTCTCCCGGTAGTCGTCCAGCACGGCGACCTTGCCGCTGTACGGCGCTCCCTGCCACGGCATGTTCCACGACGGGGAGAGGTTGACCTTGTCCTTGCGCCAGGCCATCCCCGAGGTGTAGATGGAGTATGGGGTCGTGTACTGCCAGTCCTGGTCGTAGAAGGGATTGCGATAGTCGACCCACGTGTTGGCCATGTTCGGGATGTAGGCGTGGTTGAGCGGCCGAATCAGCTTGGCCGCTATCAACTGACCGAGCACGGCGACGGTCGGGAAGAAGACGTCGATCTGGAGCTCTCCGCTCGCCATCTTGGCAAGCGCCTCCTCCATCGTGTTGTACGTCGTCAGCGAGTACTTGCAGTTGTACTTCTTGCAGAAGCTCTTGACCACGCTCTCGTTGATGTACGCGACCCAGTTGTAGAGCTGCAGGGTCGCGCCCTCCTCAGGCGCAAGGCCCGAGGCGATCGGCTTGTTCTGTGAGTACACCGGCCACTTCACCGGCTTGTCCTGCCGCGGCAGCGGGGGGATGCCGCTCCCGGCGGCGGGATTGGTCGAGCTGCAGCCGGCCAGCATGCCGCTCAGCGCCAGCCCGGCGCCCGCCATCAGCAACTGGCGGCGGGAGATGGCGCTCTCCTGCGGCTCACGCCGGCTCCGGATCCCCCCTTCGGACCATCCCTCACGTGGATGCATGCCCACTCACCTTCACTGCCTTCGCGTACTGCCGGCGCGCGGGCCGATCGCCGCCGGTGACCCGACGCAGATCGCAGCTGAGCTCGCTCGAGGCGAGCGCGAGGCAGCAATCAACCATCCGCCCAGGCGTCACGTCGGGCTGGCCCAGCGTCACCTGCACGCCGAGCCCATCCATCAGCCCGGACAGCATCAGCGCGAAGTCATCCGGGTCGGTCTCGGCGCTGAACTCGCCGGCGCTCTGGCCATCCCGGACGATGCCGGCGATCAGCTCCCGCTGCTGGCGGTCCAGGCGGAAGTAGGAGCTGCGCACGGACGGGTCACGGCGCGCGCGCACCCAGATCTCCATCCACAGCGTGTAGTCGTTGAGTCCGCCGGGACCGAGGCTCGTCTCCTCAATCAGGTGCACCAGCTTGTCGCTGGCCCGTTTGATCCGGTCCTGGCCCTCGGCCAGCCGGTCATAGAACGAGTGGTCGGCGTAGGCGACGGCCTCCTCCAGGAGGCGGTCCTTGGACTCGAAGTAGTAGAGGATGGTCGGCGAGCTCGTGCCGGCGCGCTCGGCGATGTCGCCGATCCGCGTGTCGAACAGGCCGCGCTCGTAGAGGACCTCGGCAGCGGCGGCGATGATCTGCGGCTTGCGCAGGTGATCGACTTTGGGGCGCGGGCTCATCTCCTCGGTTCCTCCACGATCCTGGTCCGGGAACATATACTGAACCGCGAGTCAGGAAACTACGCAGCGACTCGCCGGCTGTCAAGCGACGGGCGTCTGTTTTTCGTGAGGGAGAGAGCTCTCGTGATCGATGTGGCTGTGCTGGGAGCTGGTCTGGCCGGGCTGGCGGCGGCGCGGGACCTGATGCACGCCGGAGCCGAGGTTGTGGTGCTGGAGGCGCGCCCGCGAGTCGGCGGACGCGTGGAGGCGGTGACGCTGCCCGACGGGCGCACCGTGCAGATGGGTGGCGAAGTGGTGGGCGCCGAGCACCGCGCCTACCTGGACCTGGTGGCCGAGTTGGGGCTGACGATCGAGCCCAGCTATGTCGCCGACCCGGGGGAGATGACCTGGGGGCTGGACGAGGGCGTGTATGTGGGCGATGCGCTGCCGTGGATGAACGAGGCTGAGCGCACCGACGCGGAGCGGGTAGAGCAGGCGTTTGCGGCGCTGGCCGCGACCGTGGACCCGGCCGATCCATGGCGCCACCCGGAGGCGGGGCGACTGGACCAGCTCAGCGTTGGGGCCTGGCTGCGGCAGCAGGGGGCGCTCCCGGCGGTGCGCCGGCGACACGCGCTGACGGCGCTGTCGCTATCCAGCGACGGACCGGACCGCAGCTCGCTGCTGGCGGAGCTGCGCAAGCACGCGACGCTGGCCGGGGACGGCTTTTATGACCTCACCGCCTGGGAGGGGCTGCGCTGCGCGCAGGGATCGGCGCAGGTGGCGTTGGCGATGGCCGGGGAGCTGGGGGACCGGGTCCGGCTCGGTGCGGTGGTGACGAGGGTGGCGGTGGATGGCGCGCGCAGTGTGGTGGTGGAACTTGCCGGCGGCGAGCACGTGCGCGCCGAGGCGGTGGTGTGTGCGCTTCCGGCGGGCCCACTGCGGGCGGTGGAGATCACCGGCGTGAGCGATGAACGGCTGGCGTCGCTGCGGGCCCAGCGCCACGCCCTGGCGGCCAAGGTGGTGGTGGCCTACGCGGACTCGTTCTGGCAGCTGGCGGGACAGAACGGGCTGGCCGAGTGCGAGTGGCTGTTCGGCTCCACCTGGCCGCAGCGTGACGGCGTGCTGTCGCTGCTGGTGCCCCCGGAGCGGCTGTCGGCCTTCCTGGCCGCGCCGCCGGGCGCGCGCCGGGCCGCGGTGATCGACGGGCTGGTGGCGCTGTACGGCGCGGCGGCGGCGGAGCCGGCGGCGATGCTGGAGCGCGCCTGGGGGGTCGACCCGTTCACCCTGGGCTACATCGCGGGCTGGGCGCCGGGCGACCTGGGGCGCGTCGGGCCGCTGCACGGACGCCACGAGCCGCCGTTCTACGTGGCCGGCTCCGACCATTGGGTGGCTGGGTACATGGAGGGGGCGGTCAGGACGGGGCGGGCGGCGGCGGTGGCGGCGCTGGGGGTCAGCTCGGCTGTGTGAGGGGCGGGCCCCGGCTCCGGCGGCGTGAAAGGGCCGAGGAGGTGGCGATTGTGCCGCCGTCGAGCAGCAGATCTGTACCGGATCCGGATCGTGCGTTGGAATTTGGGCCGAACATGCGGCTGAACGAAGCCCACGGGACAAATGCTGAGGGCGGGGCCGAGTCTGGAAACGAAACTGGGGTCGGTATGACGTCGCCGACCGCGCTTGCGGCACGGAAACGCCACCTTCCCCAGCAGATGTTGTTCCGGGCGTTAGCGTTAGCCGCCCGCGGCGCGGCGCGCAGCGACGGTCCGGTCGGCGGTCAGCTGGTCGACGGTCAGCAGTTCACCGAGTCCCAGATCCCGTGCCAGCGACGACGAGACCGCTCGGCGGGCTCGCTCCAGCGGGATGGTGGAGTCGCCGATCAGCGTCCGCACGCCGAAGCCGTCCAGCAGGGCCAGGGTGCGGTCGGCCAGGTCCTCCGGGTCGCAGCGCGCAAACTCCCCGGCCGCCACCCCGGCGCGGATCTCGTCGGCGAACCAGGCGCGCAGGCGCGCGTACAGTTCTTCGGCCACCGGACGCAGCTCCGGGTGGCGGACGGCGCGCAGCCACAGCTCCACCCACAGCACCCAGTCCTGCTCCAGCTCGGGCGTGGTCGGCAGGCACTGGTCGATCATCGCCGCCAGTCGCTCGGCGTGGGAGGCATGCTCGGGCAGCCCGCCGTCCAGGCGCACGTCGCCGGCGTGGGTGTAGGAGTAGTCCAGCGCCTCGGCCAGGAGCGACTCCCGGGTCTCGAAGTGGTAATGGACCAGTGCCGTCGAGACGCCCGCGTCCATCGCGATGCGGGCGATCCGGACGCCGTCGATGCCCTCGGAGGCGATCCGGCTGACGGCGGCGGCGAGGATCCGCTCACGGCCCCGGCGGCGGGCGGTCGTAGGAGCAGGAGCGGGTGCGGGCGTTGGTCTGGAAGCGGTCGTGGAAGCGGGCGTGGGCACAGAAGCGGGCGTCGGAGCGGGTCTGGGGGTGGAGGTGGCCATTACCCCACAGCGCCCAGCGCCGGGGCCATGTCGGCGCGGATCCGGTCGGCGAACCAGGCGACGCCGGCCTCACGCGCCCCAAGCGGACCGCACCGGTACCCGCGGGTCATCAGACCGCGCTGGACGTTGTCCACGAGATCGATGTCCTCGTCGAGCACGAGCGTGTTGAGGCGCTGGTTGGCCCACTGGACCAGACGGGTGCGGGGATCGGTGCCGGCGGACCGGTAGCTGCCGAACGTGTCCCGGGTCTGGGCGACCCCGTCGGGCAGCATCTGCCACGTGTTGACCTGGTCCGGATACAGGTCGATGGTCGTGTTGGGATAGATGAAGGCGTAGCGCCAGACGTGCCGGTCGGCGTCCCCGAGCCCCGGCATCGGGGTCACCAGGTTGGCGTAGAGCCGCTCCAGCCGGTTGCTGGAGGGCTTGGCCCGCAGCGGGGCTTCGAACCACACGTACTGGTCATGGACCTCGACGTGGTACTGCTTGTAGTCCAGCATCCGCATCAGTCCCGGATGGGCGATCGGGATGTGGTAGCCCTCCAGGTAGTTGTCGGCGACGGCCTTCCAGTTGGCCGGCTGCGTCCCGCCGCCGGGGCCGAACGACTGCAGGGCCTCGATCCGGTACGGGGCCAGCCGCTGCGGGAGGTCACCGACGAGGTCGGCGAGCGGCGCGGCGTCCGCGTCGAGGTTGACGAACACGAGCCCGCACAGCTCCTCGACGCGCGCCGGCATCAGGCCCAGCGTCCGCTTGTCCAGGCGGTCGCCGAACCCCAGGCCCTCGGGGACGCCGATCAGCGTCCCGTCGAACCGGTAGGTCCAGCCGTGATAACGGCAGCGGATCGCCGCCTTGCACTGCCCGGAGCCGCTCAGCAGCCGGGAGCCGCGATGGCGGCAGACGTTCCGATAGGCGCAGAGCTGCTGGTGCTCGTTACGCACGACCAGGACCGGCTGCGTGCCGGCCTGCGCCGTCAGGTAGCTCCCCGGCCGCGGCAGGGCCGACACGTGCCCGGCGAGCTGCCAGGTACGTTCGAAGATCAGCTCCTGCTCGGATTCCAAGAGCTCCGGATCGGTGTACAGGCGCGGCTCCAGTGCGGTGCCGGACAGCGGGGGCGTGGTCATGGGCGTGGCGACCGTGGTGTCCATATCCTCAATCCTGACTTTGTGATCAGTTGATGTAGTCTACCCGCCATGGTCAAGCGCGCGTCCTGGCTGTCGGTCACGCCCGAGCCCGAGCGTGAGCTGCCGCAGGCCGTCGCGGCCCTGACCGCCGGGCGCCGCCCTGACCACGCCGCGGTCGCCGAGGAGCAGGCCCGGATCGAGCGGCTGGTGCTGCGTGGCAGTCAGCGTCGCTGGCTGGCCTACCTGCATCAGGTGGTGGGCCTGATCGAGCAGCGGAGCGGCAGCGACGACCCGGATGTCCAGGACGCCCGCGCCCGCGCCGGCGCGGTGATCGCCAACCACCACAACCTCCTCCTGGGCCTGCCCGGGGCCGGCGCTCGCCTGACCGCCGATGACCGGGCGCGACTGCAGGAGCACACCCATCCCTTCCCGCACCGAGGAGCCGCATGACGACCACCCTTGCACCCGCCGCCACCGGGCTGACCGACGACCAGCTTGCCCTTCAGTTGCGCGCCCGGTCGTTCGTGGAGCAAATCCTGCTGCCGCTGGAGCTGCCCGCCGAGGCCGCCGAGGGCCGGCTCCCCACTGAGACGGTCGCCGAGATCCAGCGTCAGGCGGTCACCTGGCGTCTGCAGGGCGGACGCATCCCCGTCTCACTGGGTGGTCAGGGCTGGTCGATGCTGGAGTGGTTCCTGGTCAACGAGCAGTTCGGCCGCGTGACCAACGGCCTGCACTGGCACGTGCCCAGTGTCTACAACGTCTGGCTGGAGGGGACCCCGGAGCAGCTGGAGCGCTATGTGGCGCCGGCGCTGCGGGGTGAGGGCGGGGACGCCTACGCGGTCACCGAGGCCGAGGCGGGCTCCGACGCGTCGGGGATTGCCACCACCGCTGTGGCCACCGAGGAGGGCTGGCGCATCAACGGCGAGAAGTGGTTCGTCACGTCCGGGGACGTCGCGCGGGTGCTGATCGTGATGGCCAACGTGATCGACGGCTCCGACCGGCTCCCGACGCTGTTCCTGGTCGAGCCGCAGGCGCCGGGCGTGGAGTTCGTCGACGATCCGCGGTACACGCACAATTACCCCCACGGCCATCCCACGATCCGCTTCACCGATGTGGAGGTGGCCGCCGACGCGGTCATCGGCGGCGTCGGCAACGGCGAGGAGCTGCAGCGGCGCTGGTTCACCGAGGAGCGATTGGGCATCGCCACCCATGGCCTGGGAGCGATGTGGCGGCTCTTGGACGAGACCACCGACTGGGCGCTGACGCGGATGCAGGGAGGCCGGCGCATCATGGACTACCAGGGGATCTCGTTCCCGTTGGCCGATTCGGCGACCGACGCGGCGCTGGGGCGGCTGCTGGCTCTCCAGGTGTGCGCGATGGTCGATGGCGACGCCGATCCAAAGCTGATCCACGCCAAGGCGTCGATGGCCAAGCTGTTCGTCTCCGAGGCCGCCGGTCGCTGCGCCGATCGGGCGGT
>Ga0302325_10011519_pt1 | contig 19040 bp, 18 predicted proteins | sample Palsa_T0_2_FD_201948 | JGI IMG/M metagenome (GOLD analysis project Ga0302325, IMG submission 201948) | Peat permafrost microbial communities from Stordalen Mire near Abisko, Sweden - Palsa_T0_2 | ecosystem: Environmental > Terrestrial > Soil > Palsa > Peat permafrost | place: Sweden: Abisko...
GTAGCGTGCTCGCCGACGTCTATGACGCCGTCCCGAACCTTTTCCAGGACGGCCGGATCGACTACAACCTCGCGCTCGCCATCGACGGCAGCTTCGACCACCGGCGCATCAGCGCCGCGCACCTCATTCGCGAAGCCGAGCACTGGAATGCGCTCGGCACCGGCGAACCGGAGCAGATCGTCACCGCGACCCTGGCCGACTTCGCCATGGCCCTTGACCATGTAACACTCCCGCCAGGCGTCCTCGCAGCGACCACGGCGCAGCTTGCGTGGAACCTAGAGAGACTGCAGGCAGGAGGGGAGATCGGCGACCGACCGACCAGCTACCGTCGCCGACGCCGACGGCCTTGACCACAAGGGCAGTTCAGAAGGACTGCTAGTCGCGTCAGCGATGCGGAGCAGCCATTAGATCCAGCTGCGGAACTAGATCCAGCTGCGGAACCACATCCGCGCGTACCACTGGCTGTAGGGCAGCACCCTGGCGGCCAGGACCGGGTAGAGGTAGGCGAAGTCCGCCAGCACGGCGAGCAGGTAGACAGCTGTCACCGCGGCTCCCGCCGCGCGGCGTTCGATAGCAGCAGTGGCCGGGCCGATGATCAGGCCCAGGCACAGGGTGATCGCGATGATGAGGAACGGCTCGAACGCCACGGCGTAGAAGTAGAACATCGTCCGGTGGTCATGCAGGGCGAACCAGAACCACGGCAGCCAGCCCGCCGCCACCCCGAGCAGCACCGCGCCGGCCCGCCAGTCCCGGCGGGACAGCCACCACACCAGGCAGCACAGGAGCGCGGGAATCGACGCCCACCAGATCAGCGGCGTGCCGATGGCCAGGACTTCCTGGGAGCAGCTCTTGACCCCGCAGGTATGGGGCGTGGCGTACCAGAACGATACCGGCCTGCCGACGATCAGCCAGGTCCACGGCTGTGACTTATAGGTCTGGGTCGTGGTCAGGCCAAGGCCGAACTGGAGCATGGACTTGTTGTACTGAAGGAGCGAGTCCAGAGCCGACCAGATTGGCACGTGGTTGCCGTTCAGCGCGGCCCAGTTCCGGTCGTAGCCGTCGCCGGTGGCAAGCCAGCCGCTCCACGATGCCAGGTAGGCCGCCAGCGGCATCAGGACGAACCAGGCACCGAGCCACGGGCCGTCGCTGCGCAGCACGCCGTAACCGGGCCTGCTGAATCCGGCGGCGCGGCGGGCGCCGAAATCCCAGGCGATGGCCAGGCCGGCAAAGACCGGGACGAACCAGATGCCGTTCCATTTGGAGGCGCAGGCGCAGCCCAGGCAGAGGCCGGCCAGCCACAGCAGCCAGCGGATCCCGAGCTTAGGCCCGGCCTGGCCGGGCGTCCCGGCCGGGCTGGGCGTCCGCTCTGCCGTCGCGGCGAGCGCCGCGGCGTCCGCGAGCCGGGCCCTGGTCCGGTCCCGATCCAGGACCAGCAGGCCGAACGCGGCAAGGACCCAGAACATGACGAAGATGTCGAGGATGGCGGTGCGGCTCAGCACGAGCTCGAGCCCGTCCAGTGCCAGCAGCAGGCCGGCCACGCAGCCCAGCAGCGTCGAGCGGGTCATCCGCCGCGCGATCCTGGCCGTCATCAGGATCGCGAGGGTGCCGATCACGGCGACGGCGAAACGCCAGCCGAACGGGGTCAGGCCGAACAGCCACTCGCCGCCGGCGATCAGGATCTTGCCGAGCGGCGGGTGCACGACGTACTCGCCCGGGGTGCTGAGAATATGCGTGCTGCCACGGGCGAGCAGGGCGTTGGCGTTCTTGACATGGTTGAACTCGACGCCGTGCTTGAGGATCCCGTACGCATCGCCGACGTAGTAGGTCTCGTCGAAGACGATCGCGTGCGGAACGCCCAGCCGGTAAAACCGCAGGAAGGCGCCGAAAGCGGTGACGAGCAGGGGACCGGCCCAGCCCCACAGCACGCTGCCGCCGATCGGCGGCACCAGCCTGCTGCGCAGCTCGGCGGCGGCTCGGTCGGCGGCTGGGTCGCTGGCGGCTACCGGCGGCGCGGTGTCGTATCCCCTCATCGAGTGTCATCGTAGGGGCGCAGAGGATTAGCGTGGGCGGCGGAATGGAACGCGGCAGGCAAGATGTCAGGCAGGACGCGACGCTGCTGGTGGCCGCCGTGCCGATCGGCCGTCCCGACGACGCGTCGCCCCGCCTGGTCCGGGCGCTGGCCGAAACGCCGGTCATCGCGGCCGAGGACACCCGGCGCGTGCGCAGGCTGGCCTCGGCTCTGGGCGTACGGCTGACCGGGACCGTCGTCTCCTACTACGACGACATCGAGTCGCGGCGGACGCCGGCGCTGCTGGCCGAGCTGCGGAGCGGCAAGGACGTGCTGCTGGTGACCGACGCGGGAATGCCCGGCATCAGCGATCCCGGTTACCGGCTGGTGGCCGCCGCCGCGGCGCAGGGCATCCGGGTGACCGCGCTGCCGGGGCCGTCGGCCGTCACCGCGGCTCTTGCCGTCTCCGGCCTGCCCAGCGACAGGTTCTGCTTCGAGGGGTTCGCGCCGCGGCGGGCAGGCGACCGGGCCCGGCGGTTCGCCGAGCTGGCCGCCGAGCGGCGGACGCTGATCTTCTTCGAGTCGGCGCGCAGGCTGGCCGGGACCCTGGGCAGCCTGGCCGAGGCGCTGGGCGGGGAGCGGCGCGCTGCCGTCTGCCGGGAGCTGACCAAGACGCACGAACAGATCAGGCGCGGGACGCTGGCCGAGCTGGCCGACTGGGCGGCGGGCGGCGTTCTGGGTGAGGTCACGCTGGTGATCGAGGGCGCGCCCGCGCGCGGGGCGGCCACGGTGCCGATGTCGCAGGCGGTGAGCCAGGTCGCCGAGCGCGTGCTGGCCGGCGCGTCCCGCAAGGACGCGATCGCGGCGGTCGCCCTGGAGTCCGGCCTGCCCCGCCGCGCCGTCTACGACGCGGTGACGCAGTCCGCGACGCGGTGACGCAGTCTGCGACGCGGTGACGCCGTCTGCGACGCGGTAGCGGGGTCTGGGGCGCGGGGTCGGGGGCGCGGGCCTGGTGCCTCTAGGCTGGAGGCCATGTCGCCGACTAGCCGCCACATCCTGGCCGCTCCCGCCTGGCCGTACGCCAACGGCCCGCGCCACATCGGGCACGTCTCCGGCTTCGCGCTGCCCTGCGACATGTTCGCCCGGTATCAGCGGATGGCCGGAAACAAGGTGCTGATGGTGAGCGGCACCGATGAGCACGGAACCCCGATCCAGGTGCAGGCCGACGCCGAGGGGGTCAGCGCGCGAGAGCTCGCCGACCGGTACAACCGGATCATCGCCGAGGACCTGACGGCCCTGGACATGTCCTACGACCTGTTCACCAGGACCACGACGCTCAACCACTACGCGGTGACCCAGGAGATGTTCCTCGGCCTGCACGCCAACGGCTACATTTTCGCCCGGGCCACCATGGGGGCGATCTCCCCGTCCACCGGCCGCACGCTGCCCGATCGCTACATCGAGGGCACCTGCCCGATCTGCGGATACGAGGGCGCGCGCGGTGATCAGTGCGACAACTGCGGCAATCAGCTCGATCCGGTCGACCTGATCAACCCGCGCTCGAAGATCAACGGCGAGACGCCGGTGTTCGCCGAGACCGAGCAGTTCTTCCTCGACCTGCCCGCATTTGCCGAAGTGCTCGGCAGCTGGCTGCAGAGCAAGAGCGGGCAGTGGCGCTCCAATGTGCTGAAGTTCTCCCTCAACCTGCTCGGTGAGCTGCGACCCCGCGCCATCACCAGGGACCTGGACTGGGGCGTGCCGATCCCGCTCGACGGCTGGCGGGACCGACCGGACAAGCGGATCTACGTCTGGTTCGACGCAGTAATCGGGTACCTGTCGGCGTCGGTGGAATGGGCCCGCCGGTCCGGCGACCCGGACGCCTGGCGCGCGTGGTGGCAGGAGCCGCAAGCGCAGGCGTACTACTTCATGGGCAAGGACAACATCGTCTTCCACTCCGAGATCTGGCCGGCCATGCTGCTGGGCTACAGCGGGCAGGGCGCGTCCGGCGGCAAGCCCGGCTCGCTCGGCGCGCTGAACCTGCCCACCGAGATCGTGGCCAGCGAGTATCTCACCATGGAGGGCAGGAAGTTCTCCTCGTCGCGTTCGGTCGTCATCTACGTGCGCGACTTCCTGGAGCGCTACGACGTCGACGCGCTCCGGTACTACGTGGCCGTGGCCGGCCCGGAGAATCAGGACACCGACTTCACCTGGAGCGAGTTCGTCCGGCGCAACAACGATGAGCTGCTGGCCAACTGGGGCAACCTGGTCAATCGCAGTGTCTCCTTCGCCGCCCGCAACATCGGCACGATCCCGCCGGCCGGCCAGCTGACCGGTGCCGATGCGCAGGCACTGCAGCGCTCGTCGCAGGCGTTCGGGGCGGTCGGCGAGGCGCTGTCGCGGTCGCATTTCAAGGCCGCCATCACCGAGGCGATGCGGACCCTGGCCGAGGCGAACAAATACCTGTCCGATCAGGCGCCCTGGAAGCTGCGCGAGACCGATCCCGAGCGGATGCGCACGATCCTGCACACCGCGCTGCAGCTCGTCGATGACGGCAAGACGCTGCTGACCCCGTTCCTGCCCCGCTCGTCGGAGAAGGTCTTCCGGATGCTCGGCGGCGCGGGCGACTGGTCGGGGATGCCTCGGATCGAGGAAGTGGACGAGGACGGCGGCCTGCCCTATCCGGTGATTACCGGCGACTACCGCGGCCAGGCCCGCTGGGAGTCAGTGCCGATCAAACCAGGGACGAAACTGGAGCACCCGACACCGCTGTTCGCCAAACTCGACCCGTCCGTGGTCGATGCGGAACTGGCCCGGCTGGAGCAGGCGTGACCGCAGGCCGCCCGGCTGCGCCACCGCCGGCCGCGCCACCGCCAGCCGAGCCGCTGCCTGCCGCTGCGTTCGACAGCCACTGTCATCTCGACATGATCGAGCAGCCGCTGCCCGAGGTGCTGGCGCAGGCGCGCGCCGCCGGGGTGCGGCGGGTGGTGACGGTCGGCTGCGACCTGCCGTCCTCGCGCTGGGCAGCGGACTGCGCCGCTGAGCACGACGACGTCTACGCCGCGGTCGCCATCCACCCGAACGAGACAGCGGTGGCTGCGGGCTCGGCGGCGCAGCGCGAGGCGGTACTGGCCGATATCAGCGCGCTGGCCGGGCTGCCGCAGGTGCGGGCGGTCGGCGAGACCGGGCTGGACTACTACCGCGACAGCGCGCCGCCTGCGCTCCAGCGGGAGTGGTTCCGGGCGCACATCGACATCGCCAGGCAGGCCGGCAAGGCACTGATGATCCACGACAGGGACGCGCACGAGGACGTGCTGGCGATCCTGGCGGCTGACGGCGCACCCGAGCACGTCATCTTCCACTGCTTCTCCGGCGACGCGGCGATGGCCATGCGGTGCGCCGACGCCGGCTATGTGCTGAGCTTCGCCGGCCCGCTTACTTTTGCTAATGCCCAGAAGCTGCGGGACGCCGCCGCGGCGGCGCCTGCCGAGCTGATCCTGGTGGAAACCGATGCGCCGTTCCTCACGCCGGTGCCCAACCGCGGGAAGGCGAACGCCCCGGCCCAGGTCGCGCACACCCTGCGCGCGCTCGCCGCGGTCAAGCAGATGCCGGTCGCGCAGCTCTGCGCGGTCATCACGGCAACCGGCGAGCGCGTCTTCGGACCGTGGTAGGACCGGCACCTGCCCTGCTCGGGCCAACGGAGATCAGGCAGCTCGCTGACCGGCTCGGGATCCGGCCGTCCAAGCGGCTCGGCCAGAATTTCGTCATCGATGCCGGGACGGTCAGCCGGATCACCGCGCTGGCCGGCGTGCGCGCAGACGACGTCGTGCTGGAGGTCGGGCCGGGCTTCGGCTCGCTGACCCTGCCGCTGCTGGCCGCGGCCGGCCGGGTGGTCGCGGTGGAGGTGGACCCCGCGCTCGCTGCGCAGCTGCCGCGCACCGTTGCCGACCGGGCCCCCGGGCTGGCTGCCCGGCTGGAGGTGGTGACCGCCGACGCCGCCAGGGTGAGCGAGCTGCCCGGGGAGCCGCCGACCGCCCTGGTCGCCAACCTGCCGTACAACGTCGCCGTGCCGGTGCTGCTGCACCTGCTCGCCACGGTGCCGTCGCTGCGCCGCGGGCTGGTCCTGGTGCAGGCAGAAGTCGCGGACCGGATGACCGCCGCGCCAGGCAGCCGGGTCTACGGCGTGCCGTCGGTCAAGCTAGCCTGGTTCGCCGCTGCCCGCCGCGCGGGACAGGTACCCAGGAGCGTCTTCTGGCCGGTGCCGCGGGTGGATTCCGGGCTCGTCGCCTTCACCTGCCGCGAGCCGCCGGACGGGGCCGCCCGGCTGGCGGCCGGCCGGCCGGCTGGTGGCCGGCTGGCTGATGGCGTGCGCCGTGAGGAGGTATTCGCGGTCGTGGATGCCGCCTTCGCCCAGCGCCGAAAGACACTGCGGGCCGCGCTCGCGCCGTGGGCAGGCTCCGCCGCCCGGGCCGAGCAGCTGCTGCGCGGGGCGGACGTGGACCCCGCCCTGCGCGGCGAGGCCCTCGGCGTCGCGGACTTCGTCCGGATTGCCCGGGCCGCGGCGGCAGTAGGCGGCGGCGCTTAGTCGAGATCGAATGCGGCATGAATCGCCGCGGTAAGGGCGGCTTCCTGGGTCGGCAGCAGGTAGCCGATCTGAGCTCCCAGCGCGCTCTTGGGAACTGTCACGATGTTGTCGCAGCTGACGACGCAGGCATGATCGAGACCATTTGCCGGTCCCACCGGGATTTCGGTCGACAGGCCGCGGACGGTGCTAGTGATGGGGGCCACCGTCACCCGCGCCAGATGTGGCCGCACCAGTTCTCTGGTCAGGACCACGACCGGCCGGGCTTTGTCCAGCCGGGCGATATGGATCGGCCGCACTAGTCAACGTCCAGCGGGGAGCGTGCGGCATAGTCGGCCAGAGCGTCCATGTCCGGGTCCGGGTCGGCCTTGGCCAGGATGGCCGCGTCCCTGGCCGCGATCTGACGGCGGAACTCCCTGGCCAGCGCGCGTTCGACGACAGAAGCTCTGCTGGTCTCGTGTCCCTCCGCCACAAGCTGGTCGAGGAACTCCACCATGCTCTCCGGCAGCCGCACGGCAATCTGCACGTTCACGAGCCACACAATACCATACTGGTATTCATTCTGCAATCGTTTCGGGATTCAGTTGTCGCCACTGCTCGGCACGCTGACGGCCGTCTCATGCGCTGCCCGGGCCTGCCGGCCGGGTCAAGTACCGGTGCGGCGCGCGGAGTGTGCAGGCCACGTACGATCATCAGATCGTGACGTCAGTGACCGCCCCCGCGCCTTCGGTGTCCGTGCGAGTGCCCGCGAAGGTGAATCTCCAGCTCGCCGTCGGGCCGCTCCGCGCTGACGGGTATCACGACCTGGTCACGGTCTTCCATGCGGTGTCGCTCTTCGACGAGGTGACCGTCTCCGCCGCCGAGCGCACCACGGTGCTGGTCACCGGCGAAGGCGCCGACTCGGTTCCCCGCGACGGCACCAACCTGGCGGTCAGGGCCGTCACCGCGCTGGGGCGGGCTGCCCGCCGCCGCGGCCGGTCGGCCGTGCGGATCGAGATCCGCAAGCGGATACCGGTGGCGGCCGGGCTGGCCGGCGGCAGTGCCGACGCTGCCGCCGCCCTGCTGGCCTGCAACGAGCTGTGGCTTACCGGCCTGAGCATGCCGGAGCTCAGCGAGATCGCCGCCGATGTCGGCAGTGACGTGCCCTTCGCGCTCGTCGGCGGGACGGCGATCGGGCACGGCCGCGGGGAGCGCCTCACCGCCGCGCTGGTGGCCGGCACGTATCACTGGGTACTCGCGTTCGCCGCCGCCGGGCTGACAACGCCCGAGGTCTACGCGGCCTGTGACCGGCTGCGGGCGGCCCGCAGCGCCGCCGACGGCTCGCCGCGCGAGGCGCCAGCGCCCGCGCTGAACACGGCGCTGCTGGCTGCGCTGCGGTCAGGTGATCCCCGCGCGGTGGGTCCGCTGCTGGCTAATGACCTGCAGCCGGCCGCCGTTTCGCTGCTGCCTGATCTGCGCCGGACGCTGGCTGCCGGACGGGAGCACGGCGCGCTGGGCGCGATAGTGTCCGGCTCCGGGCCCACCTGCGCGTTCCTGGCAGTCGACGCGGAGCACGCGCGTGAGCTCGCGGTGTCACTGACCGGTGCCGGGGTCTGCCGCTCGGTGGTCGCGGCCAGCGGCCCGGCTCCCGGCGCCGCCATCCTCGCCGACAGGCGGCTGGCGTGAACCTGGTGAACCTGGAGGCGGCCAGCAAGGCCTACGGCCAGCGGGTGCTGCTCGACCGGGTATCGCTCGGGGTCGCGGCGGGTGACCGGATCGGCGTCGTCGGCCGCAACGGCGCCGGCAAGACCACGCTGCTGGCCGCGCTCGCGGGCGTCGCCGACCTGGATTCGGGCAAGGCGACCCGGGCCCGCGATGCGCGCATCGGCTACCTGCCGCAGAGCGAGCAGCTGTCGGGGGTGGTGCGGGACATCGTGTTCGGCTCGCTGCCCGAGCATGCCTGGGCGGCGGACGCCAGGGGCCGCTCGGTGCTTTCCGCGCTGCTGGCCGACATCGATCTGTCGTCCGATACACAACGGCTGTCGGGGGGCGAGCGCCGCCGTACCGCGCTCGCCGCCCTGCTGCGGGGCACGCACGACCTGCTGCTGCTCGACGAGCCGACGAACCATCTCGACATCGACGCGATCCGCTGGCTGGCCGGCTACCTGCGCGAGCACGGGGGCGCCTACGTCGTGGTCACCCACGACCGGTGGTTCCTCGACGCGGTCAGCGACCGGACCTGGGAGGTCGCCGACGGCCACGTGCACTCCTACGAGGGCGGCTACTCGGCTTACGTGCTGGCCAGGGCAGAGCGGGCAAGGATCGCAGCGGCGGAGGACCAGCGGCGGCGCAACCTGCTGCGCAAGGAACTCGCCTGGCTCCGGCGCGGGCCGCCCGCCAGGACGAGCAAGCCGCGGTTCCGGCTGGACGCCGCCAGCGCGCTGATCGCGGATGAGCCGCCGCCGCGGGACGAGGTCGAGCTGACCAGGATCGCGGCGGCGCGGCTGGGAAAGACGGTGCTCGAGCTGGCGGACGTCACGGTCACCGCGCGGCAGCGGGTCCTGCTGGACGATGTGACCTGGCAGCTCGGGCCTGGCGAGCGGGTCGGCGTGGTGGGCGCCAACGGCAGCGGGAAGACGACCCTGCTGCAGGTGCTCGCCGGCCGCCTGCCGGTTCCCTCGTCTTCCCCGTCTCCCTCTACCCCCTCGTCTTCCTCGCCGGAGGGCGAGCTGTCGTCTGCTGGCACGGTCGTGCGCGGCGCGACGGTCAGCGTCGGTTACCTGACCCAGGAGCCGCCGCCGGTTGACCCGAGCCTGCGGGCGCTGGAAGCGGCGCAGCAGGTGCGCGGCTCACTGCGGATCGGCCGCGGCGAGACGTCGGCGAGCCAGCTGCTCGAGCGCCTCGGCCTGCGCGGCGAGCGGCAGTGGACTCCCGTCGGCGAGCTGTCGGGCGGCGAGCGCAGGCGCCTGCAGCTGCTCATGGTGCTGATGGCCGAGCCGAACGTGCTGCTCCTCGACGAGCCCACCAACGACCTCGACATCGAGACGCTGAACGAGCTGGAGGACATGCTCGACGGCTGGGCAGGCTCAGTTGTCGCGGTCAGTCACGACAGGTACTTCCTGGAGCGGGTAACCGACCACGTGATCGCGCTCGTCGACGGCAAGCTGCCGTACCTGCCCGGGGGCGTCGAGGAGTACCTGGAGCTGCGCGACCGGCGCGGCGTCAGCGCGCAAGGCGGGTCGGCGGGGCCGCCTGCCGCGGCGACCCGGCCTGCCGCGGACGGAAAGTCAGCCGCTGCCCGTCAGCGGGCCGTGCAGAAGGAGCTGACCAGGCTGGAACGGCAGCTCAGCAGGATCGCCGACACCGAGGCCAAGCTCAACGTCGCGCTGGCGGAGAACGCAGCTGACTACGAACGGCTGATCGAGCTCGGCGCGCGGCTGCGCGAGGTCCAGCAGGAACGGGCCGAGGTCGAGGAGCGCTGGCTGACGCTCGCGGAGGAGCAGTCCCCTTAGCCCGATTAACCCGAGCCCGCTGGAGCCCTCGGTCGCAGATCGGGCCGCCGTGGCTGCTGGGCTAGCGGCGATCTGCCTGCAGGAATGCCTGGGCAATAACCCCGTAGCCGATCGTGTTGGCGTGCTGGTTGGGACCGCGGGGGGCCGAGGCGCAGATCCAGGTCCACGCGCAGATGGTCGCCACGTTGCGCGGGACGGTGCCGAATCCGGCCAGCCGCACGTGATCGGCAAAGTCGTCGCTGTGGAACGCACCGAATACGTTCGCGACGCGAGCCTGGAACCGCTGGTAGACGCGGGCCTCCAGCTGGTTGAAGGCGGCCGCGACCCGCTCGATGACCACTGCTATCACCTCGCCGGCCTTGCCAGTGAGCCACGCGCTGAGCTCGGGGACGTAGTAGCTCATCCCGGTGATCGTCACCTTGCGGCCGCCCGCCGCCCGCAGCTGCCGCAGGATCGTCGCCAGGTTGGCCAGCGTTGCCGTGAACCGCTCGCCCAGGCAAGATGCGATCTTGCCAAGCGGGATCCCGGTGATGCACGAGTTCGGGTCGTTGGCGCCGATATCGATGGTGATCAGCGAGACCTGGCCGCGGTGCGCGCGCAGGAAGCTGACTGCTGCTGCCAGCTGCGATCCGGCGGGGTAGCTGCAGATTCCGCCGTGGATCATCGTGCCGGTCGTCTCGCCCGGGCAGCCGAGCTTGACCAGGCGCAGTCCGGGTGCGGCGCGGTGCAGCACCGCGTAGAGCTGGTCGGGGTAGCCCTGGCGGGTCGGCACGCTGACCCCTGCGGCGTTCGGCTGGACGCCGCGCGCCAGCGAGTCGCCCAGCGCCAGGTAATAGCTGCGGGGATGCGTTCTGGCGGCCGTCCCGGCTGGCGTGCCGGAGCCTGAGCAGGCGGTGACAGTGCTGGCTCCCGCGGCGCAGGCCGCGCTGACGGCAAGGACCCAGACCCAGTCGGCGCGGCGGCTGCGTCCCTGGCGCGGGCGCGCTACCATCGCGGCTGCTCGGTGCCCTGGCTCGCGTCGCTCGCGTCGAAGGGAGCAAGCAGGATCCGCAGCAGCCCGGCCAGCTGGCTGCGCTGCGCGCTGTCCAGCCCGGTCAGCAGTTCCCGCTCGCCCAGCAGCAGGTCGGCCAGCGCGGCGTCAGCCGCCGCGCGCCCGCGGTCGGTCAGCACGACCAGGACCCCGCGCTTGTCCTGCGGGTCGGGATGCCTGCTGACCAGCCCGGCGCTGGCAAGCCGGTCAATCCTGTTGGTCATCGTGCCCGAGGTCACCAGGGTTGCCCGCAGCAATGCACCCGGGCTCAGCTGGTAGGGCGGCCCCTGCCGGCGCAGCGCCGAGAGGACGTCGAACTCCCAGGACTCCAGAGCGTGGGCGGTGAACGCAGCCCGCCGGGCCCGGTCCAGGTGCCGGGCGAGCCGCGATACCCGGCTCAGCACCTGCAGCGGCTCGACGTCGAGGTCGGGCCGCTCGGCTCGCCAGCCGGCCACGAGGTCGTCGACCTCGTCATGCAGATCGCCACTGGCGGCACCGTACCGGGCGTCCGCAAGCGTGGGCCTGCCGGTGGTCGCCGCCTGCTCGCCGCCTGCCGCCTGCCCGCCGCCTGCCCGCGGGCTGCCGCCCGCTGCCGGGCTGCCGCCTGCCGCCGGGCTGCCGCCCGCCGTCACCTCGGCTGCGGCTGGCCTGCTGCCCGCCGCCACCTCGGCCGCGGTCGCGTCTGGTCCGGTCTGCTGCGCCATGGTGCGCAGCATATCTCTTGACATCGAGACTCTAACCAGGTAGTCATAGGATGCATTATCTCGACATCAAGATACTAGGAGGCCTGCGTGTGGGATCCCGGTCAGTACCTGCGCTACGCCGATGAGCGCTCGCGGCCGTTCTTCGACTTGCTCGGCCGGGTAGTCGCGGACAGACCGGGCCTGGTCGTCGACCTGGGCTGCGGGCCAGGACAGCTGACTGCGACGCTGGCCAGCCGCTGGCCGGATGCCGAGATCGAGGGCATCGACTCCTCCCCGGAGATGATCACGTCGGCCCAGGAGCTGCTGGCGGACCGGGCCGGATCGAAGGCCGGCGGGCGGCTCAGTTTCGCGCTGGGCGACCTGCGGGACTGGAATTGCGGGCGGCCGGTGGACGTGATCGTCTCCAATGCCGTGCTGCAGTGGGTGCCCGGCCACGCGCAGCTTCTTACCCGGTGGTCCGGAATGCTGGCCGCCGGGGGCTGGCTGGCGTTTCAGGTTCCCGGCAACTTCGATCAGCCCAGTCATGCGATCCTGCGCGAGCTGGCCGCCTCGAAGCGCTGGCGCCCGCTGCTGGCGGGAGTGCAGCTGAACCGGCAGGCGGGGGATCCAGCGGAGTACGTCGACCTGCTGGCCGGGGCCGGCTGCGAGGTCGATGCCTGGGAGACCACTTACCTGCACGTGCTGCAGGGCGAGGATCCCGTGCTCGACTGGTACAAGGGCTCGGGCCTGCGCCCGGTGCTGACGGCACTGCCACCGGAGCTGTCGGCGGAGTTCCTGGCGTCCTACGGCGCCCGGATCCGCGAGGCCTACCCGGCAGCCCCGTACGGCACGCCGTTCCCGTTCCGGCGGGTCTTCGTCGTCGCCCGCCGCAGCTAGCGGCTCAGGATTCCTCGCGGAGCCGCTTGAGTGCCCCGGCCGAGATCCGCGGCTTGGGATTGAGCTGGGATAGCCCGTTCCAGGCCATGTTCACCAGGTGCGCGGCCATCTCCTCGATCTTCGGCTTCCGTGCGTCCAGCCACCACTGGCCGGTGAAGGCGACCATGCCGACCAGCATCTGCGCGTACATCGGGGCGAGCTTGGGATCGTAGCCGCGCTCTTTCAGCACATCGGCCAGGATGTACTCGACTTGGCCGGCTACGTCACTGATCAGGCTGGCGAAGGTTCCCGACCCGGATGCCGGGTTGGAATCCCGGACCAGAATCCGGAAGCCGTCGCTGTTGTCCTCCATGTAGCGCAGCAGCGATACCGCGGCGACCTCGAACTTCTCCATCGTGTCGTCGCCCTTGAGCAGCCGGGTTGCCATCTGCAGGAAGCGCTCGACCTCGCGGTCGACCACGACCGCGTACAGCCCTTCCTTCCCGCCGAAATGCTCGTAGACGACGGGCTTGGAAACGTTGGCCTGGGCGGCGATCTCCTCGATGGAGGTGCCGTCCAGGCCACGTTCGGCGAACAGGCGCCGCCCGATATCGAGCAGCTGCTCGCGGCGCTCCTTGCCCGTCATCCGCTTGCGATTGGTGCTCGAGGGTTGGCTTGTCACCGTTCCATCATGCTGGCAGTCCGGCTCATCAGCCACTCGCCCCGGTCGGCCCGGGGGCGCGTACGGTCATCGAGCCCAGTTCCCGCGTGCCGCCGTTGCGCTTACCGGACAGCCGCTGCTCGTCCGGCCAGCGGACGTCGTAGACCCAGCCCAGCTTCTCTGCCAGCCAGATCGTCCTGGCGGCGATGTCGATCTGGCCCTTGAGCACGCCGTGGCGCGCGCAGGTCGGGTCGGCGTGATGCAGGTTGTGCCAGGATTCGCCGAACGAGAGGATTGCCAGCCAGGACACGTTCCGCGACTTGTCGCGAACCTCGAACTCCTCGGTGCCGAAGGTGTGGCAGATCGAGTTGATCGACCACGTGATGTGATGCAGGAAGGCAATCCGGACCAGGCTGGCCCAGAAGAACGCGGTAAGGGCGCCCTGCCAGGACATCGACCACAGCCCGCCGATCAGGGCGGGGGCGAGCAGGGACGCTGTCACCAGCCCGGGGAACCATCGGGAGATCGCCGAGACATCGGAGTCGGCGAGCCAGTCGGGGACGAATTTCTCCTTCGAGGTGACGTCGCTTTCGAACAGCCAGCCGACGTGGGCAAAGGCCAGGCCCTTGGTGAGGGCTTTCCAGTCGTTCCCGAAGCGCCACGGCGAGTGCGGGTCACCCTCCTTGTCGCTGTACTTGTGGTGCCTGCGGTGATCGGCGACCCAGGTCAGGACCGGCCCCTCGATAGCTAGGCTGCCGGCGACTGCCAGGGCGATCTGGAACCCGCGGACTGCCTTGAAGGACCGATGGGTGAAATACCGGTGGAAGCCCATGCTGATGCCGAGCCCGGAGACCAGGTAGAAGGCGATCGCGATCACGACGTCGTGCCAGCCGAGGAAACCCCAGCCCCAGGCCAGCGGCACCGCGGCGATGAGGGCGAGGAACGGTACGGCGACGAATACGCCCACCAGGACGCGTTCAAGGACGCTGTTCGGCTCGGCGTCGATATCTGGCCGGGGTCCGGCTGGTCCGGCTGGTCCGGATGGCGGCGGTGCGAGCACCGCGTCGCGCGTCGTGGTGTCGGTGGTCGTCATGGGGATCCTCGCTTGGCAGTGTCGGGCTCGGCGGCTGGTAGGGAGCGCTTCGCGCTGGCCGGGGCAGGGGCCAGAGCGGATACGCTTACGTAACCGTAGGCTACGCTACCGTAGGTAGCACAAGAGTCGGCCGAATATTTCCTGAAATTCTCATGAAGATCTGCTATCGCCCCTAATCGCCCCCCATATTGTCAGTGGCACCAGCTAGCGTTAGAACATGAATTCTAAAGAGTTAGCCCAGCAGCGGCGTGAGAGTGCCATTGCGCTGCGCCGGGCGGGCCGGTCCCGCCGGGAGATCAAGGAAATACTCGCAATCACCAGCAATGCGATGCTGGACCGGGCGCTCAGGGGCGAACCGCCTCCCGCCTGGACGCTCCGGCCGCGGGCCAAGGACGAGGTCCGGGCCAGGGCAAGGGAACTGCGCGAGCAGGGACTCGACTACGACGACATCGCTGGCGCCCTGGGCGTCTCCAAGAGCTCGGTCTCGCTCTGGGTCCGCGACCTGCCCCGGCCTGCGCGGCTCAGCTACGAGGAATGTCGCAAGCGATCAGCCGAGGCAGCACACCGGTACTGGGAGGCTGAGCGTCCGCGCAGGGAGGCGCGGCGGGAGGCGGTGCGGGACGCGGCAGCCGCCGAGATCGGCACGCTGACCAATCGCGAGATCATCGTTGCGGGAGCCATCGCCTACTGGTGCGAGGGCGCCAAGAACAAGCCGCACAAAAGGCAAGATCGAGTTATCTTCGTCAACAGCGACCCGGCGATGATCAGGTTCTTCCTGGGCTTCCTGGAGGCGGCGGGAGTTGACCGGGGAAGGCTGACCTATCGGCTGCAGATCCACGAGAGTGCCGACGTCGAGGCTGCCGAGCGCTTCTGGCTCCTGTTGACGAAAGCCCAGTCTGATCAGTTCCGGAAGACGTCGCTGAAGCGCCACAACCCGGCGACCGTCCGCAAGAATGTCGGCGACTCTTACCACGGCTGCCTGCGTGTCGAGGTGCGGACTAGCGTCGATCTGTACCGACAGATCGAAGGATGGGCACAGTCCGCCATGGCCGACGCGGCCGGACTGCGCGACGGGTCCCGGTGAGGTGCCGAACAGGGTTTGTGCACCGCAGAGCTCCCGGGGGAGGATTCGAACCTCCGTTGACAGGACCAAGGCCTGTAGTCATGCCGCTAGACCACCCGGGATCGCGTCTCGGCGCAAACTTTACCTGGATTCTCCAGGCTCGGCCGGATAGGCCGGTGGGAGCCCCTGGCAGCCGTCCGGGCGGTATCCTTCGGAAGTCGGGAGCGTGAATCGGCAGGCGGGGGACGGGCCTGCTGCCTGCAGCGACACCAAGGAGTCCAGCCGAGTGAGCGTGAGCGGTCCCGCCGCAGTGATCATCCTTGCGGCCGGCGAGGGCACGCGGATGAAGACGCCCGTACCCAAGATGCTGAACGAAGTGTGCGGCCGGTCGATGCTCGGGCACGTCATGGCCGCCGCTCGCGAGCTTGCGCCCGCGCGGCTGATCGTGGTCGTCGGGCACGGCCGGGGCCAGGTAGCTGAATATCTTGCCGCGCATGCGCCCGATGCCCAGGTTGTCGTCCAGGAGCACCGCGGCGGCACCGGCCACGCGGTCCGGATCGTGCTGGAGACTGTTGGCGTGATCCACGGCACCGTCGTGGTGACCTACTCCGATACCCCACTGCTGCGCGGCGAGACGCTCGCCGAACTGGTGCGCGGGCACGCTGCCAACGGCGCGGCCGCCACCGCGCTGACCGCGCTGGCGGCCAACCCGACCGGCTACGGCAGGATCGTGCGGGATGCCGCCGGCTCCTTCGCCGCCATCGTCGAGGAGTCGGACGCCACTCCCGGTCAGCGATCGATCCGCGAGATCAACACGGGCATGTACGCCTTCGACGGCGACCTGCTGGCTGACGCGGTCAAGCGGGTGCCGACCGACAACGCCAAGGGCGAGGAATACCTCACCGACGTCGCATGGATCCTGCGCGCCGACGGCTATCCCCTTGCCACCGTTCAGTGCGAGGATTTTGATGAGGTACTGGGGGTGAACGACCAGGCCCAGCTGGCGCGGGCCCGGCGGACTATGAACGAGCGGCTGCTTGGATCGTGGATGCGGGCCGGCGTGACGGTCGTCGATCCCGCCAGCACGTGGATCGACGTCGGGGTCACGCTGGCGGCGGGGGCGCGGATCGAGCCCGGTACCCAGCTGGAGGGCAGCACGTCGGTCGCGGCCGGGGCGCGCGTCGGGCCCGGCTGCCTGCTTCGCGACACCACGGTCGCCGCGGGTGCCACAGTGATCCAGTCCGTCTGCGAGTCAGCAGAGGTCGGCGAGGGCGCCAGCGTCGGGCCGTTCGCGCACCTGACTCCCGGCACCACGATCAGGGCCGGAGGGCGGCCCGCAGGCGGCGCTGCCCGCGGGCCGCGGCTACCCGAGGGAGGGCAGGGCCAGTGACCGGTATTACCGCATCGGGCGAGAAGAAGATGATGCTCTTCTCCGGCCGCGCCTATCCCGAGCTCGGCAGCGAGATTGCCGGCTGCCTCGGCATCGAGCCGACGCCGACCACTCAGTACGACTTCGCCAACGGCGAGATCTTCGTCCGCTTCCTTGAGTCGGTCCGCGGCTGTGACGCGTTCGTGCTGCAGAGCCACACGGCGCCCATCAACCAATGGATCATGGAACATCTGATCATGGTCGATGCGCTCAAGCGCGCCTCGGCGAAGCGGATCACCGTGGTGGCCCCGTTCTTCGGCTACGCCCGGCAGGACAAGAAGAGCCGCGGCCGGGAGCCGATCTCGGCGCGGCTGATGGCCGACCTGTTCCTGACCGCCGGCGCCGACCGGCTGATGGCGGTCGATCTGCACACCGCCCAGATCCAGGGCTTCTTCGACGGCCCTGTCGATCACCTGTTTGCGCTGCCGATCCTTGCCTCCTACATCGAGAGCCGCCTGGATCTGTCCGGGGTCACCGTGGTCGCGCCGGACGCCGGACGGGTCCGGGTCTGCGAGCGGTGGACCGACCGGCTTGCCTGCCCGCTGGCGATCATTCACAAGCGCCGCGATCCGGAAGTGGCCAACCGGGTCAAGGTCCTCGAGGTCGTCGGCCAGGTGGCCGGCCGCACCTGCATCCTGGTTGACGACATGATCGACACTGGCTCGACCATCGCGAACGCCGCCGAGACTCTCTTCGATCAGGGCGCAGCGCAGGTGATCGTCACCGCCACCCACGGCGTCCTGTCCGGCCAGGCGGTGGACCTGCTGAAGAACTCCAGAATCAGCGAGGTGATCGTCACCAACACGCTGCCGATCCCGGACGACAAGCGATTCGACAAGCTCACGGTGCTGTCGATCGCGCCGCTGATCGGCAGGGCGATCCGCGAGGTGTTCAGCGACGGCTCGGTGACCAGCCTGTTCGACGGCCAGGTCTGACCGGCAGGCACCTGAGCGGCGGCGGATACACATCACGCTGGGTTCGGCTAGACTGCCGGTGACCCTCCGGGGGCCCTAACGCCATGCCCGCGGGCGCCTGCCGCGGAATCCGGGGGATCGCATCCCCGGCAACACCCTGTCGTCGCAAGGAGTACCACCGTGGCCGAAGTACGGATCGCCGCCGAGCTGCGCAGCGAGTTCGGCAAGGGACCCGCGCGCCGTGAGCGCCGCGCGGGCAAGGTTCCCGCCGTGCTCTACGGCCACGGCAGTGAGCCGCGGCATGTCAGCCTGCCCGGCCACGACGTGCTGCTGGCCCTGCGGACTGCCAACGTGCTGATCCGGCTAGAGGGCCTGGAAGGCGGCAGCCAGCTCGCGCTGCCGAAGGCCGTTCAGCGCGATGCCATCAGGGGCTCCGTCGAGCACGTCGACCTGATCATGGTCCGCCAGGGCGAGAAGGTAACCGTCGAGATCCCGCTCACGGTGACCGGCGAGGTGATTGCCGACGGCATGCTGGACCAGCAGCTGGTCCAGATTTCCGTCGAGGCCGAGGCCACGCACATTCCGCCTGGCATCGAGGTGAATGTCGAGGGCATGGAGATCGGCGCGGCGGTGCACGCCCGCGATCTGGAGCTGCCCAGGGGCGTCACGCTCGCGGTGGACCCCGAGATCCTCGTCCTGCACGTCATCGCCTCGCCGACCGCCGAGCAGATGGCGGCCGATCTGCCCGAGGAGGCCGAGCCGACCTCCGTTGCGGAGACCGAGCCGGCTCCGGTGCCGGCCGCGCCCGCTGAGGAGTCCGACTGACCTGGCAGGCCTGAGGTGGGTGCTGCATGGCCGAGGAACGCTGGCTGATCGCCGGGCTGGGCAATCCCGGCCCGGAGTACGCGGGCAACCGGCACAATGCCGGGTTCATGGTCGCCGACGAGCTCGTTGCGCGCATGGGTGCCCGGCTGCGCCGGGACCGCTCGCGGGCCCAGGTGGCAACGGGACTGCTGGCGGGCGTGCCGGTTGTCGTTGCGAAGCCGGCGACGTTCATGAATCTCTCCGGCCGGCCTGTTGCGGCCTTGCGCGGTTTCTACAAGATCCCGCCGGACCAGGTCATCGTGATCCACGACGAGCTGGACATTCCGTTCGGTGTGCTCAGGCTCAAGTTCGGCGGCGGAGATAACGGCCACAACGGACTCCGCTCGGT
>Ga0302325_10011520_pt1 | contig 19040 bp, 15 predicted proteins | sample Palsa_T0_2_FD_201948 | JGI IMG/M metagenome (GOLD analysis project Ga0302325, IMG submission 201948) | Peat permafrost microbial communities from Stordalen Mire near Abisko, Sweden - Palsa_T0_2 | ecosystem: Environmental > Terrestrial > Soil > Palsa > Peat permafrost | place: Sweden: Abisko...
GAAGGGCATCATTCCCCGGCGCGTACCCACGCGGAGCTGCTCGGCATCCTTCATCTCCTTTTCGGATTCCTCGCTGTAGGCGTTGTCATCCTTCACGATGTGCGGCGTGAGCAGGATGATGATCTCCTGGCGGATGGTCGTGTCGGTCTGCGAGCGGAACAAATATCCAGCCAGCGGCAGATTTCCCAGGAAGGGAACCTGGCTGCGGGTCGTGTTGGTGCTCTCGCGGAAGAGGCCGCCGATCACGATCGTGTGCCCATCCTTCACCATGATGTTGCTGGTCGTTTCGGTGGTGACCTTGTACGGAAGATTGGCGGAACTCAGGCCACCGCTGGAATCCTCGGGATGGATCTCCATGCGGATGTAGCCGTCATCTCCGATGAAGGGGCGGAAGATGAGACGTGTGCCGGTGTCGAGGAACTGCACGGTCTGCACGCTGGCGCTATCGGTGACGGTGGTGGTGAGATAGCCGTCTTCCCGACCGACGATCACCTCGCCTTTTTGTTTGTTCAGTGCCAGGATTTTCGGATTGGCCAGGATGGTGGTGTCGGTGATGCCTTCGAGGGCGTTGATGAACAGGGCGATGTTGTTCTTCACCAGCCCCACCTGCAGGCCGTTTCCGCCAACCGCACCGGCGGCGTAGCCCTTGTCGGTGATGGGCCCGACATTTTTGTCGTTGAGGATATTGCCGCTGAGTGCATCCGCCACCGAGCCGCCCAGCGCCGTTCCCGCGGTGACAGGGCCGCCGGTCAGTGTGGAGAAATCGACGCCCCCCATCGCGGTGAAGTTGACTCCAAGCGCGTTGTTCTCATTCAAAGAAGCGCTCATGATCGTCGCTTCCAGCAGGATCTGCTGCGGCCGGCGGTCGATTTCCTTGAGCACCTTGCGAACGCGCTCGAGATTTTCCGGATAGTCGGTCACGACCAACGTGTCTTCGGTCGCATTGGAATTGCCGCCGACGTCCTTGGTGCCCGTGTCGATACCGCTCACGGCCGGCTGCGAGATAGCGACCTGGCCTTCGCTGCTGAGGACGGGCTTGATCATCACCACCGCGTTGGCCGCGGGCGTGTAGAAGGTGCGAAAGACTTCAGTGGTGGTGACGCGATTGGCTTTGTCGATGTCGGCGATTTCCTTGGCGCTGTAGACATAAATGAATCCGCCCTCCTCGCGGTAGGCGAATCCGTTGATCTTCAGGATGGCATCGAGCGCTTCGTGAACGGTGACGTTGTACAAATCCAGCGCCGGGAGAGTGCCGTGGACATCCCTGCTGGGAAGAATGCTTTTTTGTGCCTGAAAGCCGACGACGCGCAATATATCGAGGATGTCGGCGTCCTTGGTGATGGTCAGCGAGAAGGTGCCATCGGGATTGGGCTGGATCGAAGGTGAAGCAGCGTTAAGCGGCCGGGTTGTCGGGCCGGGTGATGCGAAGGGATCTGTAGCGCCATCGACGACCTTGATATCATCGGCGCTGATGTTCGCGGGGGCGGCCGAAGAATCGGATTGACCGTTGGAAGCCGCAGGGTTTGCGGGGCCTGCCCCGGCGGAATAAACGGACACCGCGGCCATGACAAGCACGGTCGAGATCTTGGCCCAATTCCGCATAACGTACCTCTGGATACTTGTCTGACTCGTTTAACTGACCGATGCCCGCACGGCTCATTCCATCGGGATCGCGAGCTGGATGCCATCGCGCTCGACGACAATTCCCCGCGGCTCAATCCTGACCACGCGGAATGATTCGACCGATTCTCCAACTCCGACAAGCACTCCGTTGACCATCGCCCGGGGCGAAGAACCCATCACCGTGCTGGTGAGCCGAAGCGCGGCGCCCTGTTGCTTCAGGTTCGCGATTTGCGATTCCCGCTTCTCCTTCTGATCGGCTTGAAGGGAAAGAGACTTTTCCAATGTGATCCAAAACCCGCTCTGTGGCGCAGCTTCGGATTTCTTAGCCGTGTTTGCCGGGAAATAATCGGACTTCACGAGGAAATCGTTGCGACTAATCGATGGGATGGGCGTGCTAAGCCAACCGCGCAACGAGGTCCCTGCGCCGCCGGGCTTTGACACCGGCGAGGGAACGAAGACGGGAGGCGCTGCGTTAACCGGAGTAACAAGCGACCCCGCGGCCGGCGCCGGCGGGCTTACGCCGATCATCATGCGAGCGGATACGGTCAGGAAAATCAGGACCAGAACGCCAAGCACGCCCGTTTTCTTGGGATCTTGTCGCAGCGCCGTGGTCAGCTTTGTCTGCCAGGCCAGTGTTGTGCTTTTGGGCATTGGGTTTCACTCCCCGCGCTATTGATCCGGCGCAAAATAAATGTTCATCGATATCTGCACCTGGACCGAGCCAGGCTCGCCCTCCTTGGCTTTTATGCTCATGTTGCGGATGCGCGTGAGCCGCTGCATCTCCTCGGTCTTGCGCAAAAAGTTGAACGCATCCACGTAATCTCCCTCGAAGGAGAGATTTGTGGGAAGCTCGCTGAATAGATCGCCACGCGACGGAATACCCTGCTTGAAAGTCAGAGAGTGGAGTGAGCATTTCTGCCCCAGAGCGGTGACGTCCTTCATAAACTGCGGCCACTCCTGCTGTGCCGGCAACGTTTTCGATTCGTCCAGTTGCTGGCGCAGATTCTTCACATCGCTGGCGACGGCGGGCAGCACCCGGGTCTTGGACTGATTCTCCCGGAGATCGTATTGCCGCTGGGAGATTTGCGCTTGCATTTGCCGCAGGCGTGCTGATTGTGGCCTGTACCCCAGCACATAGAAGGATCCGAGCAGCGCGAGCATGAGCGCACCCAGCGCCCATTGGGCCCGGATGAACCAGCGAACATGGCTCTGCAGATTGATCATCGTTCTTCCGTCTTGCCAAAGACCGCAAACCGCGTTCATCCACCGGTTGGTTGATTGAGATTGACGCTGAAGGTCACTTCAAACTCACGCATTACGTGTCCGCCATCGGAGCGATCTCGGGTGTAACTCATGGCCACGTCGTCGAAGTAGGGCACCCGTGCCAGCCCTGTTAGAAAGTTTGCAACGTCGTTGTCGGTCGGCGCGACCCCGTCGAGCCTGACGCGGAGCCGGCGATCGATGTTGTCGCCCTGCGTGGCGAAGCGCGCCGCCGCGAGCGTGCCGGCGACTTTCAGTTGCTCCTGGGTGTCAAACGACAGATCGGTCAGGCTCATCTGGCGGGGCAGGTTCTGATCGAGCGTGTACAGCAGCCGCGACATCTCCACGGGCAGGCCGAGCTTCTGGATGATCTGCCGCTGAACAAGAAGCTGGTTTTTCAATGCCATTTGCTCTTCAAGCTGATGCATCTCCCGATGCGTCTGAGAAATCTGTGTCTCGAGATTGGCTAGCGCTCCGGCGGCGGTTTGGGTATTGCGGTGGACCAGCAAGAGCCACGCGCCAAGGCCAGCGGCGAGCAGGAGGGTCATATATCCCTGAAGGAGGACAATCCGCTTGCGGCGTTGCGCCTGCGGATACCACTCGGGGAGAAATTCCAGGTCATGCATGCGCCACCTCGCGCTTGCGATTTGCCGCGGGAGAGTCGGCCGCGGGCGCTGCAAACTCGGGTGCCCGTGCGTTACCTGGGGCCACTGCCGCGACTGCGCCGCTCAGGTCGATCACCTCCGCCAAGCCGCCCAGCTCGGGACGTGGCGCCGTGGGGCTTCGCTGTTTGCCGTCACGGGCGCCGAACCGGCCTGTCGTCATTTTGAGGCTGAGCCCGAAAGCGGCGCTCCACTCGCTCATGAATCCGCGGCGATCGGCGGCCCGCATGCGGCTGGTGTCCACGCTGTGCAATGGTCGGCCGGCTTCGGCAGGAATCGGGAGTGTCAAATTGAAAACCGCCAGCAACTGTGGATCAGATGCTTCGCCACCCACAATGCGAATTCTGCTGGGACGATGTCCCCGGAAGGTCACTGAATGGTAGCGAAGGCAGAGGGATACTTCGCCGGCCAGGGATTCCATGATGCCGCGGGTGGCATCGAAGACCGCTTGCCTGACCGGATCTCGTCGTGAGTCATCCGATATGGCCGGCGCGGCATCGCCGGCTTCGATCAGTCGCCGCCGCAAGGCGCGGGCCTCGTCGAACGTGATGCCCAGCTTTCGCGCGACCGCATCGTGCAGGCGTTGCCCGCCGATGTCGATCGGTTTGAAAAAGCTAATGTTCTCTCCGCGTCCGATCACGACCTGCGTGCGTGTTCCGCCCACATCGACCAGCACGTTGACTTCCTGCTCGTCTTCGCGGCGGCGGATGAACCGTTCCACCGAGCGGTAGATGGCCGCGGGCTCGAAATCAAGCGATTCAATCACCGCCCCACAGCGATGCAGTTGGCAAACGAACGTGTCCACCTCGCTGCATGGCGCGGCAATCACAATCACTTCCTGACGCGCATCGGTTCCCTGGCGCACCTCACCGGCGTGAAGAAATCGCACGTGCGCGTCTCCCGTATCGAACGGGAAAATATTTTTCACTTCAAAATCAATTGCTGAGCGCAATTCGTCGGGGGGCATCAGCGGCAGACGGAGATTCTTGACATGCACAATTTCGCGGGGGAGCGCGGCGACGATCCTTCGACTCGAGAACGGATTGTGCCGCAACATGCGGCGGATAGCGTCGGCGGCGGCGGCGGTGCGTTCCTTGAACGGTTCGGATCGCGCCGCGGTCGGGAGCGGCTCGCGCGCCGCGGCAACGACGGCGAGCGTCTGTCCGGCTATTTCCATCTGGAGCAGCTTGACGGTATCCGTGCCGATGTCGACGCCGATCGGCTGAGTTTGTGCGCGGGTGAATCGAATCATATCTATTGCGTGGAGGCCTCCCCGGTTGCCGGGTCGATCAGAATGTTTGCCGACAGAGCGGCCGCGGTTGTGGTGAGCGTGATGGTGCCGGTGTTGACCAGCGGCGTTGCCGTCCCCTGCTGTGGGTTGTAGACCCAGGGCGCGCCCAGGCTATCGAACTGAATCGCCAGATTTGGCGAATTGTCAAAATTCACCGAGGCGATCTTCACGTTTTGAAAGGTGGTGTTGGCGGTGCCGAGGGTGACGACGTAGCTGTTCTGGGTTGTTGGATTGGTAATCGTGTACAGGGGCGACGTATCGGAGTCCTGGGCGAGAACCGTGTAGCCAGTGCTGGAGAATTCGACGTAATGTTTTTTCTGCGTCGAGATTGCCCGGTTCTGCGCATACAGCAGATCGGCCATAACCGAGCGCGCGGCGGCAGCGACATCCAGATCATCCCGCGTGCCGATCTGCGGCACGATGCAGGCAGCACCAATGCCAAGGATGACCATGACGGTCATGACCTCGACGAGGGTGAAGGCGCGATGCGTTCGCATAGCCTTGTCATCGGAATCGCGTGCGCTGGCCTTAAGCGCTTGTAATGGGCTAAATTGTGAGGAATTCGTCGCCTAAATCGCCCGGGAAGCTGAGGCGGTAGGCCGATAATCTTCAGCGCAATCGAGTTGATATGGCTATTGACCCCACGCAGCAGTTCACCCAGTTATTGAACGATGCGCAGCATGGAGACGAGCGCGCGGCCAACCAGCTGTTTCCCCTGGTTTACGAGCAACTCAAAGTTCTGGCCAAAAAGCGGATGTCTGGCGAACGGTGCGATCACACGCTTCAGGCGACGGCGCTGGTGCATGAAGCCTATGTGAAGCTGGTGGGCGGGAAGGAAGTCCAATGGTCGAGCCGGGGGCAGTTCTTCTTCGCCGCAGCGCAGGCGATGCAGCGGATTTTGATCGATCACGCCCGTGCCAGGCGCGGCCCCAAACGCGGCGGGAAAATGAAGCGGGTGCCCCTGAATAACGTGATGGATTTGGTCACGGAGGACGCTTCGGAAGAAATCCTGGCCCTTGATGAAGCGGTTTCCCGCTTAGAGAAGGTGTCGCCCAGTGTCGCTGCGGTGGTTCGGCTGCGATTTTACGCCGGCCTCAGTGTCGAAGAGACGGGGGCGGCCATGAATGTTTCGCCGCGAACCGTCAAACGGGAATGGACCTATGCACGCGCCATCCTATTTCGGGAACTCGGAGGGGATGGGTCCTGATCCAACGGCATTGGCCGGAGGTTTATGATGGAACTTCGCGACGATCCACGACTTCGGCATATCCTCGACTCGGCGGCCGATCTTCCGCCGGCACGCCGGGCGGCGTATTTGGACTCAGCATGCGCCGGCGACACACTGCTTCGCATTGAGGTCGAAAGGCTTCTTGTTGACCTCGAAAGGGCCGGCCAATTCCTCAAGGATCCAACGATCGAGCCTCCCTCGACCAACCGAGCGCCAACGACGCTCTCCGCAGCGCTGACCGGGATTGGCAGCCATGTTGGACCCTACAAACTTCTGCAAAAAATCGGCGAAGGAGGCATGGGCATCGTCTACATGGCCGAGCAGGAACATCCCGTTCAGCGGAAGGTCGCATTCAAGATCATCAAAGCCGGAATGGATACCAAGCAGGTGGTCGCGCGCTTCGAGGCCGAGCGCCAGGCCCTGGCGATCATGGAACACCCCAACATCGCCAGGATTCTCGATGCCGGCGAAACACAAACGGGCCGGCCGTACTTCGTCATGGAACTGGTGCGTGGCATACCGCTGACTAAATACTGCGATGCCAACAACCTGACTACCAAGCAACGGCTGCAACTGTTTATCCCCATCTGCCGGGCGGTCCAGCACGCACATCAGAAGGGGATCATTCATCGCGATCTCAAGCCATCGAACGTACTGGTGACACTGCATGATGGTGTGCCGGTTCCGAAAATCATTGACTTCGGCATCGCCAAGGCCACAGGCAAACGTCTGACCGACAAGACACTCTTCACCGAATATCAGCAGTTTCTTGGCACGCCGGAATACATGTCCCCGGAGCAGGCGGAGATGAGCGGCCTGGATGTCGACACGCGCGCCGATGTCTACGCGCTGGGGGTGATGCTCTATGAACTGCTGACAGGCACAACGCCAATCGAAGCAACGACCCTGCGCCAGGCAGCCTATGGGGAGATGCAGCGGATCATCAGAGATATCGAGCCGCCTCTGCCGAGCACGCGGATCAACCAGCTTGACGAAAAGACCGTGACCGACCTCGCCTCTCATCGGGGAATCGATCCGCAAAAACTGAAGCGACTGGTCCGCGGTGAACTCGATTGGATTGTGATGAAGTGCCTGGAGAAGGACCGTTCGCACCGTTACGAAACGGCCAGCAATCTGGCCAACGATTTGTCCCGGCATCTCAACGATGAGCCCGTCGAAGCGTCGCCGCCGTCCGCGTTCTATCGGCTGAAAAAGCTGTACCGTCGGCGTCGTCTCCCCCTCCAAGTGGCGGCCGCGTTCGCGCTGCTGCTGATGGTGTCGATCGCCCTCGGCATCATAGGGATCGCGATCCATGTTCGTGATTTGCACGCCGAGCAGCAGCGAACGCTGGATGCGCTGCGCGATGCTCAGAACCAGCGGGACGAGGCAGAGCGGAGACGTCAGGAAGCAGAGCAGCAGAAAGCGATCGCTCAGAGTCGATTCAACGATGTTCACGAGTTGTCCAAATCCCTCTTCAGTGTTGCCGATCAGCTCGGCAGCATTCCGCGCAGCGAGCCGGCCCGGGCAAATCTAGTCAAGACGTCGCTGGCATATCTGAACAAACTCGTAGCTGATGCTGGGACTGACGAGGCATTGGAGAAAGAACTGGCTGATGGGTATGGCCGTGTCGCGGAAATTCAGTCAAGTCTGGACGATGAGCCCGGCAAGGAGAAGAGTGAGCAAGCGAGATTTGATATCATCAAACGGCTGTACGATGCCCACCCCGACGATCTGGATCGGCAGAAAGACATGGCCTGGGCATATGACAGTCTCGGCTATAGCAAGGGGTTCTGGGGCAACGGCCCTGGGGCAATAGAGTTGATGGAGAAGTCCGACGAGATCTGGAAGCCCTTGCTTCAGAAGCACCCAAACGATGAGAAGATTCTAACGGGCGCGTACTTCAACACCTGGCGGCTAGGCTGGGCTTGGAGCAGCAAAGGAGATACGGGCAAAGCTTTGGAGTGTTTTCGTCGTTCCGAGAAAATCATGCAGGTGGTCGTAGATGCCACAAAGAATTCATCGTGGAGGACGACCCTATTTGATATCCGCAGAGCGATCTCCCAAATGGAGATTCCACCCGGCGACAACGCAGCCCAGATTGGTTTTCGTAGACAGGAATTGGTGACAGCTCAGAAGCGCTATCAGGCCAATCCAAATGACCCCCAGGCGCGGGACCACTTGGCCTGGTCCTTGATGATGCTTGGCAAGGCCCTGCGGCCCGTGGATTCGACTGAAGCTCGGGCCGACTTCCAGCAAGCGATGCCCTTGTTTCAAGCGGAATTCGACGCCGACCCGGTCAATTCGGGCAGCCGATGGGACTGGGCAACCATCAATAGTGAAATGGGAGATTCGCTGGTTGACGACAAAGGAGACTGGGCCGCATCGCTGGTTTACTACCAAATGGCGCTGCCGATCTGGAAGCGCGTGGTCGCCGATGGCCAGGGTGATGAGTCGTTTATGCTCGTAAATACCTATGAGCGCATGGGCACAGCCTGCGGCCACACCGGAGACAAGGCCGGTGCGATCCAGAACCTTCGCAGCGCTGAGATGATTCGATTGGGCCTCAAAGACGAAAATCCCGACACCGCTCAGGGTCAGGTGAATCTGAGCACCCTCTACGGGAAACTTGCCGACCGCATGGTCGAGTTGAACGATCAAGATGGTGCGCTGAGCTATTTCGACAAGCGCATCGCGGTCGCCCAGCAATTGTGCAAAACCGCCCCGGAACAAGGCAACGCGCTCCTGGCCGATCTGCAAAAACAATTCGCCGGGAATCCACAACTCCACGCGGCCGTTATTTCCCGATTGGTCGAAACATACCGCAGCCTCGGCCGCAACGACGATGCGCAGACACTTCTAGTCTCCACGCGCCCAGCCGCAACACAGCCGTAAACTTCAGAAATCGTGGCCCCCACCTGGCCCCTGTCCCGCCTATTGGGATGACGCGACAAGGCAACGTTCGAGAGAACGTTCCCAAGAAACCGTCGTGTGATCGACAAGCGAGAAGGGACGGTAGCTGCGATGAATTCCCTAAGATCGACCATCGCCAGATTAAGCGGCGCTCGGGCGCGCGGCAGGCGGCACCAACCGTCAGTGGGACAAACGCCTGCCGGCACCGGACTTAAACTTGCCGCGGCCGTTGCGTTCGCTGCGATCGCGACACTTCCGAAGACAGTCGCCGCGGACAATCTGGACTGGGCGGGCCAACCCACTAGCAACTGGGAGGATCTTTTGACTTGGTATGATCCCTCACTGGTCTCTGGATTCAGTGGTCCTCCGACAGCGGGCGACAATGCATTTATCGATGCAGGTGCAGGAGGCCCCGCGCTCACTGGATCCGGCACGGTCAACTCTCTATACGTTGGCTATTTCGTGAGCGGTTTCGGCCAGATTCAGCCATCAGGTTTTGGCGGGGAAGCACTCGATATTTCGACCGCAGGCAGACTGGATGCATCCGGTTCCGTCTACCTCAATGCCGGTTTATCTGACGACGGAAACCTGAACGTTGCTGGGTCAATCCACGATTCCGCTGGCGTCGGAGAGGGCGTCGACATGGGAGGCACCATTTCCGGAAATGGCAGTCTGGCGGTTGGGGGTTCTATCGACTTGGACAATGGTGGCGATATTAGCATCGGCGGTAGCCTGAACGCGAATTCGATTAACCTGCAAGACTTCAGTAGCGTTTCGGTCGGGGGGAACGCAAGCGTGATGGATGGAGTCACCCTTGATAGCGGCACTCTTAATTTCAATGGTGACTCGAGCGTGGGTGGCGCGGTGACCGCCGTTGGTGGCGGAACCATCTTCTTTGGTGGGAACGCAACCATTGGCGGCTCGATTAGCCTTACTGACAGCACCTTGAAGATTGGGGACGGCGGCAGCGTTTCTGCCCTCGGCCCCGTGAGCGTGGGTAGCCAAGCGTCGGGTGCGCAAGGATCTATCCTTGTTTTCCCCTCGGGTCAGCTCTCCATCAGCGGCGATCTTTCGGTTTTGCCCGCATCCGTTGTGGGGGTTAGCGGCACGATCCAGAACCAATCGGCGTACGTTTATGGAGGGGTTGAGATAATCGGCACAGACTCGTCCTGGGTCAATAGCGGTCAATTGCACGTCGATGGCGGATACGTCGAGGTGGGTGATCAGGCGACCGGCTCCTCCACGGATGCAATCCTTGGTGGATCAAACGGCGAGCTCGATGTCGAAGGAACCGGCTCAAATTGGACCGCCTCCGGCAATCTATACGTCGGCAGCACATCGTCCGGCGACGCTGGGAGCGGCGCGCTGGTCGTGGCAAATGGAGCATGGGTTTCAGCTGAAGGCAACATCGCCATCGACAACGGCAGCTCAGCGACGGTGAGCGGGGTGGCCGTTGATCCCGGAGCCCCGGCGGACAATCAACCAAACACGCTCTCCACTGGTGATAATGGCACATTGTCGGTGATCCCCGAGCTTGCCGGCGCGTCCATCCTGACCATCTCCGGCGGGGCATCCGTCTCGGATGCTCACGGATTCATTGGGTTTCTCGATGAGGGCGGTGGGCTTCCCGCCGTCGTTTCGGTCAGCGGACATGACACGGGCTGGGAGAACACGGCCGACCTCAATGTGCAGGGGAATTTGTCGATCACGGATGGGGGCGAAGTTTTTTCCGCGGGGAACGTAACCATCGGCGAGATCAATTCCGACCCCGCACTGGCCGCGCCCAATGGCCTGGTGATTGTCAGTGGTTCGGATTCGGCCTCGAATCCATCCACTCTGAATATCGGTGCGATCGACGAGACGCCGGATCAGGGAAAGCCCAGCATCGCCACGACGGGGGGAGCTGCGAATCTAACCATTTATGGCGGCCTGACCATCGAGCAGGGCGGCGTCGTCAACAACACCGATGGGAACATTCCCACCGGCGGATCGGTGATCGTTCAGGATGCCAATTCGCGATGGAACTGTGCGGGCAACCTGCACGTTGGCACTTCGGGCAGCGCAGCGCTGCTTCTGCCCAATTTTGGCGCGGGAAGTTTGCGGATACAGAACGGCGCTGCGGTGAGTGTGGATGGCAATATCACGATCGATGGCGGTGCGGCGGTGACAGTGAAGGGTCCGGGTGTTGACAGCGGCGAATCTGCGGACAACCAGCCGGGTGCGCTGTCCACCGAGACCGGAACAATGTTCGTCGGAGATTCTGGCAGCGGAAGCCTGATCATCAAGGGAGGAGCGAACGTTTCGGATGGCAACGCCAGCATCGGTGTTTCGGCACCCGGGGTTGGATACACGAGCGCGGTTCTTGTCACCGATCCGGGGTCCGTGTGGGACACAGCAGGCGGGCTAAACATTTCCCTGGGTAATCTGACCATTCAGAATCAGGCCGATGTGAGCGATGCCAATGCCACTCTGGGGCCAGGCTCAGTCGCAACAGTCAGCGGCGGAACATGGTCGAATTCATCGGCGATGACCGTTGGCAGTGGTGCCGTCACTCTTATGCTTGGCGGCACCTTCGTGACCACTCCAGGCGCGATGTTGAACGTCAATTCCGGCGGCTCGGTTTCTGCCGGAACCCTTACTGTCGTTGGGAGCAGCGAGATCATTCTGGGCGGCAACGCCATCATTCCCGGCGGGAGCGTGTCGATCAGCTCCGGAAGCGAGATCACCGCTGGCACGGCGTTCATCTATTCGGGCGCCACGGTGGCAATCAACGATGGCACGCTCTCCGCCAGCGGCCTGATGACCGTCGCGGGGAACCTGACCATCCAAAACACGGGAATGATCGGCGCTGGAACCTTGGAAATTCAACCCGGCGGCGCCGCGACAATCGGCGCGAGCGCGGTGCTTCGAGCAGGTTCGATCCAGATCGGAGATGCCGCCGATCGCTCGTCAACAACTGCCACAACCGGGCTGAATAATGGTGGGCTGGGTCTTTTGAGGCTGACGAACGATCCAGCGATCGTGGCAAGCCAGATTCAAAACGAAGGAACCATCGTCGGTCACTTTTCGCTCGCCGGCAATCTGACCAACGATGGCCTGCTCGATGTGTCCGGCGGCGGCGCGATCGGTGTGGATTCGATCAATGGCAGTCTCAAATTGGAATCCGACAGCATCGTTCGCCTCGAAGCCGTCGGGGCCGCGGCGGGAGATTATGATCAGATCCAGGTTCAAGTCGGTGAGGTCGTCATTGGAGGAGAACTCGATCTGGAGTTCGTCAACGGATACGCGCCTCGAAAAGGCGACACGTTCAAGATAGCTACCGGCGACTGCAGCGGGGCGTTTTCGCAAATTGAGGCCGATGGCATCGGGCCGGGCTGGCAGTATTCTGTGCAGACCGATTCAAGCGGCGTAGTCATTACTTCTCTGAACGATGCGTCCTTACCCGAGCCCTCAAGTGCGTCACTGACCGCACTGTGCGCCGGTTCGCTGCTGGCGCGCCGCCGCCGGGCCTAGCGAAGATAAACGCCGCCTCATACCCTTTGGAGTAGCTATCTCGGGATCAGACTTGCGCCTTAGGGTTTGCATTCAAACCGAGAAAATCAAAATGCGAAGCATCGGCGTGCTGATCTCACTGCTGACGGTTGTTGCGACGGTGGTTGGTGCCAACGCGCAGCCGGGAGATCCGGTCTGGGCAACTCACTTTGATACGCCCGACTCCGCTGGAACCGGCGGCGGGATTCTGGTGAAAGACGAGGGACGCGGCAGGGTCCTGGAGGTGGACAATGAAGATGCAAGCCGGACCGTCGTTCGCAGCTTTGCGTTGCCGGTGGAAAAGATGCGGGGAAGATTTGCCATCGTTCGCTGTGAAGTAAAGGCCGACAGTGTGAGTCCCAAGCCGCAGCCGTGGAACGGCGTCAAGGTGATGGTCAGGATCGACACCGCCAACGGCACGCAATGGCCGCAGGCGGAGATTGCGGTGGGAGCGTTTGACTGGAAACGGTTTTCCAAGCGTGTTCTGGTTCCGGAGGATGCGAAAAACGCGACGCTCGTACTCGGTCTGGAAGCAGTGACGGGGAAGGTGTGGTTCGGCAATGTGCAAGTCACGCTGGCCGAGCCGGCGCTGGCGCCAGCCGCGCCGGCGGATCAGCCGATATTCACGGGGCATTCGGTGCCGCGCCTGCGCGGAGCGATGATCAATCCGGATTCATTGACCCAAGCCGACCTGCATACCTTGGCGATTGATTGGGGCGCAAACCTCGTACGATGGCAGCTTGTTCGCTGGAATACGCCTGATGAGCAAAACTCCTTTGAGGCCTATGACGAATGGCTGGACGAGCGATTGCAAAAGCTGGATCAGGGCATCGCCTGGGCCAAATCCATGGGGGTGATGGTTGTGGTGGATTTGCATTCGCCGCCGGGCGGGGAATTCCTGTCCGCAGGCTATCAGGGAGCATCCGGCGGGATTTTTAACAACCCCGCCGCTCAGGCGAAATTGGTGGACGTCTGGCGAAAGATTGCCGCGCGCTACAAAGGAGAGAAACAGATATGGGCTTTCGAGCTCATGAATGAACCAGTTGATGACGACACCGCCGAAGGCTGTGACGACTGGCAGACGTTAGCGCTGCGGGCCGGCGAGGCGATTCGAAAGATCGACCCAGACCGAACGCTGATCGTCGATGCGCCGGCAGATGGAGCGCCCGAGGGATTTGTCGGTTTTCGACCGGTCCCGCTCGCGCGCGTTGTGTATACCTTCCACATGTACATTCCTTACGATTTTACGTACCAACACCCGGGCGCGGCCGGTGCGCCGTTGAAATACCCCGGCATCATCGGCGGGAGAATCTGGGACAAGATCGATTTACAGAAAGCGATGCTTCCGGCGATCGAGTTCTGCCGACGGTATCGGGTGCAGATGTATGTCGGAGAGTTCAGCGCGATTCGCTGGGCGCCGGGAGGCGAAAATTATCTGGCCGACTTGATCTCGATCTTCGAGGCGAATCATTGGGACTGGAGCTATCACGCCTTCCGCGAATGGCAGGGATGGAACGCAGAACTGGGCGACGACAGGAACAATGCCCAGCCCACCACAAAGCCCACCGATCGACAAATGCTGCTGACCAAGTGGTTCAAGCAGAATGCGCGGGCTGGGTAACGACGAGCATACTCCGGCCGCCGGGGGGGGCGGCCGCGATCACTCGATCGCAATCAATGATCCGCTTTCTTCTCGTCGGAATCGCGCAGCCTTACCTGAAGCTTGCCGTCGCCTAAAACTTTGATGAGTTGATCGAGCTTGTCGTTGATATCCTTCAGTTGCTCGATCATTTGCGAGCGTTGTGCCCCGCTGTCGGCGATCTGCGCCATGGCCGGCGTCGGCGATCCGCCGCCGAACCATTGTCCCATAAGAATGAGGATTTGAAGCCCGACGAGGAGGGTGGCAGTGTTTTTTTTCATGGGTCGTTCCTTTTGAAAATCGCCTCTCGATTTAGCCCTGGCGGGAAGGCCGAGGGATGAATCGTTGAGGGGCTGAGTTGTTTTCCATTTACATAGCACCATCGGCCTGCCGGCCGAGGCTGAAATGGACTTGACATCCATTCTCTTGCAGAAGCTTAGATGCGATTGGGTATACATATGGGGTTCGGTCTGATCATTGCGTCCAACTCGTCGTCTGGATGCTCAGCGCAGCTTGATCGAATGTTGTCAGGAGCGGGACATCCGTGTTGGCGGCGGAGTAGGTTACTGTCGTCGTGCCTTTGGTCGAAGAGTCGATCAATGCACCGGCAGGCATCACCAGCGCGCCGTTCACGATGAATGTCGAGTTGGTGTTCGTGCCGGACCAGGAAAAGCCCGTGCCCAGGAAGACAACGCCATTGGCAGTGAGAACATGGCTTGCGCCTTTGATGATTGCATCCTGTTCGCAGATGACGGCGGGAAACTGCGAAGCGGGATTCAGCGTTGCATTCCCCTGAACCGTAAGTGCTCCGGCGCGAATGATGAGGGTTCCGGCGATCGTCACATTGCCCGTGATGGACAGATTTCCCTGATGATAGAAGATGCCCGCGGGGTTGCTGGGCAATTTGGCCGGGAGATTGGTTGCTGTGAGCGTGTTGGTCGTGATCTGCTGGGGCGTTCCCAGCGTGGTGCCGTCGGTCCAGAGATAGTTGCCGCCGCTGGTGCCGACGCCGTAATAATTCACCGAGGCGGCGGTGGGCACGACGTACGATCCCGCGGCAAGAGGGGCTGATGACTTTGTCCCGATGATCGTTCCGCCGCCTAGCGTGATAGCCCCATCCGCCTGAATTGCCAGTGCTCCGCTCACGCCGTTGCTGGTGAAAGTGGTGCGGCTTGGGATGATGATGTTTCCCCCGAAGACTCCGGCGCCGGGGATTTGCGCGCGATGGACAGTGACGGTGGCGGTTACCGTGTGACTGAACGCGGAGCCGGTGCTTGGCCAGCCGGTCGCCTGGAGGGTGTAGGTGTTGGGCTGCGGATTTGCCGTCACACTGAGGTTGAAATTCGATTGCGTGCCATCATTCAAGGGCACGGCCGTGGCAAAGAGCGTGTAGCCGGCAGTGGAAGTCCAATTCGCCGGCGCGGCGTTTGGCCATTGCAGATAATACATGCCGACATTCACGCCCGATTCAGCGACATATTCCGCGCCCGCGGCGTGCATCAGGTTGGAGCTGATCTCCGCTTGCAACGTGTTGGCCGCCAGCAGCGCGTAGCCGAGCACGGCTGCGGTGGCGAGAACGGCGACCACCAGCACCAACGCCATTCCGCGTCGAGTGCGACGTCTTGCCTGATGATGTGCTGGTCGTGAGTGCATCCTGGATTCGCGGTATTAGTTCGTCGGTACGGCCAGCGGGGCGCGCAGCGTTGCGTCGCCGTAAACCACCTGTGTTTGATTTCCGCTTTTGATCGTCAGTGCAAATTCAACAAATGGCCTGGCCGTTGCGCTGATGGCCGAGCCAACGTAGAACTGGGCGCCGACCACATTGCTGCACAGCACGGTGGGCGTCAGGCCGTCTTTGAACGTGTCGATGAACGAAGCTTGCGAAAACACGTTCTCATAGGAGTAGACCACATCAGGCACGGTCAGCGGCACTGGAGCCTTGTACATCTTGATTTGCTGCGACTGTGGGTCATGCTCGATGAGCATGATCTCGCTGTAGTTCACCGTGGCGCTGTTGTTGGTGTCGGCGATCCAAAGCAATACGGCGGCGGGCTGCTGAGCGGTTCCATCAAGTGAGCCTGCCTGCCAGCCGCCGGTGAGACCGCAGGGGCGAATCTTGGCATCGAGCAATCGCACATCCTGATTGGCCGCCAGAAGGATCGCCTGGCTCGATCCGGCGTTCTGCCAGGCGGTGGACATGGCAAGCGAGAACGTCGCGAGTGCGGCCATCACCAGCGCGGTGATGATCAGGCCAAAGCAAAGTTCCACGAAGGTGAAGGCGGTTGGCCGTCGCTTGTCGCCAAGTGCGACGGCAAACGTTGGAAAGACCCTAGTTAGCGGCGGTGCGTAGCGCCGCGTTATCGCCACGGGTTGAAACATAACGCGGTGCTGCGCACCGCCGCGAACTAATATGGCGCGGATTTGTCGCGAAGATTGATCGGACGCAAATCGCATGGTTTTTTATCTTGCCGCCGTCACATTGGCCGTGATCCTGCTCAAGAGCGTGGTCGCCCCCGACGGGCCGGTCACGGTCACCGTGATTAATCCGAAGTCGCCATTGCCGGGGGTGTCGGAAGGATTGATGCGCTGAGTGAAGGTGACGCTGCGCGTGTAAGTCGCGCCAGGATTGATGGTGACGCCGGATAATGTTGTGATCGGTGTGGTGTCGGTGTAACCGTTGTAGTCGGCGGCATCATCGTAGGTGGCGCGATTGTGATTACCGGCAGACCATCCGGGATTGGTTGTGACTCCGGCGATGGGGAAGGGCTTGGCCGCGATTTCTTCGAGCAATTGCTTTCCAAGCGCGGTGGTGATGGCTGCCTCGTCGGTCGCCATGGATTGCTGCGACGAGCAAGCGAGTGCCGCCGCCACGCCCAAGACGCTGATGGCCAACACAACTGAGGCGATCAACGCCTCGGCAAGGGTGAACGCGCGGCCGCTTCGCCGCATTTCAATATGACGCGAATGGAATGCCATTGAGATCGTTTCCGCTGAGGTTGGCCATGATCTGCTGCGTCTGCGGCTTATAAATCCAGCCATAAGGCACAGCCCCATTCATAATCGGCAGCGTGGACGGGTCGGGCATCGGTTGTCCGTCGTCAATGGTGAGCACGCTCGTCTGGCCTGCCACCGGATTATCTGGCATCCGCAATAGATAAGGACCGAACTGAAACACGCTGCTGTATGCGGCGCTGGAGCTGCAATCTTCGGCGGTAAATTGCGTCAACTGCGCCACCAGGTTTGCTTCGCTGGGAGATGCCTGGCTGCCGGCGGTGTAGCCCGGTGGAATTTCGCGATGCTGCGCTTTGAACAGGCCGATCTGCGTGCGAAGATTTTGCAAATCTTCCCGCAAGGTGTTTTGCCGCGTCGTCTGCGAAGCGTTGGACCATTGCGGCACGATGATGGCCGCAAGAATCCCCAGGATCACGACCACGATCAATATCTCGACCAGCGTAAAAGCCGGGGGCAACGTCCCGGATCGACGGCAGGATTGAACGGTCCGTGACATCAACGCGCCCCGCAAAATCCGTCGGAAACCAATCGCCATTGTGCGGCTTTGAGAATCAAAGAGGAGGATTGAGGGTTCGCTTTGTGAGCGTTTCCTCAATCCTCAACTTTTCTTCTCGTGCGTCGTATCCGTCCCCCAAATTCTCTACCCGGCGAGGCTCAAGTTGATCAGTTATCGTTATTGGGATCGGCGGCGTTGGCTTCGTCGTAGACGTATCCGAACTTGGAACTGGTCGCCCAGATCTTGCCGGTGGTGGTATTGAGGATAAAGCCCACGCTGCCCGTGGAGTTGGCCACGCCGCCCGCTCCAAAATCGGTGGTGCCCGAGACGACCCCGACACCAGCGCTATTGTTGAGCGGATTGACCGGCGCTTGCTGCAGGTATGGCCCGAAGGTGGGCGTGCCGGTGGTCGATTGGTCGGCATTGGTCTGCTCGACCATCTGCGCCCACGAGGCGGTGCCGGCTCCACCGGCGGCGAGGACGGTGGGAAGCTGATCCAGGTGCTGGAGCTTATATAGCTCGAGCTGGCTGCGGACAGTCTGCAACTGGCTGGTCAGGCTGTTCTTTCGCGCATCCTGGCTGGCGTTGGTGAACTGCGGAATGACGATCGCAGCCAGAATGCCGAGGATGATCACGACGATCAGAATTTCCACGAGCGTGAAGCCCGAGGAACGGCTGGATGTTCGAACGATGTGGCGCGAGATACGTCGAGCGCTCATGACTGGGCTCCTAATTCGGGTACGTCCTTCTGGATTCCCATTGCGGCGGAAGACGCGCCCGCCCAGCAGTGGGATAATCCAGGCAGTCAATCACGCCGGAGCGCCCACAAAATGCTCCGCAACGTTTTTCCTGCCCTCAGAGGAGAGATCGGTGCGGGAATAGCGCAACTTAACCAAACAGCCCTGTCGGCTCAGGTGGAATAGAAAGAACAACAAGATTTTGTTAGCGAGACTTTTAACAGAAGGCTGCGCTGGGCGATGAGGTGGCAGCTGAAGCCGCCACCCCGGCGAGGAGGGTTCTAGAGCGTGTTATGCACTTTGCACGCTCTAGGATTCGACTTCGAGTCCGATATCCAAGGAAGTGACCGAATGGGTCAGCGCCCCCACCGCGATGCGCTCGACGCCGGTTAAGGCTATCGGACGCACGGTTTCCAACGTGACGCCGCCCGAGGCTTCCAGTGCCGTGCGGCCGCGACGGTTCGCCTTGTCGCGCATCTCGACCGCCGTGGCCATGCGCGGGCAATCCATATTGTCAAGCAGGATCGCGTCGATCCCATCGACCTTGAGCACCTCGCGCAATTGATCGAGCGTGTCCACTTCCACTTCGACAAATCGGGCGGCATCTTCTGCGCGGCTGCGGCCGATCACCGAATTCAGAAACGCCGATAG
>Ga0302325_10011521_pt1 | contig 19039 bp, 18 predicted proteins | sample Palsa_T0_2_FD_201948 | JGI IMG/M metagenome (GOLD analysis project Ga0302325, IMG submission 201948) | Peat permafrost microbial communities from Stordalen Mire near Abisko, Sweden - Palsa_T0_2 | ecosystem: Environmental > Terrestrial > Soil > Palsa > Peat permafrost | place: Sweden: Abisko...
GCGACGCCTGGCAACACTCCTGCCTGAATGCGGAGTTGATCAAATCCGTCTGCGCCGTTCCTTGGCTTCAGGAGCGCATGTGAAAAATGGAAGCGGTATAAGGCCATCGAAACCGGAATATCAACGGAATTGGGCGACCCCCAATCTGCCGAACGCGTCTATGCGCTGGAGGGACTATTGCAATTGGCCAAGCGGGCCCCGACCGACGAAATGCTGTCCTTGGTTTTGGCGGTGGCTCGCACGCAATTTGAATTTCCGTTTAACGACCAAATTCATGTGGAAGCGGTTTCCGTCCTGAGCAGTTTCCCACAGGCGCAAGCGGCCGATGCGCTCAACGGGTTCCTGAATGATCCAAGTGAAAATGTGCGCACAGCCGCCAAGTGGGCGATATTGCATCCGGAGCACTCGCGGCCGACGACTCAATAATCACTGAAACGGATCCGACGCCCCCGATAGATTTTCAAACCTCGTCGTCTTGTTCAGGAACGTCAGCTTGATCGTGCCCGTCGGACCATTTCTTTGTTTGGCGATGATCACTTCCGCGATGTTATCGGGCTGGAAGTCGGGTTCGCTCATGCGGTAATAATCTTCGCGGTGCAGGAGCATGATGACGTCGGCGTCCTGCTCGATGCTGCCGGATTCGCGGAGGTCGCTCATGCGGGGGCGGTGGCCGTCGCGGCCTTCGCTGGCGCGGTTTAACTGAGAAAGGCAAATCACCGGGATGCTCAGCTCGCGGGCAACGGCCTTAATGCCTCGGGAGATTTCGCTGATTTCCTGCTGGCGATTTTCCCGGCCGGGGTTGTCCATCAACTGCATGTAATCGACGACGATGCACTTGATATCGTGCTGGAGTTTGAGTCGCCGGGCCTTGGCGCGGAGTTCCAGCGGGCGAAGGCCGGGGGAATCATCCACCCAGATCGGGGCCTTGGCCAGCTCGCCGACGACGGAGGCGAGCTTGGTGTATTCCTGGCTGTTGAGCATTCCCTTGCGGAGCTTGTGGGCGTCTATCTGCCCGCGGCTGCAGAGCATGCGCTGGGCGAGCTGCTGTTTGCTCATTTCCAGGGAGAAGATGGCGCAGGGCAATTTCTGATCGGCGGCGATGTGCTCGACGACGTTCATGGCGAAGGCGGTTTTGCCCATCGAAGGCCGGGCGGCGACGATGATCATCTCGCCGTTCTGCAGGCCGTTCATGACATCATCGAGTTCGGAGAATCCGGTTTCGGTGCCGCGCTGGCCGCGGTTTTCGATCATCTCGAAAACTTCGTGCAGAACTTTTTCCATCTCCACCATGTTCTGCCCGACCTTGCGCTCGGCGATTTTGAAAATTTCACGCTCGGCTTTTTCGAGCACGATTTCGGCCGATTCGTGCGGGGCGTAGGCATCGCGGAGGATGTCGTTGCTGGCGGCGATCAGTTGGCGAAGCAGGGCTTTTTCCCGGATGATTCCGGCATAATGCGCGCCATGAGCGGCGGAGGGGACGGTGTTGAGAATCTGCGCGATGTATCCCTTGCCGCCGATTTCATCCAGCAGATTTCGCTTGGAGAGTTCCTCGTAAACGATCACCGCGTCGATGGGCCGGCCCTGTTCGTAAAGCTTGAGCAGCACGTCGAATACGATCTGATGATCCGCCTGGTAAAAAGTGTCGCGATCGATGAGCGAGACGATCTGACCGATCAGCTCCTTGTCGAGCATCATCGAGGCCAGCAGGCACATCTCGGCTTCGATGGAATGGGGGGGAAGTCGGTCGAATTGAGACGAGACGGAATCAATCAACTGGCTCATCGCAGGCATCCTTTCCCGGTGTCTGGCATCCTCTAAATTTGAATAGAGAGCATACCAAATTTTTTGAGGATTGCGCGCGAGAAATTTGCTCGGTGCATTTTGTTAACCGGTCATCCACAGGGAGGGTGTGGAGAAAAGATTTTTACCGCAGAGGGCGCTGAGGGCCGCAGAGATAAAATAAAAAATAATTCTTGCATTTCCTCTGCGGCCCTCTGCGCCCTCCGCGGTGAAATTTTTCCCGGCGGGTGTTGAATCCCGCTTAACTACGGGCGCCGCTTGGCTTGCCACTGAAGTGGACAAGCCCGGTGGGGAGAGTTTGGTGCTCGATTATTTTTTTACATTTTCGAAATTGCTCGGGGGTGGAGGTTCGGCGGCCTTGGCTTTGGCGGCGGAGTCGATGAGGGCTTTGCTCTCGGAATCGGGGGCGACCCAGACTTTTAAGTCCGTGGCAAGGTCTTCGACGAACTTGATGCGCACGGTGTAGGTGTCGATGCGATCGAGTTTGCCGGGCAATAGCACGTCGTCGGGGTTGACTTCGTATCCCTGGGCCTTGAGGGCCTTGGAAATATCTGTGGCACTGACCGATCCGAAGAGGTGGCCCTGCTCGTTGGCCTTGCGTTCCAGCGTCACCTCGACGCCGGCGAGCTTGGCGATGATCGCGGCCTGGTGGGAGCGTTTTTCCTGTTCGAGCCGTTCGATTTCCAGCCGGCGGGCTTCGATCTTCTTGACGTTGCCGGCGGTGGGCTTTACGGCCAGTCCCTTGGGGACGAGATAATTGCGGGCATAGCCGGGGGAGACCTCGACGATATCGCCGACTTTGCCGACGTTTTTGACGGATTCATTCAGGAGCAGTTTTATGTTTGGCATTGGTACTTCCTTCGAGATTACATAAGAACAACGCGCTCCCCTGCGGGTCGCGGCTAAACGGTTTTACCTAGAACGGGATGTCGTCTTCTTTAAATTGAGGTTCCTCGCTGAACGGGGGTTGTTGTGCCGGTGGGGCGGATGGCTGCTGTCGGGCCGGGCGCGCAGGGGCGGGGCGGGATTCCTCGCCGCCGGCATCTGGTGGTGCGCCGCCGCTGTCTCTGGGGCCGCCGAGGAATTGGAAATTCTCGACCACCACGCTCAATTTGCTGCGCTTGCCGCCGCCTTGTTTGTCTTCCCATTGGTCATATTTAAGCCGGCCTTCGACGTAGAGCTGTTTGCCCTTCTGGCAATATTGATTGATCACCTCAGCCGATCGGCCGAAGGCGGAACAATCGACGAAGCAGACTTCCTCGCGGTCCTCGCCGGTGGCGGATTTGAACTTCCGGTTGGTCGCCAGGCCGAACTCCACGACGGGGGTTTGGCTGGGGAGATACTTCAACTGCGGGTCGCGGGTGAGGTTTCCGATGAGGATGACACGATTGACATTGGCCATAAGGCACCGTTTGTAAAAAGGATTTAATCTTTCTCCATGCCAGCCTCGGCGGGTTCATCGCGGCGATGGTGGCCTGGACGGCTGGGGCGATCGGAGCGCTCGGGGCGGGCATCGTACAGCGGGGGAATGTCCCACGGATTGGGGCGTTCCTCACGCGGCTGAATGGGCTGCGGTTCGACGGCGGCCATCTCGTCGGCGTTGAGATGATCGGCGCTGGTGACCATGACGCGGAGAATCTGGTCGCTCAGCTCGACATCGCGCGTGATCGCCGACACGGCAGCGCCTGGGGCGTTGAAGTAGGCGATGATATACAGCCCTCGCTTCTGGCCTTTGATTTCATACGCCAGTTTGCGCTCGTCCCATTTTTTCAGGACGATGATCTGGCCTTCATGCTTTTCGATGATGCCGCGGACCATTTTCAGGGCGTTTTCCAGCTCGGTGGCGAAGGCGCCGCTGAGAAGGAACATGGCTTCGTATTGGTTGAGCACGACTTTCGGTTTGGCTTTTGCCATTGGGCAGACTCCTTAATTCCTCAAAACTAATTTGAATCTTCAATATTGAACTTATTCATTGCCGCATCAATTCCTTGTTCGATCCACGACAGGATCGCGTCGGCGGCGCGATCCAGGGCCGGGTCGATCTGCCGGCGCTGATCTTCGCTGAATCGTCCCAGCACATAATCCCGCGCGGGAATCCGGGGCGGCGAGGGATCGATGCCGATCCGTAGCCGGGGATACTGGTCGGTGGCCAGCGCTCGCTCGATGTCCTTGAGCCCATTGTGCCCGCCGCTGCTGCCGCCCTTGCGGATGCGCAATTTGCCGGCGGGCAATGCCAGATCGTCGAGCACGACCATCAGATCCGTGGGCGCGATCTGAAAAAACGCCATCGCGGCCTGCACCGACCGGCCGCTGAGATTCATGTAGGTCGTGGGCTTGAGCAGCATGATTCTCTCCATCCCGCCGCTGTGGATCGACAACGATCCATCCAGCATCAGGCCGTCGAAGCGATTTTTCGCCAGCCGGGAGAAATCCTCGGGTTTGGCGGTCCAGCCCAGCCGTTGGGCGAGTTTGTCCAGGGCTTCCCAGCCGACGTTGTGCCGGGTGCCGACAAATTCGTTGCCCGGATTTCCAAGGCCGACGACAAGACGCATGATTGATTCCAGTCACATGAGCCATGGAGATCACTTCTTCTCGGCCGCCTTCTTTTCCGGAGCGCCTTCGGCGGCGGCTTCGCCTTCCTCGCCCTCGGCGGGCTTGCGGCCGATGACTTCCGGCTCGGCTGCGCCTTCTTCGGTGACCACCGGAGCGGCTTCGAGAATTTCCTTCACCGATGCCACGATCAAATCGCCATCCTGCAAGACCCGAACGCCGGCCGGCAACTTCAAATCCCGGATGTGCAGCACATCATTGAGGGCCATCTCCGAGACGTTGTGGCGGATGGCATCGGGGATTTCGGTGACCAGGCACTCGACTTCCAATTGAATGATATTCTGATGCAGCACGCCGCCGTCGGCTTCGCCTTTCGGATCGCCGCGCAGTTCCAACGGGATGGTGACTTTCACCTTCTCATCCAGGCTCACGCGGGCAAAATCCACATGGAGGACTTCCATGCCGAGGTGATCGTACTGCACCTCTTTCACGAGCACCTTTTCGCTCTTGCCGTCGAGGGAAAGATCGAAGAGGTGAGCGCCGTGATTGAGATGGTTGACCACTTCCTTGCGGGGAAGAGTTACGGGGATCACGGCTTCCTTGTGGCCGTAGATCACGCCCGGCAACAGGCCGGCATCCCGCAGCCGCTTGTTGGCGCGGCTGCCTTTTTCGGGTCGATTCTTCGCTGTGACATTTGCGGTTTTTACTGCCATGGAAACTCCTCAATGCAACTAATGAATTAAAATCTCATTCTCCATTAACGTCACGGCTGAACAGCGCGCTGACGCTTTCGTTGTGATGAATACGATGGATCGCTTCGCCGAGCAATTCGGCCACACTGAGCACGACCATGCGGTCTTTGATCGCATCGGCGCGGGTGCCGATGTGGATGGTGTCGGTGACGGCCAGCTTGGTAAATTGGCAGGCGGCCAGTCGTTCCATCGCCGGGGGGGCGAAAACGCCGTGCGTTGCGGCAATGTAAACATCCGTCGCGCCGTTCTGCCGCAACACTTTCACGGCCTCGGCCACGGTGCTGGCGGTGGTGATCATGTCGTCCACGATCAATACGGTCTTTCCCTCGACATCGCCGACGACATGCTTGGCCTCGGTGACGGTGCCGCTCTTGCGGCGTTTGTCGATGAAGCACAATTCGCCGCCGAACATTTCGGCGTAAACCTGAGCGCGTTTCACGTTGCCCACATCGGGGCTGACGAATACGTGGTTGGAAAGATTCAGGCTCCGCAGCCATTTGCCCAAGACCGGGCCGGCGTGCAGATGATCGACGGGGATGTCAAAAAATCCCTGGACCTGGGCGGCGTGCATATCCACGCTGACGACGCGATCGACGCCGGAGCGCTCCAGTAGATTGGCTACCAATTTTGCCGTGATGGGCGTGCGGCCGGCGTGTTTTTGGTCCTGGCGGGCATAGCCGAAATATGGGATCACCGCCGTCACTCGATTGGCGCTGGCGCGACGCAGGGTGTCGATCCAGATGAATAGTTCCATCAGGTTGGCGTTGACGGGATGACAAGTGGGCTGGATCACATAACAATCCCGGCCGCGCACGTCTTCCTCGACGCCAACAATCAATTCGCCGTCGGGGAAAAGCGAAGTCCGCCCGCGGCCGATGGGAATCTGCAGATAGTCGCAGATTTTGTGCGCCAGTTGCTCGTTGGCCCGGCCGGCGAAGACTTTGAGGTTTTTGGCGTCCTGATTTGACATTGCGATCAGATGCTTCCCATGACACGAGTTCCCTCAGCCACCAGACTTCCACGCGGAAGCGAGGCGAACGGGCCTATGACGCAATCGGGGCCTATGCTGGTGTCGCGGCCGATGTAGGTGAACGGCTGAATGATCGTATCAGCGCCGACGGAAACATTCGCCTCGACGTAGGTGTTGATGCCACTGACGATCGTCACGCCGCTCTCACGAAGTTGGCGTTGGATGCGTTCCTGCATGGCGGCATCGGCTTCGGCGAGTTGCTGGCGGGTGTTGGGGGCGATCACATCCTCGGCCGTCACCGCCTGGACCGCCAACACCTTTTTGCCGGCTTTTCGCAGGATGGCGTAAATGTCGGTGAGATAATATTCGCCTTTCTTGTTGTCGTTGGTCAAGCGCGAGAGTGCGAAAAGCAATTCTTCGGATTTCACACAGTAATAACTGGGGAATACCTCGCGGATTTCCCGCTGCGCCGGCGTGCAGTCGATTTGCTCGACGATTTTCTCGAATTGCCCGTCGCCGCCGCGGACGACTCGGCCGTATCCGGTGGGATCGTCCAGCATCGCAGTCGCCATGCTCGCGGCAGCATGATCCTCACGGTGCGCTTGCAGCAGGGTGCGTAGAATTTCGGCGCGGATGAGTGGGGTGTCTCCCGCGAGGATGAAAACATCGCCACTGTGCCCGCGCAATTGGGGTTCGCACATTCGGGCTGCGTGGCCGGTGCCGTGTTGTTCGGTTTGTTCGATGAAACTGATTCGTTTGTCGCCGCCAAATTGGGCGATGATTTCTTCCTTGCCATGACCGACGACGACCAGTGCGCGTGTGACATCCGCGGCGAAACAGGCGTCCAAAATCCACCCCAGCATCGGCTTGCCGCAGACTTCATGAAGCGGTTTGGGCCGGTTGGATTTCATCCGCGTGGATTTGCCGGCGGCGAGGATTATGGCGGTGAGGCTCATGGCTAAATGGTGGGAGCGGCGATTCCCAATTGCTTTCGTAGGTTGGCCTGCACGGTTGGATTGCCGATGCCGTCGATGATTTCGGCGCAAACGTCTTTCCGGCCCAGCGCGCTGAACTTGACGGCACAAAGCTGCGAGGTCTGATCGCGCAGGGTGGGGTTTTGGATTTCGCTCAGCGATGAAAGGCACCAGCTTGAGTTGCCGGCATTGGCGCTGTCGATGGCGATTTCCCGCATTTGAGTGTCGCGTGCGGGGGCCGAGTCGATTTGGGAAGCGGAGTCGTAGCGTTGCTGGAGCGCCGAAGAATTGTTGGCGCACGCCGCGGCGAGAAGCAGGGCGCCTGGAAGCAGAAATTGGCAACGTAAATGGGTCATGTTCAGTGATAACCGGGCGAATGAACTACCCGGCCTGGATTCGAACCAGGACAAAGAGAACCAAAATCTCTTGTGCTACCGTTACACTACCGGGTAAAGGTCGCGGTGAGTGCGAAGAGTCGTCGATTGGGAGGACCGTTCGCGGAGCTATCTCTCCCGAGGCCCGAGCCGATTAATACCGCGAATCCGGCTCGTTAGCGTCTACCCATCCAGCCAACCGGCCAGACCTCTCGACGAACGCCCCATCGGGGGGGAGAGGCGAAGATGGTATGGGCTGGCGATCCCTTGTCAAGCTGGTTCTAAATCCGAAGAGATTTAACCACTAAGTCACGAAGCCACTAAGCGGCATTCGACGGTCCGGATCAACCTGGCGATGTAGGCGATCAAATTCAATATATTTTTTTGAGAAGCCAATTTCACCGAAAGACGTTGGAACCAGGGAGACCGCTTTGTGGCTTAGTGGTTCATTTTCTTTTGATTTAAAGGGTTTCGTTGCATCGCGGGCAAGGTCCGATATACTGACGTGCGTCCGGGCAGGAAACCGGATTTTGACCATGTAATTGCCAAGGACGGGCTTATGTGCAGGTCGCTCTCTGGTGGGATTCTGATATTAGCGCTGGGATTGGCCGGAGGGTTGGCGGGATGCCGAACTCCCGCTGTGCCGAGCAATCCCACGCCGCCTCCACCGCCCACCCCGGCGGCGACGAGTTCCGCAGCTTCGCCGGATAACGGCCAGGATGCCGCCGACCTGGCCCAGCGAACTTCGCGGTTTGCCCGGAGTGTTTCCCCGCTGTTGGATCAGCGGAATGTGAGTGTGCAATCGACGACAACGGCACCGTCGATGGTGCAATGGGTTGACCCGGGAAATCACGTCGCGGATGTCGAGCCGCCGCCTGCGCCATCGCCTGTTGCATCTGCGGCCCCTGCCACCCGGCCGGCGGATCAGCAATCGGCCGCGATTCTTGCCGCGTCCAAATCCACGGACAGCGGCGATCCCCTCATCTTGCCGGAAAGTGCCGATCATCTCACGCCCAGTGCGTCGCAAGGGGTCGCCATACCAACGGATGATTACGAAAAAAAGTTGCAGCAGGAAGTGCGAGATTATCCCAACGATCTGGGAAGCCAGCTTGATTACGAATTGCTGAGATTCGTCCGGGACGAGCCGACGCCGGATTTGTCGGCCATCTCGCAGCTTCCAGCGGAGGATCGGGAGATTCTGGCGGCGTTGCTGGACGGTCTGAACAATTTCCGCGACAACGCCCGGGCCGACAGCAATCCGATGTTGAGCACCAAGATTCAACCGCTGCTGGAAATGGCCGATCGGTTGCGTTCGCAGGCGGAGTTGACGATTCCGACGATTGCCCTTTGCACGGATGTCCACAGCTATGGGGTGTACACGCCGTTGGATTCGCCGCGGATGGGCGCGGGCAAGGAGAATCCGGTGGTGGTGTATTGCGAGGTGGGTAATTTCACGTCAGTACGTGACGACCAGAATATGTGGCAAACTCGTCTGCGGGAGGAGTTGGTGCTTTATACGGACACCGGCTTAGCCGTCTGGCCCGAAAAATCCAACGCTGAGGTTTTCGTCGATCAGTCGCGCAATCGCCGGCATGATTTCTTCGTGGCCCGTAAGATCGTTTTGCCGTCAGAACTGACCATCGGAAGATATCTGTTGAAAGTGACTCTGACGGATGAGCAGTCGAATCGGGTGGTGGAAGCGACCACGCCGGTGGAAATCGTGGCAGAGTGAAGAAATTGGGGGTAAGCTAATTCCGTGACTCAAGCCGCGCAGCCAACCGCAGCGCCGCCGCCGGTTGTCCGAAATCTCTCGCTCCCGCTCGGAGCAGCGGGATTGCTGCTGATTTGCATCCTGGCGTTCTCCGCCACGCTTCGCAATGGATTCATCTGGGACGACGACCATCACGTTACGGAAAATATCCAGCTCCTTTCACTTCAGGGGCTGCATAACATCTGGTTGACCTTCACGTCGGAACCGCAGTATTACCCGCTCACGCACACGACTTTTTGGATTGAATATCATCTGTGGAAGGCCAATCCGCAGGGCTATCACATCGATAATGTGCTGTTGCATGCCATCGGCGCGATCGTGCTCTGGCGGATATTGGTGCGGATCAAGATTCCCGGAGCATATTGGGTGGCGATGATATGGGCGGTGCATCCGCTTCAGTTGGAATCGGTGGCGTGGGTGACGGAGCGGAAGAATGTTTTGTCGGGATTGCTCTATTTCCTGGCGCTTTGGACATATCTCAAAAGCGAGGACAACCGCGCGCATCAGGGTTGGTATTTGACGAGTTTGGTGCTGTTTCTGGCGGCCTTGTTTTCCAAAACCGTGGTTTCCAGCCTGCCGGTGGTGATCCTGCTGATCTTCTGGTGGCAGCGGGGCAAAGTGACGTGGGACGATGTCATGCCGCTGGCGCCGATGTTTGCTGCGGGGTTTGTGCTCGGATGTTTGACATCGTGGATGGAAAGGCATGTGGTCGGTGCCGTCGGGCCGGCATTTGATTTCACGATTTTGGATCGCATTTGTATCGCCGGCCATGCGGTATGGTTTTATCTTTGGAAAATCCTATGGCCGGTTCGATTGATCTTCATCTATCCGCGCTGGGATATCGATCCCGTACATCGGCCGTGGCAATTGGTGTATCCAGCGGCAGTGATTGCGTGTTTGCTTGCGCTTTGGCTGCTGCGCCACCGGCTCGGGCGCGGGCCGATTGCGGCGGCGTTATTCTTCGTCATCACGCTCTTTCCGGCGCTAGGGTTCGTCAATGTATTTCCCATGCGATACTCCTTCGTTGCGGATCATTTCCAATATCTGGCGGGGATCGGGCCGATCATCCTCATCGTCGCGCTGATCGCGAAGATTTTTCCCAGGGATTTGATGACCGGCCTGTTGTGCGTGACCGTTGCCGGTTTCTGCGTGATCGACTTGCTGCAAAGCCGAGTTTATTTCGATTCGGAAACACTGTGGGCCGATGTGCTGAGCAAGGACCCCAATTCCATGATTGGGCACAATGATCTGGGCATCGCGCTGTTCAATGACGGCAAGATCGACGAAGCCGAGGCACATTTTCGCCAGGCGTTGTCGATGGCGCATAGCGATCCCTACACTCCGCAGCTTTGGATCGGTCAATGTGAAGAAGCCCGCGGCAACCATTCCGATGCGATAGAGGATTACCACCAAGCCCTGTTGGATTTGCCCGATTCTTCCGAGCCGGTCCTGCATATGATTCGCGCCGAGCCGTACTACAAAATGGGCGTCAGCTATGCCGCTTGGGCGCATCAGACCGCGGCGACCGATCCAACCTGGGCCCGCTATTACCTCCACGCATCCATCGATGCATACGAAACCTGCATCAGCATCAATCCCACTCATGAGTTGGCCATGACCAATTTGGCCGCGGTGTTTACCGATGCAGGGTTGGAGGACGAGGCGATCGCGTGGTGCCGCAAGGCGCTTGCAATCAATCCAGAATCCGTGCCGGCACACATCAATTGGGGAAACGCGCTGGTTTTCCAGAACCTTCCCGATGACGCGCTTCTACAATATCAGGCGGCATTGGCCATCGCTCCGGATAATGTCCAGGCGATCAACAACATCGGTCAGGTTTACGCTTCCGAAGGCAAATACGATCAAGCCATTTCGCAATTCCGCCAGGCGCTGCAGATCGATCCATCGAACGACCTGGCGCGACACAATCTCGAATCGGCTCTGCTGAAAAGCGGCGGCAAATAACTTATCGCATGAGAAGGACGGTCAGCAGCTTGTCGCCACCGGATTCCCAAGTGTATTTCATCGCCACATGTTTGGGGCCGGCCTGTGCGGCGGAAGCGATAAACTGCGGCGATTCGATGGCGCGGCGCATCAATGCCACGAAGTGGTCGAAATCCGGCGCGAGCGCGGTTCCCCGTACCCCTTCGATGGTGATTCCGACCAAACGCGATTGGATTCGCAATGCGAAATCGTCGGTGACGATCTCGTCATTCGATCCGCCCGCGGTGCAGATCACCGTAGTCCCGCACGCAGCTGCTTCGAGCAATGGCGTATTGAACGCCGACCCGGAATCCGGACTAAGCAAAACATCGGATTGCTGGTACATCTCCGCCATCGACCGATGCAGAAGAGTGTTTTCACGAAGAACCAGCCGCGGTTGTATCTGCGCGATCTGCCTTTGAGATAACTTCTTGGCCGCCTCCATTAGAGTCTGCTGGATCGGATAATTCCCATCAACGCCGCGTAGTATCAGCCGCACGTGAGGATACTTTTCCGCTACGGTTGCCAGGGCGACGAGCACCATCGGCAGGGGTTCGACAGGCGTTGCTCCGGCAACGTAATGGAAGACAAACGGTTGATCTGGTCGTGTTCGTCGCTTGGCGGGATCGGGATGAAAGATCGCCCGATCGACGCCGAAAGGGATGACAAACACGCGTTGCGGCGGCGCTCCGCTGGCCAGCAATCCCTCCCTCGACCAGCGCGAGGGGGTGACGATGGAGACATGGATTTTCGTCAAATCCGTCTCCGGCGCCATCGAACTTGGCGGGACCATCCTGAAATCCACGGCAGCGAAAACGATCGTTCGTCGGGCTTTGGCCGGCGAGAAATCGAACGGCATGGCGATGCGATAAACCACATCCGCGTTCTGGTCATCCAATGCCTCGGGCATGTGAAAAATGGCGATTTCATTCACCGGTTCAAGTATCCCCTCCCGCTTGTGCCAGTCAGATCGCGAGAATGGCATGTCCTGATGGAGAACGAACAATCCCGGCCGATTAAGCAGGTCGAGGCAATGGTATTGATCCACGATTGCCAGCAGATGCGGCACCGCGCGCCACCCCTGAACCACAATGCGAGGCATCGGCGTGGAAGCGGCGGTGTTGATGATCGGTGGATCCTGGCTTGCGGAGGATTCCGACGATTTCACCAGATACCAAATTGGCGAAGTCCCATCGACGAGATAGAGCGTCGCATCGATGCTGTGCGCCAACTCTCTTACATCCGCGGGCTGATTTGCGCCGCCAATCAGTCCACCGATCCGGAGTTTCGTCAGCCATTGCCTTGGGTCCTGTGGTTCGTTGGCGATAAAGACCCAATCGAGCGACGCATCGGTGAAGCTCTCGGGAGATTCCGTGGTGACTTCGAGTCCCGCGTTGAGCAACCGGAATTGCCGGATCAAATCGGGCCATTGGGATTTGGAGCGAATCACCAGACTGGTTCGCCGATAAAACGCGGCCATACGCCGAATTTTTTCCAGTGGACGCGGGAAATGTATTACGAAATCACCGGGGTGGTAGTTTTCCAGATAAGAATTGAACAGGCGCTGGTCGAGAATTTTCGTGGCAAGAGCGTCCTTATCGGTATTCAGCACATGCGCCATCGCTGCCTGCTCCCACCAATAGTGATGAATGAACTGTGTCTGGGCGTAGGATTTTTCCAGATATGTCTTCGCCGCCGGAGTATTGCGGAAAAGCATGTGCCCGGTGTTGTATTCATTTTTATCGCGGGAGATGAGCAGGTCGTATTGCTCATCAATCAGGTCTTCCAGACGAATGCCATGGTTCATAATCAGTGCGTCGGCGTCGGTCCAGAAAACCCAGTCGTATTTGGGCAATTCCCGGAGAATCGCCAGCACCTTGCTCCAGGCCGGTGGGCGGCTCTGGTCGAGCGTGGCGCGGTGGCAGATGAGGTCATACCCTTGGATAGTGGCATAATCCCGTTTGTTTCGCGCGGCCAGTTCGCCGTAGGCAGCAATTTCAGGTGTGAAGAGGGTGACTACGGCGATTTTCATTCGAGAAAAAACAGGGAATTCAGTATGTCCCGGCTTAAGGCGTTTGGCAAACCATCGCAGATCATGAATTAGGCGGTGGCGTCAACACCTGGGCGAAATCATCCTTAAAGGCAATTTTCCACCCCAGATTTATCAGACTTTCTTGAAATGGGCCCCGCAATGGAAGAACAGCGGCGTCGGCGTGCGTGGATGCCAAAAACTCTTGCCGCGCGGATTCGCCGCTGAAATATGCCGCATTCCAGAAGTCTGTGGAAAAGAGCTGCGTGCGGCCGTCCATCAGCGGCTGGAATTGGCGGGCCAGCCGCCATTCGAGGTATCCGCCCCAGGAATATTCGCAGATTACTCGGCCAGTCGCGGGGTGAATGTTTTGCTCGACAAAATCGGCTGCGGCGCACGGGTAATGCGGGACGTCCGGGCCGTTGCGATTGAGCCATGTGCTGATCGATGTCGAGGGCGACGGGAATGACTCGGTAATTCGCCAAACTCCCGCAACTAAAACTAGCAGGAGTACGCCACCAACGACGGGGCGCGCGAGCGATCGGTCGGACATTGCAGGCATCGTAGCCGCGAGAATTGGGGTGGCAATGATGGCGAACACTGGTGAAAATCGTCCGGCGGACACCAGCAATGTCGCGCTGCCCAGCAGCCAGAGGATTTCGCCGATTCCCGCTTGCCGATGCCGAGCGATCGCCAGCAGGACAATTCCAGCGGCGACTTCGATGGTGACGACTCCGGCGATGCCGTGATAGATCGGCTGCATCTCCGCGATCAACGGCGAGCGCACCATCACATCGTTCAGCGTGTAATGCAGCATCGTCTGAATGGTGCCATTCAAATATGGAGTGCAGAGACACGCGAGGGTCGAGAGCGCCAACAGGCAGACATCTCGCCAGATTTTTTTTCCTGCGTCTTCAAATCGGTTCTCGATCAAATCGCCAACGAGCAGCGCGAAGAGCCAGAGCGGGCAGAGAACGGCGAAAAAATGCAGATTCACAATGATGGCTGTGATTGGCGGGACGAGCCAGACGGCGATTGATTTCTGCTGCATCCGGCGGTCGCGAAGAAGAATCCATGCGATGAATGCCAGGCCGGTGAGAGCGGCGGTGACGGGCCGAAAGCTGAGGAACGGCAATGAGAAGAACGCTCCGACCGTGGTGGCGAGAATCGATGAAAGATATCGGGGTTGACCCCAGGCGCGGCGGGTTGTTTCCAAGGCCGAGAGCGCCAGGAATGTGACGAATAATCCTTCGAGAATTGCCTGCACCGCGATGGCCGCGCGATATCCACCAAAATCCCACAGTCGCCACATTCCAAGTTCCGCCAGCCATGAGTAGGGAGTCCACGGTTCTCGAATTGAGGCAAATGACAGATCATCCACCAACGGGCTTGGAGTCCAGTTTGACCAATTGAGATGCGAGATTTCCTCCCCCACGCGCAAATGCCAAAACGCATCCGGATCGAGCGTGTCGGCCAGAATTGTTTTGCCCACTGCACACAAAATCAAAAGTCCCAGCAGCAGAAAAAAGCCGATTCTGGCCGAGGATGGGCGCGCAAGAGTCGGCTCCATCCCCCGATAATCTGGGGAAGATTTCTGCCGCCGCGCGACTTGCTGATTCGCCAAAAGCATCGGTTGAGCCTTCCGAATCTAATGTCGGCTACACCCAACGGCGACTCTCAGGCTAAAATCGGCGGTAGTGGAACCCAAGCCCGATAAACCACGGATTTTCCTGCGGCTATGGAAGATGCTGCGCCCGCAGTGGGGAATGATCGCCCTGGCGATGACGCTGCTGTTCATCTCCATGCCAGGAGAGTTGTTTCCTGCGTTCATCTGGCAATACGTAACCGATGACCTGGTGCTGAAGGGTTCCCAGGAGCCCAGCGGGCTGGGGCCGATGATTTCGCTCCATGGGAGAATTGGCGGTTCTGTTCATCTGCTTTTCGCCGCCTTGATCTGGCTCTTCGTCGTTTACACGCTGAGCCTCGTCGCCGGGACTCTTTGCACGGTCATTCTTTCGCGCGCGGCGCAAAAATTCGTCTTCATCCTGCGAAACCAGGTGTACCACAAACTGCAATCGCAAAGCCTCGGATATCTCCAGCGGCAGCGCACCGGTGATCTGATGAGCCGGGCGATGGGCGATATCGATGAGCTCCAGAATTTCGTGGTGAACTCCATCGACTCGATCATCGGCGACGGTGTGCTATGGCTGGCAACGGTGGGGATCGTGTTTTACAAAAGTTGGCGCGTGGCGGGGGCGTCTTTGGCGCCGCTGATCATCGTGTATCTGATGCTCCGCGTGTTCAACAAGAAGGTGAAACCCATCTACGCCGCCGCGCGCGAAAAGATAGGCGATGTAACCACGCGATTGCAGGAAAATCTTTCGGGCATCACGGTCATCAAGATTTTCGGCCGGGAGAAACAAGAAGCCGAGCGATTTCGCCAGGCGACGGATGGATATTATCGCCAGCAACTTAAGGCGATCTCCGCTCGGAATCTATTTTTCCCGTTCACGAATTTCGTGGGATTTTTCAGCAATATTTTCATGATCGGCGTGGGCGGATATGTGCTGCTGCGGCATTTGGACCCGCGATTCACGGTCGGGACACTGCTGATGTTCCGCGCGTATTGGTATCGCCTCTTTGGTCCGGTGCAGACACTGGCGCGGCTCAGCGACATGGTGCAGCGCGCTGGCGCGGCGGGGAAACGCGTGTTCGAGGTGCTCGATGCGCCGGAGGAATTGCCGGATGCGGCCGATGCCGTCGCCGTTTCGCACATCGATGGGAAGATGGAATTGCAGCACGTTTGGTTCGCCTATCCGGCCGATGTCCCTGACAAACCGCAGCCGATGGTGTTGGAGGATGTGAACCTTCGCGTCGAGCCTGGGCAGACGATTGCCATCTGTGGGCCCAGCGGCGGGGGGAAGAGCACGATCCTGAATCTCCTACTACGGTTCTACGATCCGGCTAAGGGCGAAGTGCTGCTCGATGGGCGCGACATTCGCTCCGTGCAGCGCGACAGCTTCCGCAAGCGATTTGCGCTGGTGCAGCAGGAGACATTTTTGTTCAACGACAGCGTACTGGACAATATTCGATATGGTCACGGCGAAGCGACGATGGAGCAGGTGATCTCCGCTGCGCGGGCCGCCAACGCCCATGATTTCATTGCCCCTCTTCCGGCCGGATACGACACGCGCGTCGGCGAGCGCGGCGTTCGCCTCAGCGGCGGCCAGAAACAACGCATCAGCATCGCCCGCGCATTCCTCGCCAATCCAACGGTTCTGCTATTGGATGAACCCACCAGCAGCGTCGAACCCGACAGCGAAGCCGCCATCATCGCCGCCCTGGACCGCCTGATGGCCGGCCGAACCACAGTTCTCACCAGCCACCGCCCCAGCCTGATCGGCCAGGCGGATTGGGTCTACATCATCGAAAACGGCAAAGTCTCCGACAACGGCCCGCCGACGGAGTTGATCGAACGCAACGTATGGTTCGGCCGGTTTATGCGATCGAATGAGGATGCGTTGGTGTGAAAAAGTCGGCTAGCGCTGTGCCGAATTATCCAGCGCAATTTTGTTCAGCTTCAGGGTTTCAGCGAATTTTGCCTGCGTGCGCATTTTGATGTCGGCTGCGCTGGCGCGGTCACGGATCGCTGCGCCGAATTCTTCCAACGCGGGGCCTTGCAAGGCGCGGCTGAAGGAAGAACTCATGGTGAAAGGCAATCGTTTTGCCGTCGCGGCTTTACGCATCTCTTCCAATCGCCTCATGGCATCCTCGGTTGCCTGGCCGCCCGATAGAAAAACCAACGCGCCGATGTTGGAAGGCACGGTCGCGCTCAAGGTCGCAATTGTATCTCTCACGCAGTCCGACTCGGCGACTTTCGGTCCCTGGACGCCGGCAAGAACCATGTTGGTCTTGAGGATTACGCCGGGGAGAAATATCTTCCGCTGTTCCAGGGCGGCAAAAGTCGCTTTCAAAAAACGAGAAGTCGCCTGGCGGCAATCCTCTAAAGAGTGCGCACCCTCCATTGGCACCTCCGGCTCGACAATCGGTACAACGCCGAAGCGGTGGTTGATTTCCGCGTACTCCACCAACATTGCGGCGTTGGCCGCCAGACACGCATCACTGGGAACATCTTTTCCGTTCTCGCGGCCGATGTTGGCGACAACTCGAAATTTGGTGAATCGCACATCCTTGGCGGCGTATTCTTCCATGCGTTTTGGCAGAGCGGCCAGCTCATTTTTTCCCACCTGTTCGATCTTGGAATTACCGAAGGGTTGCAAACCAGCATCCACCTTGACCCCCATGACGACATCCTCTTGTTTCAAGATGGAAGGGACGGTTTTGCCCTCGTAGCTTTGGCGGAAAGTTTCGTCAAAAAGGATAACTCCGCCGATGACTTGGCCGTAGCCGGGGGTGGTGATCATTGCCCCGCGATAAGCGATGTGATTTTCCGGAGTGTCGTCGATGCCCAATTGCTGAAACTTTTTGGCAATGTTGCCTCCGCTTTCATCAGCAGCGTGCAGGCATCGCGTTTTAAGCCTTAGTTGATTGATCCCGTCAATGAGTTTGTCTTGCGTTGTCATTTGGCACCTGGCTTGTCTTGGTCACTCGCCTTCAGTATCGCAATTCCAGAAGCGCTGTCCATTCATTTTTGGCCGAAGCGAACCCCAGGATCGACCAAACTCATAAATGAGCGCCCTTTCCTGCCTTTTTCGGCCGAGCAAAGATGACGAGCATCGATCAAGAATGCGCCGGCCGCGCATTTTCAACTGTGAGTTTAAGTCCGACCGCTTTGACGACCGCGACGAGCGTGGAAAGACGCGGATTGCCACGCGCTGAGAGTGCGCGATACAAACTTTCACGTTCAATGCCGGCCGCCTTGGCGATTTTGGTGAAACCGCCGCGGGCTTCTGCCAGACGTCGCAGGGCTTGCAGCAGCACCTTTGGTTCTTCCGTGTCCTCGATTGCCGCCCGAAGATATTCGGCGGCAAACTCAGGATCTTCGCGCAGATGCCGAATAACCGCTTCTTCGTTTGAAATGCTGGGTTTGTGTTTCATGTCTTGCCCATCCTTCGCTTGTAATCCCGCAAGTATTCGACCGCCCGTTTGATGTCGCGCGACTGCTTCCTTTTATCACCGCCGCACAGCAGGAGCACGCAGGTCTTGCCCACAGCGGCGTAATACACACGGTATCCGGGCCCATAGTCAATGCGCAATTCCCAAACACCCTCCCGCAAGGGTTTGCAGTCTCCGAAATTTCCGTCGGCCAGCCGGTCAATCCGCATCACGATCTTTGTCACCGCGCGGGCATCACGCAATTCGTCAAGCCATTCCCGAATTAGTTCCTGGCCCGATTCGGTAACGTACCGAAGTACCTCAACCACCGGCATAGTGTAATCTATAATTTACATTCCATCAATTGAAAGGAACGCCGTCTCCGCGCGTAATAAGATGAGATTGCTTGAAGGCGTCAACCGTTGTCCGCCCTAAATTGTCTTTTCCCCTCCCCCCCACTAGACTTTCCCTCCCAATGAAAGCGGAGCGTAGGCACGAGTTGAAGCAGAATTCGCTGGTAAAAAAGTTGGAAGATCTGCCTCGGTATAAGCAGTGGGGAACCCGCGCGATGCTGGGGGTGATTTTATTGGCGATGCTGATTTTTGGCTGGAGATACCGCCAGTCGGCCGAGGCGGCGCGCGTGGATTCGGCGCGCGATAGCCTTGCAGCGGGGCAGGAGGCGCTGTTGCGACTGAAGGATACGGCTCTTCAACTGGCCGAGGGCGGAGATCCGGCGGCCGTCGCCAATATTCGGATGGATTCGTTTGCCGATGGGCTCAAG